>Ga0102934_1000616_pt1 | contig 24214 bp, 19 predicted proteins | sample SalPonR2_A_D1_MG_FD_78175 | JGI IMG/M metagenome (GOLD analysis project Ga0102934, IMG submission 78175) | Salt pond soil microbial communities from South San Francisco under conditions of wetland restoration - Salt Pond MetaG R2_A_D1_MG | ecosystem: Environmental > Aquatic > Marine > Intertidal... | reverse complement strand
TGATATAATTAGAGTAGCTGTTCCAGATGAAAAGAGTGCAGTTGCTATTAGAGAAATTAAAAAAGAAATAAATATACCATTAATAGCAGATATACATTTTGATTATAAATTAGCGATAAGTTCAATTAAAAATGGGGCAGACGGTATAAGAATTAATCCTGGAAATATAGGTTCTTCAGATAAGGTAAAGAAAATCGTATATTCTTGTAAAGAAAAAAATATACCTATACGTGTAGGTGTTAACTCTGGTTCAGTAAAAAAAGAATATATAGAAAAATATCAAGGAGTTAATGAAGATTCGCTAGTTAATAGTGCTATTAGTCAGATAAGAGAAATAGAAAAATTTGAATATGATAATATTGTAGTATCAATTAAATCCAGCGATGTTGTTGAAAATTATAAAAGCAATATGAAGTTATCCAAACTAATAGACTATCCTATTCATTTAGGTGTAACAGAAGCAGGCACATATGAAAATGGAATTATTAAATCTTCAATGGGCATTGGTGGTTTAATCCTACAGGGTGTCGGTGATACTATTAGAGTTTCTTTGACGGCAGATCCTATAGAAGAGATAAAAATAGGTAGAAAAATGCTCCAATATCTTAATTTGAGACCTTACGGCCCAAATATAATATCTTGTCCAACTTGCGGCAGAACTGAAATAGATATCGAATATTTATCTAAAGAAATAGAACGTAGAATATTAGAAGAACAAATTAAAACAGATATTACAATAGCTGTAATGGGTTGTATTGTAAATGGTCCAGGAGAAGCTAAAGAAGCAGATATTGGAATAGCAGGCGGAAAAGGGGAAGCAATTTTATTTAAAAAAGGTAAATTAATTAGAAAAATAGACGAAGAAAACATAATCGAAGAAATCATTAAAGAAATAAAAAAAAGCTGCAAATAAATGCAGCTTTTTAATGAGATTGAGGTGAGAAAAATAAATATATATTCTTATTTACAAGAAATAGGCATCGACAATAAAATTAAATTTGAATCAGTAAAAATATCAGAAAAAAGCAAAAAGATTGTACTGGATATTCTTATAAGTGGTTATATTTCCCTAGAAAAACTAGATAATCTTATTTCTTATATTAAGGATAAATTTAAAGATTTTAAAGTTCTAATAGAAAATGTTAAGTCTACCAATATAAATATAGAAAACAAACAAATTTTAAGTAACGTTGAATATTTGATAAATAGAAAATATAAAAATCATGTAAAGAGTTTTGATAAAAATAAAATGGTAATTAACGATCAAGCAGTTGAAATACATATAGTTTCTAATATACTAAAAGAAAAAATGGAAAAAGATGAATTTAATTCATATATAAAAAAAATTCTTAAAAAATTTTACAATACAGAAAAAAACATTAGATTCATTGTTGATAAAGATGAAGAAAAAATAAATGATAAAATAGAAAATTATATAACTACAGTTAAAACAAATAGTAAATCTTCAAAGATAAAAACATCTAATTTAAATAGTCCTATAATAAAAGGAAAAAACATTAAAAAAGTACCAGTTAAAATAAATGAAATAAGAGAAATAGAAGGAGAAACTTATTGTACTGAGGGGAAAATCATAAGCAGCAAAAGCAAGAAATTAAAAGATAAACTTTATTTGATAACTTTAAAAATAACAGATTTTAAAAGTTCAATAAATATTAAAGTTTTTCTAAGAAAAGAAGATGATTTAGAGAAATATAAAAATATTGAAAATTTATCTGCTAGAATTTCGGGAAAATTAAGTTTTGACAAATATTCTAAAGAGTATGTCCTTATGGCGGACAGCATAAATTTAATAGAACAAAAAGAAAGAGAAGACTTATATCCTGAAAAAAGAATTGAACTGCATGCTCATACCAAAATGAGCTCTATGGATGGCATGAATAATTTTTTTGAGATAGCTAATCAAGCTTATAAATGGGGTCATAAGGCAATAGCTTTAACAGACCACGGTGTAATACAAGGTTTTCCAGAGGCTATGGAAGTAGCTAATAAAATACCGATAAAAGTCATATATGGATTAGAAGGATATTTAGTAAATGATGAATTAGATTTAATAAAAAATCCTACAAATAATAAATTAGATGAGGAAATAATAGTTTTCGATTTTGAAACTACGGGTTTAAACTCTAAAAAAGATAAAATAATTGAAATTGGAGCAGTGAAAATAAAAAACAATGCTATTATAGATAAATTTAATCAACTTATAGACCCTGAAATAAAAGTACCAGAAAAAATACAAAGTTTAACAGGAATAACAACAGAAATGTTACAAGATAAACCCTTAATAGATAAAGGAATGAAAGATTTCTTTCAATTTATAGGCAGTTGCAGCACATTATGTGCTCATAATGCAGATTTCGATTTTGGATTTTTAGAGAACAATTATAATCTAAAGAAAAACTACACTATAATAGATACATTAGAACTATCAAGAAGGATATTAAAAAATAAAAGAAGACATAATTTAAAAGCATTAACTAAACATTTTAAAATAGAATTAGAGAACCATCATAGAGCTGTAGATGATTCAGAGGCAACAGCTAAGGTTTTGATGGAATTTTTTGAAATATTAAAAAATAAAAATATAGAGAACTTAAATGGAATTAATGATTATTTTGCTGATAAATCAAATATTAAAAATGCAAAAACTTTTCATGTAATTATTCTTGTAAAGGATTATATAGGATTGAAAAACTTATATAAATTAGTATCTTTATCCCATTTGAAATATTTTTACAAAAAACCTAGAATACCAAAATCAATCTTAAATAAATATAGAGAAGGATTAATAATTGGTACCGCTTGTGAAGCTGGAGAACTTTATCAAGGAGTATTAAGGCATAAAAAAGATAAAGAAATAGAAGAAATAGCTAAGTTTTATGATTTTTTAGAAGTTCAACCATTGTCCAATAATGCATTTTTAATAGCTAATGGAGCAGTAGAGGATTTAGAGGAACTTGCAGAAATAAATAAAAAAATAATAAAAATAGGTGATAAATTAGATAAGATGGTTTGTGCTACAGGAGATGTACATTTTTTAAATCCATATGATGAAGTCTATAGACGAATATTGATGTACGGACAGGGTTTTAGAGATGCTGATAATCAGGCTCCATTATATTTAAAAACAACAGACGAAATAATAAAAGATTTTAATTATTTGAGTAAGGAAAAGGCAGAAGAAATAATAATAAAAAACCCTAATAAAATATCAGATATGATAGAAAATATTAAACCTATTCCTGATGGTACTTTCCCACCAATTATTGAAGGTTCGGAAGAAACATTAAAAAAATTAACTTATAAAAATGCAGAGAGAATATATGGTGAAAATCTACCAGAAATAGTAGAAAAAAGAATATCTAAAGAACTGAATTCCATTATAAGTAATGGTTATGCCGTGATGTATATCATAGCCCATAAACTTGTTAAAAAATCACTAGAAGATGGATATCTAGTTGGATCAAGAGGATCTGTAGGATCTTCCTTTGTTGCTACTTTATCGGATATTACAGATGTAAATCCTTTACCACCTCATTATATATGTCCAAAATGCAAATATTTTGAATTAATAGATGGAGAAAATATTGGATCAGGAGTAGATTTAGAAGATAAAATATGTCCTAAATGTTCCACCAAATTGAATAAAGAAGGCCATAATATTCCTTTCGAAGTTTTTTTAGGATTTAAAGGTGATAAAGAACCAGATATAGATTTAAATTTTGCCGGTGAAGAACAGATGGTAGCAATGAAATATGCAGAAACTTTGTTTGGAGAAGGCTATGTATATCGAGCAGGAACAATAGGAACTATAGCTTCAAAAACAGCTTATGGATTTGTTAAAAACTATTTTGATGAAAAAGAAAAAAAAGTTAATAAAGCTGAAATTGATAGATTAGTAGATGGTTGTACAGGAGTAAGAAAAACTACAGGTCAACATCCTGGCGGAATAATGATAGTTCCAAAGAACAAAGAAATATACGACTTTACACCAATTCAATATCCAGCAAACAATAGTAGTTCAGGAGTAATTACAACTCACTTTGATTATCATTCTATATCAGGAAGAATATTAAAATTAGACATATTAGGTCATGATACGCCAAGTATAATTAGAATGCTTGAAGATCTTACGGGATTCAGTAGTAATAATATTAACTTAGATGATTCTGAGACTTTATCTTTATTTAAATCACCAGAAATTTTAGGTTTAAGTAAAGAAGATATAAATTGTGAGGTTGGTACATTAGCAATACCTGAATTTGTAACAGATTTTGTGAGACAAATGCTTATAGATACTAGACCCAAAACCTTTTCTGACTTAGTTAGAATATCTGGATTATCTCACGGTACAGATGTATGGTTGAATAATGCACAAGAGCTAATAAGAAAGAATATAACAACTATAGATAATGTTATATCTACTAGAGATGATATAATGACATATTTAATATACAAAGGCTTAGAAAAAAAATTATCATTTAATATTATGGAAAAAGTTAGAAAAGGAAAAGGTGTCACAAGCGAAGAAATAAATAAAATGAAAGAAAAAAAAGTACCGAATTGGTATATTGAATCCTGTAAAAAAATTAAATACATGTTTCCAAAGGCTCACGCTGTAGCTTATGTAACAATGTCATTCAAAATAGCCTATTATAAAATCAATTATCCACAAGCCTTTTACTGCACTTATTTTACTACTAAGGCAGCAGATTTTGATTCTAAACTCATATTAAAAGGTGAATCGAGTATTTTAAGAGAAATGAAAGAAATAAGTGATAAAGGTAAAGATAAAACTCAAAAAGATAAAAATCTTTACACCGTATTAGAAGTTGCTTTAGAAATGTATAAGAGAAAATTAAAATTTAAAAATGTAGATTTATATAAATCAGATGATAAAATTTTTAAGATATGTGGAGATTATATTCTTCCACCTCTAATTAGTATTGAAGGTATGGGTCAAAGTGCTGCAAAAAGTATAGTTGAAGAAAGAACCAAGGGAGAATTTATTTCAATAGAAGATCTAACTAAGAGGTGTAAAATAACCAAAACATCCATCGAAGGACTTAAGGAACAAGGTTGCTTAGCTCAAATGGATGAAACAAATCAAATTTCACTTTTTGGTTGAAAATTACCGTAAATCATGCTATAATGGTTTGAACTAAAATAATGAAATCAAGAGTGGGATTGCCCCACTCTTTCTGATTGTATAGGAGGAATTTGTGGGTAAAAGAGAAATCATTAGTAAAACAGAAAATTTACTAAATGAGATACTGATAGATGAAGATATATACTTAGTAGAGGTAGACTACACAAAAGAAAGTAATATATACTATCTTAGGATTTTTTTAGATACTGAAGATGGTATAACTATTGATAAATGCTCGGAAGTTAGTAGAATATTAAGCAAAAAATTAGATGAATTAGATTTTATAGAAGAGAGTTATTTTTTAGAAGTATCATCACCAGGTATAGATAGACCCTTTAAGTCAATTGAAGATTATAAAAATAATATTAATCAAAAAATCGAAATAAATCTATATGCAAAAAGAGATAATGATAAAATTTTCGTAGGGAAATTAATAAAAATTGAAGAAGATAATATAACTATTCAATTAGAGGAGAAACCCAATAAAGAATTGGTTTTTAAAATAAATGAAATAGCTAAAGCAAATAAACATATAGAATTCTAGGAGGTAGATATGAACAAAGATATGATAAGTGCGTTAAATGAGCTAGAAAAAGAAAAAGGAATATCAAAGGATGTTGTAATTTTGGCTATGGAAACAGCATTATTGTCAGGATTTAAAAAGAATTATGGTAAAGCAGGAAAAGTTAAAATAGATATAGATAGAGAAAATGGGGATTATACAATTTTCACAGAAAAAGTTGTAGTAGAAGAAGTAGAAGATTCTGTAACAGAAATCTCCCTAGAGGATGCAAAAGAAATAAATAAGAAATTAGAGATAGGAGATATCTATAAAAAGGAGCTAAAACCAAAAAAAGAATTTGGCAGAATTGCCGCACAAACATCTAGGCAGGTTATATTACAAAAAATTAGAGAAGCTGAAAGAGATAATATATACAATGAATATAACGGACGGGAAAGCGAAATTATAACAGGAATAGTTCAAAGAATAAGTAAAAACAATATATTTGTTAACTTAGGGAAAATCGAAGGTATATTAACGGAAAATGAGCAAATACCTAATGAAACATTTAGTCAAGGAGATAGAATAAAAGCTGTTATATTAGACGTTAAGAATACTACAAAAGGAGCAAATATAACCTTATCTAGAGTGCACCCGGATTTAATAAAAAGATTATTTGAATTAGAAGTTCCGGAAATATACGAAGGAATAATAGAAATCCATAATATTTCTAGAGAAGCTGGTTCAAGAACTAAAATAGCTGTTTTTTCTAATGACGAAAATGTTGATCCTGTTGGTTCTTGTGTGGGAAATAGAGGAAGTAGAGTTAAGGCCATTGTAGATGAAATAAACGGTGAAAAAATAGACATTGTTGTATACGACAAAGACCCTGCAGTTTTCATATCAAATAGTTTGAACCCAGCTAATACGGTAAAAGTTGAAGTTAATGAAAAAGAAAAAAGCACTGTTGTAGTTGTTCCGGATTTTCAACTATCATTAGCTATAGGAAAAGAAGGACAAAATGCTAGACTGGCTGCAAAATTAACAGGTTGGAAAATTGATATAAAAAGTGAATCTCAATACCAAGGAGAAATAGAGAAGGAGTAGCTCTTTTTATGAAAAATAAAAAAACACCTTTAAGAAAATGTTTGGGATGTGAAGAAAGATTCCCAAAAAAAGAATTAATAAGAATAGTAAAAGATAAAAAAGGAAATATAATTTTAGATAAAACTGGAAAAGCAAACGGAAGAGGAGCATATATATGCAACAATATAGAATGCTTCGATAAAGCTTATAAAAATAAAAAAATCGAAAAAACTTTTAAATCTCAATTACCGGAAAATATTTATGAAAGTATAAAAGAAGAACTAAATGAAAATAAATAAAATAGATAATATGATAGGCTTTGCCGTGAAAAGTGGAAACATTTCCTTAGGATATAAAATAACTAAGGCTGAGGTTAATAATAACAGAGTTTATTTAATCATTGTAGCTAAAGATGTTTCAAATAATATAAAAGAGAAATTAGAAAAATTTATTGGAAATAAAAATATAAATTACATCCAATATAAAACCAAAGAAGAATTAGGGAAATTATTAGGAAAAAAAGAAGTCGGTGTTTTAGGCATAAAAAATATAAACATGACAAAATATATAATCGACTTAATAAAACAGGAGGTGTCCTATGAGGATATACGAATTATCAAAGATATTAAATGTAACTAGTAAGGAAGTTATTAAAGTAGCAAGAGACGAATTTGAAATTCAAGGTTTAAAAAGCCATATGAGTTCTGTAAGTGAATTACAGGCTGCTAAAATACAAAAGTATTATATCAAAGGGAAAGAATCAGAAGAAAAAAAAGATGAAGTTAAAAAAGAAAAAAAGAAAAAGAATATACAAAAGAAAAAGAGTGTACAAAAGAAAAATGAATACAAACCTAAAAGACCAAAAAGAGATTTAAGAAAAAAAACCAAAGGTAAAAAAGGTGATTATAAAAGTAAAGATGATGAAGAAAATCCTACAGAGTTTGAAATAGCTGAAACTATAAGTGTTAAAGAAATATCTGAATTATTTAGAGTTGATTCCAATGAAATTATTAAAAAGTTGATGTCATACGGTGTTATGGCAACAATAAATGAAGAAATTGATTTTGACACTGCAGTAATTTTAGCTGAAGAATTTGATTATACAGTTATAAAAAAAGAAGAAGAAAATGAATTTGAAATGATGTTAGAAGATCTTGATTTTGAAGATAAGGAAGAAGATTTAAAATTAAGACCTCCAATTATTACAGTTATGGGTCATGTTGACCACGGTAAAACTTCATTGTTGGATGCTATTAGAGATACTCATACAGCAGACCAAGAAGCTGGTGGAATAACTCAGCATATAGGGGCTTCAGTTATTGAAAAAGATGGTAGAAAAATGACATTTATTGATACACCTGGACACGAAGCTTTTACAGAAATGAGATCGAGAGGTGCTCAAGTTACAGACATAGCTATTCTTGTAGTAGCAGCAGATGATGGAATAATGCCTCAAACAGAAGAAGCTATAAACCATGCTAAAGCTGCAGAGGTTCCAATAATTGTTGCTATTAATAAAATTGACAAAAATAATGCAAATCCAGATAGAGTAAAACAAGAACTCACTGAACACGGACTAGTTCCAGAAGAGTGGGGTGGAGAAACTATATGCGTAGAAGTATCTGCATTAAAGAAACAAGGTATAAAAGAATTACTAGAGATGATTTTATTGGTTGCTGATATACAGGAAATTAAAGCGAATGCAGATAGAGAAGCAGTAGGTGTTATTATAGATGCTAAGCTTGACAAAGGAAGAGGTCCCGTTTCAACAGTATTATTAAAAAAAGGGACATTACATAAAGGAGACTTTGTTCTAGTTGGTGCTGCATATGGTAAGATAAGAACAATGGTAGGTCATAAAGGTGAGAGAATAAATCAAGCTGGACCATCATACCCAGTAGAAATAACTGGATTATCTGATGTGCCTGAAGCTGGAGAAGTATTATATGCGGTTGAAGATGAAAAATTAGCAAAAAATTTGGCGTCTATTAAAAAAGAAAAAATTAAAGAAGATGAAAATAAAAGGAAAGGTAAAGTTTCTTTAGAAGATTTATTTGAGCAAATTAAAGATGGTGAAGTTAAAGATTTAAATATAGTTATTAAAGCTGATGTTAGAGGATCCATAGAAGCTGTAAAACAGTCTTTAGAAAAATTAAGTATTGAAGAAGTAAAAGTAAATGTTATACATAGCGGAGTAGGTGGAATAAATGAGAACGACGTAATGTTAGCTTCAGCATCTAATGCTATTATAATTGGATTCAACGTGAGACCTACTAACCAGGCAATAGAACTATCCAAAGCTGAAGAGGTTGAGATTAAAACATACAGAATCATTTACAATGCAATAGAAGATATAGAGGCAGCAGTTACAGGAATGTTAGAACCTGAATTCGAAGAAATAATGGAAGGCAGGGCTCTTATTAGAGATATATTTAAAGTACCTAATGCTGGTACTGTAGCAGGTATATACGTGCAGCAAGGAAGTATAAGCAGAAATTCTCAAATAAGATTACTTAGAAATAACGTAGTTGTGCATGAGGGTAAAATTTCATCATTGAAAAGGTTTAAGGATGATGTGAAAGAAGTGAAAACTGGATATGAATGTGGTCTAGGAATATACAACTATAATGATGTTAAAAAAGGTGATGTAATAGAAGCTTTTGTAATTAAAGAAGTAGAAAAGTAGGTGACAAAATGAAACAAAAAAGACTTTACAGAATAACAGAAGAAATAAAGAGAGATCTTAGTATTATAATAAAAAAGAAGTTAAATGACCCTAGAATAAGCGAACATATAGCAATTTCCCATGTTGATTTAACAGAAGATTTAAAATTTGCTAAAATATATATATCATCAATAGAAAGTATGGATAAGAGAAATAAGTTTGCTGATATTTTAAATAATGCAAAAGGTTTCTTAAGAACAGAATTAAGTAAAGTTTTAAAAACAAGAACTGCACCAGAATTAAAATTTTATGTAGATGAAACTATAGAAAATGGTGTGAAAATAAACAAATTGTTAAATGATATAAAAAAATCAGAGGTAGAAAATGATTAACCAAGAAAATCTTAAAAAACTAGATTACTTAATTCAAAATTCAAATAAGATAGCTGTAGTAGCCCATGCTGATCCTGATGGAGACAGCATAGGCTCTATTATGGCATTAAGAGAAATACTTAGAATAATAAATAAAGATGTAGATTTTTATATTAATGGAGATATACCTTTTAACTATAAATTTATGAAAGATGTCGAAAAAACTTCTACTTATAAGGAAAATCTTAAATATGATTTATTTTTTGCTTTGGATTCATCCGATAAAGAAAGATTAGGTGAAAATTCTTCAATAATAAATAATTCTAATAAGACAGTCTGCATTGACCATCACAAAACAAATCAAGGATACTGCGATTTAAATATAATAGAACCTGACTATAGTTCTACTGGAGAAATAATATTTGATGTATTCAACCGATTAAATTATGAAATTAATGAGATTGCTGCTGAAAATATATTTATATCGATAATAACTGATACCGGAAAATTTATATACGATAATGCAGGATACCAAACTTTCGAAAATGTTAGCAAACTCTTAAAAATGAACATAGATAAAAACGAAATAGTAAAAAAATTATATAGTTGTGAACCAAAAAATATTTTCAAATTAAAATCTGATGTATTTAATTCGACAGAATTTTACTTTGAAGACAGAGTAGCATTATCTTGCTTATCTCAAAAAATTTTAAAAGATTATAGTCTAAGTTTAAAAGATGTAGATGGACTAGTTGAAAGATTAAGAGATATTGAAAACGTAGAAATTTCAATACTCATAAAAGAATTAAGTTATAATAAATTCAAAATAAGTATGAGATCTTTAGGAAGTGCTGATGTTTCTAAGGTATGTGAAGTTTTTGGCGGTGGTGGACATAAAAATGCTGCTGGATTTAAAATTAACGACATAGAATATTCTAATTTAAAGAAAAATATAATTGAAGAAGTTGAAAAAAATGCATTATAATGGAGTAGTAAATGTACTTAAACCTACTGGAATGACATCCCATGATGTAGTAAATAAAATAAGAAAACTAACAGGTCAGAAAAAAGTTGGGCATACTGGTACTTTGGACCCTGATGTAGCAGGAGTATTACCTATATGTATAGGTAAAGCTACTCGAATCTCTAGTTTTCTAATGAAGGGAAATAAGAAGTATATCTGCGAATGCATTTTAGGTTTAATGACTGATACCCTAGATACTTACGGTGAAATAGTTGAAAAAGATGAAAATTTAAAAATAAGTATGGAAGATATAGTAGATGTTATAAAAAAAGCCAAAAATATTAATAAGCAAAAGCCACCCATGTATTCTGCTGTTAGGCATAATGGCAAAAAATTGTATGAATATGCTAGAAAAAATCAAGAAGTAAAAGTTAAAGATAGAAAAATCAATATATTTGATATACAATTAAAGAAATTTGAAAAAAATAGATTTTTTTTTGAAACAGAAGTTTCTAAAGGAACCTATATGAGAGTCTTATGTAGCGATATAGGTAAATTACTAGGCACCTGTGGAACTATGGGGAGATTAATTAGAACAGAATCTAAAGGATTGAATATAGAAGAGAGTTATACATTAGAAGAATTAGAAGAAAAAGCACTTAATAATGAATTAGATTCTTGTATTATACCTATAGAAAATGCCTTGAAATTAAAATCTATACCAATATCTAAAAATGATGTTGAAAAAATAAGAAATGGAGTATTTATAGATATACCAGAAAAATATCAAAATTATGAATATCCTTTTTACATTTTTTCAGAAAATAATCTTTTGGGATTAGGAGAATATAGAGGGAATAAGGTAAAATTAAAAAAACAATTACGTTAGGTGATAAATATGAATGAAAAAATTGTAGCAGCTATTGGTAATTTTGATGGTGTTCATATAGGACATGATAAAATTATAAAAAAATGTATAGACATAGGAAATAAGAAGAATATTCCTAAATATATTATAACATTTGATTATAATGATAATTTTTTTAAAAAATTTGACAAAAGAACTAGAAAAATTTACGGTGAAGTCGGTAAGAAAAAGATTTTAAGTTATTATAATATAGATGGAATAATTAGTATTAAACTTACAAAAGAAATATCTAATATGGAACCAGAAGATTTTGTTGAAAAAATTTTAATTGAAACTTATAAGATAGACTATATAGTAGCTGGTTATAACTTTCACTTTGGATACAAGGCAAAAGGAGACATTAATCTATTAAAAATTTTAGGAGAGAAACATAAGTTTGGAGTTAAAATTATTGATGAAGTACTTTATAAAAATGAAGATGTAAGCAGTACTTCGATAAGAAAACTAATAGAAGCTGGTGAAATTAATAAAGCAAATAAACTATTGATAAATGATTATAAGATTTTCATAAAGGAACATAAAATACTCTACAGAGAAGAAAAAGAAATACTTATTAAAAAGGGAGATTTTGCTTATCCTAAAGCAGGTAAGTATAGAATACAAGAAAATAATTATGTAAGTATTAAAAACGAAAATGGAGAAATATGTTTTTGTTTCAATGACGCCTTTAGTGATGAAGAAATAATATTTAAGAACTGAGTTTACAAAAAAAAAAAAATATGTTAGAATACAGTAGTAATTTTAGCATTTGCTATGTTTATCGATTCCTCTACGATTTGCAAAGTGAATGGTGAATAAATAAATGGAGGTAATAAAATGACTTTATCAAAAGAAAAAAAATCAGAGATTATTGAAGAGTACAAAATTAATGAGGGAGATACAGGATCTCCAGAAGTTCAAATAGCGATATTAACCTATAGAATAAATAGCTTAACTGAACATCTTAAAGAAAACAAAAAAGACCATCACTCAAGAAGAGGTTTGTTAAGAATGGTAGGAAAAAGAAGAGGTTTATTGAAGTACTTAAAAAACAAAGATATAGAAAGATACAGAACATTAATTGAAAAACTTGGATTAAGAAGGTAAATAGAGCGGCTTAGACCGCTCTCTTGTTTATAAAAGAGGAGGAAAAAATGGAAAAAATTTACAAATATAATCTAGCGGGTAAAGAGTTAGAAGTAACCTTTGGTAAATTAGCAGAACAAACTAATGGATCTTGTTTAGTAAAGTACGGTGAAACGATAGTTCTTGTTACTGCGACAATGTCAAGCAAACCAAGAGAGGGAATGAACTTTTTTCCACTGAGTGTAGATTATGAAGAAAAGTTATATTCAGTTGGTAAAATACCTGGAGGATTTATCAAAAGAGAAGGCCGTCCTAGCGAAAAAGCTATATTAACTTGCAGATTGATAGACAGACCTTTAAGACCATTGTTTAATAACAATATAAGAAATGACGTTCAAATAATAATAACTGTTTTATCTGTAGAGCAAGATTGTTCTCCTGAAATTGCAGGAATGATAGGTTCATCTTTGGCTTTAACTGTTTCAGATATACCTTTTAACGGACCTACAGGTTCTGTTTCAGTTGGTTATGTTGATGGAGAATATATTATTAATCCTACAGTTGAACAAAAAGAAAAATCATCTTTAGACTTAATTGTTGCTGGTACTGAAGAAGCAATCATGATGGTAGAAGCAGGTGGAGAAGAGGTAAGTGAAGATGTTATGCTTGATGGTATTTTATTTGCTCATGAAGAAATAAAGAAAATATGCAAGTTCATCAAGGATATAAGAGAAGAAATAGGAAAAGAAAAAATTGAATTAAAATACTTTGTACCAGACGAAGATATAAAAAAAGAAATTATAGAAGAGTATTCAAACAAATACTCTAAAGCAAATGAAATTGAAGATGCTGATGAAAGAAGCGAAAAATTCGTAGAAATAGAAGAAGAAATCACTGAAAAATATTTAGATAAATATCCAGAGAGTGGCAAAGATATTGAAGACAGTATATATTCAATGAAAAAAGAATTTGTTAGAAAAAATATTTTAGAAAAAAGTATAAGGCCTGACAATAGAAAAACAGATGAAATTAGAAAAATAACTTGTGAAACAAATTTGTTGCCTAGAGCTCATGGATCAGGATTATTTACAAGAGGAAAAACTCAAGTAATGACTATAGCAACTTTAGGAGTTACAAGAGACGAACAAATAATTGATGGTATTACTGATGAAGAAAACAAAAGATATATGCATCATTACAACTTCCCTAACTTTAGTGTAGGTGAAACTGGTCCAATGAGAGGTCCAGGAAGAAGAGAAATTGGACATGGAGCCTTAGCTGAAAAAGCTCTTAAGCCTATGATACCGTCAAAAGAGGAATTTCCTTACACAATAAGATTGGTATCAGAAGTTTTAAGTTCAAATGGATCTACTTCTCAAGCAAGTGTTTGTGGTAGTTCTATGTCTTTAATGGACGCAGGCGTACCTATCAAAAAGCCTGTAGCTGGTATTGCCATGGGACTTATGAAAGATGGAGAAAATGTTAAGGTATTAACTGACATTCAAGGACTAGAAGACTTCCTGGGAGATATGGATTTCAAGGTTGCAGGAACAAAAGATGGTATAACTGCAGTTCAAATGGACATAAAAATTGGAGGTATAGATAAAACTGTACTTAAAAAGGCACTAGAACAAGCAAGAGTTGGACGTTTATTTATACTAGATAAAATGAATGCTTGTATAGATAAGCCTAATGAGGAATTGTCTAGTTATGCACCAAAATTAATTAGAATGCAGATAGACCCAGGTAAAATAAAGGATGTTATAGGTTCAGGCGGAAAGACTATAAATAAGATTATAGATGAAGCTAACGTTAAAATTGATATAGAAGATGATGGAACAGTAATAATAGCAGCAGAAAATCAAATTGATGGTGAAAATGCTAAGGGAATGATTGAAAGAATAATCAAAGATGTTGAAATAGGAGACATATACTTAGGTAAGGTAGTAAGAATAAAGCCCTTTGGAGCATTTGTTGAAGTAACAGATGGAAAAGACGGTTTGCTTCATATATCAAAAATATCTGATAAAAGAATTAAAAAAGTTGAAGATGTCCTTAGTGAAGGCGATGACGTATTAGTTAAGGTTATAGGAATAGATGACCAAGGAAGAATTAGCCTTTCGAGACAAGCAGCTTTAGAAGAAAAAGAAAAGGAAAATGATGATAAAAAAGAATAACTCACTTAAACTAGGAGGCATATATGATTCATAGTTTTAAGCTGGATAACGGATTAAGAGTTGTTTTCGAAAAAATTAATTATGTAAAGTCGGTATCTATAGGATTATGGGTAGGTGCTGGCTCTACCTTTGAAAACGATGAAAATAATGGGGTTTCTCATTTTATAGAGCATATGCTATTTAAAGGTACTAAGAACAGATCAGCAAGTCAAATAGCAGAAGAAATTGATGGTATTGGAGGACAAATAAATGCCTTTACCAGCAAAGAGTCAACTTGTTTTTACTCTAAAGTAACTGCTGAAAAATTCGAAGTATCTATGGAGATACTTTCAGATATGATATTTAATTCAATTATATCAGAAGAATCTATCCATAAAGAAAAGAAGGTAATAGAAGAAGAAATTAAAATGTATGATGATTCTCCAGAAGAATTTGCCCATGATTTACTATCTAAAATTGCATTTCAAAACAAGCCATTGTCTATGCCGATACTAGGAAGAAAAGAGACACTGGAAAATATTAACCGGAAGGTAATTACTGACTACTTAGAAAAAAGATATACTGGACCAAACACTGTCATTTCAATAGTTGGAAATGTAGAGCCATCATTAGTTGAAAAAACTGTAAAAAAATATTTTAATGGATTCCCAAGTAGCAATGGTTTTAAAGATAAAGATATAAAATATGAATTCAGTAGAAAAATAAAAGGTGTTAATAAAGATATAGAACAGCTTCATTTTTGTTTGGGAACTGAAGGATTTGAAAGAGACAATAAAAGTTACTATACCTTAAATATTTTGAATAATATTCTAGGTGGAAGTATGAGTTCAAGACTCTTTCAAAATATTAGAGAAAAACAAGGATTAGTATACTCAATTTATTCCTTTAACTCTTGTTACAAAGAGACAGGTTTATTTGGAATCTATTCGGCTATAAACACAGAATCAGTTGAAAAGTCAACTAATCTAATAAAAAAAGAAATAGAAAAGATAAAAAATGGGGATATAAGGAAACATGAGTTTGATAGAGCTAGATCTCAGATGAAGGGCAACTATATTCTTAGCCTTGAAAATACATCAAGTAGAATGACAATTTTAGGAAGAAGAGAACTCCTATACAATGAAACCATAACCCCAGAAAGCATAATAGATAAAATTGAAAATGTTAAGTATGAAGATGTAATGAATTCAATAAATTATATTTTTGATTCTAAAAAATACAATATTGCTTATATAGGAAATCTAGAAAAGCATAAGCATGTTGAAAAAATTTTAAATGACTTTTAGGAGAGATTTATGGAAGTGAAAATTTTAAAAAAAAATAGTTTTAAAATGCCTGAATATAAAACAGAAGGATCTTCAGGAATTGATCTAAGATGTAATAGTGAAGATTCTATTGAGCTAATACCTTTAGAAAGAAAACTAATACCTACAGGAATATTCATGGAAATACCTATAGGTTACGAAGCTCAAGTTAGAGCTAGAAGTGGACTAGCTATTAAAAACGGTATAAGTTTAGTAAATGGAATTGGGACTATAGATAGTGATTATCGTGGAGAAATTAAGGTTATACTAATTAATCTTAGTAAAGAAATTTTTAAAATAAATCCAGGAGATAGAATAGCCCAAGTAGTTTTTCAAAAAATAGAAAGAGCAAATATTATTAAGGTAGAAGAAATCAATAAAACTGAAAGAGGTACAGGAGGCTTTGGCCATACTGGAATTAAATAACCTATTTGATAATCAAATAGGTTTTATTTATGTTATGATTTGTTTTATACAATTAATTTTTATGATATAATTCTATTATATTGAACTGTAAAAATATAAATTAAAATCTGTTTGGAGGTTTACATTGGCCAAAAAGAAAAACAAAAATAAAAAAAACATCAAAAAAAATGAAAAGATAAAATCTGAAATTATAGGGATTATCTTTATAGCTATAGGAATTATGCTTTTCTTAAGTCAAAAATACGAATCTGGTGTTATAGGAAACTACATAAAACACATATTAATTAACCTAACGGGAAGTGCTTTCATCACACTGCCTTATATTATGATTGCTTTAGGTGGATTCTACCTTTTGGGTATGATAAATAAAGAAAGAAAGAACAAAAGTATAATTTTATTTATAATTTTTTTAAGTTATTTAGGACTCATATCTATAATACCGGAAAACTTGATCGATAATTTTACTGATATTAAAGAGATCATAGAAACTATAGGAGAAAATAATAATCTTATATTTATAAATGGAGGCGGTATTGTAGGAGGCTTATTATCCTACACTTTGTCTAAACTCTTTGGATATATGGGTACCATAGTGATATTGATAACTATAGTACTTATCAGTATAATATCTATTACTAAAAAGAGCATTTTAAATATGATTAAAAAGTTTTTTATTTTTATATTTAAAGTTGTAAAAAGTATGTTCAAAGGGCTTACTAATTCAGCTAAAAATAGTAAAAAAATAGAAAAAAGAAAATCCGAAAAAATAAAAAAAGCTACTAAAAACAATAAAGATACAAAAAAGGAAAACTACTCTATAAAAAATTATAATGAACCCCAAAAAAATACTAGAGATAAGAAAAAAGATGTCTTAAACATAACTATAGACAAAAAAACTAATGAAAATAAAACTTATAAAGAAAACAATAAACAACAAAAAATTGATAAAGTAGAACCTATGATTAAAATGAAAAAAAATAAAAATACTAAATATAAACTTCCCCCCACTAGCTTATTAACTACTTTAAATAATGATAATAAAGGTAGTGAAAAGAAAGAAATAATGGAAGGCGCAGAGATTTTAATTAAAACACTTAAGAATTTTGGTATAGATTGTAAATTAATTCAAATTAACAGAGGCCCTAGAATAACAAGATATGAACTACAACCAGCACCAGGAGTTAAAGTAAGTAAAATCACAAACCTTTCAAAAGATATAGCTTTAAGTTTGGCTAAATCTGATCTAAGAATTGAAGCACCAATACCTGGTAAAGCAGCTGTAGGAATAGAAGTTCCGAATAAAAACATGTCTAATGTTACATTAAAAGAAATAATAGAATCTGATGAATACCAAGATAATTACTACGATATTCCATTTGCTATAGGAAAAGATATAGCAGGACAAAATATTATTTCAGATATATCAAGCATGCCTCATTTGCTAATAGCTGGTGCAACAGGCTCTGGTAAAAGTGTGTGTGTAAATTCTTTGATTTTAAGTGCTTTATTTAAGCTTACATCTGATGATTTAAAAATGATATTAATTGACCCTAAAGTAGTAGAATTAAATATATATAACGGAATACCTCATCTATTAGTACCAGTTGTAACAGATGTAAATAAAGCAGCTCAAGCATTAAATTGGGCTGTTCAAGAAATGAGTAATAGATATGATTTGTTTGCAAAAAGAAATGTTAGAGACATAGATTCCTACAATAATAAAGAAAAAGAAGATAAGTTACCTAAAATTTTAATTGTAATTGACGAACTTGCAGATCTTATGGCTGCATCACCTAAGGAAGTAGAAGACAGTATAACTAGATTAGCCCAGTTAGCAAGGGCAGCGGGCATTCACTTGGTAATAGCTACTCAAAGACCATCTGTAGACGTTATAACCGGGACTATAAAGGCTAATATTCCAACTAGAATTGCTTTCTCTGTATCCTCTTATGTTGATTCAAGGACCATATTAGATACAAGTGGTGCGGAAAAACTATTAGGCAAAGGAGATATGCTTTACTCACCAGTAGGATATTCAAAGTTTATTAGAGTACAAGGATCCTTTGTGGGAGATGAAGATGTAAAAAAAGTTATTGAATTTTTAAAAGAAAGTAATAGTAATATTGAAAATAAAGAAAGTAAAGAAGAAAATCTAGTAGAAATAGATTTAGAAAAAGAACCTGTAGATGATAAGTATGACGATTATATTAAGGATGCAGTAGAGGTAATACTTGGCGAAGGACATGCTTCAGTTTCTCTAATGCAGCGTAAGTTAAGCGTAGGATATGCTAGGGCAGCTAGAATAATAGATCAATTAGAAGAATTAGGCGTAGTAGAAGGACATGTAGGTAGCAAGGCGAGGAATATAATTATGAATGAAGGAGAAATAAAAAATCTCGAAATATACCATTAGGGGGAAATATGAATAAATTCCATATAATAACATTAGGATGTTCAAAGAATATAGTAGATTCTGAATTTATAAGTAAAAAATTAAAAAATAAAAATTTAACATATTCAGATAATTTGTATGACTCAGATATTGTCATAATAAACTCTTGTACTTTTATTGAAGATGCAAAAGAAGAATCTATAGATACTATTTTTGATATAGCTAACTTAAAAAAACAAGGAATAGTAAAATATATTATTTTAACTGGATGTTTATCTCAAAGATATGAAAAGGAACTTGAGAAAGAAATTCCAGAAATAGATTTATTTTTAGGTACAACGAGCTTTAAAGATATAGACAAATATATTTTTTCTCTAACAAAAAATCACGTTACATCTCCATACATTGAAAATGCTATAGAAGAAAAAAGAGACTATATAGAGACATCTCACTATGGATATATTAAAATATCAGAAGGGTGTGACAATAACTGTACATATTGTATTATTCCTAAAATAAAAGGAAATTACAGGAGTCGTACCATTGAAGGTTTGATAAAAGAAGCAAAATCTATGGCAAAAACGGGAGTAAGGGAATTAATTCTTATTGCTCAGGATACTAGCTTATATGGTACTGACATATATGGAGAGAAAAAACTTCATATACTTCTTAATAAACTAAGTAAAATTGAAGGTATTGAATGGATAAGAATCCATTATATGTATCCTGAAGGTATATATGATGATTTAATAGAAGAAATAAAGAATAATTCTAAAGTGTTAAATTACTTTGATATTCCACTTCAACACATAAGTGATAGAGTTCTTAAAAGAATGAACAGAAAGACAAATAAAGAAAAAATTAAAAATTTAATAAATAAAATTAGAAAAGAAATTGATGAGCCATTAATAAGAACTACATTCATAGTAGGTTTTCCAGGAGAAACAGAAGAAGACTTTAAGGAATTAGAAGAATTTGTAAAAGAATATAAAATAGAAAGATTAGGGGTATTTCCATATTCTAGAGAAGAAAGTACCCCTGCGTACAACTTAGATGGACAGATAGAAAAAGAGATAAAGACTAGAAGAAAAGATATTATACTAGAAATACAAAAATCAATTTCCACACAATTTTTTATGCAAAAGATAGGAAAGAAATTAAAAGTCATAATTGATGATGTAGTAGATGAAAAAACATATATTGGTAGAACATATATGGATTCTCCTGAAATTGATGGAGTAGTTTACATTACAAGTAAAGAAGATATAGAAGTAGGTCAATTCATAGATGTAATTATAACAGATTCAATGGAATACGACCTGATCGGAGTTTTAGAAAATGAATACAGCAAATAAATTAACTTTTTTAAGAATTTTTATGATTCCAATATTCATGTTTGCCCTATTATCCAACAAGGTAACTATAAATAAAATTTCATTAGTAATTTTTATAATTGCTGCATTAACAGATACTTTGGATGGATATATAGCAAGAAAATACAATCAAATAACTAATTTAGGTAAATTTTTAGATCCTTTAGCAGATAAATTGCTAGTAATATCAGCTTTAATATGTTTTGTCTACTTAAGCATATTAAGCCCTTGGATTGTTATTATAATAATTGGTAGAGAACTAATGATAACTGGATTTAGAACTATAGCAGCAAAAGAAGGTGTAGTTCTTGCTGCAAATATATATGGTAAAGTTAAAACGGTTGTTCAGATGATAACTATAACATATACAATTTTTATTTATGCGCAAATTTTATCGTACAACAGTGTTATTTATTATGTTTTGTGGGGTCTTACAGCAGCAATAACTGTATATTCTGGTTATAGATATTTATGGGATAACAAAAAAATTATTATTAAAAATTGACAAAAAAAAATATTTGTTCTATACTTAATAGAACAGATGTTCTATTAAGAAAGGTGGTTACTATGGAAAAAGAAAAAGCATTAGATATGGCGATAAGTCAAATTGAGAGACAGTATGGTAAAGGTTCTATAATGAAACTGGGAGAAGATACTAAACTTAATATTGAGACAATATCAACAGGAGCATTAACTCTTGATATTGCATTAGGTGTCGGAGGATTACCTAGAGGTAGAGTCGTTGAAATATATGGACCAGAATCTTCAGGTAAAACTACAGTTGCACTACATGCAATAGCAGAAGCGCAAGCAAATGGAGGAATTGCAGCATTTATAGATGCGGAGCATGCTTTGGATCCTGGATATGCTAAAAAATTAGGTGTTAAAATAGATGATTTAATCTTATCACAGCCAGATACTGGTGAACAGGCCTTAGAAATAGCAGAAGCACTAGTTAGAAGTGGTGCAATAGATGTAGTTGTAATTGATTCTGTTGCTGCATTAGTTCCAAAAGCTGAGTTAGAAGGAAATATGGGTGATTCACACATAGGCCTTCAAGCTAGACTTATGTCACAAGCTTTAAGAAAATTATCAGGAGCAATAAAAAAATCTAATACAACGGCTATTTTTATTAACCAACTAAGAGAGAAAGTAGGAGTAATGTTTGGAAGTCCTGAAACAACTTCAGGAGGAAGAGCATTAAAATTTTATTCTTCTGTTAGATTAGATGTTAGAAGAATTGAAACTCTTAAAGATAAAAATGAAATGGTAGGAAACAGGACAAGAGTAAAGGTTGCAAAAAATAAAGTTGCTCCTCCCTTTAAAAAAGCTGAGTTTGATATTATATATGGAAAAGGTATTTCAAACACAGGATGTGTTCTAGATGTTGGAGTTGAAGCTGGAATAGTAGATAAAGCTGGAGCTTGGTATTCTTACGGAGATACTAGACTAGGACAGGGTAGAGAAAATTCTAAACAGTTTTTACTTGAAAATATGGAATTAATGGAAGAAATCGAAAATAAAGTAAGAGAAACCTATAAATTAGAAAAAAAGAAAGAAAAACCTAAAAATAAAGATAAAAAAGAAAATAAAAAGAAATAAAAGAAAGGATTTCCTTTCTTTTTTTTATATATCTTGACACAGTTAAGAAAAGATAATAAAATGAATAGTATAGTTTTCAGTCAATTAGATTAATATGTTTGTATATATTATATTTGAAACTTGAAAAGTAAATACTCGGAGGTGACAAAATTTGATTTATTATATTTTAGTCGGTGGAGTTGCTTTAATAGTTGGCTTGATTTTAGGTACTATTATTAGGAAATATGTTGCTGAAAGCAAAATAAAAAGTGCAGAAGCAGAAGCAAGAAGAATAATAGAGGAAGGCATTAAAGATTCTGAGACCAAGAAGAAAGAAGCTATTATTGAAGCTAAAGACGAAATTCACAAAATGCGTAACGAAACCGAAAGAGAAAATAAAGAAAGAAGAAATGAACTTAAAAAATTAGAAACAAGACTTCTTAAAAAAGAAGAAACTTTGGATAAGAAAAGTGAAATTAACGAACAAAGAGAAGAAAACCTAAACAAAAGAAGAAAAAAGATTGAAACAAGAGAAAAACAAATTGAAGAAATTGAAGAAAGACAGAGAGTAGAATTAGAAAAAATATCCGGTTTATCAAGTGAAGAGGCTAAGAATATGCTTCTTGATGGTATAAAGAAGGATGTTGAACACGAATCAGCTATATTGGTAAAAGAAATTGAAAGAAATGCCAAGGATACTGCAGATAGAAAAGCTAGAGAAGTAATTAGCTATGCAATTCAAAAATGTGCAGCTGATCATGTTGCTGAGACTACGGTATCTGTAGTAGATCTACCAAATGATGAAATGAAAGGTAGAATAATAGGAAGAGAAGGAAGAAATATTAGAGCATTAGAAACTATGACAGGAATTGATTTAATAATTGATGATACACCTGAAGCAGTTGTTATATCAGGATTCGATCCTATTAGAAGAGAAGTAGCAAGAATAGCCTTAGAAAAATTAATTAATGATGGTAGAATTCATCCAGCTAGAATAGAAGAAATGGTAGATAGAGCTAAAAAAGAAATTGACATCGAGATAAAAGAAGAGGGAGAAAAAGCTGCCTTTGATACAGGTGTTAATGGTATACACCCAGAAATTATTAAACTGTTAGGTAGATTAAAATATAGAACTAGCTACGGACAAAATGTTCTGAAACACTCGATTGAAGTTGCTTATTTAAGTAGTATTATGGCAGCTGAATTAGGAGCTGATGTTAGACTAGCTAAAAGAGCGGGCTTGCTTCATGATATAGGTAAAGCTGTTGACCATGAAATAGAGGGACCACATGTAACTATAGGAGCAGATATGGCTAAAAGATACAGAGAGAGTAAAGATGTAGTAAATGCTATAGCGGCTCATCATAATGATATTGAGCCGAGTACTATAGAGGCTGTTTTAGTACAGGCAGCAGATGCGATTTCTGCAGCTAGACCAGGCGCAAGACGTGAAACTCTAGAATCTTATATTAAGAGATTAGAAAAATTGGAAGATATAGCAAATTCATTTGATGGAGTGGATAAGTGTTACGCAATTCAGGCAGGTAGAGAAGTAAGAATTATGGTTAAACCTGAAAAAGTTAATGATTCTGGTATGGTTATGGTTTCAAGAGATATTGTTAAAAGGATTGAAGCTGAATTAGAGTATCCAGGTCAAATAAAAGTAAATGTAATAAGAGAAACTAGATCAGTAAGTTATGCAAAATAAATAATACAAAAGAAGTAAACTTAAGTTTACTTCTTTTGTTATTTTAAGAGGTGATTAAAATAGAAAGGAAAAAATACAACAATCCGTTAATAGTAAGATATGCAAGTGAAGAAATGAGCTACGTATTTTCTGATGAAAATAAATTTTCGAATTGGAGAAAATTATGGCTGGCATTAGCCCAATCTCAAAAAGAACTAGGATTAGATATTACTGAAGAACAAATTAATGAATTAGAAGAGAATATATATAATATCGATTTTGATCTTGCTGCTAAAAAAGAAAAAGAGTTCAGACACGATGTTATGGCTCATGTTCATACCTACGGTACACAATGTAAAAAAGCCATGCCTATTATACACTTGGGAGCTACAAGTGCATTTGTAGGTGATAACACGGATATAGTTTTATTAAAAGAAGCTTCTTTACTAATTAAGAAAAAATTAGCTAAATTAATGAAAGTTATTTCTGAATTTTCATTAGAATACAGTGATATACCAACACTAGG
>Ga0102934_1000615_pt1 | contig 24229 bp, 17 predicted proteins | sample SalPonR2_A_D1_MG_FD_78175 | JGI IMG/M metagenome (GOLD analysis project Ga0102934, IMG submission 78175) | Salt pond soil microbial communities from South San Francisco under conditions of wetland restoration - Salt Pond MetaG R2_A_D1_MG | ecosystem: Environmental > Aquatic > Marine > Intertidal... | reverse complement strand
CTGCGGAGGTTGTGGGGCCTTTGCGCACGAGTGCCGTTGCGAGAGGAACGGGCGACGGCGGCAGTCTTCCGTGCGGAGGCATCTCTCCTCAAAAGCAGCGGGGCCGGGTGGGTGGGAGAAGGAAAAGAGTGCGGGCGCAGGACAGCGGGAGCGGCAAAGGGTGCGGAGGGAGGGACCACTGGGGACGAGATGGCAAATGGAAGAAGACGGAGAGACCGCGTACATCCGCCGGTCCTCCGTGGCTTTACCGCTGTCTTCCTGGGCTTCTGGCCATTCGTCGTCCTCGTCCTTGTCCCTGTCCGACGCCACAGGGTCTCCTGTGGACCGAGGAAGGTCCTCCCGGGCTGCCCCCACCGAGCCCGGGCACTCCCCCACCGAGCCCAGGCACTCCCCCCCCTCGCAGCGTCGCATCGGCCAGTCCTTCCCCTCTCCTTCCCTTGCCCCGCCGTGCCGAGATCCGCCTGCCCGCCGCCGTCACCCTCCCTGGGCCCGCGACGCGAGGATCCGGCCCGGCGTGGGAGGAGAGGCAGGTGCCAGTGAGAGCAGCGGGTCCTCCTCCTCCACCGAGGCCTCGTACGCCGCCCGCGCGGCTCGACGGGAAAAGGAGCGCTCGATCGCTCTCCGTGAGGAGGAGGAAGAGGAGGCGGCGGCCATTGCGGCGCGCGTCCAGGCGGCCTACCAGGCCCAACGAGCCTCTGCGGTGGCGGGAACAGCGAGGGAGATGGTCGCCAAGGGGCCCCGGGCAGGGACAAGCACGGCGATTGAAGTGGAGAAGGAAGAGGAGGAGGGAGAGAAAGAAGGGGGGGAGGAGGAGGAGGAGGAGGAGGAGGAGGAAGGGGCTTTCATTCGTGAAGAGGGAGCCTGGGCCGCCGAGGCCATGCCTGAGGAGGTCGGGGAAATCCTCTCTTCCTTGGGGCTGAGAAAGTGCGCGAGATCGACCCTGCCGACCCGGATGCCGACGCTTCTGCAGGAAGCCGACGTCGCCCTGGCGGAGTACAAGGCCCGCCTGGAAGGGCTGCAGAGGGAGGTGGAAGCTGGTCTAGACCCAGTAAGACGGGGCGGGCACCGAGACGTGCGGGAAATCGAAGCCGTCTGTCAGGCCTGTGCGGAGGGCTTGGAGCGGTTGCACCGGGTGATGGTGCGGTTCACTCGGCACACGGACGACGTCCTCAACTGGTGTTTGAAACGCATGCGAGGGAGGGAGGCGGAGGCGTGGGAAGGGCGGGTGGACGCCTTCATTGCCTCCCACGCGGGGGTGGACCGGGCGTGCAAGACCTTCATGAAACGCACCAAGGAGGAGCTGTTGGAGGTGGAGGTGGGAGGTCGGGTGGTTTGGGAGGATGTGTGGGAGGAGGAGACGGAGGAGGAGACGGGGAAGGAAGAGGGGGGGGACGGGAGATGGAGGCCGGAGGGCAGGGGAGGGGAGTGGGGTTGCGGTCAAGGAAGGATCGAGGGGGGACCTGGGAGGGAACGGAAGGCTGATCGGCTACAGGGCTCTCGCCGGGTCGTGGGGGACAAGAGGGGCGGGCAGAGGAGGAAAAATGGAAGGGGGAGGCGGCTAGGAGGGTTCGGGCCCGGTAGTGAGCGTGAGGGTTCCGTGGGGCGGGAGGGTCCTGAGGAACCGGGTAGGGGAGGCTCGAGGAAGAAGAGGCGTCGCCGGGACGCTAAGCCTACGAGAAACGGGGGAAATGTGACGGGGAAGGAGGGGACGGCCGACGATTTCGAAGAGTCTTCGACGGAGGCACTCGCGCCATCGCCGACCCGGCGTGGGTGTGGGGACGAGAGGAAGGCAACCTCCAAAGTGCAAGCCCAACGTGAGGCAGGTCGGCAGCGGCAAAGGCGGAAACGAGGGCGGGAAGAGAGGGCTCGGAAGCAGGACGCTTGGAGTCCCTTCTCGGAGTCCGGGGAGGGGGAGGATGAGTGGGAAGGCGGAAGCGAGGACGGGTGGTGGACGAGTGATTCCGGAGGGAACCGGCGGGATGCGGGCAGGGGGTATGGGCAATGGGCGATGATGGATATGGAGGCCTCCAAGGCAGCGGAGGGCATGGGAGAGGATATTGAGGTTGCCTTGTCCCGTCAGGGCCATTGCGCCTGGGGGAGCGTCTCAGTACCTACTGTGGTAGCCCGGGTGCTGGATGAAGCAGTGATGGGGAGGGAAGCCAACATGGAAGGTTTGGAGGAAAGCGAGAGGGGAGTCGTGAGTGTATTTGATACGCTGCGTCTTCGGGTGCATGGTTCGTGGTTGAATGAGCCACGGCCTCTTCTGACGGAGCTGGTCATTCCGCGGTTGCGCAGGCATTTCGAGGAACTGACAGTCGGATGGACGAGGGGACAGGGAGGGAGAGAAGATGGGGAGGAGGGAGAGGGGCCATCGCTTTTGACGTTGCAGACGGGCTTGAGGGCCATTTCGGCGCACCTGCGAGACTACGGAGGTCGCTACAGCACGGGGGAACGGAAGACGTTCGGAAGGGTCCTTTTCCGTCACGCTTACCAAATGGACCGAGACTTCTGTCCAGGCGGCCTCCTGGGCGAGGAAACAAAGGGGACGAGTCTCGCAGCGTGTCGGCGACAGAGGCAGCAAGGGTGCATGGCGGCTACTCTGTACTGGTACCTCTTGGACTGGAGCAGTGTGCTGGTTCAACAAGCCGCAAAGGCTTTCTCTACGTCGCCCCGGACGTCCGAAAGGGAGGACAATGAACATCAGCTCGAAGTCGCATCTATCCTTACGCCTGCCGGAGAACTTCTCCTGTTCGTCTTATGTCAACTGGTAACCCTACATCTTCGAACACCCTCCACTCTCGCGCTGCAGCTTGATGTCTCTCCGGCGGGGATCTTCCGCCCCCTCTTGAACTCTATCCCTTTCTCCGATTCCTCTTCCCCCTCGCTATGTTCCCTTTGGCTACAAACATACAACCACGCCAAGATCATTGCTCTTGCGCAAACGAACTTGGCCTGCTCCCGTGGAGGCACTGCCAGCGCTACGCGGCCTCTCGGCTTCTGGTCCTGGCTCCTACATATACTCCGGGGACGGCCTCATTTGAACCACTACATCTATACCGCTCCTGCCTTGCGCGAGTCTCTGATCCGTCATGATCTGGAGGAACACGTGCGTGTGGCAGGCAGGTCCAATAACGAACTCCCCCCTGGCAACATGACCAATGGAAGCAAGCCCGTCGAGGGTAGAAACCCGCGGAGAGCGAAAGACGAGGAATGGAATGAAACACCTCTGCAGCAGGATTTGGGCACCATTGAGGGAATGTGGCGCCTCGTTTTCGAGTCTGTCCGACTCGAATTGCTTGCTGAAAAAATCGACGGAATGTCGGGGAGGCAGAGGACAACAGAAGGAGGGGCACGAGAACATTTTTCCTGCTGGGCACTGGTAGAGTACATGATTGCGGCCTCGGACAACTTGAATCTCTTGAGCCAGCACCGACAAGTCCTCGACGGCGGTCTTAGCTCTGATCAGGAGGTGATGGGGCGGCATCGCTACTTGGCTCTGCTCGTCCGTCGGCTCCGGACGCTGTTGAAGGTGTGGCAGCCAGACGGGGACTTGATCGCCAGGCTATGGCTCTCCCTCCTCCAGACCTCGGCAACTCGTCTCAAGGACGCCTCTCCACCAAATCCCACCCTTTCCGCCCTACCCCTTGTCAAGACACTCGTTCGCACATGTTGTCGACAGGCAGCGCTTGCCGATGGCACGCCCGGCACGTCCCCAGATACGACGCCGCTCTGGGGACGGGACTGGTCGATCCCGCGCAGCTTGCTCTGGGACCTGGCTGATCCCCGGTACTGCGCGCTTCCTTCCTACCTTGTCCTTCCTCCGCCCGCCTTTCTTCGCGATCTAGCGTTTGGTGATGCAGTTCGGCGGTTGGTCAGTCGGGGAAGCGATGAATTGCTGCTGCTGGCCTCGTGCCTGCTGGAGCGGCACATGAGCATGCTGAAGGACGCTGGTGCCCGACGGGACTTCCTAGTCAGCTTGTTGCCGCGTTTGGAGACCATGACTTCCTTTTCGCCATCGATTGGGAACAGGGAAAGGTATGCAAGCTCTTCGCGCTCCCTGGAGTTGGCAGAAATGGCCGCCGGTGCCAAAGGCCGTGGTGATGGAATGGGCGGTATTAGGGATGATGACATGGGCAACGTCGCTCAAAACGAAGCAAAAAGAGGACAGCTTCTCGGTTTGCATAACTTGGCGCTTGCCCTTCTAGTCCTTGTCGATAAAGGGGACGCCGAACAAAAAGTACTTCTCAATTTTTGGCGACGTCTCAAGCATTTCACGTCCTCCTGCTCTGCACGTGGAGATGGCGGAGTCCAAAATGCAGAGGCCTCTTTGGCTTTATCGGTGCAATTTTTGGCCCTTATAGGCCCGTCGACGGAAGAAAACATTGATTTTTTGCACTACGAATCCCTCTTAGACAGCCTTTGGCAGTGGTTCGGGGTCCTGGGCAAAATGACTACGACAGCGCCGAGACCCATGTCCAGTTTTACAACGAGCAATATCAGAATCAACAACTTCACCGGCATCCAAGACGTTGCCGCAGGTAATCAACGGTATTCACCGGTTGTCCTGTGGTCCCTCCTCCAAGGGTTGGCGTTTGCCGTCCAGCTTTCTTGCACCTTCCCCTTCCCTCCCAGTCACGTTGCTAAATTGCTTGGTACCGTGGAAGGGCTGCTGACACAGTATCGGGAGCTGGACGACGCTGCACTCGGCCTACTTCTACGTATGTATCGATGCGTGTGCCCTTTGAGGAAGGTGACTCTCTTGCGAGACGTCTCGGTCATTCCCTTGTTCGAGAAAGTGCCTTTGTTTGCGTCGCTGGTCAAAGGAGCACGCAACCATACCTTTGACAGTGGAACGTTGCTTGTGAGTACCTCCTGTAATAGGGGAGGTGAAAATGGGAGGGAGGAGCAAGAAATATTTGCATCCCAAATGTCCGCTCCAAGTACAGATCTGCTGCAGGCCCTGGGCCGGCTCACGAAAGAATGTTGGGAGGTTGGGGGCGGAAATGACAATGCCATGGATCCGTCACCTGTCCCTTCTACTGCACCATACCTGATGTCCGCCTCACGACGTGTTCATAAGCATCTTCATTCCCTGCCGGCCCTCCAAGCACTGGCCGCAGCGCACGCCCTGACTCACGCCAAGGGCCTGAAAGCTCCAGATTTTCCCCTGCTCCGCGCCTCATTGGAATCCGGGACCGCCACTTACTGTGATCGGCAAACGAAATTCCTTCGTTTTTTGGCTCCTTGCTATTATAATGCTTACTTGGCTTACGATTTACCCTGCTTTCCTTCCTTGGAAGGACGCGAGTATCCCGTTCTGGCCGCATGGATCGGGCTCACGCTTGAGGGCGCCTCCTGGGTAGAAGCTGGAGGTGCGGCTTTAATCAGCACCATGAACATCATGGGGCGCGCCGATGTCGATCTCGGGAATGGAGGCATGTCTGACATTTTCCCCGAACGATATCTGATGCAATGGTACTGGCCGTTCACAATTCGGCTTTTTACTGTATTCAAGTCCTCTTCCTCCGACTCTACCGCAAACCGCGGTCCTGCTTTTCCGCCGCCAGGCGACACAGTGGCGTCGCGGCTATTAAATTTGGAAGAGAATTTTCGATCTTACATACATATTCCTACCTCGAAAGAGCTTTCCTATCTAAAGACTAGGAGTCGGGGCCATTTCCTTAGTGAACGACCTCTTTTCGAGCACGACTTACTCGGTCGCCTTCTTTTGCTCAGCAATGTGGCCATAGCTGTTGCGCCTATTTCAAGCCCGCAGCAGTCCACGCAGGTAAGAAATGCCAGAAAACAGCAAATCCTTCGCCTCTTGGCCCATGTAGGGGCTGCCACTCGCTTGTTGGCCAGCGCGAGAGCCGTCAAGACAAACAGTTCTACTCCGAATCTTATCCTCGCTTTGCGCCCCTCTCATCTTCTGGCCTATGCGTTTGCCTCTCTTCTTTTCCGTTTCGCCGCGGACGTCATACAAGAAAAGCTGCTCGATGAATTGATTGCATCTCTCTTTTCTGGGCTGTTTCTTCCTGGCCAAATATGGCACCCAAGCAGTACCATTTGCACCCGTGATCCTATCTCTTTGCCTACCACGACGCTCTCGCCCTGTCCTACCCTTACAAATCCGATTCTGGCAGCACTATATGCGGGTGATGCGATTCGCTGCCTGGCCCAAATTCGTTTCGGGCGGGAGGCGGTGGTCCAATGGTTGCGATACCTCGTGCAGGAAGGCATGATCAATTTTGGAGGTGAAAAGACATGGCGGCGGGCGATCGATGGGGATAAGGATGGGGAGAGTGATGATCTGAGCGACCAGGGTAGATGCCAGGCTCGCCTTTTAACATCACTTGCTCACGGGCTATGGCACGCGTCACCCTTTGATTTCCTGCATGGGCCTGCTATCAACAATTGGAAGATGGAGACACGGGACGAGATAACCCTTAAAGGGCTACAAAACTTGATGGGCAACATCCTTTCGCTACGTCCACCCTCAGTAAATGATCCACACCACCCTTCTGGAAGTTGTCAGCTGGAAGTTACACACATACAAGCGAAGTTACCATACTTTCGGTGGCAATTTTTACTGGATCTTGACATCGGGCCAACTTTGAGAGCCGCATTTGCTGCCGATTTGACGTGTACAGAAAATAGAAGAGTGATCGACAAAGCTGAAGTTCTTCTGAGGTTCTTGTGCTTCTTTGTTGATTCTCCGTCCTGCACGGCAGAGGGTGTCGTAGATGAAAATATCGGAGCTTGCTCCAGTCAGGATTTGTTCCCGATCATGCTGCCAGTCCTGGAAGCTCTCCTCCGAGCGAATTGGAGAGAGAAAGGGAAAACTGGTGGTGCAGGCGGCAAACTGTTTCTTCCAGCATTACGCGTAGCCTTTGCGGTATTACGGTGCCCATTGGCGATCGATTCTGAAAGAGCCGCAAATTTCACGCCATTTACTGCAGCCACACCAACGTTGTGGCACTGGGCAATGCGATCAAAACTCGGCGGCAGCGGCGATTCTGGCACCGATATTGGCCGTGACGTCGATGTTGGATGCCAGGATGCTTGCCATAGAAACATCGCTCTGCAAAGATTTGCGGGGCTGTGGGGCTGTTTGGTAGGCCTTTTAGCTGTATCTCCGGAATATATGAGTGGCTTAGAAATTCAAGCACCAAGTTACTCGCAACTTCACCTAATAACGGAAGAAATGTGGAGACTCACAGCGGAAAGTCACTCAATATTCGCGGCTGTACGCGCCAAAAATATCTACACGCTTTCAAGGCATGTGTGGGGCGGCCAAGAATGGCATGGGAAATTTTCTGAGGGCAATTCTTTGTTAAACTTCACCTGTGGAGATAAAATAAGGACCAGAACACTGGAGGAAACTAAAATCTGCGAGCAATTGCGAGAGTTTTTGTGCACTGGGGTGGACGAAAATGGGAAGGACAGTCTTGCTGATGAGGGTTCAGCCGAAAGCAATGTTACCACGTGGAAAAAGGTCAGGCCTTGGATATTAGGCTTTAGAAATCGTGACGGAGCTCCGTAGGCTTTTTGCGATCGATGGAGAAATTTGAAGGGCAGGAGGAGCAGTATTGCGCACACAAAATAAGACAGAAGTAAACTTCCACAGACTCGTATTAATCACAAAATCATGTACAAAAGATGTGGTAGGTAACATTTTCATTATCAACTTAGGATTCTTCAAGTTTTCATGCGGCTATTGAAGGCTCTCTAATGCGTCAACCCTTTTCATATCTCACTTGCGTGCATTACCCCATCCCCAAGTGATTACATCAGGGGGGTATGAGCTCTCCTGGAATATGTCCATATCAAAGATGTGTTGCATATACGCCGCTAATGCAGTCAGACTCGGCGGGATAATGACGTTCTTAAAATGAGCCACGCCTACCTTGATGTGATAAAGTTTGGGTGCCAATGCCATGTCATCGAGGGTGATGCGCTCCCCTGCAAGAAAGGGCCCTTTAGTTTTCTGCAGCAACGTATCGACTTTATTCAATTCTTCGACTAGGGCAGCTTGCAGAGGTGGATCTTGCTCCTTGTCCATATTCTTCATGTACCGCGCGAACGCACCAAAGACCCCCGAGGTCGCGGTCTTGACCTCTTCAGCCAGTTCTGGATTTTCATCTTCCACCGTCAAGGGTTCCTCACCAGGGAAAAAATATTCAAGGTATTGCGTGATAGTACCGGAATCGGTGTAGGCCTCTTCGTCATGAACCAGGCAAGGCATTTTCCCTCCATATCCCTCCACAAGCCATTCGGGTTTGTCCTCAGGCGTCAAGGGAATCAGCCTGTAACGCAAACCTTTGTAGCGGAGTACCATCTGGACATAGTGGCAGAAGGGACAGTCGCCCAAAGCTGCTCCGTCAGGCCCTGCCTTGCACAAGAGCTCAATACGGCCTTGCTCATCGCGCGCGCCCCGTCCCCGAGCGTCTCCAAAACCCGTCGTAGAGCGGGCGGATGCCAGGGCAATCGAAGACGACATCGAGCTCCGAGTATGACTACCTTCTATTCTGCTCGTGATGCTCTGTGGCGTTGCGTCGGCTAAAGTGATATATCGCACAGCGACAGACGAGGCTCTCAGCGTGCTGCTGTACCTTGGCAAGATAGGCCGGAGGAAGGCTTTCGTGCGCACCACCAGCAACAGCAATGAAATTGACGATACCTGTACTAATGAGCGCATAATCATTTGCCCAGTCTTCGTGATATGATTTTTCCGTGAACAGAAGGATGAGAATAAATAGGGCTAGATTTGTTGAAGACTGCTATGACCCACACCGGGTTGGACACAAATTTACCAAATAGGAGAGCCCCGACCCGATTTTTATTTTCGACGGGGGGCTTGCTTTCTTTCTATCGAAAAATATTCGTCTCGTACGAATACAGCTTGATCTCACATTTTCTGCATGCGTCTTGTTATATTGTTGTTGTTGACATGTTTTTCTTTGCTTTAATGAACTACTGCCATAGACCTGGCCGGAAATCGCCCGTCACGCTTCTGATACCAAAGGCGACGTGGCCCATGTTTTTCTTTCCCATTTTTTTCTTCTTCATTTTTCTTACATTCAATACAGCCTCGAATAGACTATGGTTGTGATCGAAGAACTTTCCACGCAATTGTCCTCTCAATTCCTGTCCGCGTCGTCTCCGCAGTCATCGTCCAAAAAGCCATGTGCCAAATTGGGACACGAGTCACATAGCGCCAGCAGCAAATCCGGAGGAACGGTCCAGGCCACAATCGGTACTAGCTTACCGATACAAGAGCAGGATACCCCTGTCACAATCTCCGCTCTTCTATCAGTTCGTGAAGCGGACGAGTTGGTAAGTAACCTGCGTGTTTTTACTTTGCAGGAGGTCGGATCATCTACGTGGCTGCGCCAGCATCAGGCCTTGGAGCGCTTGAACGCCCAGGCGCATCAGTCTGCCCGCTGCCCTGACAGCCACGACGGCGAGTTCATCGTAGAGGCATTTATCGCCCACGACAAAATTACATCCCTGCTGCATGAATTGATCTTACTAGATGTTTGGAAAGACAAAGTGTGGCCACGACTCATCTCCCAGGTGGTTGCCCGCGGGGCAAGTACGCGGGCATACTTTGTCTTATTCCATGAGGCCACCCTGGTAAACCTCCTCCAAGTCTTGCTCTACCATCTCAAAGCCTGCGAGGCCGCCGGGGACGCCCTGGTTGATCTTGTTGACTATTGCGCAGGAAAACTGACTCTCCTTAATGGAGGGGCCTTTGCGATAGGCTCCACTCCCGGAACGATCCAAGGTCCTGCTGAGAAAGACAATGCAGACGATAATGCAATCTCGCGTGCTGCAGCGCTGGCCAAGCGCGATCCTCAGGAGAGCTTGGAAGAGCAGGCACGGACCGTTGACTTCCAAGTCGCAGTCACGGCTGTCGGCATCCTCCGCCTCGTGTGTGGCCACCTCGACGACTTGCCTCTGAGTGTCAGCACTCGACTTGTCCACACCCACGATGTCCCACTGGCCCTGGTGCCCCTCCTTGAGAATCCGCCCTGGGTGAGGAAGCGCCCATGGAGCAGTCGGGAGACCGAAACCAGGGAGGGTCGCCAGTATGGAGGCGCTTCCCCTCAGCACACGTGGGAAAAGCTTGGTCCTGACCTCCTGTGGCACGCCGTGGCCCCCGCAGATCTGCTTTTGCTCTCCAAACACGAAGCGCAAGCTTGGCTGATGCTCTTCCACCTCCTAACCAGCCCCCAGGTCCGTCAACGCTACCCCCTGAACCGCTTCCGGAAGCACCAACTCCTGCGCGTGCGCAAGTACCTAAGCGACGTCCTTCTCGACCAGCTCCCAGTCCTCATCGACGTACGACGCTACCTTGACGAGCTCGCCCTCATGGAGGTGCCCGAGAACACGGCCGCGGCCGGCAAGGGCCGGGTTCCCTCTTTCCTCCTGGTCGAGCAGGTGGCGCCGCTTCGAAGCGCAGTCTTGGCGCGACTGGAGCCTCGTCAAGTCGGAAATAGCGGGAAAACGGGGGTACGGAGAGGCGCAGGTAAAGAGGAAGCGTGGGAGGAGGTGGCCCGTGCGACGTTGACGGCAAATTTCAGTCGTGAGAAGGGGGACGCCCAGGATCCTGACTTGGCACTACTGGCCTCGCTCTACTCGTCGGAGTGGGTAGACGAGGCGATCGCGTCCACGAAAACGCCGGATGCATCACGGTCCGAAACGTCTGGAAAGGACATGGCTGAACAAACTGCCGGCGAGGGCGGGACTGCTGGGGCGGCCGGTGGGGCGGAGGGTCCATGCAGTCACTGTGGGAAGAGAGCCACGAAACGCTGCGGACGATGCAAAAGGTCGGAGTGGTACTGCAGTCGGGATTGCCAGGTGACAATGTGGAAGTCTCACAAGCCTGTGTGTGACGCCGCGGTGAAGACAGTAGGCAGCCCCCTGTCCGAGTGAGAGCAGGCACGTAGACAGGCGACCTCCGCAAAATCCTCCCTCCCGGGTGCCATGCTTGCAAACCCGGAGGGCATGGCGTGGCATGATTGTTGAGTTGCTCGTACAGTTTTTGTTGCTCGTCGCAATGTCATGCCTTTCCAGAGGGTCACTGTGAGCCTCCGTGTCCTTTCCGAAGTGCCTTTAACTCTGCCTGCATGCATGTCCGAAGCACCGCAAATTCGGACTCGCATACTCCGCGCTCCACTCCCTGCGTACCTCCTTCCAACCTGGCCGCAATACAAGCGCCATAAGCACGAATCTGTCACACAAAAGAATAACAAATAACAAACGCGATGAGACACGTTTCGACTGAGGTTTTCCTCTCCGCAACTTCTCCAGCCAATCTTTTTACCTCTCCTGGACAAGCCACGGTCATTCTACCAAAAACTTGAGCAAGGCGGCCTTTTCGTGCGTGTGAGGCTGCTGCAGATGCGACATTGGCAGCACTGGAGGAGGGCACGGTCATCTTGGCGTACAGACTCGCGGCAAAGGGAAGGGGAGAGAGGGGCTACTAGCAGTCTATCTAGTAGATGCACAGGCGACGATAGGAAAACGACGCAGTATCCGCAACCTTGCTTGTTGGACAGAGAAGTATCACGTGAGATATCGTCACTCTACCATCATTTGGTTTATTTTCATGTTCGCGATTTCTCGCGTTTTTGGTCTCTGTCGAGAAAGCACAACAGGAAGACGAGCCTCCCCTTCTGCTAGACGCCTTCCATCCCCTCACTGCCTTGGCCAAGACAGAAAATGAAACCTGTCATTTGCGCCGCGACTCATAACCCCCTCTGACAAACACAGAAAGGTGACATAAGCCTACATTTTCTACTACGAGTGATTTGCGGCTGCCTTCGTGGGCGTGATTGGAGTTTACTCTTACCCAGAATCTCACGTGCCCGCTGCTTTGCCCCTACTTCACGGTCCCACAGCCCGGGCTTTCCCACGGAGAGAATCATCTCATAGTCAGCCAAAGTGATTCTAAAGAATTGCTGTGAACGAGGAGGCTACACGCCACGCTGCGTGGGTCGTTTTCCGGCCCCTGTATTTCCCTGGTCCTGCTGTGACAATTTACAAGTACGACATGATCGACGGGAAAGGCTACATCGGGGTACCTTCTGCACTGTCTTTTAATCCCTAATTTACGCGTATCGCGCACATCCTTTCGTACCTATCTACAGGATAGATTTGAAGAGGAACGTCACCTTGCACGCGGACTTGGTATCCTTGATTGTGTCTACTAAGATCCCGGCGGCCGAGCCCGCCTAGGCCGCCCCCCCTCCCGTCGCCGGCATCAACATTGCTCCTCATTCGCGCTTAGGGCTTCTAAATCCCTCCCCATCGCCCTTTTCACATGGCCGAAGACACCTCGTCCACGCCGTTGGACATGTCCTTCCTGGACGCAGTGCCTCACACCTACCGCCTGCTCGCCTCCGGGGGGATTGCTGGGTGCGTGGCCAAGACCATGACTGCGCCGTTGAGCCGTCTTACCATCCTCTTCCAAGTGAACAGTGCCCTACATGTAGGCGGGCGGCCTCAATATGCGAACGGTCTGCTGCCAGCGTTGAGGAAAGTGATGCGGGAAGAAGGCTTCCTGGCCTTCTGGAAGGTAGGTGGGGGGTGGACAGAGGTCAGGGGTTAGCATGCATGGATGCGGTGAGCCTCGAGGGAGACCATCCCAATCCGCCGGCAATTTATTGCTCGGTCCCTGCGATTGATCACGCCAGAAATAGCATGAAAGCCTGCGTGTGTGAGCTGGAAGAGAAGAGGAGCGCAATGCAGGAGAGGAAAGCATCTTTTGTCCTGACCATTTCTTGTTGCCTTTTCCTCGGTCGAGCAGGGAAACGGGACCAGCGTCCTCCATCGTTTTCCCTACGCAGGCATCAACTTCTACAGCTACGAGAAATTCAAAGAGTACCTGGGGGACGGTTCCCCCCGGAATGAGACGCCCTTCACACGCCTGATAGCCGGGGCATGTGCCGGTGGCGTCGCCTGCTCGGCTTGCTATCCCTTGGATCTGATACGGACCCGCCTGACGATCCAGGACGAAGGCCCCGGGCGGGAGTACCGGTCGATCGGCCACGCGTTCCGGAAGATTGCGGCCTCGGAGGGCTTGGGTGGGCTCTACCGGGGGCTGGGCACCACGCTGATGGTAGCCGTGCCGAATCTGGCCATTAGCTATTGCATCTACGGGACCATGAAGGAGGTAATATACCACTATAAGTACCCGAGCAGGGACGTGACGGAGGCTTCGGAGGAGGAGCCGCATTTCTTGGAAAGTCTGGTGTGCGGGGCGACCTCGGGGATCTGCTCCTCCCTGATCACTTACCCTATGGACGTCCTACGCCGGCGTCTGCAAATACTAGGGCTGCACCCAGGCAACCATCGCCCGGGAGAGACGGTGGGGCCGCGGAATGACCTGAAGACGATTTTGAAGCACGAAGGCCCGCGGGGACTCTACCGGGGACTGCTGCCGGAGCTGTTGAAGGTGACGCCCATGGTCGGTTGTACCTTTACTACGTATGAGCTGATGAAGGACGTGTTGGGGGTATAGCTCGGGGGGGGCTTGATGAATGAGTCGGGGGGAATGTGATGGGTGTGGCGGGGTGGTTCTAGTGATGACAGAGGCATTCCTAGCGCCAAGCAAATTATGACAACAGAACAGAGCAAATTGAACTTGCCAGTGGGGAGGACAGCACTTGACTGTACGTGCCCCGTATCAGGCTCCCTTGCCATAGCTTTCCAGGACTTGGTGGCGATTAATTGTACTCCTTTCTGCGTATTTCCAAAACCCCTCACGAATTCTCCAAATTAATGGAGCTCCCAAACCGTCCGTATAACACCTTTTTTAATTCCATTTGTCTTGTCGCAATTTTTCCCTTCTCCCTTCCCAACTCCTCAACTTTCGCCTGCAACTGTTCTTGCTTTCTTTCACAGTGCTCTGTTGCATAATCCTCAGACACATCCATAAAAGCCTCCCCCAAAGACAATCGCACGGGGCCTCCAACCCCGACCATTAGCTCGGTCACAGCATCGTCCAATTTTTCCAGTTGCTCCTATATATCATGTGTATGGCAGAGAACAATGGGAAATGGAACAAGTAATGTATAATTAAGGGTGCACTGTGTTGAGACCAAGCTCTTTGGGGGGGGGGTGGATCACACGGGAGAGAGGGACTTGACAGGGATAGCACGCACACAACCGTCGGTGGGCACTTAAACATTGATAACGCACCTTAAGATATGCCAGGTCCTCGTCTAATTCCAGGTACTGATTATTCAGACGACCAAATTCGTTGATCATCTCCTGATCTTCTTTTCGCACTTCCACATCAGGAGCTTCGTCGGGAGTCTTAGCTTTGCCCTTGTCCTGGGACGGATTCACCTCCCGCATGACCCCAGTAGTGCTCATCGTAAGGAGCCCTGTAGCATATAAAAGACATCAACAAAAATTGCAGTTAAGACTATTTTCGATATGACGCAAGAAATCGCTGCCAAGCATCCTGTTTGAAGCAGCGACGAGGGAGCTGAGGCAGGAGGTTATTGGTATGTATCCACACCATACAAAACAGGCGCCGTGCATCCATTTTCGTGGCTCATTTTATTAATTATTGAGTGCAATAGATTTTCTTTGAAAAGATCGTCTCGACAGGAACTATCACACTCACTTAACTTGAACATTTTCGTGAACATTTTTGTGGAGGGGAATAATGACACCAGTATAGGGAGCCAAACACTTGTCAAGTGTCGGTGTTTCAGGGAGCGACGGAGTTCTTTTTAAAAATACGCTTATATTCATTTTATAAAATCATGTCGCCATGTTTGTGTCGATCGAGGAGGTTGTGTGAAATCGTGACCAGCCAAAGAATTTGGCCTAGGCATCCGGAATCAGGGATGAGGTTAACATTGAGTAGTCTTCATTAGAGGGTGAGAAATCTTTAATCAAGGCATTTCCATTCTAGCTATTCTAGCTCAGCTGTGACCAAAAGAACGAGGAATCGGCAAGGGAGCCTGAAGCCACCGTAGAAGACCTGTATGAGCTATGTTTCAAGTCTCCTGCTAGAACAACTTTGGGTACATGATCGCTCACTTCAGCATCTCTGCTTATCCTCGGCTCACTGCTGTAATGTCTTAACAAAATGAATGTGTAAATAGCGGTCAGGATGAATGAGATAGTACGAATAAATGCGCTATGAGACAGTTCCTTGAGAAGCACAATGCAGGAGAAAGATGGCGAGTCCCTCTGGGCTGATCAACCATTGCCAACCTTTTGTGGGATCCGAACAGGGATTATTCATTGAGCCTACGCGCATGATCCATGAATGGCATTCAAAGCTACGAAAGTCACCCTCCTCTAGAAAAAATAACTGACCACTCCATATATGACAGTGACCTTTCTCTGGTTAATGCTTCCCAATGGACAATCATGGGCCTACCAAGAAGGCTAGTCTGTTAGCTGCTTTGTGGGTTGCCAACTTCAGCCCTGTTAACACACAAAGACTTGTAGAGAGACTGTATTCTTCCAGTTGTCCGTTGGAATGTGATGATGCCACTAGGAAGCTAATTCTCAGTACAATGAACAAGGGCATAACGCGAATAAAGAATTGCTTCTATGCTTCAAAATGTCAAATAACCTAAAAGTCTCGAGCATGCCGGTCTCAGATGAAGGGCAATACCTCCTGCAATGGCTTCCACAATTGTAGATAATTGTTATCACGGTAATAGTCAAAAGTCGCGGTGAGGAATAGACTTATATTTTTGGTGTGTTCCAATCTTTCACCCCTAAAAAAATAAACAATCCAGGATAAAAGCGGGTACTTCCTGATAGAATATCCTTAAATGCGCGTCAATTGTAATCAAAAACTTATTTTTAATTGGGCAACCCTTCGTCTTCTCATTTTCAACGTTGCTGAATAGCAAGACATCGACATTCGACTTAATTCGGTACTATTGCTCTCAAGCTTCACGAGACGATGCTCAATAGGCGGTATGCTTTACTTTGACTTCGTTACTAATTGGTATGCTTTGCATTCAGAAACCATAACTGCTTATGGTCTCCCTCAAGCCCTCCACAGGGACGTTTCTCAAGATATGCGGTCAAGCACATTCAAAAATCATCCCAACCGTTACAAGAGGCATGCATCTGGTACTACTATTTGGTGAGCTGCAACATCGACCATTGCATTCCATTGCAAATTGTTTGGTTTAAATTTTGGGGAAAAAAGTTGCGCAACTTTGTATGTCATGCATTTTTTGTTCATTTTAAAGTGGCCTAAGCATCATTTAGCTTGTATAGCCGTTTCCAATTTGAATTGGGCAACGGTTTTGAATTTGAACGACATGGTCTAGGACGGCCGAAAAGAAGAAAAGATATGGTATCCTGTGATTTCTTGGTTGAAATTTGCGCGAATAGAGGAGGCTGGTGCGTTCGCTTTCCTGCAGTACTCAGGAACTTCTCTATTTATACTTTTATTCCTGTCAAAGATTTGTCGAGATTTTGGTTTGAAGAAAATCATTTAAGACATTAGCGATGTCTGACGGTATCGATGCGCTCAATTTCGATTTAACTGGCGGGTGCAGGTATGAAATAGTATTGAACGTGCTTTACTTACAAGACTTTTTATTTCTGAACCATCAATTCACAGTGTGCATTTGTAGTCCTGTACTCCGAGTTACGTCAAGCTATGCTTAGTGTTCTCATTCCTGAAGGCGCTTCGACCGGGACAAGTACAATAACTTGTTTAAAGGATAAAGGTCCTTCATCGCTTTTGCTACGTCCATCTCCGCAAAGCCTCTTCTTTCCAGCACAGCTTCCTGACACTCTACTTTTACACACGTTTGGCTTCCTGGAAGTGCCATCCCTTGTTGCTGTCCTTTCCACATGCTGCCATTGGCGTTCGCTGGCTCTTACCGAGCAACTTTGGAAAATGGCGTGTTTTGCGGAGTGGCCCGGCCTAATGCAACAATTAGAGAGGTGTCTTGATGCGCAGCCTGATGCCTATCGCTGCTTTTTTTTTAAGAATAGGCGATCTGCTTACGAAGCACGCTTTGATCGGGCAGTTGGTGGCAAAGCACAGAAAGATATGAATATGGTGGGAAGTATCGACGGAAATGAGACCGCAGAAGCAGCGGCTGCCGCAGCAGCAGCAGCAGCAGCAGCAGCCTATGCAGCTGCAGAGGCCAGGCGACGATACTTGGCGCACTTCTTCCAAGAAATGATTTTATTTGTTGATATCCGTCTCACGACAACAGGAAAGTCTGTTCATTCCATGGCCATACCGTTGACCTTGGGTGTTGTCCGTAAGCTCTTTAAAGCTGACATGCGCCTGTCGGGATATTACGATGTCAGGGCAGTGCAGGACACCTTTTTGGTGCAAGGAGTGGACCTCACTCTCGATGAACTAGAGGTCGAAGCACTCATAACATCAATGCAGAATGAAAGTGAAACCACTGCCGGTATCAGTATGGGTTTGCGGTTTGAATTTACCCTCTTTCACAAACGGACGAAAACCATGGCTTTACTGGGACAAGGGACTGCAGGGTTGGACCGGCGCTTGGACGGGTACGGCCCGCGCTTTTCTGCCAGCGCGATGCATGTGGAAGAAGAGGAGGCGCGAGGAAACGATGATCGATACGAAGGACGTCTCTTTGGGGAAGGAGCTGAATTCCTATGTGCTGTTCCTTTGTTTGCGTGGTTTTTTGTGTCGTCAACCTCTGTGTCAACCAGCGACGGGGAAGCTAAGAAGACCTTGCCTCGCGTGAGTCTGGACGCTTTAGCAATTGAAGTGCATTACGTGGACACGGCTGACACGTCTGTGCGACCCCAGGACGAGCTTTTGGAATGCTTATACCAGATTATCCGAAAAGAATTAGTGTGGGTTTGAAGATTTTATAACAACGCTTTTTATATTTTATAAATTTGTAGATCGCGATAAGCCCGCACTCTTTTTTGGTTGGACGTGCCTGATAAGTATCGTGATGATATGGTAGAAGGCGTCCAAGCAAAATAAATGAATTTTATTGAAATAGATTGCAAAAAGCCAATTTTACTAAAACACATGCCGACAAATGAGTCACCTTCTTCCCATTTTTTTTAATGTGTTCGTATACTTCAACTCATCGCTACATGAAAGATATGCCTTTCATGAAGGTTGAAGACCTTGGTCCGTCTCCTTCCAGATACAGAAGAAAGGAGCCACTTCGCCGTTCACATATTCTCGCACCACAAATCCGTATTTCATGCTACCCCTCTCTTGTTGACTTCCTCCGACTGTGTTTGTTGCAATGAACTATACCATGTTTTGTCCCCACAAACCCCTTCATTTGTCCTTTTTTTGTCTGCAAACCTAGAATGCATGTCTTCCGTTGCTCTGAATCCCTCCTACTGTCACCTGTCAGCTTTTGATTAATTAAGTTTGAAGAGATAAATCGCACCATTTTGACTAAACCGCTGTTTGTTTCCACATTCCTGACGCTTTCCCCCATCTGATAAATCGGCAAGCGTCGAACTCGTACAATGTTCCGACAATGACGGTCCCCTCTACTCGATTTTTACGGCGGGAAACAAAATTTGAGACCAGTAGCTGTATTGAAACAGCTTTGGGCTCCTCTGAAACTACTCCGAAGCTCGGTATATTCTCCAGCTGGCGCGGTCTCTCAGGCAAACTCTTGCATGTACGTGCTGTGATTGTGGCAAATGATGTGGAGATGATAAGGTGAAAAGTGAGGAGCTCACACTTTCATGAAAAGACGTAATCACGTTCCAAAAGTCACACAAATGCTACTCTCAAGACTTTCCGACCCACTTACATGTCATCCCACGGGTGGCGATAGAGGGGCTGCTTGAGACGTCTCTGGTCAAGGTAATGCCCGATAAAGCCAATGCTGCGCCCCAACACGAACAAGCCATTCAGGCAACCGTTTTCAATCAACTCTCCGGCTTCTTCCCGGGTGAAGGCCCCGCAGCTCCGAAGCATGTCCACAAAGCAGACGGCAATGCAGCCGTCCACGTTCAGAATCAGCGTTTCACGCTTCTTGGTGGTGATTTGTTCTACTCCCAGGGCAAAGTCGAGCACCTCCGTGTTCTTGAAGTGCTTCTTCGCGTACTCCTTCACCAACACAACGCGCGCGTCAGGATTCGCCAAGGACTTGATCCGGTGCCCAATGCCCATGATCAACTTGTTCTCATTCTTGCATACCTTAACAAACTCAGCCGGCTCCATGCCGCTGTCATGCGCGTTGGTAAACATCTGCGCCGCGTCGTCCAAAGCCCCGCCAAAGCGCGGGCCGATGGTCAGCAGACCCGAGGCCAACGACGAGACCAAGTCCTTGCCTGCACGGGCGGTGACGATCGCGTTGTGTGCCCCCGAGACGGCGGGCCCATGGTCTGCGGTCACCATCAACACCATCTCGATGAACTTGGTTGCGTAGGCGGGCAGGCGCCGGCGGAACCACAGGAGGCCGACGACCCCTCCCAGACCCAGGTCCTCCTCGAAAATCTCCGAGATCTTCATCCCTGCATACCGAAGCTCGTCGCCGCGGTCGTCGGAGATGGAGGAGATAAAATTAGCCGGCTTGCGGACCAGGCCCAGTTTCTTGGCCCACGTGTAGTCAAGAGGGACTTTGGGTACTTCGGGTTCGGCGCGTGGCACGATGACCCGGGATTTGACTAGTTTGTCATAGATTTCCCTGACGGCCTCCCCGAATTTGTCGAAGGTCGGGGGCACCAGGGCGCCAGCCTCCCTTAACGCAGCATTTTTCTCGGCCGCCGTCTCGCCCATACCCCGCGCGCAGGCACCCGCGTGGCCAAATTGGACTTCATAGGGGAAAATCGAGGCGCACGTGCCAATGCACCAGGCGACCAAGGGCTTGGTGATCCGCTTGCTTTTCAAGGCCTCGCAGACGGCGTACTCGTCCGTCCCCCCCACCTCGCCCAGCAACACCATCATTTTCACATCCGGGTCGTCGTTGTACCGAAGGAGCATGTCAATGAAGCTCGTGCCGGGATACCGGTCCCCTCCGATCGCCACTCCCTCGTACACACCGTCCGAATTTCGGGAGATGATGTTGTTGAGCTCGTTGGACATGCCGCCGGACTTGCTGACGTAGGCCACAGAGCCTGGGCGATAGAGCTTGGAGGCGACGATGTTGTCCAGCATACCTCCTGTGTTTCCGATGCGGAAGCAGCCCGGCTTGATCCCGCCCACAGTCGCCGGTCCGATGATGCCCACGCCTTTCCCCTGGGCCACTAGGTTAATGTCTCGGGTCTGCGATTCAGGTACGCCCTCCGCGATGATCGCCACCGTCTTGATCTGGTCCGAAAATCGGAGGATCTCCATCGTGGTCTCGTGCACAGAGCGGAAAGAGGCAAAGTTCACCACCACGTTCGCGTCCTTGTTGCGGCGAATCGCCTCCTCTGTGGTCTGATACACGGGGATCAAAGTCTCCTCAGTGCCCCAGTAAAACTTGATGTAGTGGTTTCCGGAGAAGGGGAAGATCATGGCGGCCACTGACGGCTTTTTACGCTTGCAGAGGAAGTCAAAGTCGAGCATGCCCTGGACCGCACGTTGCTGCAGGCCGTAGACGATGCAGCGGGTTTCGGGGGAAAAGGGAATGATCCTGTGCTTGGAGGGTATAGTCACCTCGGGCTCTACCGCATCGGGGGGGGCCAAGTCTGCTGGGTCGTTCGGGAGGGACTGGGCCGGCTTGGGGACGGTGGAGATACCGCTGGTCTCGTCAAACTCCGGGTAGTTTTTCGGGTCCTCGAGGCCCAGAGCCAGGGGGACGATGGCGGTCACGTGTGTCTCGGGACCGTACACTTTGATGGGCACACGGATTTCCTGTCCCAGTTCCCGCATGATACGCAACCCTTCTTGGTAGTTAGGGCCTGCACGACGCACCCAAATGGTGATATTGTGCTCGCGCAGCTCCTCCTGAAAGGCCCGCAAGGCGGTAATAATGCCCTTGAAGGTAGCCGCCACGTCCGTGAAGTTGGCGATCCCGCCGCCGATAATTAAGACCTTGCCGCGCGGGTCCTGCATCCGCGTCATCAGGCTCAAAATCGTACGGGCGTAGTCGAAGGTCTGCTGCTCGTTGGGGGCGCCCGAGTACTCGCCGTAGTTCGCAAGCTCGTGCCCCTGGCCTAGGTCGGCGATGGAGTCCGCGTACACCACGGAGGCCCCACCGCCCGCCACCATCGTCCACACCCGCCCCGAAGGGTTGAGGACGGTCAGTTTCAACGAGGCCCCGGTCTTGGAGTCGAGCTCGCGGATGTAGGCTTCTTCCGGGAACTCGCGACGCCCGAAGGGGGCGGGGAAGTCCACGTGTCCCCACTGGGGCCCACACAGGAAGGAGGCTGTCTCGTCGATCTTCGCTGCCAAGTCCAGAGGAACCACGCGCCCGTCCCCAGTCACCACCAAGGGGTTGACTTCCATGTAGGCGAAGTTGAGCGCGCGGTAAAGCTTGAGGATTCCTTCCAAAAAGGTGGCGAGGAAATCTTGCTTGGCCGCAGGCACGTGCACCAAGAGGGCAGCCTTGATGGCCTCGGGGTTCGGCTCTTCCTGCAAAGGCACTTGAATGCGCAAGGCCTTGGCGTCCACGTCTCCAATGTCCACACCACCTTCGTGCGTGAAGAGGATCTCTTCCCCCTCCCGGTTGGACACGATGCAGAAGTAGTACTCCTCATCTTGGGAGTGCGGAACGAAGGCCTCCACGATGAAATGGTTCAGGACGCCCTTCACTTGCTCCACCTGCACCTCACGCTGCATTCGCTCCAAGATCCACGCTTGAACTTCCTCCCAGGTCTTGTTCACAGCAAGCAGACCGGCCTTCCCACGGCGCTTGATGAGCTGATCGGGTTTCACCACCAATTTCTCCTTCAACAACCACGGGTTCGCTTGTGCGATCACTTCGAAACTCTGACCCTTCGTCGGCTCCAACACATCGGGCGTGATAAGGACTTGTTTCTTGTCGGTTGTGTGCCGCCCATTGCTGTACTCCGGGAGCCAGCGCGCGATGAGCTGCTTCCCGTAGTACTCTCGAATCGCCTTGGCCGACATGATGGAGGCGGAGGCTCAGGAAAGACTGAAAGAAAGAGGATGATAGGATACTACCTGGGCCTCAGTAACTCTGGATGTGGACACAGGAAGAGGAGAAGGGGCTTTATTAGGGCATCATGAAAGAGATGTCAAAGGACGGCTTCCTGGAGGCTTGTGCAGCTCTCCGTCTGACAATGAACAACGAAGGGTCCCCAGTGGCGCCTTCCCCTTTCAAAAGGTGAAAGCAAGCAAATGAAACAACTGGCAGCACACGCATCCTCGTGATTGCAGGGGCTTGGGCGCCCCCTTTCCATTCCCTTCAGAGGGTCAGGACAATCCCAACGGACGAACAGCAATCGCGGAAAACGAAAAAAAAAAAAGGGTGAAGGACTTTGCCTGTGTCGGTGTCTCTTTGCACACTTCGACCGCGCCTCGAAATGTTGACACCGCCGTGCACGCACGGCGTGAGGAGATAACGATGGGGGTGACATGAAGGCGGACGGAAGGGACGCGGAGCCGCACCATGTGCACGATCTTGGTCAGGTTCAACGCATGCGCTGGGCGGACTGTGTGGTCAGGGAAAAGAGAACACCGTCTGCGCCCTAATTGGACACGCAGCCGGGACCGTGTGCTCCAGCACTAGCACGCCTGCATGTGTTGACCGACTTCCGTGGTACATGTGTGTTGCGCACGCTTCATTTCGAAATCCTTGCCACGAAAAAAAGCTCGTGGACGCGGACAAAATGAAACGACAAGGAGGGTTGGGGCGGAAGCGCCGGATGGGCAATGATCCAAACACCTCCTGTAGTGATGGCGCATGACGCAAACTGCTTGGAAATTTTAACCTTTTCCTGCTGCGAGGCACTTATCACAGTTTGTTTGTTCCTGACAGAGACTCACAACAGCCAGGCTGCAGATACATGCTTGTTGCCTGCTAATTTTCAGTCTCCGGAGTCAACGGAAGCTTCGCTCCCTTGTTCTTCTCAGCTTGGGCCGGCCGTCGTGTTCTTCGATCTGCCCCGTCTGTGAACCATCGCACCACCAGAAGGTATCGTCATCGTATCAATGGCCGACACTACACCTCTACCGACCACAAACTATTCCTTGCTTTCCAATGACAAGAATTTGCGGATGACGGTACGTTCAAGGTTGACGAGCTTTGATCTGGAAGTATTTTATTCCCATCAAGTGAAGTAGCATCCCTGCGGACATTGATCCAGCATTAAAGGTGGAGGTGGCAAGTTCGATGTCAATCGAGTTTTGTGAGAGCCAATAGACTAGATTTATGCCTTCGGTTCCCTCGACTTACCTCTTTGTTCCTCGCCGTGCCTGACTGCTCCTGATGTCTCCGTGGAAGTAGGGCGGTGCTGTGGCCCGCATCGACGGCGTGATAGTGGGCACCTACGTCGGTGAAGGCACGCATGCGATTTCCGAGGAACTCTTACAACGAGTAACACGGATCTTAGCACTGGTAAGTGTGCAGTCTGCTTTTGTTGTCCTTTTCTGAATGAAAGAGGACCTTTCTCCAATGCAAGCAAAAAATTTTGGAAGATCGTGTAGATTTTGATCCCATGGTATGTTTACCTCCCCGTACTTGTTCTGTAGCTCCATATGAGTCGAAGTGAGCCAAAATTTTCGAGCAATCTATTTCCTGGTACTTTGGCGTTTTCTGATTCTTTACCCTGCTCCCTCGCAAAATTTAGCGTTGTGCCCAACTATCCCCAAAGCAACGTCCATTATTTTTTAGCGAAGTAACTTGCAATGATATTGTTAATTTTCATGTGGGCATGGACAAGGAAGCGCGCGTCTTCGTTGTGGCGGTCGAGAAAAGCTGCCCGGTCCGCCTGTCCCTGTTGGCAGTGGAAGAATTCGCGAAAGAATGGGGCGAGGGTCAGCATGGAAACCGTTCCCTGGTGTGTGTGGAGGATGGGTGTCGCTTTGCCGTACGTGAGCATGTTATGAGCCTAGCGAGGCGTTTTGAAGACATGGGAGCGAAGGACCAGCTGACGAGGGTTCAAGCTGGGGTGGAGGGGGTGAGAGAGCTGATGCAAGTGAACATCAGCAAGGCTCTGGAGGGTTTGCAGGCAACAGAGGATATACTGGTCCGCTCCGAGGAATTGAAATCCAGCGCCTTGGTTTTCAAGAAAAATGCGACGACGTTGAAGAAAATTATGTGGGGGTACGTGTAGATCAGCCTTCTCCCCCCCCCCCCCGGCCTTG
>Ga0102934_1000614_pt1 | contig 24233 bp, 22 predicted proteins | sample SalPonR2_A_D1_MG_FD_78175 | JGI IMG/M metagenome (GOLD analysis project Ga0102934, IMG submission 78175) | Salt pond soil microbial communities from South San Francisco under conditions of wetland restoration - Salt Pond MetaG R2_A_D1_MG | ecosystem: Environmental > Aquatic > Marine > Intertidal... | reverse complement strand
TAACGTAAAGTACTTTTAAAAATAAAAAACCACCCCGTTTTTGAGGGTGGCTCATAAACTCTTACAAAATAAGGTTTTATTTTTGCCCAGGGGGGGATTCGAACCCCCACAGCCGCAAAGCCACTAGACCCTGAACCTAGCGTGTCTACCAATTTCACCACCTGGGCATGTGTGCAAGAATAGTAAAGAGATTAACTTCTGTTGTCAATACTGTCGAACTGAATTCAGCAATTCAAACCTAAGATAGTGCAATGCTCTAGCTTAAGTTTGAATGCTTCTGTATGTGTAGACAGGACTTCTAAAATTAGAAAAACCTCAAAAAAAGGAAACTAAGTTACTTATCTTAAAGAAAATGGGAGCATTCTAAATTGAAAATTTCAATAAAATTTTCAATTTCCTGCACTACAAGTCTGCCGTTTTTGGCCGTGCTTACCTCACGCACTCTCCGCCGACTCGTCCACGCCGGTCTTGTACACATGCACCTCAGTATCGAGGGTTTCGGTAATAGAGTCGATCTTATCGGTTTCTTCCTTCACGGCTTTAAGTGCCTCAGCCATCAATTTGGAAGAGTCACTTATTGAACCGACCCGCTGCACCACCAGCTGCGACAGTTTCGTGACCTTTTCAGATGCCTGCTTGTTTTCGGCCACTGCTGACTCCATTTCATCACTACTTTCAGTAACCTTAGTCGAAACATCATTCAGATGCGATATCGATTCCAAAATCTGCTGACCGCCGATTTGTACTTCTTCAGTGTTTCCGGCTATCTCTTCAAAGGCAGCAATAGCCTGGCCTACTTCGTTGTCGATCGAACTAAAGGCGTCGCGGGTCTTACGGCCCGCCTCTGTTGCCTGTTGAATATCTTCTACTATTCCAGTGAGCACTGAATCTATCCGTTGTGAATTATTTGAGGAGGTCTCTGCTAACTTTCGAATTTCATCTGCAACAACTGCAAAACCCTTCCCGGACTCACCAGCATGGGCAGCCTCAATAGCCGCATTCATCGCCAACAGGTTCGTTTGGTCGGCAATATCCTTTATAGTCGCTACAGCCTCATGAATCTCATCTATGCTGTTATGGATCTTCTCGATAGTATCTGTGGTACTTTTCATCCGCTTCAAACTCTCCGAAGCATTGTTCGCCAGTTCATTCATAGATTCTCGTTTCTTTCGGGTAATGGAACTCACATTGTCTATAGAAGAAATCATCTCGGTTACAGCAGTTGTTGACTCTTCGATCATGGCCGTTTGTTCGTTCAAAACCTCTTTCAATCTATCAACATTTAATTTCACCGTCTGTACAGTACTGTCCGAAGCTTGGATTGTATCTTCCAGCTGAGTCATATCATTGCTGATTGAACCAGCTCCGCCATTTACTTCCGAAACCATTTGGGAGAGATTTGAGACTCCTTCTATTAACTGTTGTTTAATCGATATATTAGTACCTGAGGCCTGCTTTATTCGAGACATGGACTGGCCCAACTCATCTGTGAATACATTCACATCACGACTTAGACGCCCCAGCTCGTCCTGACTAGTGACCAAAATTCTGTCCGCAAGATCTCCTTTCTTCATTTTTTGAATTCCAAGTTCAATATTCTGTATTCTCTTTCCGATGCGGTTTGTGGTTAGTACTCCTGTTAACAAAGAAATCAAGAAAATACCGCCGATCAGAGCACACATGACCACCCTTGCCTTCTGCTCAATCGCCTTAACCTCTCGAGCTACTAATCCACGCTGTGTAGTAAGATTCTCAACAGTCCTGGAAGTAGTTACATCTACCACGTAGGCCGAGGAATACAAGGCTACAATGCTCTGGCGGAGTAGGTCCAACTGCTCTTGTTCGATCTGGGCACGGCCGGTCAGTAAGTCCAATAAAGTGAAAGATTTTTCCGAACCGATAAACTCAGCCGCTACTTCCTCCAATTCACCAGCCCTTGTTAAAAGTGAATCATATGCCTTATCAATTTCTTCGCTGAATTGAACAAGAGTCTGTAGTGATGAGCTTACCGTATCATTAAGGCTCACGAGCGATTTACTTTTCCGTATTAACCCGAACTGGCGGTCCAAATCTTGTTTCGCAGCTTTAATAACTTGCAGTTGAGAATGAAACTCTTCACTATCTATCCGGTTAATTTCATTTGCGAAAGAGAGTGCTACTTCACCAAGTTCATTAAGCTCCTGCTGCTCTTGTTCAATTTTAGCGATTGGTCTGGTAATAATCGATTGAGAAATGAAGGAAAGCACAAGAGCTCCGCCTATCAGTATGATTAAAAGTATTAGCTTCAACCGAATAGACATTAAAACCCCTCTTTTTACCCACTAAAAATGAGTAAATTATTATTTTAGCTATAATTTTGTATACAATATTTATTATTACATTGACACTAACACCTGTCAACAATAAAGAGCAATGTTGATCTTTGGCATCGGACCCCTAAGCACCACTCTATAATTCTACCCCCTACCCCAGATAAAAAAAGGAGCCGAACTATACGCCCCCGCACGTTGTGTCCGGATAGATGAAATACACATCACTACTCACGTAACACTCGCGCAGAAAAACGCTCAGACCGACTCCCGGCGGATAAAGTATATATGTAATGGACGGCCGCCCTCCAGGCCAACCGAACGCCGGCCCCGCATTGCGAACAACTCGGGCGGCATTCAGTTTTATCGGCGCATTAGAAGCGGTCGTCTCTGTCGGGATAGTTGCTGCGGTTATCGCGGATCATCCGGATCACCTTGCCTACCAGCACATCCAGTTGGGGTTTGAAAAAATATCCTAAGGCTACGCCTACAATAAGCCAAAAAATCATTCCTCATCCTCCCTTACAATTTCTACCTTGATACCATCTTTCGACTCGAAGGTTTCGTTGGGCGGTACGGTAATCTTCAGCACACCGTTCTTGAACACCGCTTTGGCGCTCTCCCGGTCGAACTTGTCCTCCGGCACAAAGTAGCGCTGCTCGTCGATCCCCTTGAACTTCAGACGGCGCTTGAAGTAGCGTACGTCCTCAGCCGGTTCCATCTCCGGCGCCTTGGCCGAAAACACCATGTAGTCGCCCTGAAACTCGATATTCAAGTCCTCCTCGCGGAAACCCGCCAGCGCAAACTCAAACACCATCTCCTTGTCCTTGGTCAGGTACACATTCATCGGAGGATACGAATAGGAGGGATAATAATCCACCTGATCATTCCAGCGAGTGAACTCCTCAGCCGTTCGCTCCCGCGCCCGCTCGCCGAAGTTTTCTCCAAAACTCCGGGTCGCCTCGAAAATCTCGTCCATAATCTGGCCGATGTCGATGACAATTCTGTCTTTCATACAAACACCTCTCAAATTGCGTGTTGCGGCTCCCATACCGGGCAGCCTTTTCCCGGCGCCATACGGCCGCCGGCGAGGCATTTCGCCTCTAGTATTAATATTGCAACTTACATGCCAAGAGAATGGTCCATACCAAATTATTTTGATAAATTTTATAACTATTTACGCAAAATGCAATTATTAAGCGTTCTCTCAAACCCACACCAGTGTCGCCCGGAATAAGACATCCGCCCTGCCCCAATTTTCGTACCACAGCTGTATCAGTTTTACCCGCTTTCTCTAATGTAATAGCGCCGGTGGGTCATTCCAACCCGTTACCATTCCAGACCCAGGAGCAAGAGGGTCTCCTCAACCCGCACGCGCTCATCCCGCAGGCGGTACACAAGCCTGAGCCCCGCCTCCAGAGCAACCGGCCAGTTAAAGAGGTGCTGCTCAAACAACAGCTCTGCACCGCCCACCGGGTGCAGGTCAGCTCCGAGCCCCGATTCCAGGTCCCTCAACCACTCCGGCGCACCAGTTCCCGCCGGCAGCCCCATTCCCACATCGGCAAAAAGTGTCCCGCGGAGCCGCTTCAGATAATACACATTTCCTATCTCCATATCCGGATACAACAGGGGCAGACTGTACTGCAGCTTCAGTACCGCATCCGCCTCGTACTCATCGTTCCAGTCAAAGGGATACCCCCGGGGCCTCACCGCCGTCGAAGTCAGGGGCACCTCCTCCCCGGACTTCAGCTCACTCCTCCAGTTCAGCTGCAGGCGGTGCTGCTTCCAAAGACCAGGAAAGGTAAACCCGCCGTTCAATTCGACTCTGCTCCCCCAGGTATCCCGCGGCGCCGGCAGATACTGCCATCGGCCCTCAAGGTACTGCTCATAGGGCGGTGCAAAATCCGCCGGGGCCACCGCCCTGGAGGCGTTGTACAGGGACAGAGAATGCCTCACCGGCAACTCATACTTATCCGTCTCACCAGCCGGTGGTTCAGCCTGCTCATAGCGCAGAAAACCAGTGGTACTCACATTGAGTTGCCGAGTCCACAATCCCCGGGAAAAATCCAGCGGAGCATCAAAGCCCAGCAAGACGGTAATTCCGTTCCCCCGTGTATTCGGATCAGCCGGAGAGTCTGTTGCACCGGAAACTCCGAACCGGACCATCGGAAATATCCCCCGGTAAGTCCCCTGTACCCCCAGGTCATATCTTTCCCTGCGAATATTAAATCCGGCAAAACTCATCAACGAGAGCCGCCCCAGCACATCATCCGACTGAGCAAACAACTGAACCCGCCCGTCGGTATCCGGCAGCGCCCCCCAGCTGTGAAAGTTCATAAGTCCCGTCGTCGGAGGGTACTCCTCCACCTCGTAGTCCTCCTCTCCGTTGTCCACAACTATCGGACCACCCCAGCGATCGGCGATCGGCCCCACATAGTCAATCGGCCTTCGCTCAACCTTGTCCGCCCTCATAAAACGCTCGGGATCCAGATCAAGCACCGCCGGCTTAAATCCGTCTACCCTATAATCGGCAAAATAGAGCCGTCCCCGTCGGTCGCTGCCTGCCTCCCCTGAACTCACCACCGGAAAACCGGCGGCATAGGGCCTTTTTACCACCTGAAACAGCTCCCCGCTCCGGCGGTCCACCGCCTCCACAACTTCCGTACCACTCCGCTCGGAGACAAACAGCACAAACTCTTCAGAATACACCGGCATCGAAATACTGTACTCAACCGAATTCGTCAGGTTTCGCCACACCCCCTCGCTCACCGAATATTCAAGCAGACGACTCCGTCCCTTGTGCACCGCCACCACCGCAATTTTATTGCCCTCCGGCGACCACGCCGGCTGCCGAAGATAAAGCGGCCCACCCATACCCATCTCAGTGCCTGCCTTAGTACCTAGCTCACGGCCATTCTCGTTGTCCCCTGCCGAGTCGACCTCCGCAGTATCCACAGAACGCAACACCCGCCCCGTATCCGCGTCCAGCAAATCGAGCCGCCCGCCTCCACCTGGAAGCGCACGGACAGCAGCAATCCTCTTTCCCCCAGGCGACAGGGCCGGGGCTTGATACGCCCCGCCGAAGGTGATCCGGCTGCGCCGGCCTTCGGCTATTTCATACCTGATTATCTCGCTGGTGGAAACCTTTGACCACAGCGGGTGGGGGACCTCCTCCGTCCACACCGCCACCCCCTTTCGAAGCGACACCTGTCTCTCAGCACCAAGCTTCGACACAAGCTGCTCTTCCGAAGATTGGAGGTCCAGCCGCACAAGCGCAGCGGCATCCCGATCACCATATCGCACCACAAACAACCCGCCCTCCTCCACAGCCACCGGCACGTAGTTGGTCCAGACCCCTTCAGAATCCTCAGCCCTCCGCACCTGTTCGGCCGGAGTATAATCCCCGTCAGTGCTTCCCATCTGTGGGCCAAACTCTTCAAAATACTCTGCAAAATAATCCAGCGCATCCTGGTACACCCGTCGCATCGAACGGCCGGTCACCTGCTTTACCGCCGAATGAAACCGCAGGGGCCAAAAGGAAAATCGGGCTGTTTTTCTTATAATTGAGTTCCAGGCATCCTCTCCATAACTAAGCCGGATGTAAGTAACCAAGGGAAACCCGAGGTAGTAGTGGTTTGGAAAATGTGTGCGGTAGGAACCGAGATAGGCCTGGCTATAGGAGACCGGCCGCTCTTCCCCCACTATGGCCCGGACCTGACGGTGGAACGCAGCGCTGCGGCCCCGCCCCCCTGAGGAAAAGGCGGTTTCACTGAGAATTGCATCTCCCTCAAAATACCATAAGGGCATAGAGTACATGGCCAAAGCCGCCCAGCCGTATTCGCCGGCCGCCCAGCTCGCAAAACGAGTAAATCCCCGCTTCAAGGCGGTAAACTGGGCCGCATGGCGGCCCTCATGAAGAGCCAAAAGGGTATACCAGTCAAGGGGCCCTGCAAACTGCATCTGGGAATTATAGGCGTACCATTCGGAGTGACGCGGCCCCAGGGTAACATAGCCGTTGGAAACCTGCCGGCTCGTGTTGAGTATCAGGGGCAGCGGCGGTACTTCCGTCTTAAAATCACGCTGAAGCGGTCCCCACGCGGCACCGGTTAAAGCAGCAACCCTGCGTGCCTCAGCTTCATGTTCAGCCGGAAAAATAAGCCGGTGGTGTGGGGTGTTGATCATTTTCCACTCAACCCCTAGAGGGAGGAGTGGCCCGGCAGTAGAGCTTACCTGTTGGCCCACATAGTGGTCCACAGAGCGGCCCACCTGCTGTCCACCCTGCTGAACTATTTGTTGCCCACCCTGCCGGTCCATCCGCTGGGCACACACTGCCTGTGGTAGAAACAACCCCAGCCCGGCCCATATACCAACTATATAAAAAGCATACCGCATTTTTCCATCCCTCATTTCGCTATAACTTTACTATAACCCTGATTATAACACTTAATCAAATGCGATCGAGGTTCTTTGAAAAAACACGGCAAACTGTGAATTGCTCCTTTAATAAAACCCCTTAATCTGCTATCCTCCTTGAACCAATTAGAAGGATAATTATGGGCATTCGCGTTCTATATATCGGTGAAATTGTCGGAAAAGCCGGAGTGTACTGTATAAAGCAGGCACTTCCGAAGGTCACGCAGGAGCTCGGCATCAACTTTGTGATAGCCAACGGGGAGGGAGCTACCGGCGGTTTTGGAATCGGTAAAAACCATTCGATTTACCTGCACAAGCTTGGAATTGATGTAATCACTTCCGGAGAAAAAATCTACTACAAAAAAGATATGGTGCCCCATATCGCTAAAAGTCCCTACATTTTACGCCCGGCTAATTACCCGCCGTCAAACCCGGGGCGCGGCTGGCGGGTGTATCAGGCCGGCGACACGAAAATCGGTGTTATTTCGCTGCTCGGTCAATCAGGGTTTACCCGTGTGCACCTCAGCAATCCCTTTACATTTTTGCCGGAACTGGTCTCCCGGGTAAAGGAAGAAACACCCATTGTCATAGTAGATTTTCACGCATCCACCACCGCCGAAAAATACTCTATGTTTCACCACGCCGACGGGCTGGTATCGGCAATCATCGGCAGCCATACCAAGGTGCTCTCCGGCGACGAGCATATCAAAGAAAAGGGTACCGGTGTTATCTGCGACAGTGGAAGGACCGGCAGCTTTATGAGTGTCGGAGGCCTGGATCCTGAAATCGAGATACAGAAGTTTCTTACCCAAATACCGGAACGTTCAAAAGAGTACTGGGAAGCCCTGGAACTGCAGGGGGTCATCCTGGACATAAACGAACAGGGTATAACAGAACATATAGAACACCTTAAATACCCCGTTGAAGGAGCAGAGAGTGAAAGAAACGGGTAAAATCAACAAGCTTGAGGGTGATAAGGTTTACCTTGAATGCGGAGATACCGCCGCATGTAAAGGCTGTTCAGCAGGCGCCTTTTGTAAAACCAAGGACCGCGAAATAGTAGCGGTAAACCGTCTTAATATTCCTCTCCATTCAGGGGACAAAATTGAAATCTATCTTCCCCCGGGCAGAACCATATTCTCCGGTTTTATTGTGCTTTTTTTTCCCCTACTTACATTTATTGCCGCGTTTGTAATTGCCGGAACAGTATTTCCCGGCAGTGATGAAGGGACCCGTGCACTGTTTGGAGTCATCGGATTGGCCGCCGGCTTCGGAATCAGCATGCTCTATAACAGGATTGCAAAAAACCGCAATTTTCCCGAAGTCACACGAAAGCTTGATTGAACGAACGACGGTTAAGCACGCCCCCATAGCCAAAATAGCTGCATTAGCCAAAAAACCCCCGGCATTCCGGCTCCCTACACGGTACTTTTGTTCATTTTTACTGTTTTTTTTACTGGTTTTCTTTTACCAGCCGGTTAATAGTCTCCGCCATTTCTCTTAAATCAACTATATATTGCACATGCCCCATTTCAGCTGCAACCTTCGGCATACCGTAGACAATACTGCTCTCTTCATCCTGACCGACGGTAATACCACCTTTGTTGTGGATAGATCCAATCTCCCTGGCCCCATCCCGACCCATACCGGTCATTATTACAGCCATAGAACGGCCGCCATACTGTTTCGCAACTGATGAAAACAGTACATCCGCCGATGGACGATGCCCGTTTACCAGATCATCCTGAGAAAGCCGCACCATACCCGCCAGACGTCGTTTTTCAACTCGTATATGATAACTCCCAGGACAAATGAGGATACGCCCCGCTTTCAAGATATCTCCATCCGCCGCCTCTTTTACCTCAAGGGCACAAATTCTATCCAAACTCTTGGCAAATTCAGTAGTAAACCCCGCCGGCATATGCTGGACCACTACTACCGGTACAGGAAGGTCGGCGGCAATATCCGCAAACACCCGCCGAAGCGCATTCGGCCCCCCCGTCGAAATTCCAATTGCTAAAATCTCAACCGGCCCTGCATCCGCCCGTGATACCGGCGACGGCGTCGGTTCAACTTTTATTTTTTCTCTCTTAAAAGGAGGCGCTTCTCTCGGGACCGCAGCCGGTTTTTCCGCTACGCCAGAACCTTCGGTCCCTTTTGTCCCTCCGGTCCGGTCGCTTTTCCCCTCCGGCCGACCCACTGAAGGCCCTTTCCCGGCCTTACCTCCGACCAGTCCAGCCCCGCCGGATCCCCCGACTTTCGGGGGTTTCCCCTCAACCTTGCCTTCCGGACCGAGCATCTCCCTGTACTGTTCTCCGTAAGCCCGCATCATTTCGACCAGCTGTTTCTCAACAACATGAATATCTTCAGAAACTGATCCTGAAGGCTTTGGAATAAAATCTGAAGCCCCCAAAGACAGAGCTTCCATGGTAATCTCCGCGCCCCTACGGGCTATGGATGAGAGAATGATAACCGGTATTTTTATGCCCTGGGCTTTTCTTTCTTTTAGAAACTCAATGCCGTTCATATCAGGCATTTCCAGGTCCAGCACAATTACATCAGGTTTCAAACGCGGTATTTTCTGAAGCAGAAATCGTCCATTCATAGCTTTCCCGGCCAGCTCCAACCCATCGGCATTCTCCACCATTTTACCGACAAGATTACGCATTAACGCCGAGTCATCACATACCACTACAGAAATAGATTCTTCACCCACAGGCCTTTCCCCTCATCCTTCCTTTCACATCACATGCCTAATCTAAAAACTTTCTATAAATAACCGCCCAGTCGGTTTTGAAAAACTCAAATTTTGTCTTCATTCCGAACAAAGATTCGGAATGCCCAATAAAAAGATATGAGTGATTATTCATTGCTTCATAGAACTTTTCAATTACATTTTTCTGGGCTGCTTCATCAAAATATATAATCACATTGCGACAAAAAATAATATCCAGGTTCCGCTGTCCACTGTCGTTTTTCAAATTGTGATAGTCAAATGTAACCAGCTTTTTTATTTCGTCTTTGACCTGAAATCCGTTGTTCTTTTTCTCAAAGTAGCGTTGCAGGTATTTCTCCGGTACTCCGTTTACCTTGTTTTCCGGATAAAACCCCTCCTTCGCAGTCATCAGTGATTTAAGGCTAAGATCAGAGGCGGTCACCTCTAGGTTAATCGAAGAGGGCAGTTTGTCCTTCATGACCATTGCGATCGAATAAGGCTCTTCCCCCGTTGAACAGCCGGCGCTCCACACCCTCAAAATGTTCTGTCGCTTTTCCTGCTTCCACTTTATCAGCTCCGGAATAACATAATTCTCAAGAGTATTAAAGTGCATAGTGTTACGAAAGAACCGGGTCAAGTTGGTAGTTACCGTATCAAGGAGGGTCTTCATCTCACCCTTATCGCTGGTAATAAGCCGGTAATACTCTTTGGTTGTCTCGATTTTTGTCTTCCGCAACCTCTCTTTCAGCCTGCTTTCAAGAATCGAACGGTTGGAATCCGAAAAATGGATACCACTTTCGTTGTAAATGAGGTCGCGAAATTGTTTAAAATCCTGCTCGTCTAAAAATCTATCCATTTGTCGGTTTCTACCTTGTGACGCTAAGTTAAAGTCTATGAACTGCTTTATGCACTGTCAACACAAAAATAAAATTAAACATGATTAAACATGATTTCTAAAGAAAAGGCCCGCCCCCCTTATGCCCCTCTCTTTACCACTTTAGACCCTCCCTTGCACCTGTCTGTGTTCTTCTTTTAGTTCTTCTCTTACCCCTGTTTTAGATTTTTTTTAATAAAATACATCTATTGCGTATTTAGTATATTTTTAAGGTTTTACAAAGAAAACTTCTAAAATACCAAGCTTTTTAAAACCTGTTGTGATATATTAAAAAACAGTATGAAACACGAAATGCACCAATACCATGTAAAGGGTATGGCCTTGCATGAAGAAAGCCGAATTCCCTTTCTTATCTTAGAAAACCGAAGCGAAAACGACACTATCACAATTCAAGTGGCAGCTAACGAAGCGGACGCCCTGCTCTTGCAGATAAGCGGCTCTGAATCACCTCTGCCCACATCCCAGGATGCTATTGCCCACTTCCTGAACCGACATTCACTCCATCCTTTATACCTTGAGATAAACCACCTCGGTTCCGCTGATGCCCGGGCTATACTCCATTACCGGGGGCTCTTGCGGCGTCACAGAATGACCCTGCAACCCGCCGACGGAATTGCATTAGCCGTACGGCTGAACATCCCTATTTATCTTACCCCGGAAGCCATAATAACAGGCACAGTGAGCAACCCCCTTCCACTTGTTGCACAGGACCCGCAGCAGTCCTTTCTCTACATTGGCTGCAAATAGACACGCACCGCACTCGGAAGGTCAACATCGGAGGATCAACACCTGTGTGTAGTGGTATGAACCTTGTGGGATTTACAAGAATTCTTTTTTTTCTCCCTCAGACCCTACTCTCAGAGCATAAAACCGACACTGGTTAGAGCGTTTTTATTCATTTTCTCGCTGAAAGAGGGTGGAATTTATCATCCCACAAGATTTGTACCAGTACACAGGAATTGCGCAATTTTGCCTGCTGTTCTATAATCCAGCTACATGAAGAAGTATATATTCGTGACCGGGGGGGTATGTTCCAGCCTCGGTAAGGGTGTTGCCGCCACATCAATCGGCAATCTTTTGGAAAGCCGCGGGTTACACATCCGCATGGTAAAAATCGATCCATACATCAATGTTGACGCCGGGACCATGAGCCCCTATCAGCATGGGGAAGTGTATGTTACCGACGACGGGTCTGAAACGGACCTTGATCTGGGAAACTACGCCCGCTTTACCACCGCCCCCTTGGGACAGGTAAACTCGATCACCACCGGTCAGGTATATCAGGAGGTCATCAAGCGGGAGCGGGAGGGCCGGTACCTCGGCCGTACTGTTCAGGTTATTCCCCATATTACCGACGAAATCAAACGCCGGATTTTTCTGGCCGGCCATGATCCGGAAGTTGATGTAACTATTATCGAAGTAGGGGGGACCGTAGGAGATATAGAATCCTTCCCCTTTTTAGAGGCCGCCCGACATTTAATTCAGGAACTTGGGAAAGAACAGGTGCTATTTATCCACCTGACCCTCTTACCCGAGGTCGCCAATGGTGAGCTCAAAACAAAACCTACCCAGCACTCGGTAAAAGAGCTGCGGGCAATCGGTATCCAGCCGGACATTCTGGTCTGCAGGGCCCCCTACCCCCTGGAGCCGGACATTATACGTAAAGTCTCCCTCTTTACCAATGTGGAAAAACGGGCGGTAATATCCGCCTACGAAGTAAAAAGCACCATCTACGAAATTCCGCTGATTTTTCACGAGCAAAAACTGGATGAAATCGTACTTGAAAAACTGGACCTTCAAAGCGGAAAAGCCGACCTAAAACGCTGGAGTAAAATGGTTGAAACCATAAAAAGCGCCTCCCGGGAAGTTAAAATTGGACTTGTCGGCAAGTACATCGAATTAAGCGATTCATATAAATCAATCAACGAGGCCCTCTGTCACGGAGGCATTGCCCATAAAACTCGAGTCACCCTGGAAAAAATTGACTCGGAACAGCTCGATTCTGAAGAAACGCTGTCGCAGCAACTTGATACACTTGATGCAATCCTGATCCCCGGGGGCTTCGGCCAAAGGGGAATAGAGGGGATGATCAACGCCGCCCGCTATGCCCGGGAACACAGAATTCCCACTTTCGGCATCTGCCTGGGGATGCAAATAATGGTCATTGAATATGCCCGCACTATACTCGGATTTGAAGATGCGGACAGTACCGAATTCAGCCCCTCCACCCGTCATCCGGTCATTAGCCTGCTCGAGGAACAGGTTGACGTAAAAATATACGGGGGGACCATGCGCCTCGGCCGTAGTGAAACCGTGCTACAGGAAAACACTCAGATCCGCCGGAGCTATGGAAAAAATGTGATCTATGAACGCCACCGCCACCGTTATGAGGTATCAAACACCTTCCGTGAAGAGTTCAACCAGGCAGGCTTACTAATCAGCGGAGTAACCCCGGAGGGCGCGCTGGTCGAATCAATCGAATGGCCGGACCATCCTTGGGGAGTGGGAGTACAATTTCACCCCGAATTTACTTCAACCCCCATAAGCCCCCATCCCCTATTTGCCGGATTTGTAAAAGCCGGATTGGATTTTCAAAAGAGGAATGAAACGTAACCGACGACCTGTAACAGTACAAATGCTTACCCTTCTCTCCGCCCTCCTGATAAGTGCCGGCTGTTCCTTTAATTACAGCGAAGCCGACATGGCTGAGGACCTTTCGAAGGAGGTACCGAACAGCATTATCCGGCACTACCGCTTCGTGGATGTCCGTACCGGCCAAAGCTCATTTCGAGTGTATGCAGCGGAAGCGCGGATGTATCACAAAGCCCATCAGACCCGGCTTACAGACCTCTTTTTTCAGGAAATAGACCCCCGGGGCAACGTAGTAACCGAGGGAGAAGCCGGCAGTGCTACCCTCTTCACTCAAACCGACAATGTGGAGATGCGAGGAGAGATCCGCTTTTCAGGTTCAAAACAGGAAGCTACAATCATTACCGACTACCTTTTTTGGAACAACGAAGAGCGCAGCTTAAAGGGCAAACCAAACCGGGAGGTCACAATCTTGAAAGAGGACGGCACCCGCATTCACGGTAAAGGCTTTTCCGCCGACACCGCGGCCGACGAAGTCAATTTTACCGAACCGGTTGAGGGAGTGTATGTCCAAACCGAAGAAGATAATGATGAATAGCCATCGTATTGTATCTATAACTATTTTTTTGCAGCTTTTTCTCATTACCCCTTTTATCCCCGTGCTTCAGCAGGCGTGGGCCGAATCTGAAACATTCACCTTCTCCGGGAACAGCACCTCTATCTCCCTAGCGGAGGGCCGTCGTCGTACCATTCTTAGCGGAGATGCCTATATAAGCAGTAAAGATCTTACCATCAACGCCGAGGAAATTGAATTGTACGGCCCCGATTTTCGCTACGCCCGCTGCAACGGCTCTGTTCGTGCAAAGAGCAGTACACAGCAAATCTCTCTCACCACGGATTCACTTTTTCTTGATCGCGAACTAAGCAAAATGCGCATCCGCTCTTATACCGAAATGGTGGACCTAAAAAACGAAATTGTAATCAAATGCGGTTATATGGAGCATTACGACGAAGAAAACTATTCAATCTTTCAAATCGGGGTCCGTATTCTCAAAGCATCGGAGGAAGGGAGAATGGTATGCCGTTCTGATTATGCCCTCTACGACCGTAATTCGGACATCCTTGAACTGAGCGGCAGTCCCGTAGTGTACTGGAAGGGCGACCGCTACAGTGCCGTTAAAATTACAATTGATTTGGAAACAGATGAAATAGAAATGGAGGGAAACGTCGAAGGAGAGTTTACCTCCGAAAGCGATACGCCCACACAAGAGGAGCAGGCCGATGGAGCTGCAGAGCCCAGAGAAGAATAAGGAAAAAGTAACCCTGCGGGTGGAGGGGCTGAAAAAGCGCTTCGGTAAAAAGGAAGCGGTAAAGGATGTCTCTTTTTCAATGAACACGGGGGAAGTAGTCGGGCTCCTTGGACCCAACGGGGCGGGAAAGACCACTGTTTTTTACATGATAGTCGGCTTCATTAAAGCCTCCTCCGGGCGAATCTACCTGAATGAAACAGATATCACCCACCAAGCCATGTTCCGCCGGGCCCGGGAGGGCATATCTTACCTTCCCCAGGAACCCTCGGTCTTTCGAAAACTAAGCGTAGAAAACAATATCTGGGCAATCCTTGAAACCCGTAACGACCTCACCCATGAAGAAAAAAGGGCGCGCCTGGAAGAGCTGCTGGATGAGTTCAACATTCAGTCAATCCGTCATCAGCAGGCACATCCCCTCTCCGGCGGAGAGCGTCGCAGAACAGAAATAGCCCGCAGTTTAGCGATAGATCCGAAGTTCCTCCTTCTCGATGAACCCTTCGCCGGCATCGATCCTATAGCCGTGTCGGAAATCAAACAGCTTGTGACCGATCTTTCCAATCGGGGTGTCGGAGTGTTGATAACCGATCATAACGTGCAGCACACCCTTTCAATAACCCATCGCTCCTTTATCATCCACCTAGGAGAAATTCTTACCCACGGCACCAGAAATGAAATACTTGCAAACCCCGTCGCCCGTGATATTTATCTTGGACGCGACTTCGATATGCCCCTTGAATAGACAACGCCGCTTCTGCAAAGCCGCTTCTGCAACGCCGCTTCCAATTGACAAATAGTCGCAACAGGTACATTATTTTATAGAAAGACCAGCAGAATGGACAGAAAAGAGTGCAGTATCAGAAACCGGTATTAATACAAGAGCAGAAACTCAAGATGAGCCCCCAGCTCTATCAATCTATTCAGCTGATGGCCATGCCCCTGCAGGACCTCAAACTTAAAATTCAGGAGGAACTTGAGAATAACCCGGCCCTTGAAATGGTACGCGAAAAAAGCGATGTTTCCCTGGATGAAATACACTCAAAAACCAGCGAAGACCACGATTTCTTTGAAAACAGCTCCGATCCGGGCTATACAGGCAGCTATAATCAGGAAGCCTCCGATTCAAAACAAAAATTTATGGAAGGTGCGTTGTCCCGACCGGAATCATTGCAGGAACATCTGATGTGGCAGCTGCGGGTCCAACCGATCCCCCGGGAATGGTTCGAAATCGGTGAGCTGCTTATCTGGAACCTGGATGAAAACGGCTTTCACCTTGAAAAACCGAAGAAACTGGTGAGCGAAGAAAAATACCATACCCTGAAAGAAGTTATTTCCCTCATCCAGCAATTCGACCCGGCGGGGGTGTGTACTGCCGACTATCGCGAATCACTCCTTGTGCAGGCAGAACTTTCTCCTGATGCACCTCCCCATACAGAAGAACTAATAGAAAAACATATGGAGCTGCTCGAACGTAACAGCACGAAGGAAATAGCAAAAAAAACCGGCATACCTGAAACTGAGATTGAATCCATTATCGCATTCATAAAAACCCTTACCCCTTACCCGGGACGTCTTTACTCAAACTCTTCCACCACCTACGTCATTCCCGATGTAGTGGTCAGGCACGAAGAGGGGGAGTTTAAACTCTACCTGAACGACGAAGAGATCCCCGAGCTCGGGATAAGCCCGTTCTACGAAGAAATTGAAGAAAAGGGAAATAAAGAAGAAAAACAGACAAAAAAGTTTGTAAAACAGAGTGTCCGTGATGCGCGCTGGTTTATTTACAGCATCAATCAAAGAAATCAAACCCTTGTCAAAATTTCCCGTACGATCCTTGAGTTTCAGCGCAAGTTTTTTCTCTACGGGCCAAAACAACTGGCCCCCCTTACTCTTAAGGATGTAGCGGCGGAAGTACAGGTCCATGAAACCACCGTATCAAGAATTGTAAACTCCAAGTATATCCAAACTGAATGGGGTATTTTTCCACTTAAATACTTCTTTTCGAACCAGGTTTCCAGTACTGGAAGCGGCCGTTACTCAAAGGGGGCGGTCAAAGAGATCATCAAGGAAATTCTGGAAGAACATGCAGACGAACAGAAACAGCTCTCCGATCAGAAAATCTCCGACATCCTTAAGAAGAGGGGAATCTCCATTGCCCGGCGTACCGTTGCTAAATATCGAAAAGAACTGGCGATAGACTCCTCTTACAACCGCTAAGAAAGCCATCAGGCCCCATACCCTATTATAGTCTCACTCAGTGCAGTTGGCCCCGCCCTGCACCACCGACCTCCACAATCCTTTGAAAAGTACCACAAAAATTTGACAGTTCACCGAAGGCGCAATATGTTTTTAGTATAGAGATTTTGAGGAGGAACTGGAATGAACTTTGAAATTAAGGGTGTTCACTACGATCTGAGCGAAGCAACTAAGGAGTTTATTGACAAAAAACTTGAAAAAATAAGTTTTGCCAATGAATATATAATTGATCTTCTCATCACTATTACGAAAAACAAACCAAGGTACTCAGTTGAAAGCAATGTAAACTTTCGCTGGGGCCATTCCTCCCATGTCGGTGCCGAGAGCCATGAGCTCTACGAAGCAATTGAACTTATGATTGATAAGCTGGAACATGTCGTACGAAAGGAGAAAAAAAAGGTCCGAGAACATTAGACAGGAACATTAGCATTGCCTAGGCGGTGCGGACTTTGTTCCAAAGTTCCGCACTGCTTTCACTAACAGTTATTCTCATTTTGAAAGCCATAAGGCTTCCAAAATGAGAATAACCTCAAAAGCTTTAAGATAATTTACTTATCTTAAAAAAAATGTGAGCATTCGCAATGTGAAAAATATCCAAAATTTTTCACATTGCGAATTGCTGTTTCACTAATTACTATCTTTTCTCAATCCAAGCTTTTTGGTATAGTTTGAATAATTATGGATTCATTTAGCGTTCTTGATCTGTTAGATCTTGATTTAAAAGAGCACAATGCCCTCAATCTGAAATGTATCGGGGGAAGACCGGGCCTTGTCCGAACAATTCAGGAACCTGAGATAAACCGGCCCGGGCTCACCCTCAGCGGTTTTTTCGATGAGTTTGCCCATGAGCGTATTCAACTCTTCGGCAAAGGGGAAATAGCATTTACCAACACACTTGAACAAGAAAACAATCTTGATACCATTCAAAAAATGTTTTCATACCCTATCCCGTGTTGTGTATTTGCAAACTCCTATACCCCCGGAGAAAAACTCATGGAGATAGCTGAAGAGGCCGAATGCCCAATTCTCCAGACCGACCTTCCTTCAGGAGAGTTTTCCCTACGATTAATGCGGGCATTAAACGATATTTTCGCCCCCAAAGAGGTAATCCACGGGGTATTGGTCGAAGTATTCGGTATTGGGGTACTTATACGCGGATCGAGCGGAGTAGGAAAAAGCGAAACAGCTCTGGAGCTCATCGAACGGGGCCACCGGCTTATCAGCGACGATTCAGTCGAACTAAAACGGATGAACGGCAACTTGCTCATAGGCGCTTCACAGAACCAATCTCTCGGTCATCATATGGAAATCAGGGGGCTCGGAATAATTAATGTGAGTCACCTTTTCGGTGTGGGAGCAATACGCGACAAAAAACAAGTGCAACTCCTAGTTGAACTTGAGGAATGGGACGCTGAAAAAGTATACGACCGGCTTGGTTCCGGTGATACCAACAAAGAAATGCTGGGCGTTAAAATCCCCGCGTTGATTATCCCCGTAAAACCGGGGAGAAATATACCAATTATTATAGAAACTGCAGCTATGAACGAGCGGCTGAAAAAAATGGGCTACTTTTCAGCACGGGATTTCAACCAAAATGTGTTAAAATGGCTTGAGAGCGAGAATGCCCGGAATCTATATTTCAACGATAAAGACACTTTTTAGGAATATCGATGACAAGTAAAACAGTTACGATAAAAAACAGGGCTGGTATCCATGCCAGACCCGCCGCACTCATAGTAAATACCGCCAATCAGTATGAGTCCGATGTCTTTCTTGAAAAAGACACAATGCGAATAAACAGCAAATCAATAATGGGTATTATTACACTGGGAGCCAGCTATAAATCTTCAATTACAATTATGGCTGAAGGATCCGATGAAAACGATGCTGTCGAAGCAATTGCAAAATTGTTTGAAAACCGGTTTGAAGAAGAGTAATGTATACAAAGCAACTATCGCCATTCTCATTTTTTTCCTCCAGCCGGCCCTTCTCTCAGGGATAAGTATTGACCACCGCTATTATTCACATGAAAACACCCTTTCTCTTCTCCTTTCCCTTCGCGACTTTCCTGTTGATGAAGTAAAACAGGTGTTTCAAAAAGGACAAACCTCGGAGATTCAATATGAAATTAGATTGTACCGTGAAACAAAGGGTATTTTAAGCTTTTTAGGGGATGAGTTGATTGAAGAGCAGAGTATCACCTACAACGGCCGCTTCAATCCCTTCTATAACGCATATCAAATCGAAACCAAAGAAGAAACTACCCACTACATTGAAGAGGAATCCTTCTTCAGGGCATTTCAATCCAACCTCACCGTTGTCAATAATCCAGCAAAAAAGGAACCCTCCTTAGATCACCCCTTGTATTTTCGGGTCCGCATAACCTTCAATCCACGCAAGCTTATGCCGCCTCTAAACGTACTTGAGCCATTTTTAATTGATAACCAGGAATCAACCGGCTGGGTGCGCATACCCCTTACAAGGAAGGAGAATAGCCTATAATGCAGCACCGATCTTCCAGCCAAAGCAGCACCCTGGGACTCACTAGTATTGTGCTCATTTATCTTACGTTGATAATACTCCTCCTTCTTTTTGCAAATCAGCTGCTGTCGGAAATTTCAAGGGGCACCATCCTTTCCCGCTTTTTATTCATACCTCTGGCGTTTTTGTTACCCCTCTTTCTGGTTTTCTCTGTAGGATACAATATTCATAAACTCATAAAAGAGCGAAATTCCGGCAATCCCGGAAGCCGTTTTAAGGTAAAACTGGTGATATTCTTTACCTTTATTTCAATTCTCGCATCAATCCCCCAGGGTATACTCTCAATAAACTTCCTAAAAACAGCGATGGATTCATGGTTCTCAAGCAGAATCGAAAGTGCCCTGCAGGGGAGTTTAGATATTGCCCTCCAGTACAACCGCACCGCTTTAACGCAGTTAGAACAATTTTCACAAAGTGAAGTTACGGTTCAAATTATAGAAGAAAACTACCCCGATACTGAAGAAACCTGGAGTGTCCTCACATCACTCTACCCTCAGCTTGACGGGATGCAGCTGTTTCTCACCGATGGCACCCATCTTACCTTTGACGGCGATTCAGACGTCTATCTTGATCACCTCCCTTCTACCTCGGTAGAAGGGGTGCTCCCGCGGGTAAAAGCAGGCTCCCTGAGTATCCTGCGGACAATAACCTTTCTCCCCCCGCCTGAAGCTTCCGGACATGCTAAGAAACTGGCGGTAATTTTCAGTATAATTCTTCCCCGTGGTTTCGATACAAAGGCCCAAAATATCACCACCTCGCTGGAAACCTTTAGACAATACAACGAGTTTCAAAACACCTTTTTCCTGGCTTTACTCATATTTTTCTCCCTTTTCTCCTTTCCAATTTTGCTGCTTTCAATCCTTATAGGATTTCTGTTAAGCGATGAAATTATTCGCCCAATCGCGCATTTGGAGGATGCCATCCAGCGGGTTATCAGCGGGGACTACTCCTTCCGCATTCTCACCAGGTCGGAGGACGAACTGGCGCTATTGGTCTCCAGTTTTAACTCCATGATATCGGAGCTTGAACAATCACGCACCAAACTGCGGCAAACAGAGAAGGTTACCGCATGGCAGGAGATTGCACAGAGGATGGCCCATGAGATCAAAAACCCGCTTACCCCCATCAAACTCTCCGCTCAAAGAATCCAGCGGGCCTACACTCAGGAATCTCCAAAGCTCGGTCGTGTGATTCATTCCTCGGTAGAATCAATTTCACAGGAAATTGAGCACCTAAACCAGCTTCTTGGGGAATTTCGTGATTTTGCAAAGCTCCCTACTCCGTTTTTCCAGGAAACCGACATCCGTAACTTGATTACTAAAGTTCTTTCCACCTATCAGCCGTCCTATCCCCATGTAGAAGTACACACCGATTACCTTGAACAAATTACTGTGAGTCTTGACCCCCATCAGATGACCCGGGTCTTTTCTAATTTACTTAAGAACTCCTTTGAATCGATAGATGATGAAAAAGGGAATATTTCAATCAGCACAGACCTTGTCAGAAAAGGGCATACCCATTACTGTAGAATTAAGATAGAAGATTCAGGCCGGGGAATTCCCCGTGATCTCGAGCAAAAGGTTTTTCATCCCTATTTTACAACAAAAGAAAGCGGCACCGGTCTGGGGCTCCCAATTGTAGAACGAATTGTATCTGATCATCAGGGCCGGATTTGGTTTGAAACAGAAGAAAATATCGGTACAACCTTTTATATAGATCTCCCGTTGGAGCAGACAGTATGAGCACTATTTTAATAATTGATGATGAACCCGGCATCCGTACAGTCCTCACAGATATCCTGGAGGACGAAGACTACAAGGTCCTAAGTGCAGCCGACGGTCTTGAAGGTATGGACATCATCAAAAACGATTCAGTAGATCTGGTGATTCTGGATGTGTGGCTCCCGCATAAGGGAGGAATCGATGTGCTGAAAGAAATGAAAGCCCTCTTTCCGGAACTGAGCGTAATCGTTATCTCCGGCCACGCCAACATCGATATGGCCGTAAAGGCAGTCAAAAACGGCGCCTTCGATTTTTTAGAAAAGCCCCTCTCCCTCGATAAAGTGATAACCCTTGTAGGCAATTCTCTTCAAATGCGGGAGCTTAAGCAGGAAAATAAGGAACTGAAAACCTCCCTTTTCCAGGAAGATGAAATGATCGGCTCAGGCCCACTGATGGATACTATCTGGGAGAGAATTCATCAAAGCGCCGCCTCGGATGCGAAAGTCCTGATAACCGGAGAAAACGGGACTGGAAAAGAGCTGGTAGCCCGTGAAATACACCGCCGCAGCAGCCGGGCAGAAGCCCCTTTTGTCGAAGTAAACTGTGCCGCTATTCCGGACACCCTGCTTGAAAGCGAACTCTTCGGCCATGAAAAAGGAGCCTTTACCTCCGCCGTTTCTCGTAGAATGGGAAAGTTTGAAATGGCCCACGGGGGGACACTTTTTTTAGATGAAATTGCCGATATGACCCTTAGTGCCCAGGCAAAGGTCCTGCGGGCTATCCAGGAACAGCAGTTTGAACGGGTTGGAGGCGAAAAGTCCATCAACGTCGATATTCGTTTGCTTACCGCCACTAATAAAGAAATCGAAGAAGAAATTGCAGCTGGAAGATTCCGGGAGGACCTCTACTTTCGTCTGAATGTAGTTCCTATTCGGGTTCCTCCCCTTCGGGAACGTCTTAAAGATATGCCCATGCTGGTGGACTACTTTATGCGTAAGTACAATCCCCTCCCCGAGCAAGAACCCCGAAAGTTTTCCCCTGAAGCGATGAAGTCGCTTCAGAGATACAGCTGGCCCGGAAACATCAGAGAATTGAAAAATTTCATAGAACGTATTAACATTATGACTGATGAGCCGGAAATTTCCGCGGACCTTGTTACCCACTTTTTGAATGAAAAAAAGATCCGGAGAGTACCGAAGGGAATGCAGAAATACTACGATATGCAGCTCAACGAGGCAAAAGCGGACTTTGAACGAACGCTTATAGAACAACGTTTGGAGCAGTGCGACTACAATATTTCACAAACCGCCCAGGAGCTTGGTGTCTACCCAAGTAATTTGCATGGAAAGATAAAGAAATACGGGATAGAAACTAAAAAATGAAGGCGCTGACGAGACGGCAAAAGGAAGTCCTCAATTTTATTTCACACTTTATTGAAGATCACAGCTATCCTCCCACGCTGCGGGAAACCGCAGGCCATTTCAACATTTCCGTAAAGGCGGTCTTTGATCACGTAAAGGCATTAGAAAAGAAGGGAAAAATCCGCTGCGATTTTAACCGTTCCCGTGCAATAGAAATTGCTCGCCCTCAAAGCGAAGAAAAGAACGAGCTTGCAGAAATCCCCCTCCTCGGGAATGTAGCGGCAGGGAAACCACTTTTCGCGGAAGAAAATCTCGAAAAAATGCTTACTTTTCCGGCATCCTCACTTAAAGGGGGAAACTATTTTGCCCTTAACATTAAGGGGGACAGTATGCAGGATGCGGGAATACTGGACGGCGATACGGCGGTTTTTATTCAACGCAACACCGCACACAACGGCGATATTGTAGTGGCCCGGGTAAATGAGGAGGCTGTTACCCTTAAAAGGTTTTTTCATGAGAAGAACCGCATCAAACTAAAGGCTGAGAACCCCGTATACCCCCCTATTTATGCCCAGAACGTAACAATTCTAGGTAAACTTGAGTTCATAGTCCGCAAATACGATTAGGAGAGACAACTTTTAATGGCACAACCTGCTCCTGTATATTTACTTGTAGGCCCCGAGGAGGGTGAAAAACAGGAATTCCTTCGAAGCATCAAGGAAAACTACGAAAAATCTTCCGGAGAAAAAGCTGAAACATATCGATTTTACTCCGGACAAACTGAGATGGGCGAGGTAGTTTCAATTCTGCAAAACGGCTCTCTATTCTCTTCTTACAAATTTGTCACGGTCCTGCAGGTCGAAGAGCTGAAAAAGAACGACCTACAGCAGCTGTGCGATTACATAAAAACCGCAGATCCATCTTCCACGCTTTTTCTGGTAACCCATGAATACCGGGCTCCCCCGCAGCTTTCAAAGGCGGTCCCCAAGGCCCAGCAGAAAACGTTTTTTGAACTTTTTGAAGATAAGAAACGCGAATGGCTTGTTCGTTACTTCCGGGGGGCACAACTTTCAGTTGATGAGGATGCGATTGAGATGGTCCTTGAGCTTGTAGAGAATAACACCCTCGAGATGAAAAATGCCGTGGATAAACTGGTCCTCTATTTCGGTAAAGGTACGGTCCTCGGCGCCGACGATATAGAGGAGTTCATCTACCACTCGAAGGAAGAGAACGTTTTTACCCTTTTTCAAAAGATTATTCGTAAGGATTTTGAGGGTTCCCTCGAGGTACTGCACAAGATAATGCTTTCAGGGCAGAATAACGGGGTCCAGCTGCTTGGCGGTCTTTTGTGGCAGTTCCGACGACTTCTCAAGCTTTCAAGGATGCTCGACCGTCGCTTTTCTCCGGATGAGGCCTTCCGGCAGATTCCTCTTCGGGGTAAGCGCAATCAAAAGAACTATATGACCGCCCGCTCCAATTTTTCAACTGAGAAGATCGAGGCTGTGATAGCCCTTATTGCCGACTACGACGGCCAAGTGCGGCGTCAGCGGGGGGAAGCTGAAAAAATTCTACTCGAATTTTTTCTCTACCACAGTTGTACGAACATTGGTGCTAAAAACTAATTATTTTATTGATTCAAAATAATTTACGCTTAATGTGGAACTTGTACTTTTTAATCTGTTGTATAAAAAAGGATTACAGTGTATAGAACACCAATGTTCGTACAACTGTGTTAAAAGAGAAAGCCGGCTTAAATGCCGGCTTTTAGGGACGTGTCAGGCTCTTTTTATTTATCCATAAAGAGCACTGATGCACATCTCACGTTTCTCTGTATACACTAAAAAGTGTTTTTCCAAGCGCCGGTTTAATACCGGCCCTCACTGTAAGGTGGAGTCATAAGCTAACCTCCCAAAAAGAAGATATTGATGCTGTTTGTTCCTCCTGATGTAAATTTAGTCCAAGCCAAGGCAACTGTCAAATTTTTTTGAAAAAATATTGTTAATATATCAGCGGCCTCAAGCCTCAAGCCTCAAGCCTCAAGCCTCAAGCCTCAAGCCTCAAGCCTCAAGCCTCAAGCCTCAAGCCTCAAGACTCAAGCCTCAAGCCTCATGCCTCAAGCTTCAAG
>Ga0102934_1000613_pt1 | contig 24234 bp, 26 predicted proteins | sample SalPonR2_A_D1_MG_FD_78175 | JGI IMG/M metagenome (GOLD analysis project Ga0102934, IMG submission 78175) | Salt pond soil microbial communities from South San Francisco under conditions of wetland restoration - Salt Pond MetaG R2_A_D1_MG | ecosystem: Environmental > Aquatic > Marine > Intertidal... | reverse complement strand
CCTTTAATTGATATCTGGGGGTTTGGAGAAGGAGAAAATAAAATTCCTGATAAAAATGATATAAAAAGTGCATTGCAATTGATTAACTATAATGATATAAAGATTGATAAAGGTAATAATAAAATCTATTTACCTAAAGAAAGTAAAATAGATTTAGGAGCGGCAGCTAAGGGTTTTATCATAGATAAAGTTTATGAATATCTAAAAGAAAATAATATAGATAATTTTTTTATAAATGCTGGAGGAAATATTCGAGTATCTGGATTGAATACCTTAAAGAATCGAAAATGGACTATTGGAATTAGAAAACCGAGATTTAATAATCAAATTTATAATGATTATATTCTTGAGATTTCTAAAGGAGCTATTGCCACTTCAGGAGATTATGAGCGCTATTTTATTAAAAATAATAAAAGGTATTCACATTTACTCGATCCCAATACCGGTTATCCAGCTCGTGAATTACAGTCAGTTACTATTTATAGTTCTAATGCTATGAGTGCTGATATTTTATCTACAGCACTATTTATTATGGGCTGGGAAAATGCTAAAAAAGAAATAAAAAAATCTGATAATATTGCAGGATTTCTTATAAAAGATGGAGAAATATGGTATAGTGAAGATTTTGAGGATATTTTTACCAAAAATTAATCTAAGAAAGAAAAGAGGTAAATATGAGAAAATCAAAAATAAAAAAAATGGTTATTATTTCCCTGCTTGTTAGTCTTGGATTAATATTACATGTTATAGAAGGTTTAATCCCTATTAATGGAGTAGTACCTGGTGCAAAATTAGGACTTGCAAATATTCCGAATTTGCTTGCTCTAATCATTTTTGGTTTTCAAGCTGGTTTTCAAGTATTATTTTTAAGAGTTTTTCTAGGTTCTTTATTAATAGGAACTTTTATGACTATAAATTTCTATTTTAGTTTAATAGGCGGGATTTTAGGATTTTTAGCAATGGCATTTGCTTATTTTTACTTAAAAGATAAATTAAGTATTATTGGAGTGAGTGTTTTAGGTGCTGTTTTTCATAATATTGGTCAGATTGTAATAGCGTTTTTTATAATTGCAAATCAGGGTATATTTTACTATTTACCCTATTTATTATTAATGGCTGTACCCACTGGAATAGGAGTAGGATTAGTTACTTATTTTACCCTAAATCATTTGCCATTAAAGGAGGATTTTTAATATGAAGAACTTGATTTTAGCTTCAGAATCTCCAAGAAGAGAAAAAATATTAAAAAGATTAAACATGCAGTTTACAGTTGTGCCAAGTAAAATTGATGAGAGTGTTTATGAACATTTAAGTCCAGAAAAAATGGTACAGGAATTATCATCTTTAAAAGCAAAAGAAGTCAGTAAATTAGTAGAAGATACTTTAATAATAGCAGCTGATACAATTATTGTTAATGATGAAAAGATTTTGGGTAAACCTCAATCTGAAGAAGATGCTATTAAAATGTTAAAAGAATTACGAGGTGATAATCATACAGTAATCACTGGATTGGCAGTTTTCTCAACATTGAATAGAAAAGAAATTACTGATATAGACAGAACAGAAGTATATTTAGCTGATATGACTGATAATGAAGTTGAAAAATATGTTTCTACTGGAGAACCTATGGGTAAAGCTGGTTCTTATGCAATTCAAGGTTTAGGAAGTGTTTTTGTAGAGAAAATAGAGGGTTCATATTTTACAGTTATGGGTTTACCTGTCCATAAACTAGCTCGAATTCTTAATAAATTTTCAATTGATATTATATAAAAATTATAAAGGAAGATGATAATGGAGAATGTAGAATATAGATGTACAATAAAAGAACTTCCTAAAGAAGAAAGGCCTCGCGAAAAATTGCTAAAATATGGGGCTGAACAATTATCTAATGCAGAGTTGTTAGCTGTTATAATAAGATTAGGTATAGCAAAAAGAACAGCTGTTGAATTATCACAGGATATTTTAAATTATTTTAATGGTTTGAAAGGGATAGTAGAATTAAAGGCTGAAGAATTAGTTAAACTAAAGGGAATTGGAACTGTTAAGGCTTCCCAGATTTTAGCTTTAATAGAGTTGAGTAAAAGAATTCATTCCAGCTCATTTTTAGAACAACCTGTCATTCAAACCCCAAAAGATATTGTTTCTCTAATTATGCCCAAACTTCGCTTTTTGAAACAGGAGGTATTTGGACTAGTATTACTTGATATAAAAAATAAAGTTATTGCTACTCCCTTAATAAGCAAAGGAGGGCTCAGTAGTTCAATAGTTCATCCCAGAGAAGTATATAAAGTTGCAATTAAAAGAAGTAGTGCTGCTATTATACTTTTTCATAATCATCCAAGTGGAGAACCTACTCCCAGTCAGGATGACATAAAAATCACAAAAAGGTTAATTAAAGTTGGGGAAATAATAGGAATTAATGTTTTAGATCATATTGTTATTGGAGATAATAAATTCATTAGTATGAAGGAAGAAGAAATTATTTAAATAAGATATATAGAGAGGGGAAAAACATATGGTTTTCAAATTTTTAGGTGCACCATTTTCGAGAGATATGGGAATTGATTTAGGTACAGCCAATACATTAGTTTATATAAAAGGAAAAGGAATTTTGATCAGAGAGCCATCAGTAGTTGCTTTAAGAGATAATGAGGTATTAGCAGTTGGTAATGAAGCAAAAAAAATGATTGGACGTACACCTGGTAATATTAGGGCTGTTCGACCTATGAAAGATGGTGTTATTGCTGATTTTGATATTACTGAAGCAATGCTTCGTTATTTTATAACTAAAGCTCATAAAAGAAGTAAACTTGTAAGACCTAGAATAATTATTTGTGTTCCTTCAGGGGTAACTGAAGTAGAAAAAAGAGCAGTTTTAGATGCAGCAGAACATGCAGGTGCCAGAAAAGCTTATCTAATAGAAGAACCTATGGCAGCTGCTATTGGTGCTGGATTACCAGTTGAAGAACCAACAGGTAATATGGTGGTTGATATTGGTGGGGGAACTACCGAAGTTGCAGTTATTTCATTAGGAGGAATAGTAACCAGCCGTTCTATAAGAGTTGGTGGAGATGAAATGGATGAAGCTATAGTTAGTTATATCAAAAATGAATATAATTTATTAATAGGTGATAGAACAGCTGAAGAATTAAAAATTGATATAGGTTCAGCATTAATTGGTGAAAATGAAGGTCAAAAAGAAATAAGAGGTAGAGACCAGGTTAGTGGTTTGCCAAAAACTATTTCAGTAAAAAGTTCTGAGGTGCAGAAGGCTCTTAGAGAACCAATTGAAAATATTATTGAAGCAGTAAAAATGACTTTGGAAAAAACACCTCCTGAATTATCTTCAGATGTAATGGATAGAGGAATAATTTTAACTGGTGGAGGAGTTCTATTGCAAAGTTTAGCTGAACTTATTAAAAAAGAAACTGAAATTCCTGTTCATCTTGCTGAAGATCCTTTAGATAGTGTAGTACAGGGTACTGGAATTGCTCTTGAAGAAATAGATTCACTAAAAAAAGTATTGATTTCTCCAAAAAAGCTATCTTAAAGAGGAAGTGATTATATGAATAGATTTAATAATACACCTTTGATTTTAATAGCTATCTTTTTATTATTAATAATAAGTTTGGGGATTAGTAATTATTTTTCTATAAACATACCATATCTTTCTTTTGTTCAGAGTGGTATATATAATTTGATATCTCCAGCAGTATCAGGAGTTAATAGGGTTATAACCAGTATTGATAATTATATTAAAAGATTCAAAAATGCAGGTGAAATACTTGCAGAAAATGAAAAATTGAAAAAACAATTAGCTGAAGAAAGATTAAATAATATACTTATGAAAAAATATGAAATTCAAAATGAAAGATTGCGTAAATTATTAGATTTCAAAGAATTAACTTCTTATGAAACTCAGGGGGCAAAAGTAATTGGATTTGGCCCTTCTAAATGGAAAGAAAAAATTCTTATAAATAAAGGTAGTAAAGATGGACTAAAAGATGGGATGACAGTAGTTACTTATAATGGAAGCTTTGTGGGACAAATTAATTATATTACCAGCGATTCTGCGCAGGTAGAAATGGTTAATAACTCTGGCTTTGTAGTTGCTGGGATTGTTCAAAGAGAGGATTCAAGAGCTGTAGGATTAGTAAAAGGAAATCAGGAAAATAGTAAATATAATATTATGGATAATCTTTCCTGGGATTCTGATATTCGTGAAAATGATTTGATTTTAACTTCAGGACTATCTAATACATATCCAAAAGGTCTTCCAATAGGTAAAGTAACAGAAGTCAATCCTGATAATTATGGAGTTTCTCAAAAAGCTAAAATAGATTTATTTATTGATTTAAATACTATTGAAGAAGTATTAGTCATAACAGATTTTTAGTTTGTAAGATAATGAGAGGAGGAAAGTTATGAAAAAAGGGCTATATTATGCATTGTTTTCTTTAATAGCATTGATTTTACAGTTGCAATTTAAAGTATATCTACCTTTTATGGATTATACTCCAGATTTTTTGTTAAAATTAGTAGTTTTAATAGCCTTCTCCTCAGGAACTAAAGCTGGTTTTTTTTCTGGACTAATTTTAGGATTAATTCAGGATGTTTTTTTAGGAGGTTTTTTTGGAGTATATACAGTAAGTAAAGCTATTCTTGGTTTAATAGCAGGTTTGGTGGAAGGAAAAGTATATAAACAAAATATTTTGATTCCACCACTAGTAGTATTTTTTATTTCAATTTTACAGGAAATATTAATTATTCCCCTTATAGAAAATTTAATATTTACAATTAATCTGTGGACCCTTTTTAAAAGTTATGTTATTAAATTTGCTTTCTATAATACAATTTTGACTTTTATAGTATATAGTATAATTTATTATTTTAATCTTAATGAAAAAAATAGGAGAAGTTATTATGAATAAGAGATTAAAAATTCTGAGATTAATTATAATTTCAGTTATGATTTTTCTTGTTTTAAGAGGGGGGTATTTACAATTAATATCAGGAGATTATTATTTTGATTTGTCTGAAGGTAATAGAATATCTTTAAGACCGGTAAATGCACCCAGAGGAAAAATCATTGATAAAAATGGTGAAATAATAGCTTCAAATAAGTTATCATATAATTTGTATCTTCTTCCTAATGAGGTTTCTCCAGAGCTAAAGGTTGAAGATGTTATAGATCGCTTAAGTGAATTTACAAATTTGGATACTAGTTCTTTAAAGAAAAAATATATAGAAAATAAAGATATTTATAATTCTTCTTTACTTCTGAAAAGAAATCTATCTTCCAAAAATATGATAAGTATAGAGGAAAATTCTAAAGAGTTACCAGGCCTTGTTATAGAAGACTCTTTTTTAAGACAGTATCCTTTTGCTAAAACTGCTTCTCATGTTTTAGGATATGTAGGACAAATAAGTGAAGAACAATTAAAGCAGTTTAATAATGAGGGTAAAAATTATAGAGGTGGAGATATTATAGGTATTGCAGGGTTGGAAAAAGAATATGAAAATTATCTAAATGGTAAAAATGGAGTAGAACAGATTGAAGTTAATAATATGGGTTATAAGATAAAAACTATTGGTATGAAATCTCCTGAGCCTGGTAATGATCTAATATTAAATATAAATATGGATTTAGAAGCAAGAATTGAAAAAAAACTTACAAATGCATTTGAAGCCCTTAAAGAAGAAGCTAAAAATGATCAGGAACTTACAATACCTACAGGAGCCAGTGCAATTGTAATGGAAGTAAATAGTGGGGCTATAAGAGCAATTACAAGTATACCTAATTATGATCCTAATGATTTTTCTAATGGAATAAGTGAGGGTAAATATGATGAACTTCAAAATGATCCTAATTTCCCATTATTGAATCGCAATACTATGTCAGCCATTCCTCCAGGCTCTATTTTCAAATTAGTAACTGGTACAGCCGGAATTAAATACCTTGGTATTGATGGTGAGACAGAATTTGTAGATGAAAATGCTAAATTTTATATTCCAGATTGGTCTCAACCTTTTAATAATTGGTACCCGGTTGGTGAAGGTAAATTAGATTTCACAAAGGCAATAGCAAGATCTAATAATATCGTTTTTTATAAAATTGGTTATAGATTATATGAAAAATATAAAGGAGAAAAGTTAATAGAAACAGCACGTGAATACGGCTTGGGAGAAAAAACAGGAATAGATTTACCCGAGGAAAAAAGCGGTTTGGTTCCAGATGAAAGTTGGAAACAAAGTGAATTTGGGGAAAATTGGTATCCTGGAGATTCAGTTAATTTATCAATTGGCCAGGGTGGACTTTTGACTACTCCTTTACAATTAAGCCTTTTAGTTAGTTCTATTGCTAATGAAGGTAAATTATATGAGCCTCAGATTGTTGATAAAATAATTGATGATAAGGGAAACGTAACTAAAGATTTTGATAAAGTATTAAAAAAAGAATTACCTTTTTCTAATGAAACATATAAAATTTTAAAAGAAGGTATGAAAGAAGTCACCAATGCAGAGTATGGTACAGCATCTTCAGTTTTTAGAGATTTTCCTATAAAAATTGCTGGCAAAACTGGTACAGCAGAAACAGGTATATCTAATCATGGTTGGTTTGCAGGTTTTGCACCTGCTGATGATCCTGAAATAGTAGTTGTTGTTTTTTTAGAGAATGGTAATTCAAGTTCTAATACTTTACCGGTTGCTAAAGAGATATTTAGGGAGTATTTTGGATTAAATAAAAGTTCAGATTTAATTGAAAATAACTCAAATAAACAAGAAGAGGAAATTATACAATCAAATAACTTAGTGGATTTTTTCAAATCGGTATTTTTGGAGAATTAGAAGGATTTTTTCTATTATTCTAGAATGTTATATAATAGGGAAATTTTATTTAAATATATTAATTATTATAAGGAGTATAAGCTATGAGTCCTGCTATATCTTTTCAAGTTAGAACTAAAGGAGTAATAATAAATTTAGATTCGAAAAAGAAATTTACTGATATAAAAAATGAATTAATAAAACATGTAAATCAAGCTAATGATTTTTTTGCTGGCACTGATATATACTTAAATATTACAGGACATCGTTTTAAATTAGAAGAGGTTACTGAATTAATTGAAATAATAAAAAATTATAATGAGATTAATGATGTATATATTGATAATACTAAAAGTACCCAAAAAACAGAAATTAGCAAGAAAAAAACAGAAATTAAAAATAAAAAAGATACCCTATTAATTGAAAGAACTATTCGATCCGGTCAAAGAGTAAAATATCCGACTAATGTTGTGATTATGGGGGATATAAATCCAGGAGCAGTTGTAATAGCTGGAGGGGATATAATAGTTTTAGGTAAATTAAAAGGTGTAGTACACGCTGGGGCAGATGGTAGCTATGATGCCAAAATATTTGCTATGTGTCTTGAGGCAACTCAATTAAGAATTGCAAATGTAATTTCGAGATCACCTGATGAAAATAAAAATAATCATTGTGAATCAGAAATTGCATATTTAAAAAATGGTAAAATCATAGTCGAAAACTATAATAAGTAGAAAACAGGAGGGATTATTTTGGCTGGAAAGGTTATTGTTATTACATCAGGTAAAGGTGGAGTCGGTAAAACAACAGCTACTGCAAATATTGGGACAGCACTTGCTGAAATAGGGAAAAAAGTGTGTTTAATTGATGCAGATATTGGTTTAAGAAATCTTGATGTAGTTTTAGGTTTAGAAAATAGAATTGTATATGATATTGTTGATGTTGTTGAAGGAAATTGTCGCCTTGAACAGGCTTTAATTAAAGATAAAAGAAATAATAATTTAGTTTTACTTCCGGCAGCTCAAACAAGAGACAAAACGGCAGTTTCACCTTCTCAAATGAAAGAATTAACTAATACCTTAAAAGAGGATATGGATTATGTATTAGTAGATTCACCAGCAGGTATTGAACAGGGTTTCAAAAATTCTATAGCTGGAGCAGATGATGCCATTATTTTAACAACACCAGAAGTTTCTGCTGTTAGAGATGCTGATAGAATTATAGGTCTTTTAGAAGCTGAGGGTGTTAATGATCCTGAAGTAATAATTAATAGGATCAGAATGGATATGGTTGAAAGAGGCGATATGATGAATATCGATGACATGATAGAAATACTTGCTATTAATCTTTTAGGTGTTGTTCCAGATGATGAATCGATAGTTGTTTCTACTAATAGAGGTGAACCAATTGTTTTATCAGATGGGGTTAAAGCCAGTGAAGCTTTTAATAATATAGCTCATAGAATAACTGGTAAAGATATTCCTATGATGGATTTAAAAAAAGATTCTATGATGACTAAGTTAAAGAAAATATTTGGTCTAGGGTAAAAGGAGGGGATTCTAATCGATATATTAAATGATATATTAAAAAAATTAGGTCTTAAAAGTGAAGAAAATAAAAGTAAAGATATAGCTAAGGAAAGACTGCAATTTGTACTTGTACATGATAGGATTAACTTATCACCTGAAGAAATGAAAAATTTAAGAGAAGAAATGTTAGAAGTTCTAAAAAAATATGTTGATGTAGATGACCAGAATGTAAAAATGGAATTAGATAAAAAAGAAGATATCATGGCTTTAGTAGCTAATTTTCCAATAAATAATTCATCATAAGAGGGAAAAATTAAATGAAATGGCAAAAAAGGTTTTGGAAAAACTTGAATATCTATATACCTATTTTGGTTTTACTATTATCCATTATTGGTTTGATTATGATAAGTAGTGCTGTAGAAATAAATAAAAATCCTGAAAACTGGAATTTCATTCAAAAACAAATTATAGCTATAATTGTAGGTGTAGTTGCTATAACTATAATCCAATTTTATGACTATTCACTTCTTAAAGAATATTCTGATTTAATATATATTTTTACTGTTGGAGTTTTAGTATTACTTCTAATTATTGGTTCTGAAAGAGGTGGGGGGAGAAGTTGGATCAGTATAGGCAGTATTAACTTTCAACCCTCTGAAATAGCTAAAATAATAGTAATAATTATGCTGGCTAATGTTATGTCAGAAATGAAAGATGAATTAAAAAACCTAACTGGAATTTTAAAGTCAGGTTTTTATGCATTCATACCTTTTGTTTTAATTATATTACAAAATGATTTAGGAACGGCTCTTGTTATATTATTCATTTATCTAGTTATGTTATATGTTGCAGGAGGAGACCGAAAAATAATGTTATTAATTTTTGGAGGTAGTTTTTTAATTATTTTATTATTACTTGCCTCGCATTTTATCTTTGAAACTCCTCTTCCTCTTATAAAAGATTATCAGTTAAATAGACTAATTGTGTTTGTAAATCCTGACATAGATCCTCAGGGTGCTGGATATAATATTTTACAGTCAAAGATTGCTTTAGGCTCAGGAAAATTATTTGGTAAAGGTTTATTTTCTGGTACTCAAAATCAATTGAATTTTTTACCGGAAAAACATACCGACTTTATTTTTTCAGTTGTAGGAGAAGAATTTGGATTTTTGGGAATCACACTGGTACTTAGTTTATATTTATTATTATTTTGGAATATGATTAAAGTTGCAATTAATGCTCGAGATGATTTTGGTAAACTTGTTGTTACAGGAATTTTAGCTTTGATTTTTTTTCATGTTTTACAAAATTCTGGAATGACTATGGGAGTAATGCCTATAACTGGAATACCACTACCTTTTATTAGTTATGGTGGTAGTGCTATGCTTTCTAATATGATAGCAATTGGAATAATTATTAATATTAATGTTCGCAAAAAGAAAATAATGTTTTAGTTTAAGATTTTTAAGTTTTTTGAATTAATAATTGAGGTGTTATGATGAATGTTAAAGAGAAAATAAATGATTTACTCTATAAAATAAAAAATCCAGAAAGATATATAGGTAATGAATGGAACGCAATAAATAAAAAATGGACTAATGATAAAATAAAAACAGTACTTGCTTTTCCTGATGTTTATGAAATTGGAATGTCTCATCTTGGGATGAAAATTATTTATCACTTATTAAATAGTAATGAAGATATTTTATGTGAGAGAACTTTTTCTCCCTGGACAGATATGGAAGAATTATTAAAAGAAAATAATTTACCTTTATATTCACTTGAAAGTGGTAGGGAAATTAGAGATTTTGATATTTTAGGTTTTACCCTGCAATATGAGATGAGTTATACAAATATTTTAAATATTTTAGATTTAGCTGATATGGCTATAAGAAGTAAAGACAGGAATGAAAAAGATCCTTTAGTTATAGCTGGGGGAGCTACAGTATTTAATCCAGAACCTCTGGCTCCTTTTATTGATTTATTTTTCATTGGTGAAGCAGAAGAGGTAATTGTTGAATTAATTAGAGAATATAAAAATCTTAAGAAAAAAAATTATTCTAAAGAAGAAATGTTATTTGAATTAAATAAAATTTCTGGAGTATATGTTCCTTCATTATACGAAATTAAAGATTCTAAAGATAGATTAGCTCCAATTAATAAAGGAATAAAGGATGTTATCAATAAACAGGTTGTAGAAAATTTAGATAAAGCATATTACCCTACTGAATTTATAGTACCTTATATGGACATAGTACATAATAGAGCTGTATTAGAAATTTCTAGAGGATGTACTAGAGGTTGTAGATTTTGTGCAGCTGGAATGACTTATAGACCAACTAGAGAAAGAAGTAAAGAAAAATTACTTTCTCTTGCAGATGAAATTCTTAAATCTACTGGTTATGGAGAAATTTCCCTTACATCCTTGAGTACTGTTGATCATTCACAGGTTGAAGAAATTACTGAATCTTTTATGGATAAATATCAAAAAGACAATATTAGTTTATCTCTTTCTTCTTTAAGAGTTGATGATTTTTCCGTAGAATTAGCTAAAAAAGTTCAAAAAGTAAAGAAAACTGGTTTGACTTTTGCACCTGAAGCTGGAACTCAGAGATTAAGAAATGTAATTAATAAAGGAGTTAGTGAAGAAAATTTATATGATGCCGTAAAATCTGCTTTCAATTCAGGCTGGCATAGAATTAAATTATATTTTATGATCGGATTACCTACAGAAACAGAAAAAGATCTAGAAGGAATAGTAAGAATGGCAAAAAGGGTTCTGGAAATTGGTAAAGATATTCGTCAAAATACAGATAAGCGGATGAAAAAAATAGAAGTGCAGGTTAGTGTATCTACTTTTATCCCCAAACCATTTACACCTTTTCAATGGGTTTCCATGCCTTCAAAAGAAAAAATAATTGAAAAACAGGATTATCTTAGAGATAATTTAAGGGGGAGAGGTCTAAAATTTAGCTGGAATGACCCTGACTTAAGTTTGCTTGAAGGTGTGATTGCTAGAGGTGATCGAAATATTGCTGAAATAATAGAAACTGCCTGGAAAAACGGAGCAAAATTTGACAGCTGGAATGATCATTTCGAGCCTAATATATGGTATCAGGCTATTAAAGATAATAATCATCAATTAGAAGATTTAATAGGAGATATAGATTTAAATAAAATCTTACCCTGGTCACATATAAATACTGGTATTAAACAAAAATTTCTAAAAAAAGAATATAATAAATCATTTTCCGAAGAAATAACAGATGATTGTAGGGAAAATAAATGTACTAGATGTGATGTTTGTCATGATCTGGGAGTAGAACTGGATATAATAGGGGATGATTTTTAATATGAAAATAAGAATAGAATTTTCTAAATTGAAAGGTGTTAGGTATATTTCACATCTAGAACTAATGGATACTATAAGAAGGGCTGTAAGAAGGGCTAATCTTCCAGCAGAATATACACAGGGTTATAATCCTCATTTAGTCTTAGCATTAGGACAGCCTCTGGCAGTTGGAATGGTAGGCAAAGGTGAATTTTTTGATCTTAGTCTTAAAGAAAAAATTGATGAAAAAGAAGTTGTAGTAAGGTTAAACGAATCTTTACCAAAATATATAAGAATTAAGGAAGCAAAATATGTTCCTGAAAAAGTAAAATCTTTACAGGCTATAGTTGATACAGCAATTTATAGTATTAATTTTGACTATGACAAAAATAAAATAGATGATGAAAAAATTCTTGAAAATTTAGAATCAAAAAATGAAATTGAAATCATAAGAAAAAGAAGAAAAAAAGATGATCGAAGACTTGACCTAAGACCTATGATTTATGATATAGAAATTGATAAAAATTATCCTGTTTGGTATTTTACAGTTAGTACAGGTAGTAGTGGTAATGTACGACCTTCAGAATTAATTAAGGCTTTAAATGAAAGATATGAATCAATAAAAGAAGTCCCTCTTGTTAATGTAATTCGAGAAGGTATGTTTGTTAAAAAAGGTGATAAGTTATTAAAACCATTTGCCAGTCAGGTAGTGAGGAGTTGAGATAACATTGGCAAAACAAATAATTATTAATTCTAATTTTAGTGAAAAAAGAGCAGCAGTTTTGAAAAATAATAAATTAGAAGATATATTTTTTGAGCGAGAGAGTTATGATCGAATTGCTGGAAATATATATAGAGCAGCTGTTAGAGACGTTTTACCAGGAATGCAGGCAGCTTTTGTTGATATTGGATTGGAAAAAAATGCATTTCTACATATTAGTGACTTGTATCCTCGATTTAATAAAGAAGAAAAGAAAAAATGGTCAGAAAAAAACTTAAGTATTAAAAATTTACTTCAACCAGGTGAAGAATTAATGGTTCAGGTTGAAAAAGAACCAATTGGAACTAAAGGTCCTAAAGTCACTTGTAAAGTAAGTTTACCGGGACGTTATTTTGTTTTATTACCTTATGAAAATAAAATTGGTGTATCACGTAGAATAAATGAAAGTCATGAAAGAAATCGTCTTAAAAGAATAGCAGGTGAGATTAGTGATAATAAAGGGGTAATAGTTAGAACAAATGCTTATCATCGTGATCGCTCTGAATTACAAAAGGATTTTAATTATTTAATGACAATTTGGCGTGATACTCAAAAAAGGTATAAAAATTCAAAAGCTCCTAAATTATTATATCGGGATGTAGAGTTAATAAAAGAAATAGCCAGAGACCATCTTTCAGAAGATACAAAAAAAGTTGTCATTGATGATAGTGATGATTATAATAAACTTAAACAATTGGCTTCTAATATAGCTCCAGAAGTTGAAAATAGAATTTATTTGTATGATAAAGATTTACCTATCTTTACTACTTATGGTATTGAAAAAGAACTTGATAAAGCTTTAAAGCGAAAAGTATGGCTTGATTCTGGTGGTTATGTTATTTTTGATTCAACAGAGGCATTAGTTTCAGTAGATGTTAATACAGGTAAGTATACTGGTAGCAAAGATTTACAGGATACTGTATTTAGAACAAATTTAGAAGCTGCTAAAGAAATAGCCAGACAGTTACGATTAAGGGATATTGGTGGTATTATTATAATTGATTTTATAGATATGGAAAAAGAACATCATCAAAGAGAAGTTCTGGATGTATTAGAAAAAGAATTGGCTAAAGATAGGACCAAAACAGCTATGTTAGGATTGACAAGATTAGGTTTAGTAGAAATGACTCGTAAAAAAGTGAGAGAAAGATTTGGTGAATTACTGCAAAAGGAATGTCCATATTGTAAAGGGACCGGAAAAGTTCTTTCAGCTGAGACTATGGCTTTAAGAGTGAGACGAAAATTACACATGATGGCCGTTGATGAAAATGTAAAAAAGGTGCAACTGGAATTACATCCAGATGTAGTAGCAGTATTTCGCAAACCAAAAAGAAAGCTAAAAGAATTGGAAAAAGAATTAGATATGAAAATTAAAATTAAAGGGAATAATAGTTTTCATATTGAAGATATAAATATTATTTCTAAAAAATAGATTACGCTTTGTCTGCACTTGACTTAAGATAATTTATATGCTAAAATAAATTGCTGGATAAACTGAATAAAATTTGTTTATTCTGCCGGTGTTTATACCAAAACCGCTCGAAATAGGTACAAAATGTCATTTTGACTACCTAATTTCGGCGAGTCTGAGGTAAGGGAGGTGGAAGAAATGTATGCTATTATAAAAACAGGTGGAAAGCAATATAAAGTTGAAGAGGGTCAAATTGTTAAAGTTGAAAAATTACCTGTTGATGAAGAAGAAAATGTTGAATTTAATGAAGTTATGGCTGTCTCAAAAGATGATGAAACAGAATTTGGACACCCATATTTGGAAGATGCAAGTGTCACCGGTAAAGTAATTGAACAGGGAAAGAATAAAAAAATTACAATCTTTAAGTATAAGCCTAAAAGTCGTCAACGTAAGAAAATGGGACATCGTCAGCCATATACAAAAGTTTTAATTGAATCAATTAAGGCTTAGACAATAAGTCAATTATATGTAAATAAATACCTGTATGCAGGAGGTGAGGGTATTGTCTAAGAAAAAAGGTGTTGGTAGTTCGCGTAATGGTCGTGATAGTGAATCGAAACGACTAGGAGTCAAGGAATTTGATGGTGAATTTGTTTCTGCAGGAAGTATTTTAGTCAGACAGCGAGGCACTAAATTCAGACCTGGTTTGAATGTAGGTCGTGGTGGAGATGATACATTATTCTCTAAAGTTGATGGTTATGTCAGGTTTGAAAGAAAAGGGAAAAAATCCCGACAAATAAGTGTTTATACTGAAGATCAAATGGCAAGTCTGGCTAACTAAAAGCTATATAGAGACCCTCAGTGCTGATCTAGTGCTGAGGGTTTTTGGTTTAATTGGAGGTATATTATATGTTTATTGATGAATTAGAAATTAAAGTAAAAGCTGGAGATGGTGGTAATGGTATTGTAAGTTTTCGCAGAGAAAAATATGAAGATATGGGTGGTCCTAATGGTGGAGATGGTGGAGATGGTGGAGATGTTATTCTTAAAGCTGATGAAGGCTTAAATACTCTTGCTGATTTCCGCTATAAAAATTTTTATAAAGCTGATAATGGAGAACATGGTTCAGGAAGACAGAAACATGGCAGTGATGGAGAAACATTAATTTTACAGGTACCTACAGGTACTATGGTTTATGATGCAGAAAAAGAACGATTAATAGCTGATTTAATTGAAGCTGGGGAAAGTTTTGTTGTTGCTAAAGGCGGTGAAGGTGGAAAAGGGAATGCTCGCTTTACGAAATCAACAAGACAGGCACCGACTTTTGCCGAACAGGGAGAAAGTGGAGAAGAGAGAACTATCAAATTGGAATTAAAATTATTAGCTGATGTTGGTTTAATTGGATTTCCTAATGTAGGAAAATCAACTTTAATTTCAGCAGTGTCTGCAGCTAAACCTAAGATTGATTCTTACCATTTTACTACTCTTAAACCGAATTTAGGAGTAGTCTCAATTAATGATTTTCAATCCTATGTAATGGCAGATATTCCTGGTCTTATTGAAGGGGCTCATAACGGAGTTGGTCTTGGTGATGAGTTTTTAAAACATGTTGAAAGAACAAAACTTTTATTACATGTTTTAGATGCTTCCGCTATCGAAGGTAGAGACCCAATTAAAGATTTTGAAATAATAAATAATGAATTAGAAAATTATAATGAACATTTAGCTGAATTACCTCAAATTATAGCACTTAATAAAATGGATCTTCCTTCTGCCAAAGAGAATGTTGAAAAATTGATTAAAGAATTTGAGGGTAGAGGATTTACTGTTTTTCCTATTTCTGCTGTAACTCATAAAGGCTTAAAAAAGCTCAAACATTATCTCTGGGATAAATTACAGGAATTACCTGATAGTAAAGAAGATATATCCAGAAGAAGAGGAGTAGTTATAAAACCAGATTTTGCAGAAAATCCTGAAATTGAAATAAAAAGAATAGGTAAACATGAATATAGGGTAAGAGGTACTTTAGTAGAAAAGCAAATAGAAAAGACAGATTTTAATAATGAAGCAGCAGTAAAAAGAATGATGAGAGTTTTAAATCACAATGGATTAAAAAAGAAAATGAACCAAAAAGGTATTAAGGATGGAGACACTGTAAAGATAGGTAATATGGAATTTGAATATGTTAAATAATCAAAATATAAGGAGGTGCTATTATGTTAAGTGGAAAGCAAAGAAGTTATCTTAGAGGTGAAGCAAATGAATTTGATCCTGTAATTCATATTGGTAAAGATGGTATTTCAGAGTCTGTTTTAGAACAGGTGGAAGAATTATTAGAAATTCATGAACTAATTAAAGGAAGAGTTCTGGATAATGCTCCCCAGGGTGTAAAAGATACTGCTTATGAACTTGCAGAAAAAACTAACTCAGAAGTAGTGCAGGTAATTGGTAATGTATTTATTATTTTTCGTCAGGATCCAGATGAAAGTAATTATAATTTATAAAATAATTTAATGTTGTGTTCAAAAAAGGGGATGAATAAAGTGGAAAAAATAAAAATATTTACTGATAGCTGCTCTGACTTACCTGATCACACTTTGAAAAAGTATGATATTGAGATGCTTGGCACCCCGGTAAATTTTGGTGAAGAAAATTTTAGAGATAGAATTGATCTTAAACCTGATGAATTTTATAAAAAAATTGATGAAAATGAAGTAATACCTAAAACTTCCAGAATTTCACCTAATATTTTTGAAAATAAATTTAAAAAAGCTTTAGATAATGGGTATAAAATTATTTCTATAAATTTTTCATCCAATCTAAGTGGTATTTATGAATCAGCAGCACTTGCAAAAAAAAATATTGGATCAGATGATATTAGAGTAATTGATAGTAAATCAGCTTCTACTGGTTTTGGACTTTCGGTATTAAAAGCAGCTAAAGCGCGAGAAGAAGGAAAATCATTTGAAGAAATTATAGATATTACTAAACATAGTTGTGCTCATATGGAACACATTTTTGCGGTTGGCTCTCTGGAGATGTTAAAAAGAGGCGGAAGGATTTCTGCCAGCAAGGCATTTATTGGTAATGTATTAAATATAAAACCTATTTTACATTTTCAGGATGGAGAAATTCTACCTTTGCATAAAGTTAGAGGGAAGAAAAAAATGCTTAAATACTTAATACGAATGATGGAAGAGAGAGGCCACAATTTATCAGATCAGATAATTGGCCTCAATCATTCAGCAAATCGAGAACTTGCGGAAGATCTTAAAGAAAAGATAGAGGAAAATTATGATATAAATGAATTTTTTATTTCTGAAATTGGAGCTGCTATTGGTTCACATGTAGGACATAATACTGTCTCAGTGTTTTTTATGAATAAAAATAAAGTTGCTGATATTAATGTTGCTTAATATATTATTCTTTAGCTAATACTTTTTTAGTTTTGGCAGCAGGTTTATCATCTATTACTTTTTCTTCCCAACGGCCTGATAGATAGATAGCATAACCTACAAGGCAGGTAAAAGCATTGCTGAGAACCATTGCATACCAGACTGAATTCGATCCCCAGTTAGTATATTGTTTAAAAACTAAAATCATAGGTAAACGTAGTACCCATAATCTTCCGATCATTAATATCATAGCAAAGATTGTATGTCCTGAACCCTGGAAGGTACCAACAAAAATCTGAAAAAAGCCCATTAACGGTAAAGAAAGAGTTATTAATCTTAAATAAGTTATACCCTGATTTATAACAAGGGGGTCATCGCTAAATAATTTTAATACTTGAGGGATGAATGGGAAAAATATTCCGCCACCAATTAGTAAAAAGACAGTGCTTAAAATTGAGCTGGTTTTTACAGCTTTTTTGGCTCTTTGAATCTGATCAGCACCTAAATTTTGCCCAACTATTGTTGCTAAGGCATTTCCAATTCCCATGGCTGGCATGAGAATTAATGAATTTATTCTATTTCCAATTCCAAAAGCTGCAAGAGTTGTATATCCAAAAGATATTATAAAGCCATTAAGAAACATAAATCCAAAAGCAGCCATTGATTGACCAATAGAAGAAGGGATTCCGACTTTTATTAATTTGATAACATTATTATCTAATAACAAATCTTTTTTTGAAATTTTTATTCCATTTTCGTGGAAAAATAGTGTATAAACTGCATAACTTGCAAAAATACCTCTAGCCAGTATTGTTGCAAAAGCTGCACCTTGAATTCCAAAATCTAATACAAAAATAAAAAGTGGATCAAGAATTATATTTAAAGTTACAGAAAAAGCAGTGTATTTCATAGGGGTAACAGTATCACCCTGTCCCTGTTTAATAGCAGTAAATGCCAGAAATAAAAATAAAGTGGGCATACCAAAAAGCATAGGTCTTAAAAATTCTGTACCATAAGTTAAAATTTCATTGCTTCCCCCCATTAGTTTTATGATTTTCGGGGCGGCAATAGCACCTGGGAAACCTAAAAATACAGAAATTAAAATAGCTACAGTTATTACTTCTCCAGCAACTTTTGTAGCTGAGTCTTTTTCATTGTTACCAATATATTGCGAAATCAGGGAAGTACCTGCAATATTTATTCCCATTCCGATAGAAAGAAAAAAGAAAATAACCGGAAAAACTAAAGTCATAGCTGCCATTTGTTCAGAACCAAGTTGTCCTACAAAATAGGTGTCAGTAATATTATATATAGATTGTATAATATTGTTTAACATGATTGGTCCGGCTAGAATAAGAATTACTTTTGACATTTTTCCATTTAAAATAAGATCCTGTTTTTTGTTTAAATTAAGCATAAAACTTCCTCCTGTAATATTTATATCATTTTGTAAGTATAAAATTAATATTTTGCTCAATTGTAAATTTTGAGCTAAAAATTAAATATTGCATTATATATATACTATTCTATAATAATTATTGTATTCCTTCTTAAAAAACTAAAGAATTTGATAAAATTATTTTAAAAGTTCTGAATTTGGAGGTATATTTTCATGAGTGTTTTAAATTTGCATAATATAGAAAAAAATTATGGATTAACTGAAGTTTTAAAAAATTTTTCTATGACTATAAATGATAAAGAAAAAATTGGACTTATAGGACCTAATGGTTCAGGTAAAACAACTTTATTTAAAATTATTTCTGGAGAAGAAAACTATAATAATGGAAATTTATCAATCAGAAATAATACTTCAATTGGTTATCTATCTCAGATGCCAGATTTAGAGGAAGAGATAACTTTATATGAAGAATTATTAAAAGTTTTTTCAGATGTAATTGAAATGAAAGATAAAATTTCTGGATTGGAAAATGAAATTAGTCAATTAGGTAATAAAAAAGATAAAAATGATTCTAGATTAAATGAATTATTAAAAGAATATAGTGAATTACAGCATGAATTTGAAAAAATGGGTGGTTATAGCTATAAAAGTGAAATTAAAAAAGTAGCTGTAGGATTGGGTTTTTCCTTAGAAGAATTAGATAAAAAAATCTATACATTTAGTGGTGGTGAAAAAACTCGTCTGGGTTTGGTGAAATTACTTTTAAGTAAGCCAGATTTACTTTTATTAGATGAGCCTTCAAATCACCTGGATATACCATCAATACAGTGGCTGGAAAATTACTTAAATGATTATCAGGGAGCAGTTGTAATTATATCTCATGATAGATATTTTTTAGATAATGTTGTTACCAGAATTGTGGAGATAAAAAACGGTAAAGAAGAAATTTATAAAGGTAATTATTCATATTATTTAAAAGAAAGAAAAAGAAGATATGAAAAACGTTTACATGAATATGAAGTTCAGCAAAAAAAGATTAAAGATTTAAAAGAATCTATTAAAAGATTAAAAAGATGGGGTAACAGAAGTGATAACCCTAAATTACATAAAAGAGCAGAAAGTATGAAAAAAAGATTAGAAAAAATGGATAAACTGGAGAAACCAACTCTAGGTGGACCAAAAATGAACTTAAGTTTTAATATAGATGAAATTGGGGGAAATGATGTACTTAAAATAAAGAATATAAGTAAAAATTTTTCAGATGAAAATATACTTGAGGACATAAATTTAGATATTTATAGAGGCGAAAAATCTGCTATTATAGGTAAAAACGGAACAGGTAAGAGTACAATTTTAAAAATAATTTCTGGAGAAGTATCAGCAGATTCTGGTATATATAAGATAGGAAAAAATGTTAGAATGGGTTATTATAGTCAGGAGTTTGATGGTTTTAATCCTGAAGATAATTTAATTTCTGCTTTGAGAAGAGAAAGGCCAATGACTGAAGGTGAGGCTAGAAATTTACTGGCAGCATTTTTATTTAGAAATGATGAAGTATTTAAAAAGATTAAAGATCTTAGTGGAGGGGAAAAAAGTAGACTTAGATTATTACAATTAATGCAGGGAGATTATAATTTTTTAGTTCTTGATGAACCAACAAATCACCTGGATCTTGCGTCCAGAGAGGTTTTGGAAGAATCTTTGAAACAATATCCCGGAACAATACTTGTAGTATCTCATGATAGATATTTTTTGAATAAAATAATTGATTATACTTATGAATTGGAAAATGGTAGCCTTAAAAAATATTATGGGAATTATGATTATTATTGGAAAAAGAAAAAACAAGAAAAAAAGAATGAAACAATGAAAAAAGAAAGTAAAGCCAATAAAGATAATTTTTATTATAGACAAAAAGAAAAGCAGCGGAAAGAAAGGAAAAAGGAAAAGAAAAAAAATAATTTAGAAGAAAAGATAATGAAACTTGAGAATGAAAAAGAAGAACTAGAAGAAAAAATGGTTGACCCTGAAAATCTTTCTGATCATAAATATTTAAATGAGTTAAAAATGAAATATGAAAATATTGAAGAAAAATTAGAAAAATTATATGAAAAATGGGAAAAAATTATATAACTGGTTTTGACAGAGAGTTTTAGTTCTGATAAAATTAATAAATGTTAATACTCCATAATTATTATAATGCCCCTGTAGCTCAGTGGATAGAGCACCGGTCTCCGGAACCGGGTGCGTGGGTTCGATTCCCGCCAGGGGTACCATCTATGTTTATTGTTATGTAGGCAATTAGATTGAATTGGTATAAAATAACATTTGTGTAAAATGGCCAGTCCCCAATATTTCCCCAATATAGTAATGAAAAATTATATATTCATTAACTTTTCAAACTTTTTAGCAGTTTCTTTTTGCATAGTGGGTATAACATGTGAATAAGTATCAAGTGTTTCAGTTATGGAAGCATGACCTAATCTTTCCTGGACAATTTTTGGATTAACTTTTGCTTTTAATAATAAAGTAGCATGGGTATGCCTTAGAGAGTGAATATTTAGTTTTGGATCTAATGATGTTTTTTGCAATATTTTGTTAAAATTTCTACTAACTGTTGATGGATAATATTTTTCTCCATTTTCTTTACAAAAAACAAGATTATGATTATTATTGTATTTTGGTCCTAATAGTAATTTATTTTCATTTTGAGATTTCAGAATAGTTTTTAATATTTTTATTATATCATTTTCAATTGTAATACTTCTTTTAGATGAAGCAGTTTTTGGATTTTTTTTGATTATGGACCCTTCTCCAACTTTTTTTACTAATGTTTGTTGAACTCTGATGATTTTGTTCTGTAATTCAACATCTGACCAACTCAAACCTAAAACTTCTCCCCGTCTCATTCCAGTATAGGATGTAAATTTCACAAAAAAGTACATCCATTTATTAGTTGATTTAGCTATTTTTAATAATTCTTTAAGTTCTTCTTTATTTAGATATTTAATTTTTGTCTTTTTTGGTTTTGGGGCATCTATAGCTTTTGCTGGATTGTATTTAATTAACTGTAATTTTACTGCTGTTTTTAAAGCTTTATTTAATAATCTAAAATGATGTAATATTGTTCTTTCAGATAACCCACCTTTTTTTCCATCAATTCTTCCATTGATTCTCTTTTTAGTAATATACTTTTTTATATGCATGGGTTTCAATTTGTCCAATTTAATAGCTCCTAAGGCTGGTATTAAATGACTATTTATTATTGATTTATATCCATCATAAGTAGTTGGAGATAATCCAGGTTTAATATCTGTAAGCAACCATTCAAGATATTCTTTTATATTATAATCAGAAGAATCTATTACAATTCCCATTCCTTTATCATTTTCTTTTTCTCTTGCCCAAACTTTAGCGTCTTTTTTTAGCTTGAATCTTTTTGATTGATATTTATTTTTACCATTAGATGGATTTATTCCTAAATAAACTATTACTTCCCACTTTCCTGACTTAGTTTTTCTATAATAAGCCATTATTTACTCCTTTCAAAAAGTTATTTACATAAAAAGTTTAATACTATTAAGCTAAAAACATCTTACTATTTCAATATAACCACCTCCTCAATAAATGTAATAAATAATAAAAAAATTATATAATAATCAAAATATGAAAAAATATGTAAATATATAGCGAAAAAAATATGATTATTCCTCAAATAAGATATTATGAAATTTATTGGCCCAGAAATTAGTGTTCATTTCCATTTTATCTTTCTGAGCCCCAAATCCAATAACATATAAACCAGGTTTTAAATCTACAATTAGATGTTTAAGTTCATGAATTAAGGCTTTTTTGCGTTTTTTCTCATTTAAATTTTTATTAATCAATATATGATATTTACCTTTAGAGGAGTAATAGAGCATTCCCCAGATACCAGGACCTAAATTAACCAGATGTTTTTTAACCTCAGTACCAACAAGAGCAGAAGCTTCTTTACAGGTCAATTACAGATCATCAATTTCTTCATCCTCGATAGCTTTTATTACTCTAATGATTCTTTTTATTTCTTTAGGTTCAAGGTCTCTGGTTTGTTTAAATAATAATTGTAAGTCCTCTCTTTTAGATAATTCCTTCCAAAAATTATAGAGTTCAGGATTATCAGATATAGCTTCAGAAATAGTTCTAACTGGATTTTTTTTATCAATTCTTCCTAAAAGATAATCAGAAGACACACCAAAAATATCAGCCAGTCTATTTACTGTCTCATAATTAACTTTTCTTTCTCCTCTTTCATATAAGCCTATAGCTCCTCGGGTTATTCCCAGTTTTTCTGCCAGATCTTCCTGGGTCATATTATTTTCTTTTCTCAATTCTTTAATTATTTTTCCTATCGACATTTTGACACTCCTTTTATTTTTTGCTTAATATAATTATACTACATTATGTATCTAAAGTAAAGAATTAATTTGCATATGTTAATAAAAAATCTTGACAGTAACAATAAGTATCTATATACTGTTATGTATTGGAATATTATTCATTAAAAGGTGTGATTTGTATGAGAAAGGTACTTAAAGAAAAAAGAAAAGAAAGGGGGATGACCCAGGCAGAAATAGCTAAAGAATTTGGTATTACGAGGGCTTTTTACGGTCATATTGAAAGAGAAACTCGTAATCCAACTCTGAATTTAGCTGCAGAGATGGCAGATTTTTTTAATGACAATATTGAAAATTTATTTATTAACTAAAATCTATCAGGAGGATGATATAGTTGCCTTTAATTAGTGGAGACTATCAATCAGAAAATAAATTAAATGAAAAAAGTTTAGATATTAATAACATAATTTTGCAATTAATTTATAAAAGTCAAAAGAATTTACCATTTTCCCTTAATGTCAAAGATCTAGCTAAAATTTTACCTCATAGTAATACTAAAATATATTTAATGCTTGAAAGTGGAGAATTACCTGCCAGAAAAATTGGTGGTAAATGGGTAATATCCAGAGATTATTTTTTGGCCTGGTATTATGGAGTGGATCTAAATGAAACGCAATTATCTAAAATTATGTGATTTATATTTATAATTTTAAAAATATTAAAACTAAACAAGGGGTGTTATTTTGAAATATAGATATAATAGGATTTCAGAAAGATTCTGGACAGATGAAAAAGTTCTTAACTGGGACAATAATACAAAATTTTTGGCTCTCTATTTATTGACCTGTCCTCATAGAAATACCGAGGGATTATTTAGACTCCCAAAACAATATATAATAGCAGATTTAAATTGGGATAAACAAGAGTTAGATAAAGCCTTTAACCAACTGTTAGAAGATGGTTTTATAGAATATGATGAAAAGGTTAAAGTTATTTATATACCGAGGGCTATCAAGTATCAATCACCTGATAATCCCAATCAGGAAAAGTCTGCTATAAGGAAATTAAAAGAGATTCCAAAAACTGAATTAATGGATAAATTTATAACAGAAACAAGAAAACATAATAAAGGGTTTGGCGAACGCTTAGTTAAACAGTTTGGTAAACCTCGAACTCGAACTCAAGCTCTTTCTCGAACTCAATCT
>Ga0102934_1000612_pt1 | contig 24237 bp, 15 predicted proteins | sample SalPonR2_A_D1_MG_FD_78175 | JGI IMG/M metagenome (GOLD analysis project Ga0102934, IMG submission 78175) | Salt pond soil microbial communities from South San Francisco under conditions of wetland restoration - Salt Pond MetaG R2_A_D1_MG | ecosystem: Environmental > Aquatic > Marine > Intertidal... | reverse complement strand
TCTGGGGCATCTCCGTAGACACTCCAGCACCGCGATAGGGAGGGATTCCCCGTCATCGACGGATTCCGCGAAGAGACCTTCGGCCACCGTAGTTCGTAGCTCGGGGGTAAGGGTCAGCTTAAACCCCTTCTCTTCGTACGCGATGGGCTCGGCATCCACTTGAAAATCCTCCTTACCCACAACGAAGCATGCTCGCATTACGATGTCTTGCAGGAGTTCTAGAGGGAGACGGTCGCCTCTTTGGCCGGAGAGGCATCCCCCTTCCTTCTTCGCCGTGGCAGCCGACTCAAGAAGCTCCCGCGCTCGATCCAAGAGTGTCAGTGCCCCCATACCTACCACTGCGTACGTGTGAAGGAGGGGCCGCCCGAAGACAACCGCCAAGACGTGGGATTCGCGAAAGCCTACGTCCACCACCAAGCCTGTCTCCGCACCGGCAGTGTACAACGGCATTTCCAACGAGGGAGCCATCACGATCGCCGGCACCCGGAGCCACTGGAATAAGACGTAAGCCAAAGCTTCTCGAAACGTTGTCGATCCCGCAAGTGGCTCGCAAATGAGCACTTTATTTTCGGAGGGGCGAACATGCAAACAATGCACCAGCAGTCTCACCAGCAAAGGGCCCAAGGACTGCGTCCATTCCTCACTTCCCCATCCCCGGGAGGCAGCTTGCCTGCTCCAATCATCCAAGGGGGATGGCAGCAGGTGTCGGGGTGAGCTTTCTCCTGCGAATCCACATTTTATGATAGCACTGTCGGGTGGCGTACAACGTGGTGAGTGCGGAGGCAAAGACCTAGTGTGGACTGACCGATCGCGGATAAGTGCAACAGCGATGCGAACATTTCCTGGCGTACCTGCCCAGGTCGAGAACCACGGTGTCCTTGACCATGGCGCCCTATCTGCTCCTGGGCACCTTCTTTATAGGCAATGCTACCAAAAGGTATGCGGCAAGCCTGTTGACAAAGGAATGGTTGCGGAAGATGGGTGTGAAAAAAATACGTGCTCCTGTGGGGATGCTGATACCATTATAATGCCAAAAAGCAGCAAGTCAAGATGGACGCACGCACTACTTTCGAGCGTTCACACGGGTTTTTGTACTTTGCTAAGGACGTTCCCAGACGACTTTCACATGACAGAGAAGGAAAAGGTTGATTTCTTTCTTCGGGTGCGGGTTCCTGATGCAAATGTGCGTGGTGACATCGGATGGGTTTTTCTGATCAAATACCTCGTGGAAACCACAAAAATCACGCGACACACTGAAGTTTTCCTCATTGTGCTCTTCACAGTGGACAGTAAATTTTACGCGAGATGCGAATGAGAAAACCACTGTTGACGATTCTTCCGGACTCACGTTGTAATTTTCCGTTGACGATCATAACACTACACTCCTTAAGTACGTTGATTGCGACAATAGCGTTGTGGCTTGACGTTGTCGACCTGGAGGAGGTACTAATCGTAATGTCACCTACTCACTTGCAACAGCACCATACCTTACTCGTCATGAAAGGTGGCATGGATCCAGAGAAAGGCTTTGTCGGACCATTCCGTGCTTTCGATGCTGCTCAAGCGACGGCCTACCTGACTTTGTATGAAGAAGCCTTCGGTCCGGCGTCTGATGTATCCAATCTTACCGACAAGCGCTTTCAGTCGCACCTGTATTTGCCTTTTGTCGTAGCCATCATGTCCACAGAGGCCATCCTGAAGCAAGTGCGGGCCGTCCTGGGGCCTGACCTCCTTGTTTGGTTTACTGAGTGGCATGTCAAGCGACCGGCGTCTTCGAGTAAATATACCCCGCATCAAGACAGCACGTACGCCGGTCTAGTACCGGCAGAAGACGTTGTCACGGTCTGGGTGGCCCTGACTGAGGCGACCAGGACGAACGGGTGTCTTGAATTTGTGCCCATGACCGAGTATCACGGGGAGCAACTTCCCCACGTGGAGGAACCCGGCGACTCCACCAATCTGCTGCTTCGAGGCCAGCGCATTGCCTCCGAACATCTTGACTTTACCGCCAAGGCCGTGCCCGTAGAGCTTTGTCCGGGAGAGGCGACCATTCACGCCTTTCGTTGTGTTCATGCGTCGGGTCCCAACCGCTCGGACGCGTCGCCGCGGGTGGGCCTCGCGATCCGCTACATGAAGCCCAGTGTCAGACAGATGCAGGGAGGACGGCGGGAGGGGGCTATGCTGGTGAGCGGGCAAGACGACTTCGGGCATTTTGACCTCCAGCCACTGCCCTCCGAGGCCTGGGACAGGGGAGGATTGGCCTTGCATGCCCGGGAGATGGAAGCCATGCGTGTGAATTACATGGAGAGTCGGCGAAAAGAAACAGGATGACTGGCGACTTTCAAATGGGCAGGGGGCTGCATGTTGTGCGTGTGGATGTTCATTCATTAGACGTATTTTAGACTGTTGCCTGACATTTCATCATGTCGGTGCGCTCCGACCCTTTGGCCGCTTAATGAAGCACGCTCGGCAGGGCTTGATCCACGCCTACGACCAGCTTTCTTATATTCCACACTTGGCAGTGAGCCTCTACTTTCAACTCACAAAGGTCGCTTTAGATTTATGATGCCTCGCTTAGATTCTATTTGACAGCCTTCAGTATGCAGTATCCTCTGCTTTTCCTCCCCCTGCGCTTCAAGCGTTCCATTACCACCGTGTCCATCGCCGCCCACACCGGGACCGACACTCGAATCTACACCCATCGCCGCCGGTGGAGTCCTGCCCTGGCCGCCCTGTCCAAGAAAGCATGCAGCTCCCTCTCGCCCTCCCTCTCCCCGGCCGGGTCTCCCTCCACTATGCGTCGGGCAAGATCCGGCGGCAGGATCTGGGATAGCTCACGCAAGGATTCTCTCTTGTTCAAGACTTTCAGACGGTCCTTGAGCTCCTGCGACATCATGCAAGAGATGAGGTGGAAAACCTTGTGGAAGAAGAAGGGGGCGTTGATGATGTAAAGGGACTTGACCAGGTCTGAGTAGTTCTCGTCGTGCACGTCGCCCAGAGAGCGCATGAATTGAAGCGCGTGTCTCCCGAAATGCTGTGGGCCAAAATGCTTGACATCCACCACGCTCACGTACTGACTAATGAGGCGTCCGCTGCGCCGAGACAGGTGTGGGAAGAGGAGGCTGGGGTAGGAAGAGGGGAACGAGAGAGCGGGTGAGCATCGTCGACAGGAATAGCCAGGACGGTCACTTTCCTCCAGCCTCCATTCACACGCCCAGACACGCACTTGACATGGTTGCCTCTGCTCCAACCTCCACCCCCTCTCCCCTACCGTCGGCGGCCCTCCATGGTCTGGATGTAGTACGTGATCATGTCCGTCAAGCCCAGGGCCTCGGGGCCGGTCCGCAAGCGCGCCAACTCCAGAAGGCCCATCCGGTCCACAAAGATCGGATCGCCCGCATGGTCTTGACTGAAATAGAAGGCGGTCGGCCAGCAGGCTCGGTGCTTCTCCACCTTGCGTCGCGCCAGTCGCTCTCCCTCAAACACTTCCTCGATGTCTTGCGCCATCCGCCACCGGATGACCCTGTCGAAGGATCGCAGGGCCGTGTCCGCGTCGAAATCCTTCCGAGCCAGGAAAGAAAGGATCATCGCGTCCCGGTCTCCGCAAACCACCAATTGGTCCACCGCGGCCACTCGGCGCGGATCCACGTCGGGACCGTACAGAGCAATGCGGACTCGTTCCAAGGCCGCCCTCTTCTCCACGGACAAGCCTCCCACTCGTTGGGCCGTTTCTGCCCTCAAACGCGCAGCCAGCTCCGTTTCTCCCTCCTCCTCTTCTAGCCCGTCGTCCAGGATCCCGAGTCGAGGGCCCTGCGAGACCTCGAGGTGCCCCTCCGCCTCCACCCTCCCGTCCGACGCCCCAGCCTCAATCACCACGGCCTCATAATGCCAGGTCGAGCGCGTCACCGAGAGGGCCCCCTCGCCTTCCTCGATCCTCTCCTCCCAAGCATCGATCTCCACCTCCCCTGCGGAGTGGATGCCGCGGGTTGTCGTGGTAGACGGCGAGTGAACACTGCTCGCGGCCCGCTCTCCCCCAGTCGCACAGACGGTGTCGCTGCCTCCGCGACGTAAGGGCAATCCGCCCCCAATCACGCTCAATGCCGAGGAAAGGGACCGACCGCAAGGAATCGACAACTCGTCGTCCTCCCTTCTCTTACGGAGGATCGGCGCTCGCTTGGCGCTGGGCTTCGAAACGGGTCGCAGGCGAGGCGGGGAAGGGGGCTCCGCGTCCTCTCTCAATTTCTCCTCCTCCCGTTCGTCGGCTTCTTCCCCCTCCACGATGGACTTCACTCCAGCAAGTGTCGTTGTCATATTTTTCTTCACGTCTCTGTCCTCGTGACTGTGGATCTCCGAGCTGCTGACTTCCAAGATGCTGGCCTCCGTGCGGCTGACGACGCCTGCGGGCGTTGCGGTGTCTACTTCCTCTTCAAGCAGAGACGTGGTCGTGGCCTTTTCAAGACCTTCGTCTGCATCCTCTCGCGATAAGGCTGTTGCAGCATGAGCATCGATCCCCCTTTTTTCCGCCTCTACGCCCTCCCGGTCCTTCTCCCGCGGCACACACATCAACTCCGGCGGAATGAACCATGGCGTCCTGCTTTTGGCTTGCGAAGATTTTCTTCGCCACTTAAAGGATGACCATTCAGACGAGAACAGAGCCGATGCCTTCCGTTGGCCCTTTCCTCCAGAGGCCGCGGCGGCAGCGACCAGGCTTGACATGACTCCGCTTCCCGTCAGGGTGGGCATCGTGGGGGGGCCATCGGATGCCGCCAGCAACATACCGTCGCTTGCAACCACTGAGGCCCCCACAAGGACCCAGGCAATGCATCGGAGCTGCATGACCCCCAATTGGCTGATGACCCGGACACTCTCGGGAAGTTAAGGGACCTGGTGCTTTGAGGAGGGGAGTTGAAGCGTCCTTTGGCCAGGCTCTGTCCGTGCTCAAATACCAGCCTAAAATCGGACCAGCACGCCCTCCAAGCGACCCCCAAGCCTGCACCTATAGAGTATTGATGTATTTAATACGTATGATCATATTCGATGGGCGTAAAACGCGATGATTTCCATACAAGAAATGCGAGATAAAAGTTGACACTCCGCCCATCTCGATCCTTTCCCCCTGCGAGCAATTCCTGCCCCTCGCCGCCCCTTTTACTGGCAGGCGCGAGACCAAGATATTGATGTGGCTCCATCAAACTAACACCTGCCGCATGCCGTATTGGCTTTAAAATATTATTATGATCTAACTTACGTCACGCATCTGTGTTTCATCTCCGTTTCTGGCGCGCAGGCTTAGGGGCGCTCCTGTTTAGCCTCCCCTGACCTCCATGGCCCGAGCAGGTCGTCCTCAAAGCCATGGCCAAACCGACGAGATGAACAAATTACGGCGGCCTGTGCAGCAGCAGAGAGGGAAACGAAAGCAGCAGCAGCAGCGGCAGCAGCAGCACCAGCAGCACCAGCAGCTGAAACTGCATGAAAAGGGGATACCCAGCAAACCACCCCCCGCCACCTCCCCTCAAGCAGGAACACTCGGAGCAGAGCTGCTTTTAGCTATCCGAGATAGAAAGGCAGAAAATTGGTGGCAGATGGAGGCTACATTATGCGATCAAAGCAAAAAAGACACGAAGAAGCAAAGTCAAAGTAAAAAGGGAGGGAAAAAGGCCTTGGCGGAGGCGAAAGGTGCCCTCACGCCTCTTACCCTGGGGGTGAATACAATAAAGGTGCACATTCAGGAAGGCGAGGCGGTGCTGACCGCTGCTCAAACTTTGTATGAGGTAAGACGGTCACGAAAATTGGACCAAGATCAGAAGTGGACGGAGAAAATATTGCGGCAGGGGACCCTCTCCGACAAGGTCGCGGCCTTGACCTTGCTAGTGCAGGAAGCGCCCCTCTTTCGGCTCCGCACCCTGGACGCGTTGTTGGCCTTGGCACAAAAGGCTGACCGGCGCTGTGCACAGATGGCCATAGAGGCGCTGCAGGACCTGTTGGAGCACAACCTGTTGCCGCCGGAGCGGAAACTGGTGCCATGGGCCCGCCAGGATGAGGCCTCCCTCCCGCCGGCCGCTGCGGGCGACTCGGAGCAGCAAGCCCGCCGCGAGGCTTGCTTGGCCCTCCGCTTTTTCGAGGACCAATTGAAACAGCGCGTGGCCGTCCTAATCGATCGGCTGGAGAAGGCGACGCACGACACTGTGACCAGCTTCAAACGCTTCGCCTTGACGGGAGTGGCGGGGCTCCTGCAGGGGCGGCCCGAGCAGGAGGAACGCCTTTTAAGCATCCTTGTGAACAAGCTGGGTGACGCGGAAAAAAAAGTGGCGCCGCACGCCGCCTATCTCCTCCGCCGGCTGTTGGCCGCGCACCCGGCGATGAAGGGAGTGGTGGCCCGAGAGGTGCAGCAGTTCCTCCATCGCCCCAACCTGCAGCCGCGGCCCCTCTACAACGGCATTTCCTTCTTGGGACAGCTCTATTTGCGGAAAGGGAGCGACACTGACCTAGCCTTGGGGCTGGTCCAGACCTACTTGAGCCTCTTCGACCGGGCCTTGAAGACGGGCGGGGAGCTGAGCGAGAAGATGCTCTCGGCGCTCTTAAGCGGAGTGCACCGAGCCACCCCCTACCTGGACGCGGGCGGGCTGGCGGAGGGGCCCCTGGGGGCGCATTTGGAGGACATCTTCCGGACCGTGCACCAGGCCAGCTTCAAGACGGCGGTACAGGCACTCATGCTCCTGGCGCAGGTGGCGACGGGCACCGGGAGGAGGAGCGAGGGACGCCTGGAGGGACGCTTCTACCGTGCCCTCTATGAGAAAGTCCGCGACCCCGCTTTCCTCATCACCGCCCACCCCACGCTCTTCCTCAACCTGCTCTACAAGGCCATGAAGGCGGACCGGGACCAGGCCCGGGTGGCGGCCTTCGCCAAGCGCCTCCTCAGCCACGGTGCTCTGCAGGGACCTCCTGCCCTGGCCGCCGGCGTCCTCTTTCTGCTCTCCGAGGTGGGGGCATCCCAGCCCGTCCTTAGAGAGGCGCTCGTCCGGCGGGCGTCGACGCAGGAGGGAGAGGAGGACTCCTTTGATCCAGGGAAGCGCGAGCCCTCCTTTGCGTTTGGCGGCGGAGAGGGTGGGAGGGTGGATGAGGAGGGAGATGAGGGCGAGGAGGGGGGGCCGGCGAAAGAGGTTACGTCGAACGGGTCCGGGCTGTCCAAAAAGAGCCAACCTCATCTCTGGGAGGTAGGGCTGCTCGCGCTGCATTTCCACCCCTCTGTGCAGCGGTTCGCCGCCTCTGTGCTGGATCCCAGGGCGAGACACCGCGTCACGTACTCGGGGGACCCTCTCCAAGACTTCTCGACCATGGCCTTCCTGGACCGATTTGCCTTTAAGAACCCCAAACTTCGGGGGAGGACGGCGGCGGCCATGGAGGGGGAGGCTTTGACGGAGGCGGAGAGGGAGGATCGACTCAGTCGGTTCGGAGCCGGGACAAGACACGCCGCGGGTGTGCGGGGGGGGCGGGAGAGCGGGCCGCCGGCGGTGAATAGCGCCGAGTTCCTGTCGTTGGAGCCTCATGAGCTGTCGCCGGACCAGCTATTCTTTCACAAGTTCTTTCGGGAGAAGGCAGCGAGGGATAAGCAGGCCCGCGCGGCGGGGAAAGGGAGGGAGTTGGGCTCGGACGAGGACGCTGGGTCTGGAAGTGAGGAGGAGGAGGACGAGGAGGAAGACGAGGATAGCGAAGGAAAAGATGGAAGAGGAGGTTCGGATGGCAGTGGGGGCAGTGACGCTGAGGAACGCGAGATCGATGCTTTCGCGGATGGCTTGGCGCAGTCACTGATGAGAAGCCAGGGGAAAGTTGATTTCTCAGACGAGGATCCAGACACGGAGGCCTGGGAGGACGAGGGGCGCGCGGACGGTGCGGAAGGAGATGAGGGGCAGGAGGCAGGATGGTTGCGCAATGATGGGGAAACTGGAGATTTGTTGGCGGCAGAGAGGGGGGACGATGACACCTTCTTAGATGATGTCTCCGACGACAGCGATGCGTCCGAGGGTCCTATGGGGCTAGAGGAGAAAATGGAGGAGGACAGCGACGGCGACGATGGTGTGGCGCGTCGCGAAAGCGACGACGACGGAGATGAGGAGGAGGAGGTGGACCAGTTGCCTTTGTGGGCCCTGGTGGACGAGTCCGAGGATGATGGTGGGGATGGGCCGGAAGGGCAAAGCCTGAGAGAGGAGGATGTCGGGGGGGAGATCGAGACGGTCCCGACGAGTAGAAAACGTCCGCGCGAAAGGCGGGGAGGAGCGCGGCCAGAGCAGGAGAAGGCAGGGAGGACGCGGGACAGAGACGGGAGGAGGAAGCCGGGTGAGAGAGTCAAGCTGGTGGAAGGTCGGAATGGGCCGATGGCAACGTCTGACATGCCCACTTTCGCGTCTTACGATGAGTACGCGATGTTGATCGAAGCGGACGAGAGGAAACGCGAGGCTGAGGCTCGGCGTGAAACGCCCGAAATCAAAGGCTAGCGCGACAGTGGCGTGGGACTTCTCTAATATGAGGCCGTGCGTAGAGGAGAGCTAAGAAATCCTCTGTGGAGGCCAAACGTAAGACAAGGAGAGAAAGAGAAAGTGTAGAACAAAGAAGAAACTGCAGGCGTTAGTGGAGCTGGATTCTTAACTTTACTTAATATAGTTCATTTGATCCCGTGTGGTATTTGATGAAGATTGTACACCACACACACCAATCATAGACGGTAAAATTTACGGATCGGAAAACAGCAGCCGTTTCGAAGTATTCTCGCCCTGCCTTCACTTCTCGTCATTTCGCCACGTGGCAATTTACTCCTAAGAAGCCTGGTCTTCTATGCGTTTATTTATCATGCGAGAAAAAGCCACATCTCTTCAAATCTTTCAACCCCACAGTAGAATCGCCGGATCTCGAATTGCACTGAATGTTGATATCCAAGTTCTCAATCGTGTGGATCCACCATGCCGGCACATTCAAGACCTCTCCCGGCGTAAGCAAGACCTCGTTGGCCACCAAATTTACAAAGTCCGGATATTTCTGGAGGTCGGGCGCGCTCCAATCGACTTCTGTATGCCGTGCTGATGGATGACCCGTGGGAAGAAGGTAGGCGTGCTTGCACTCCCTTGGATGGGCCAAGATCCACCGACGGGTGCCCGAGACAAGACCGACCATGTTGCGACTCGCGTCAAAATGAGCCTCGGCAATGACGCTGCGCATGCCGAATCGACAGTGAATGCCTCGCGACATCTCGGGCTCTTTCATGAAAAGCGTGGACTCCCTGCTGGTGAAGATGGTCAAGTCTTGGCGGACAATTGGGCTATCGCGGTCGGAGACTCGAAAGTAGTAGTGTTCCGAGTCCGTGGAGAGGTTTTTGGACTTGCGCGCCTCGTGCAACCAGTGATCGTAGGACCACCTTTCCGTTCGTGTCGGAGGGATATAGCCGGCGGGTTTGAGGCTCTTGCTCAGGCGGTAGTACATGAAGTGGTTGTCTTTCGACACCTGCGTGGTATACTCCCCGCCCTCCAGAGCCTCTGCCAGGTAGCCCTCCGAGTTCCACTTTTCAACTGTCTCATCGAACTCGGGAATGTTGTACACAACAAAGGGCATTTCGGCGTCGCGATACCGGAGGGCTTTGTCGTACTCAGTTTGGTAGTCGAAGCGACAGAGCGTGTTGTAGTGCCGGGGGGGGATCGCGGTGTCGTCCATATTCCAGTTGCCCAGAATGTCCATGATAGGGACCCCCGGAGGGCTCTCAGGCTCGTCAGGGCAATGAGGGAGCTGAAAGAATCTAGAGCCCGTCCGCTCGTAGACGCGGGCTTCCTGAGCCCGCAGGGTCGCGTCAATTTCAAGCTGGGATCGGCCTAGCGTGCTCGCCAAGCGCAGTCGCTCGGTGGGCTCCTTTAGGTATTTCTCAGCCGCCACTTGCATAGCCTGAGTCGCCCTTTCCTGTTTCTGTTCGGTGTCCCCTTGAAAAACCGTTTCGCCGGTGCGGGCTTTGCTGTAGAGCTCAGACTGGGCGGTCATGCGTGCCGTCTCCTCCGAGTTCATGGACACTCCGAAGTGCCCCGGGACAAGCACGCGCAACACGTCCTCAACTAACGTCTCGTATGCTACCGCATGCCCCTTTGATCCCGGCAATTCCATTTGCTCAAGCGCTGCTTGACAGAGCATCGTTAGATGGGCAGCGCAATACTCCTCATCCGACACCCTGCTCGCTCCCCTCCGGTCGGTTTCTAGTATGTCCTGCACAGCTTTCGGCGCGTTCTTCTTGGCTCTAATGCACGGGCCACCCCTTCCTCGCTGAAAGTTGGAGACGATGATTTCCACCGGGTCTCGGTAAATGTACGCCCATGGGGTCTCTGGGAAAGCCTTCAGGATCAAGTCCATGTCAACCACCGTGCTGGAGGAAAACTTGATAAAAAAATGATCGTGATGATGAGAGCGGCCCATGGCCAGGATAGCCATTCGAAGCAGCCGCACGGTTGTCTCCTCACTGCACCCAGCACTTTTGCAGAGGTGAATGACATGGGCGGGAACGGAAGGCTCCGAATAGACCAGATTGGTGGGAACGGAGGCGAGCATGTTGGCAACCAAAGTGGAGCCGACCCTGCTTTCATGGAAGATAAAGCCTGTGGGTTGTAGCTGCTTCCCTGCCCTCTCGTCAACTGCATGAACGGAAGCTAGTTTATGCTTCAATCGATTTTTGGAGCAAAAAGCTCCCACTAAATCTCTAGACATTGGGAATTGCTCAGGGTTGCGATGGTAGGGGCTGATGTCAAGCTGACAAAGGGCCATGTCCAGGTCGTGGTCCCCCTGCAACTCCACACCCATAGCATACATAATGGGCATAACCAAGTCTTCATCCTTCAGGTCGGAGGGGTTTAAATGCAGTCGGCGCACTACCGGCTGCTCCCACTTGTCCTCGATGTTTTTGGCTGCCCAGTCAATGCCCGCGAGCTCGGGCGCGGCCTTACTTTCATTCTCGGCGAGCAATACCACGGGCGTATTCTCTTCTTCAATCGCAAGGCTTCGTATTAAAATGCGGTTCAAGCTTTGGCCGCGGATTAGTCCGATGGAGAAGCGGATAATATTAACTACAAAAAGACTTGCGCATAGCAGGACCCTGTTGTGTGGATTGCAGAGAATGCCGGAGGGAAAAACAAGTGTGCGTGAGCGCAAAAATGTCAGACACCAAGACAAAAAATTACAAAAAAGCCCTTTGAAAGGCATTAGACAGCAGCAGCGTGTATAATACACTTACACGAAAATTCCAACGAGGACCTTCTTGCCCCGACGTGATGCCCAATGCGCTCGCACAGAGTTTGATATGCCGGTTCTACGCGTATATCCCCATGCAGCAGCGATACGGGACCTAGGTGTCTTGTCCTTATAGCCTTCGCCGGTTATCATGGCGGTTTAGAGGACTAAGTCAACACTTTGAGGGACTTGCTTTCAATATCGGACTCAGAACCTGGAGGCCGTGTGGTATTAAATGGGTGGATAGTACGGGATAAGATTAGAATATCTCATATTTCGACCCAAAATGCAATAATGAGATAGAAACTGAGGAGAAATTCATGCGCCATGTGTTTATGATCTGCCCTAGGCCGTGGTCTTGAGCAGGGATGGGCCGGATGAGGATGAAAGAGGTTTGTGAAGAAGAAAGTTGAAACGAGAAGTACCCCTTCAGTGAGAAATCTTCAAGAGGAGAGTGCCACAGATTGGCCCAAACGGCTGTTTTTGTGTGGAAGGTAAAGCGCCGGCGTGGCCTCGGGTGCATGCCTCCAGGCTTGAGACTTGAGGTGCTACATGGCTGTAACGGCTCTGTGAACGTTTCCGAGCTTCGGGGAATGCTCCTGCTTGTGATGGAATGAGGCCCCACTCGGACTTTCCGAAACGCCACAGCAATGGTCCTTTTTATCGGCCCGAAACAAACATATATCATGGACCAACAGGATCTTTTCTAGGTCACTGTGGTGCAGCGACGTCTGTATTAACACTGGTTTCGCCCGCCCATATTTCGTTCCTCTAAAGAAGAACATCCAAGATAAAGCAGCACTGCTGGAGCTTCAAACTCAGATCCCATGACAAGGGCGAACAATGTACTTCATGAGGCGGATAACCTTGCAAACTACCTACACATGGAGGAAGATGCAGAGAATCGTAATCCAACCGCGATGTCTCCGGGGAAGCGGAGCAACAAGTCCCGGGAACGGAAGACGCGGAGTCCCACTCTGGCCTCCATCCTAGGTGCTACCACGCCTTCCCCCAATCGCCGCCTTTTGTTCGATCGCGATGCTTCACGCGCACCCCTTCAGTGTCTGGATGACCTTGCGAACCATGAGAAAATGTTTAACTCAAACCAGGTCGGCAACAAAGCTGGCTCCTTCGAGACGACTCCTGACAAACGCTGGAGCGCCACCTCCATTTTTCAATCCCCATGTGCCAGTAAGAAAGTCGAGAGGACCACCAACTTTGATGACGTGAGAAAAAGAAGTGGCAAGGCGGCCAATCGGCATGAGAGTAATTGCGAGCTCCCCACGCCGGACAGTGAGAATGCGAGACGTGGCCTTGTCGGCGAGGAGACCAGCCCTTTCTTCTACCTGAGTACCGACTCGAGCGAGGACGACAACGAGGACGCAGTGGAGGGTGCTATTTTCTTGGAGGAAGCGAGTGTGGACGAAAGGGATGATCTCGCGCCACGTCGACGGGCCACCGATGCGCAGAAAGAAAGCGAAAGAGCTGTCTCCGCACCTCCGACCGCGACTCCTGAGTCCTCCTCCCTCTCATCGTCTCCGCGCCCAGACACCTCGAAGTCCACGGGCGAAGCGACATTAAGAACCAAAGCCTTGCCGGTAGCAGATCATGCGCCCGCCTCTTGCGACCATGCTGTGGTTTCGTCTCCATCGCCTGTGCAGCCCCGGATTCCGCCCTCTCTGTCGCCTAAAATTCCACGCTCAATTTATTCTTCAACCCTCTCAGAGACTCAAACAGTACGCACTCTGCTGGCACGCGCTCGAGCTGTTGAAACTCCGGACGAGATAAAAGATGGACGAATCAAGTCCTGGTTTTCGGACCGCATGCTATCGGCCGTCAAAAAATTCGTCTTCCAAGACACGCAGCCTGTGCCGGGAAGGAGCCTACCCCATGAGGATGAAAACGAAATTTGCTCGCATTCAACTAAAATGGAGTGTACTGCATCTTTCCTACCGTCGCGTCCAACAACTGCCGATGCGGTGGAGGGGACGCTTTCAGGAGTTGCCTCACGCACAGGGCTTCAGCCCGCCGCCTTGATCGTTGCAGACCCGGATGTCTCGGGTCACACAACTCGTCGGATGCTCGCCCGGCGTCTAGCTTCGTCCACCGTGCCTGCACCAGCCGCTTTGGCCTCGCTGGCGGGTGGAGAGACCCGGCAGAGTCAGCGGAGCGAGCTTGGAAAGGGACGTGGGCGATGGGAGGAGCAGCATCAGCAGTATCAGGAGGGGCCGACGCCCTCTGAGATGCTTGCTTCTGACGTCGGCCTCCTGGGGTCGGATGATAAATGTACTGGTCGGGATTTTTCTTCCTCGGCTCTCCCTCGGACTCCCTGCGCCGCACAGATTCGCACGCCATCCGACTTGTCGGCAGAACTCTCGCCCGTGGCAGCAGCGGCGGCAGCAGCTGCAATAGCGGCAGCAGCAGCACGAGTAGCGGCGAAAAACGCGGAGGAAGCGACCGCAGCTGCCATCGCGATGTCCTCTTCGTCCACGTCTTCAGCGACTCGCCTGTCACCCTTGCCCGATGCCTCTGTGACTGCATCTTCCGCGATCTGCGCGCCTCCCACATCAGCACTTACCGTCACCCAGCAACGCCACGAGAACTCGGCCCCGGCCTGTATTCTGAATCCTCGTGGCTGGGGAGCCGATGCTTCCTGTTCGCGGCATCGGCCCGAGCTACGGGGAGGGCAGGGGACGGATGCGGAGGGAGGAGACTCATTGGTCGTCAGAGAGGCATTGGGGGCCATGTCGAAGGGCGAGACGAAGGAATGTGTCGGTGGGCAGGCAAAGGTCGTCGCTCCATCGCCGAACCTGAAATCAGTTCTGGACGTGCTGGCCGTGGCCTCATCCCAGACTAGCGCCTCTTCAAGTCCCGTCTTCCTCTTGAAGGAGTCGCCGTCCTCGGAGGAAGAGCGTAGGGCGCCCTTATCCTGCAGCTTTTTAGAGGGCAGCAGTAAAGAGCAGCATGCAGGATGCTCAGCCCCTTTGGCCGCCCCTCCCCTTCCGGAGCTGCCCAACCTCTACTCACCGCTACAATGCCGGCGTAGAGCCACCGGGGAGCATCGAGACGTCGGGGCCAGCTTGTCCGAGCTAGGAAGAGCCGCTTCGAGAAAGAGTTGCCCAGAAAATGGACGCACGTGTGCTCTGGCACCTCGCTCTGGCTCGACTTTGTCACTTCGCCAGATGGAGCAGGCCGATGCCCGCACCGGGATCCCGACAAGCGATTCCAACGCGCGCGACAGTACCACCGCCACGGCGCCTCAAGTCGAGGACTCGGATCCTGTTTGTATCGCGTGGCGAGGGCTCCCGGTGGGGTGTGCCGCGCCGCGGGACCTTCACTTGCGAAACAGTCGCCCTGGGCCTTGCATTGTGCACATCGCGTTCACGCATCACGAAGGCGAGGGCGGGTGCTACCAAGTGAGCAGCAGCAATAAAGAGAGGGAGGAGGACGAAGAGGTGGTTGGCTCTGATGGTGTGTTGCGCTTGCTGGTCACGTTTCGCCCTCGAAGACCCGGCTTGCACAGGGCAACGTTGCACGTCCGTGTGAGCAGACCCCACCGAGGGGGGCACAAGGATGCTGTGCATGACGTAGAGCTGGTGGGACTTGCGATAGTCCCGGAGGGGCTTAATGGGCGGACCGCCTACGCGAGAGTAGGGGGAGAGGCTTCGAGAGCTTATACGGGACACAACAGAGAGCAGCCTGAGGGCCTGGAAAAACTTAGTGGGATTGGCAGAAAAAGTCATGATGTTAAGTACTTCTTAGCTGAAAGCGAAAGAGAAAAAGGCAGAGGGGGAGGGATGAAGCCTCCGTCATCCGTGGGAGGCGGTAAAATAGGTGCGAGGGACGAATCGGACCCCTGCATGTCCTTGAGCCATCCCCCATCAACTATCCCTCATTTCCTGCAGTCACACGTGGCCTTCGCACAGGGACTATTGTCCTTTGGGAAGCATCCCGTCGGCAGCGTCTCGGTCGAAAGAGTCCGCTTGTGTAATCCATCTACTGTGCCACAACTTGTTGTCTTGGAACGTGCCTCCCTCCCCTTTGTTTTGACCCACCGCGTCATCAAACTCAGGCCACGGGCCTATGTACAGCTTCCCATCCGATTTATTCCTGTGCAGCAAGGTGAATTTGAGTGTACGCTGAGGGCATCCGTACATCCGGTGATCGAAGACGAGGAGGTAATTTCAGTGGATTCCAAAGTGCTCAGCAGCGGTGATTTTAGATTGAGTTGTCGTCGAGGGAAGAGTATTGCCTTGGAACTGCGCGGGCAAGGAGAAAAAACGTAAATTTTATCGTATTTGGTATTGTATAAATCAACATGCGTCGCTGTTCTGCTTTTGGCAAGTCATATATTCGAGCTTATATGGTTGACCTTGAGACATTTTTCTTGTTGCGTGGCTTTGCCGCTGGCCCTGCCGGCTTCTTTTTATTGACTATTAACTTAGTATGTCAGCATATGTATCAGCTCCCTCCGATCAAAAAAATTAAATGGCATGAGTGGGAGTCGGAGATGACTGGGCCGTGTTCGCATGCACGAAATGCAACGTCGCAGCGCGAGCGGGGTGACGGTCCTTGCGATGCAGACTCTCCTTCCTCACACCAATGGAAAGCATTACAAATTCTGTTAACTTTTATGAACCGGACAATCCACGAGGGTGCATGAGCAAAAATGGGGCGGCGAGGGGAGGGCAACATCGCGCGCAGGGCGGCGGCAAACCTACCCGGATGTACGCGCCTGAGGCCAACATCGCCGACGGCGCCCATGGCCCTCTCCCGCCCGTCTCCGGACGAAGAAGCCAAAATATCTCCCTTCGAAAAGCCCTACTACCTCCTCCCTCGAGTACACCCTTGTGAAAGGCCGGTTTGTTGCTTGAATGAGTCGCTCACCATCTGCATCTCTTTGACTTTTAACTCACCCCACATTGCGGTTTCTCATGCTGCAGGAGCGGGATGCCCCTCGAAGTTCGTTACCGGGGTCACGGGCCTTCACTACCACGCCACGACTACCAGGAACTCCAGCAGCAGGACCATATGCAGGCCGGTCGCGTTCACGGCCACCCGAGCATTTTCGCAAATCCTTCTTGCAATGATGAGCATTCCTCTTCACAGGGTCAAAACACTTTGAGGGACAAGCCGCAGCATCGAACGGTGTCCCACCAAAAATCTGTTCAGTGCATCGTGAGAGACGTCAGAAGCGCGACGTCCCATGCAATCTCGCGTTTAAATGACGGTTCGGACGCCAATTTGTCGCCTCATTCTCACACTGCTAGCTCTAGTGATGGTATAGCTTGCGGTGGAAACGGCGTCTCGGGAGAGAATCGACAAGCCTCTCTCCCAGCAGTATTAGCAGACAAATACGATCACCATGATCCTCCTCAGTTTACCGGGCAGCCGTCACAATTCACGTCGTCTCAGTCCCACGCTTCAGATGAAGACTTTCGAGCTCGATCACCCTGCTCCTCTCAACCCGCTTACGCTACGAGCGAGATGGCGGTCTCATCTTACGAAGGCAAGGCTTTGGGGAAAGAGAGCTGCCTCCTCGCGTCCACTTTGCCATCTAATGCTCCTTCGAGCAAGCTTCCGGCAATTCACTGCCCGAGTATAGCTAGTCGGGACGGTGAGGAGGGCCACAGGGATTCTTGTCGAGCCACGGCCCACGCGCGAGGAAGCCATCACCGGCCGCCGCACGAGGAGGGAGGCACGCCTCCGCCACCCTGCACTGATGGGGGGCCCATGGCTGCGAGGAAGTTTAGGCCTGAATCGCGACTGCCGCCCTCCCTCGCTGTCCAAGGTCGGGAAGCCGGGTGGCTGAGAGACCAGGCCCCCGCCATGCCGCGCCCTCCCCGTCAGACAGGGACCCCGCCTGGCCCCGGCCTCTCCCAGCAGCAAGCGCTGTATGAGCCAGAAGAGCACCGACATGACAGATCCCAGCGCCAGCAGCATCCGATCCTAGAACAGAAAAAGCGGTTGACGTCGCAGCGGCCGCCCGATTTGAGTCCTCATTTCACGTTTGCCTGCCCTTCGCCTTGCCCCACTACATCTTCCAGCTCCCTCTCGTCGTCTGCGTCGGTGCATTCCCCCACAACCCCCCTGGAGACCTCAGACCAAGCGGCGGCCCCTATAGCGGAGCCGGGGGGGAATTGGGGAGGGTGCTATCAGGGGAAAGGAGGGCATCGGACGAAGAAGGAGACGGAGGACGACTACCTCCGAGCGAACAGCCGGATAATGGCGAACGGCGTGTTTTCCTGCCTGCATTGTGACAAGACATTCACTCTCAAGGGGAATCTGAAACGGCACCTCTTCACCCACGATGGAGTCAAGCCCTTTGCCTGCGGTGTCTGCAACAAGACTTTCTCGCGCAAGGCGGACCTGGAAATCCACGTGCGGGTCCACACGGGGGAGAAGCCTTACGCCTGTGAGTGGCCCGAATGTGGCCGTCAATTTGCTCGAATCTCTGATTTGCGGAGTCACGAGCGCACGCACAGCGGATTGAAGAGTTTCGTCTGCCCCTTTCCGGAGTGTGGGCGCCAGTTCGCCCGAAAGTATGACTTGAAAAAGCACGTGGGGGTGCATCAAAGACACAAGCAGGCTTCGGGCGGACTTGACACGGGAAGAAGTGGCGGTGCAGGCGCAAGCGAGTCTGTGGAACGGGTCGACCTGGGAGAAACCGGGGGGAGGGGTGCAGGCGGGGAAGGACAAGTGTGTGCTCGCCGCGGTGGCCCGAAGCAGGTTGTTAACAACAGGGAGCTTGTGGTTGGTACGAAGAGCGAGCTTGTCGCGCCCTTACAATCTTCTGGCGTGCCTATGAGGGCGCGTGGCTCTCAGGGGTCCAGAAAGCGTGGCCGAGAGGTGGTACGCACTCGGGATCAGGGGGAAAGAGCGGGCGCGGGAGAGGATGCAATAACGGCGACGACCAGGAGGGGACCGGCGTCTGGAGGCCCAGAAGCCCTTGTGGGAGATGTTGTCTTTGATCAGACTTTGTCGAGCGATGGTAGTCTTTCAAAGTGGCGGGGGGGGGATGAGCGCGCGGACGAGCACATGTCGTTTCAGGAGATGCAGCAAGTGCTGCGGAAGCATAACCACAACCATCAGCGGGGGATGGTGGATCCGCGCGAGGGCATCCACCTTGGCCCTCTCAGCGCGAACTGCCAGCATGCCTCCACTTCCTCCCTCACAAATATGGCAGCTCAGCGGATGCAGGCGATGCGCTTTGGCTCCACTGCTTGCGGGGGGGAGGAGGAGCAGGTTGAAGGAAAGCACCTGTCGGTCGCGCGAGACTCCGCAGCAAACGCGCTCGTGACTGGACAAACTAAGAACAAGTGCAGGGAAGGGGACGGGGATGGCTCCGGGGGAGGAGGGATGCCCACGCAACCCAAGCTCTTCACGCGCGTGCTCCATGGACAGCACGTCGACTTCCTCTCCCCCGACCGCGTCCTGGAGTGCCGAGAAGGCCACAAGCACCCCGTCGAGCCTCCTGTCCCACCATCGCCCCCTCCCGCGCCCGCCCCCGTTCCTCCCTCGCCCTCCACCTCGGAGAAGGGAAAATTGACGGAGAAGGAAGTGGGGGAAGCCCAGAAGAAGTGTCCCGGGGAGCACGCGACTCAGGCCTGTGCCTGTGTTCAAGTCTACTACGACGGGATTCCGCATTATATCGTGGATGGAAAGCTGCAGCGGAGGGACGAACGGGGTGATCTTCTGGATCTGGGGGACTTCCGGGTATTGGATGATGATTTTGAGACCTTCTTCTCTTCAAGTACGTATGTGCATGGGACTGCGAATGTAGTAGTACTAGTCTATGGAGAAGATGGCAAGCTGGGCTTAGTCTGACATGAACCTTTCAAAGGACACTCATAATCATTACAATAATGCACGTATCAACCATACTGCGAGCTTTTCTCCTCCCTTGACTTGTAATCACCCTCCTCTCCCCCACACAGTGGAGACCCTTCTTCAGGAACAAGGGCGGACGAACTAGGCGTGCTTGGACGAGGATTGGCGGGGATGAAAGTCAACGACTTACCAAACGGGTATGATCGCGATCTATCAGTAGATTGCGAACTCATGGGGAAACTGAACGCGGGCAACGGTAGAGCGGACGACTCGAGCGAGGCCTGGGAGAGAAATGCTTGGGTGTCGGTTGGAGGCTGAAGTCGATGAAAGTGAAATGGAGAACAGTAGTAGACGAGATGATGTAACTTAACACGACCCGAGAAGTTGACTAACTGTACGACTATGAGAACATGACTAGCAACGAACAAAGTGAAGAGATCTTCTACCAGATCCATGTGGTTAAGAGCATCTGCGTGCGTGCATCCTCCAGTCCTCGGGATTGCTTTCGATCGGTGTCGTTCCACGCATGCTGGGTTCGTGCTTGCGGAACGTACAGTTAATTACAACACAGGTTTCAGCACTCCCTGGCGTCTATTTACAATCGCTGAAGAGGGGCTCTGACCTCTGAGGGCAAATGTGTCTCGTCCCCCGTCAGGATGGCCTGAGCCAAGCATTCCCCCAAGAAACCATGGTGGACCACCCCCCTCCCTCCCAGGCCTGTGAACAGCCAGGTTTCCGCCTTGATACCCTCCGCTCCTTTTGTCTGTTCGAGCCGACCGACGATAGGAAGCTTCCCCAAATTGCTCCGGCGTGTGGCCACCCGGGTGCCGGAGGTGACGCGGTAAGCCTCCGGCCCCTGTCGGAGCGGGGGATAGATCGACTCCGCCTTCCTCCGCAAAGAGGCGATTTCCCCGTCATTCTTTTCACTTTGGAACCATTCCTCTGTCCTCCTTCCCCCCATCTTTCCAACTCCAATCCCGTCTTGCACGTGCCAGGAGTCTCTCAAGTACTCTCTGGTAGAACCGCATCGAAGCACTCGGCGCTCTTTCCCCTCCGCGTCTGAGCACATTTCCGTGTCCACACCCGGTACCACGTATTCACCGCACAGTAAGGCGCACTGCAGGGACTGAGCACTTTCCTGCTCCGAAGGCTCCACGCCACCCTTTGATTCATCTGCCACTAGAAGCGTTCGTCCTCTCACAAATTCCACAGGCAAATGCTCGAGTTCTGGGAAAGCTCGAATCCCGGCACCAGAAGCCAGGACCACAACATCGTACTTCGCGCCAGATTGCTTCACACAGTCAGCCGTAAATAAAGATGACTCCCACGTCAGAGCGGTGTAACTCCGTTCAGCACGTGCCTGACTCGATAGCCACAGGCCTCGAAGGTAGTCAGGCATAGACAGTATGGCGCTTTGCCGAAGAAGCAAACCATGACCTGGGACACCCACTTTTTGCTCCCACTCCTCCCCATTCAGCCATTTTAACCAATTTGGAAGTCGTTTCGCTGCGGCCTGGAAATCAATCACGTGCTGTGAGGTCAAAGCCGGACGTAGGATAGCGCCTGGTGCCGACTGCAGCCGGCTTGCTCCTGCTGTGTCGCCATAATTCGACAATGCTGTCTTGCTTGACACGACGAGACGACTCGTGGCTTCAAACCCTCTTAATCCACACCAAAGTAAGCGGTTTTTAGGAGTGAGAGGGTGCAGCAAGCCCCCTGCGACGGCTGAGGCCTCGGCCTGTCCGGGCGGACGCGGATCGAAGATCGAAACTTGTTTCACCAAGCCTGTCAAATGCCACGCAGTCGATAGACCGGCTAGCCCACCACCCACAACAGCTACTTTTAAATTAGACGGCTCTGGCTTGCTGGAGAGTAATGACTTGGAAAGGCACACTGGAAGTGACCGACGGAGTCCGTGTAGAAGGAGGGAGTGGGCCATGTCCGGCTTAAAGCAATAAAATAGGAAAAGCGTTGCTATCAAGGCCGTCCTAGAAATGAAAGGCATATGATCCTTTCTATCTCCACGTGGGCATCTGTTAGTGTAGATGACTTTTTGGCAACTGATGCTTCGTGAGTTTATTATTTTGAAGATGGATTCTCAACGGTCAAACACGAGAAGGATACTCCCACGTCCCAGGCGTAATAGGACAGCTCACTTGAGTCTCCCTACTTGGTACTGATGCTATCGGGGCAAAAGAATTACTTTCTCACGCTCAAATATTTCTTTTTGATAGGATTAGGACTCGCAGTGTGATCTGGCGGTCTTCCTCTTGTGACGCGCTGTTTGAAGGCTTTAAATGCGTTCCATCCGCGGTGCAAAAAGGCTTGGCTCAAGCACCCGCACTCAGGACTTCACCACGTTGTTGGCAGTCTTTTGTGTATTAATGAAGGTCACGACGTGTAGAGCCTGGCATTATTCTGGTAGAATTGCGACAAGTAGGCAGATGCTCTCAGGCATTGGTCCCTTGTTACGCCGCAAATCCTTCATCATACATCCTGCCACGTCAACAAAGTCAAGGCAACACATTTCCATAACCGCAAACGCCGCCGCTGAAGGTAGCCGGGGTAGCGCGGCAGTCGCACAAGATTTAAAGAACAGGTGAAGAGATTACTGAATGAAAAATCATGGTGAAAATAATTGCGCAAGAAAGGACAGGGGAAAGCCTTCGCAGAGTGCGCAGGGCATCATGTTTCCCACAATTAATTGTTTTTGGGCCCTTTTTGATAGCAGGGAGAAGCAAAAGGAGAGACAGGGCAAGTTAGATTTAAACCCTCCGCGAGGTACACGAGACTTTTATCCGGAAGACATGCGGACGCGGAGTTGGCTCTTCGAACTCTGGCGGCAGGTAGCCCGTGACCACGCGTTCGAGGAATACGACGCACCGGTCCTTGAATCCGAGGATTTATTTGTCCGCAAGGCTGGAGAGGAAGTCACAGAACAGCTGTACAATTTTGAGGACAAAGGGGGTCGACGCGTGGCTTTGCGGCCTGAAATGACGCCATCGTTGGCAAGGATGGTGATGGCGAAACGCAATGGCTTAGTCATGCCGGTCAAGTGGTTTTCATTTCCGCAATGCTGGCGATACGAACGTATGACCCGTGGCCGTCGCCGCGAGCACTACCAATGGAACATGGACGTATGGGGAGTCTCGGGTGTGGAGGCCGAAGCGGAATTGCTATCTGCGATCACGACATTTTTTAAACGCGTGGGCCTCACAGCAGAAGACGTCGGCATCAAAGTAAGTAGCCGAGGAGTCCTAGCAGAGGTTCTTGCTGCTTTGGATGTCCCAGATGCAAAATTTTCGGCGACATGCGTGCTGGTGGACAAGTTGGAAAAGGTACCGTTAGAGGCGATCCAGGGGGACCTGACAGCATTAGGTTTGGAGGAGTCCGTTGTGCGACGATTGCTTGACGTCGTCCAAAGCAGAGACTTCCCTAGTCTGGAAACAGCGATTGGTGCAAAAAGCACGGCCTTGGCTCAGCTACGGCAGTTGTTTGAATACGCCCGGGCATACAATTTCGAGGAATGGTTGGTCTTGGATGCGTCTGTAGTCAGGGGGCTTGCGTATTACACAGGAATAGTCTTTGAAGCATTTGATAGGAAAGGAGAACTACGAGCAATATGTGGTGGAGGGCGGTATGACAAGCTTCTGGAGACCTTCGGAGGGGAGGCCTTGCCTGCTGTGGGCTTTGGGTTTGGCGACGCTGTAATTATGGAGCTCTTGGAGAGCAAAGGGCTAGTTCCGTCGCTATCATTGGGTTTGGACGCGCTTGTCTTTGCGATGGAAGCCGGCCTACAGGGTATCGCAATTAGAGCTGCGACTTCATTGCGCGCAGCGGGCCTCACAGTAGACTTACAGCTAGAAGCGCGGAAGACCAAATGGGCTTTGAAGCACGCAGACAGGCTTGGGGCGACGTACGTCGTCATTGTTGGACCCGAGGAGGTAGCTGGATGTAACGTTCGAGTGAAGGAAATGGCGACAGGTCAGCAGCATGTCGTGGCCATCGCGAACTTGGAGTCTTGGATAAGTGCGACTTTCACGACGACGTCGCCAGAGAGTGCGTTTGCGGATAGTGTCAACCGTTCATGACGAGTGCTGAGAACTACCTAGAGGCATGAATGCTAAAGATAAATAATCCATGATAGTCTCACCGGTTTAATCGTCGTTTTTAAGGATGTGATGTTACATTCCAATATGTGGGCCAGTTCCGTGACGCGGTGGATTTTTAAATTCAAATATCCGCCTTCTTAAACTTGCCGTTCAATAAGGTCCGGCTAGCGCATCGTTCACGCAGCTCAGATGCCATGCCATCATACGCGTCCAATCAGAGCTTCATGTTACAGAACCCTCTGCGCATATTATGTCGCAGATTTGATAGCTAAAATTTTATGCATTGTTAAAGTTTGCCTCTTGGCTTTGCCAAATTGACGCGTTTAAACTTCATGTATCTCTCATCCAACGGAAAAACGTCTTCTCGCCCATGCCACGCCATCCAACGTAAAAACATCTTCTCCCGTAGACGTAGGGTTTGCCTTCTACGCTTTTTTCTCCGACCACGCCGCGACAAATACTTACAATTATAAGATTACTATGTCAGTTGATTTTACAATATGAATAGTGGTGCACAATGATTCCCTAAAATTTGCTTCGAACGGAAGGACCGATGATACGCCGCGGCGTATTTACGCCTCTACATCGCACAATGTCCGTTGAGTACTCCGAGGCATCGTAGGGCCTGTAAGCGCTAAAGCCTTGCTTTAAGCACCAAAGCAAATGCAAATAATTTAAGCAATCCTTTACCTTTATTTGCCATTCTAAGGAAAGAAATACGGCCACGCAATAGCTTTGCCATCTCTGTTCCCGAAGCGTTAGCATGCTTAATATGGGCCGGAAGGGGTTTTGCGGTGATCTTAGACACTTCTTCCTCCTCATCGCTGTGGCAGGCTTCCTTGTACAAAACACACTCTGTGCGTACAGCGAGAATGCCGAGTCCGATGTTGATCAGACATATTTTGCCATGTCGATACCATATGACGACGATTCAGGCGCTTCTGTGGTGGACGCCATCGAAGGCTCTTCTCCTAACGTCACGTTGTGCCCTCCTGATACTGTTTTCATGGCTGAGATATTTAGTGCGGATGTCGAAGGAGAGCTT
>Ga0102934_1000611_pt1 | contig 24256 bp, 19 predicted proteins | sample SalPonR2_A_D1_MG_FD_78175 | JGI IMG/M metagenome (GOLD analysis project Ga0102934, IMG submission 78175) | Salt pond soil microbial communities from South San Francisco under conditions of wetland restoration - Salt Pond MetaG R2_A_D1_MG | ecosystem: Environmental > Aquatic > Marine > Intertidal... | reverse complement strand
TGTACGTCCAGACCTTCTATGGAAACCATATTTGGCGGAGTGATATCATTCATCAAATCATGGCTGGCATGTGTGGGTATAACACGATTATTCGTAATAGTAGCCGTGATTTCTCTGAGTCCATTGCCGAGGTTCCTGGTTTGAACATCGCTTATCCCAAGGTCCGGCAAATGGTACGCATGAAAAAGGGTAAAGGCCATGTTTCTGTGCGCATCACTTTCAAGAAGAAAACCCGGGTTGGCACGGCCAAAATTCTTTTTGAAGCCGCCGATTTCTACTTCTCCAAACTGCGGATGGTCATAAGTTTCCCATTCGACCCACCCGTCATTGAAAAGTAAAAGTTCATCAAACCGATAGCTATCCTCACGATCAGCATCGCGCCCGAACATCATGTATGATGTGTAGAGCTCATTAGTAAAGGTGAAGATTCCGCGTCCGCCGTAGAACCAGTCCAGCTCACCACCAAAAACGGTGTAAAGGTCATCATGAACAACCAGGTATCTGTAGCCTGGCATCATATCTTCGCCAATTTCACCAAGAAAATCATAAACTGCTTCATCTGTTCGGTTATAGGTATCGACGTCTTCCGCGGCCCCGGGGCCTCTCAGCAGCATTCCGCCCGTATTATGGTAGGATTGTGCCCCCGCTATGTTGGGATGAGCCATCACAAAATCGGCAACGGCACGGTTTTCGGGCAGTGAAAACGGATATTTATAAGCACCGCCCTGGATGTAATCAGGCTGCCAGTTCCAGCCCCAGTCGCGGTTGGGATCGTAATAGCCGGTTCTGTCTTCATTGATTTCTCCATCACCATCATTATCAAGCCCTTCCCAGCCAAGCATCTCGTAGCCGCCAAATTCATCCGTATCGGTGCGAATCATTCGCCGTGGATAGTCGGGATCTGTTGTCCAGTTGCCGCGCGGATTCTTGCGCCGCATCTGGGTGATATGATTGTCGCCATTAAGATCGTCGAACGTGTCTTCGCTGAATTCGCCATCCCCGTCGTTATCTACCGGTTTAACGCCCGATCGCGGGGTATTCGCATTGTTAGGCTGGTTCATATAGTGATCGCGCCCATCAGGATTGATGCTTGGTACGATATAGAACACACGGCTGTCCATCAGGTCTTTGATAAACTCAATATCATTGTAGTTTTCTGCGAGATACCACGCAGTGTAGAGCGATATCTCAGCTCCCTGAATTTCGTTGGCGTGTATGTTGCCGTCAATGTAATATCCGGGCTTATCTGTGTGTGGTTTGTTGTTGTGATTGGTTACCGTTATCATCCACAGCTCCCGGCCTTCGTAGGATTCCCCGATGGAACTGAGCTTAATAAAATCGGGATGAGCTTCTGCCAGTCTTCTGCTCAATTCTCCAATACCACTGTGAGTAAGATATTTATTCCAGCTTACCTGAACCTTTGGGTTCTCTGGAGAACCGAGTGCCCTAAAGACATTGGGATTATCTTGCGCGACGATCGATACCGTCATAAACAGAGAAACTAATAGTGTAATAATAAGACGTTTCATAGCTTTGATTTCTTGAGATTATCGGATCGTATGTTCGTATGTCGCAAAACCGGCTGAGGATGATCCTGCAGACAGGCTGACAGAACCACTACCACTAATCAGCCATGATATTTCCTGGGATTCTCCACCCATCAGGCGGTCGATTTGAAATGCAGGCCTGCCGCTGACTATCTGCATGGAGCTGCCAGAGGTCATTTCAACATTAATGGGCCTTACCCATTGTGTACGTGTCCCGAGCTCTGTAGACGTAGGAAGGCTTCCCTTGTTGTGAAGGTCCAACGTGATACGGGTAAGGTTTCTCCCGGCATCCTCAATCTGAATATTCTCAAAGGCTAATTCCGGCCTCATAGCAGATAGCTGAGTTACAAAATCAATGTGTACATTTGCCAGTGAATCGACCATTGAGTAGGGAGGGGTGGTCATAGCAAACGGGTGTACTCCGCCTACTTCTACAACTTTATCAGAAAAATCCGGATGGTCAATTTGTTCCCAGTCCGTAAAGGTGTTTATGCCTTCTCTTTCAGACCAACGTAAATAGTTGAGCTTGTCACTATCCGGGCCGTTGCTATTCTCTTCACCTTCTGTTTTTACTTTGGGTACCCACCAGCCATCAGTCGTGAAACTATAGCGTGCGTAATGAAAATAGGCCCATTCAGGAAAACCGCCTGGCTGAAGTGAGTAGCCGGACGCATTATCTTGTGGTACAACTTCTTTGTATAGATCAGAAACGGACTGAAATACGCCTTCGTCACCTTCCAGGATGCCTGTAATGACGCGCTTAGCAGCATCAGAACGGCTGTACTGCCATGGATCACTCAGATTATTGTTTGGGGTAAACGATAAGACGGCATATATGTTGAAGGTATCGAACAGTAAATCAGCAAGAGCCCGGGTCTCCGTTTCTGATACCGGGAATTCTCCTGATCCATATTCAAAGCTTGGATGCTGGTACGTAAAATTCTTATTGAGATTCACTCCACCGTCAGGATCTTCATTAAAATGACCATCGCCGTCATTATCCTGGCCTTCCGTCATCAAAAGATATGCTCCCCGCTGGGATTTGAGCGGATTAGCTTCTATTAGCAGGCGGTTGTCATCCGGGTGAAGAATCCAGCTTCCCGTAGGATCTTCGATACGCATCATGGTAATTAATCCGTCACTGTTCAAATCATCATACGGGTCTTCACCAATCATCCCGTCCCTGTCGAGGTCTGTATTCTTTCCGTTTACTGATCGCTCGTAGCGTAACTGAGAAAAATATTGTTCCGAAGCATCAGGGTTGATATTTGGAAACACATGAAAGACATGCTGGCCTGACATGGTTTCAGAACTGGCTTGTTCTGCAAGTGTTTCAGCCATCTTAAGGGCCATCTCGATTCCGAGAATGTGGGCTCCGTCAGAACCGCCAACAATAGCCATGGCGGGTGTGTTTTCAATATCTCCCGTTCCAATGGTTAAATGCCATACGTTGTGACCATTAGGTGATGTTGCTATGGATTGCAGAGAGACAGTATTCGGAAACTCGTTTTCAAGTTCCTGAAGGGCATTCGTCATCTCCTGGTAATTGCGATAGGTTTCCTGGGCAAAGAGTTGCCCGAAAAAGAATCCCATCAAGCCGAATAGGATAACAAAAAATCTATAGTTCATGGGAAATAATAAAGTGTTGAAAGATCAATTTACTAATGGGTAGGTAATGTCACTTAATTACACCTAAAAAACCGTAAAAAAATGATAAGAGTAACCTACAGTTCCTTTAACCGATCCAGCATCGTGGGAATGCAAATTAAAGTTTAAAACAGGGCACACACCGGTATCCAAAGATTGAACAGATAAAAAACTCAATTCCTGAAAAAGACGCGTTATTTTAGTATTCTGAAACAAAATAAACCCGTAACAATCCCAGTATTTTATGACTATAGCACGGCTACTGCTCACCCTTGTATGTTTTCTTATTTTCTCAACCCAGGCAACATCTCAGCTTCTAAATGATCGGTTTACTTTTGATGAAGACCTTGAATATTCGGATGATATACAGTCTCCGGCCGAATTCCTTGGTTATGAACCCGGAGAAGCCTATTCACATCATTACCAGCTTGGCGCTTATTTAAAACATCTTGCTGAATCAAGTGATCGTGTTGAATTGGTTACCTATGGTCAAACATATGAAGGACGGGATCTGTGGCTGGCGATTATTACAAGCGAGGAAAATCAATCAAATCTTGAAGATATTCGTCAGAATAATCTGAGATTGGCGGATATGGATCTAAGCGAATCTGAGGCTTCAGGTCTAATCGAAAATAGTCCGGCTATCGTCTGGCTTAGTTATGGAGTTCATGGAAATGAAGCATCCAGTGCTGAAGCAGCGATACAAGCTGCTTATAGAATGGCTGCAGCTGAGGATAATGAAACATCACGGTTCAGAGATGAGGCCGTCACCATTATTGATCCGCTTTTGAACCCAGATGGCCGCGATCGGTACGTGACCTGGTATAAATCTTCACGCGCACACATGCTTAATACAGATCCTGTAGATCTGGAACATGATGAAATCTGGCCCGGCGGGCGGACAAATCACTATTGGTTTGATCTGAACCGTGACTGGGTGTGGCTGGTTCATCCTGAATCTCGCGGGAGAATTGCAGAATATCAGAAATGGATGCCTCAGGTTCACCTGGATCTGCACGAGCAGGGCTTTAATAGCAACTATTTTACAATGCCGGGGACAACTCCTCGAAATGAACAGCTGCCTGACGCCTATGAAGATTGGGCCGATCGCTTCGGACGCGGAGCCATTGAAGAGTTTGACAAGCATCAGATCAACTACGCGACCCGAGAAGCGTTTGATTTCTTCTACCCTGGCTACGGATCGTCTTATCCAAGTTTGATGGGTGGAATCGGGATGCTGGCCGAGCAGGGAGGTCACAGCAGGGGAGGCCGTGCCGTTGAAACGGAAGACGGATATGTACTAACCCTCCAACAGCGAATTTTTGATCATTATAAAAACAGTATCTCCACCGTAAGAACGGCAGTAGATAACCGGACGGAACTGCTTTCTTACTTCCGTGAAACGCTGAATCCTGAGAACTCAAAAGTTGAAACGGAAGCCTACATCCTGCCAAATAATCCCTATGACCTTACTTACGACGTGATTGATATTATGCTGAAGCAAGGTGTAGAAGTTGAACAGGCAACCGAGGACTTTTCTCTCAGAGATGCCACAGACTATAGAGAAGGTGTCAGTGAGCGGCGTTCTTTCAGTGAGGGTGATTTCATTATCCGGAAAAATCAAACCAATCATTTGTTTGTAACCACGCTGTTTGAGCCTAAAATGGCGTTTGGAGATTCAGTGATGTATGATATGTCGGTCTGGTCGATTCCAATGGCTTATAATCTTGATGCCTACTATGTAAATGACGACCCATCAGTTGAGACATCATTACTTACAGAACAGCCACAGCGCGATTCGGGTGTTATGAATGCGTCTGCAACCTACGCGTTTGTAATTGATTGGAACCAACCCAATGCTCCAAAAGCTCTGGCTGAACTTTGGCGAGAAGACTATCGTGTACGTGCGGCGGAGAAAGAGTTTACGATTGGCGGGCGAACATTCAGCCGCGGAACGCTTATTGTACTTGGCGGACGAAATTACAAAAAAAGAAATAGTATGGCCCGGGATATGCAAGAACTGGCAGAGTACGCTGGTGTGATGATCCACGGACTCGATACCGGACGCATGGACGAAGGCATGGACTTGGGTTCTAGAAGTGGTATGGTTTTACATCAGCCCAAAACGGCCATGCTGATTGACAGACCTTTCAGTTCATATACGGCAGGACAGATCTGGTTTCAATTTGATAGAAATGTTGAATATGGCATTAGCCGCATTCGCTCCTGGCGCCTCGGCTCGGTTGATTTGAGTGAGTATGATGTAATTATACTTCCCGATATGTGGGGATCCGGTAATTTTGGTGATAGCGAAATTGAAACCCTGAAGCAATGGGTACGTCAGGGCGGAACATTGGTCGCAGCAGAAGGCGCAGCTTTTGCAATGGCATCCGAGTCGATGGAATTCGTATCGGTAGGTATGACCGGAGATGAGGAAAATGAAGACGATGAGGTAGAAGAGACCTTGCCTCCTTTTACGCCTTATGATGCCAGATCGGACTCAGCCGGACTGAGAAACATTCCGGGAGCAGCATTTAGATCACATCTCGATACAACCCATCCGCTTGCATTTGGAGTGAAAGAGGAAATATTCAGCTTAACCTACAATACGGATCAATTTGTTCCTTCAGATGATTACAGCGTGGTAGGATATTATGATGATAACCCATCCGATCTTTTGGCTTCAGGATACGCATCACAAGAAAATCTGGAGCAAGCAGCCGGAAACGTATTTGCCGGTGTCGTATCTATGGGAAGTGGACAGGTTGTGCTTTTGTCAGATAATACTCAGTACCGGATGTTCTGGAGAGGGCCTGAGCGACTTATGATCAATGCGGTGATGCTGGTACCATCTATGTAAATTTAAAAACCTGAGTACGACTTAAGGGTTCGATGAAAAGTGTTCCCATTTATAGGAGGAAATTTATTGCCTTATTTACTAAAATCAAGACAAGAACAGATGAATTAAATAAACGCATGGTAGCTGAATCGGTTGTATTAAAGGCGTCACTTTTCAACGTAAAAAAATTGAGCTGGCTGAGCTTAATTGTTGTTGTACAGTAACTCATACCTGTTAAAAGTTGAAGAGTCTGTAGTATCAATAGAAGCATCATTCGGGAGGAGGGAGTCGGGTCCGACAAGTGAATCGGCCAATTGTTTACGATCCTCATCTAAACGGTCCTGGAATCTCTCTCTCTGATCTGTAAGCTGTTCTTCAATCTTATCAAGCCGTCTGAGTTGCTCATCAGGCTGTTTCTGATAATACCTGTGCGATCGTTCGAATTGTTCCTGTGTGACCCCATACTCCTCAAATACTTTTTCCTTCAGATATTCCCGTGACACACCGTCTAACTGCTCTTCATCAGGCTGGTTGATCACTAAAAGTTCCGAAAACACATCGATATAGTGATCCTCTTCAAGAAGATCGTCAGTTGCGGTTGGATCACCGCAAGAAGAGATCGTTAATGCAGCTATAATGATAAATATGCCAATTAATTTAACTTTCATCTGGATTTTTAGGATTAAGTGGCCGCATGGTAATTTCGTTGATCAGCATATTGTCGGGTGTTTTGAGAATATGCATGAGTGTATCTGCTACGTCCTCAGGCTGCATCATATTAGAGTGAGTATCCATGCCGCCCGCTTTATCAAAGAATGGGGTTGCAATAGATCCGGGGAACATACATGATACTTTTATTTTTTCATATCGAAGCTCTTTAAACAGTGATTCACTGAATCCGCGAACAGCAAATTTGGTAGCGTTGTAGCCTGAAAGGTTAGGATTACCAAGTAAGCCGGCAATGGAGGCAATATTGACGATATGAGAATGTGTTCTTTTGGCCTTCATTAACGGTACGATGGTACGGGTAAGGTAGAATACACCATTCAGATTAACATCAATCATCGTCTGCCAGTCTTTCATTGGTATTTCGTCTACAGGCCCAAAGAGTCCAAGTCCGGCATTGTTAATCAGAATATCGGGGCTGTGACCATTATTGAACGTTTTTTGGACCCAATTTTCAACAGAGCCGTACTCAGTCACATCCATTTTAACCGGAATAAATCTGTCTCCCAGTTCTTTCTGAAGCTCTTTCAATCGATCTTTACTTCTTGCAAGACCGTAAACAGTTGCGCCAAAAGTTACAAGTTTGCGACTAAATTCTGCTCCAATACCACTGCTTGCACCCGTCACTACGGCAACTTTTCCTTTGATGTCCATAAGATTTAATTACTATACAGTTTTAGTTTGTTTGTCATAAATGCATTCAACAGCAGAAACAGACGTATCATTGGAAAAGATACAATTTTACCAAGTAAACATTTAATTCAGTCTCCATCTGCGTAATGTCAACAAAGGGTTCTGTGAAAACGGATAAGAAGTCTTACTTTAAGCATGTTCAAAGATAATTAAACAGTTTATTAAACAATCATTGTGTATCGGTAATCTATGATTCTAGTTGAAATTGGAAATACAGCAGTGAAAGCGGTACGTGAAAATTCCGGGCACCGAGTACCTCTCTTTAAGGTGTCTATCGACAATATTGATGAACTGCGAAGGCAACTCTCACTACTGAATAAAGGTGAAGAGTTACTTCTATCATCCGTTCGTAAGGATTTAACCTCCATAATTCTGGAATACAAAAAGCAGCTGACAATTCATGTTTTTCAGTATAACAATCTGGATAAGATTACACTGGATTATGAAACTCCGGAAACGCTCGGTATCGACCGCGTACTTGCCTGTGCAGGCGGTGTTATGCATACTGAATCGAATGTAGTTGTGGTTGATGCGGGAACGGCCTGTACAGTGGATTTGATGACTAAAGATTACATATTCAAAGGAGGGGTGATATTGCCGGGCCTGCCGATGCTAAGGTACTCCATGAAAGCACTGACACCAGAGCTCCCGGAAACCAATTTAACATTACCGGATCAGTTTCCGGGAAAGACGACACAGGATGCTATCAGAATTGGCCTGTACGGCGGATTTATTCATTCAATTTCACGATTTATTGAAGAGTATGTTAACAAGTTCAAAAATGTTCAGATTCTAATTACGGGAGGCGATGGCCGATACGTGCAAGAGCAGCTGCAAGGACAGTTTAACTGCACATTCCACGAAAATCTGGTGTTTGATGGTATGACAGCATGGAAAGCACTGAAGGACTTTTAAATAAGTTCAAGCAGCTTGAGCTTATGGTAAGGGATCAAATATATGTATAAGATTGGATAAACTACGTTTCAGCCTGTGTTTGTATGGACACTAGTTTTTCCCGGATCGATGCAATCACCATCTCAAGCGCAACCTGGTTTTCACCTCCACGGGGAATAATGACATCAGCATACCGCTTACTGGGCTCAACAAACTCCAGATGCATGGGGCGCACAAATCGCTCATACTGATTCATAACACCTTCGAGATCACGTCCTCTTTCCATGATATCCCGCTTAATACGTCGCAGTAGCCGGACATCGCCATCCGTATCCACAAAAATTTTGATATCCATTTGCTTCCGGAGCTCCGGTTCAGTGAATATCAGGATCCCGTCGAGTAAAATTATTTCTTTTGGTGTGATACTCTCTGTGACTTCAGACCGCGTATGTGCGGCAAAATCATAAACGGGTACGTCAACCTGATAACCGTTTTTGAGAGCATCCACGTGCCTGATCATCAATTCTGTTTCCAGAGATGCAGGGTGATCAAAATTTTGTTTCATCCGTTCATCCAACGGTAAGTGACTCAAATCCCTGTAGTAAGAATCGTGTTGAAGAAGCTGAATGTTTTGTTCACCGATACCGTGAAGAATATGGCGTACAACAGTTGTTTTACCTGAACCGCTGCCGCCGCCGACGCCAATGATGAGAGGTTTATCAGACACTTACCTTGTGGTTGTTTCCCTGTTAAAGCTCTTGTCGAAGTCGAGTTTGAAATCGCGTATAGAACGAAATATTGCGGAAGCTACAATCGATTGTCCGTATTCACTCGTGAGATAATTGGCTTCGTTGGGATTAGAGAGAAACCCTAGTTCTATGAGCACACCCGGCATACTTGCCTCATACAAGACCTGGAAGCCTGCTTGTTTTACCCCGCGTGATTTGCGCTGAGCACGTTCTCTGAATTGATTTTCTATCATTTCGGCAATACGCTGGCTGGTTGACATATTGCCTGCATTCATAAGTTCATAAATCAGAAGATCCTCTTCAGTAAGCTCGTCTTTCTCGCCTGATTCGAGAGCAATTACACTGTTTTCGCGCTTCATGACTTCAAGCGCGGTTTCGCTTCTGGCCATCCCGAGAAAATAAACTTCAGCGCCGTGAACACTTTGCTCTCTGGCTTTATTTCGATGATCAAATGCATTGGCATGTATAGAAACAAATAAATCTCCGCCTAAACGATTAGCAATCTTTCCACGCTCTTCGAGTTCAATAAAGCGGTCGTCCGTGCGGGTATACACGACTTTTAAATCGGGAATATTTTCTTCTAAATATTGACCGACTTTTAATGCTACATCGAGGACAACATCTTTTTCACGTATTTTACCGCCGATAGTGCCGGGGTCTTTTCCGCCGTGTCCTGCGTCTATGACAACCACGTCAAAAGAGGATCTGTTTGTCCGGGTTGGCTCTGAATTATTTGAAGTTCCGGTAGTTCTGCTGGCATCAGATGACTGACGACTTGCAAATAATGACCAGTCTATAGGTTCAATTTCAGGTGTGATGCCAGACATACGGGTTTCGTCGGTAGAGGTAAGTGCAAGCAGATAGTCCGTTCCATTTACGTCGGTATATGACTGAAAATTAAAGTAGTGCCCATCTTGAATATGAATATTCATTGCGATGCCATCAGGAATCTTGAAAAGCTCAAAATCACTGAATACAGGTCCGGGCGATGCATTATTGAAGTTGACAGTATCGATATCAGCCGAATAAATAGATATCTGAATGAGGTTTACAGAGGGCTGAATGACGGTGGATGAATCAATTGCATTCGATAGATGATAGCGAATCACAAATCCCTTACCGTCACTTCGTTCAACAGCAGATACACGATCAAGCTCTGTCTGAGCAGAAAGCTCGGGAAGAAATGTAAAACCCGATATGATAAAGATCAGGGAGATTAGTATAAAAGCTTGTCTGTACAAAATCGTGAATTGTTTAATTATGCAACTAAATAACAATAGCTCTTAATTTAGGGAAAAAAATATGCTTCATTAAACATTATTTTTATCCATTTAGTATACAAATTATATACAATATGAGAAATATTATACGTGAGCTTCATTTTGATATTTGCCAAAAATAGAATCAAATAGCCGGTCGGGCACAATCATCGGTTTTTGGTTGATTTATGCTATATTTGATAAAAGTTATAGTGAAATTAAACGGCTCATTGATAAGAGCGGTAACTGTGTTTCAAGATAAGTTGGTTTTTCCTTAATTGAAGGCGATTATTGGTTATGCAACATGAGATTGAGAATGATTTACATACGGCTATTGAGACGACCGTTAGGACATTTGTTGAGACGGATCTCTCAAGGGAACTTCAAAATCTCAGGCATTCCTTTCGCCAACCGCTTCGGGATTGGTTTACGGCAACACGTGATGAACTTCTGCGCCTTAAAAAAGATGATGATAGCAGATATCAGCAAATCATAGATCTGCTCGACAAACAACTTCCGGAGCTAAGAGAGGTGATCGAAGCGCTTGAGAAGGATAGTTTTCATGCTCGCCTTGAGGAGTCATTGAAGGCTGCGGCTCGATCACTGCCTGAAGAGATGACTGAAACCCAGCAAGATGCCCATCTCAATGCACAAGCTGAAGATTCGATACTAGTCAAAACCGGAAAGTTTTTAAAACGGATCAAAAAAGATATTCTACGCCGTCCGCTGACCCGTACTGTTTACGTTCGACAGCTTTTTTTTGAACATGTTGTGTCATCCAGAAGTTGGATAGAAGAATTTGCTGCACGAGAGTATGATGAATGTGCCATGCTGCTGGAACTGCTGTTAGAAAAAACAGATGAACAGAAAGGAAAAGACGAGGAGAATGACACAGTTGAGGAGAAAAAGAAAACGGATTTTAAGTTCCAGATTTTTGCAGAACTGGAAGATCATCTTCATGTTGCAGTACAGCATCTCAAACAAGTTGAAGAAAATAACGCTCAGCAGGTTAAGCAACTCTTAGAACCGTTTGCAGAAGAATTGCTCACTAAATCTTTTTATGCCGGTACGTTTCAGCTTTCACAAAAAAAGAAAACGGAAAACTCGCCTGGTTCTTCTATTCTGCCCGATCACGATGTATTCAAGAAACAGAGAAAGGAGTGGGGCCGTTTTTTAATGTCGCAGTTCACAGATCTGAAAGTTCAGGTAGAAATTGCACGTTATGGTTTCCTCGCATCTTCAGCGAATGAAGATATCAAGAAACTAACTCATGAATTCTTTCGCGATACTTTTTATCTCCCATTTGAAAAAGGTGTAAAGGCTACCCAAACTGCACTTAAACAGATTGGCGAGATAAAGCCGTCTGATAATGTGGAAAAAAAGCTGAACTCTCTTCGGAAAGATCTAACCAGTGAACTGGATGAAAATCTGCTTGAACCGATACAGGATCACGATCGCATAATGAAACCGGTCAGTAATATCCAAAACGTACTTAGTGATCTGCAGGCGGAATCCAGACGGTTTTCTGACGAGCTGCACCTGGCTCGTAAACGTGAAAGTAATTATCCGGTTCCGGTTGTTGAAATGGATGTTATTCGCTGGCAATCCCTCGCCGCCCGATTTATGAACGAGGAGGCTGTTAAAACACTCGATCCAACGCTTCAGAAGTTTGACAAACTGGTGGCTGATGCTTTATCAACAGCAGAAGAGGCCGTTCAGGTTGTTGATGTGAACCTGCAGGCAGCTTCAGAAGCTAAAATAGAGGATGCTGAACCGGGCCAGGAAGAAAAAGTTCAAACACCCCTTTCGATTTCACTTGAAGGACTTGAACGAGCGATATCTACACTTGAAAAGGGAATAAAAGAGATCCGTGAGAAGCATAATGTCTACAAAGAAATTGTAGAAACACGCCTGCCTACTGCACTTGATACCCTGGCAGGGACGATGCTCCGACGCGATTTTGATAAATTCGAGCTACAGGATAAAGCCCTCTATGTAAAAGAACAGGCTTTGGACTGGAAGCAGAAAGCATCGTCCAGATGGGCAAGGATATCCGAGAAAATTGAGTTGTATTGGCGTGTCGGAGTCAAGAAATTTAATAAGTACAGCCGTGTCGTAAAACCCTATTTGGGAATACATGGTAAAGATGAGATATCAACGACAGAGAAACGGAATCTCGCCGAATATCTGGCCCGGCCAGCTGTTCCCAGTGATCTTCCATTTGTCTATAGGCGTCTTTTTGATAGAGATTTCTCAATTGACGAGCGTTTCTACGTGAGCCCTTCAAATAGTTTTTCACTTATAAGTGGAGCATATGATCAGTGGAGCCGGGGCCTCTCTTCAAATGTGGCAATAGTAGGTGAAAAGGGGAGTGGTAAATCAACCCTGATTCGTTTTGCAGAAGAACAGTGCCTGGAAGGGGCACCGACGGTTCGAGTAGATTTGAGTATGACGTTTACTGAAGAAAAAGAACTTCTTAAAAAACTCTGTGCGGCCCTTGGTTTTAAGAATGTTGAAACCAGGGAAGAATTTCTGGAAAAAGCTGAGCGAAAAAAGAAGAAAACAGTCATTGTTGTTGAAAATCTTCAAAATGCATTTATCAGGAATATTAACGGATTTAATGCCCTGGAAGCTTTTTGGGTCATCATGTCATCTACTACGGATAAGCTGTTCTGGATGGTAAGCTGCTCGCGCTACTCGTGGGAATTTTTCAAGAAAATATCCGATGCCGATCAATATTTTTCTCATGCTGTGTTTACCGACCAGCTCGATGAATCTGAAATACGGGAAGCTATTCTCAGTCGCCATAAATCATCAGGGTATGAGCTACACTTTGAACCGGATGATTCAACAAAGAACAGTCGTGCATATAAAAAACTACTGGGCGATGATAAACTGTCTCAGGAGCTGCTGCGAAATCAATTTTTCAGCAAACTTTCAAAAATCTGTGAGGGAAATACATCAATAGCCATGATTTTCTGGCTACAGTCAATTAAAGAGATTGACAGCCAGCGATTTGTATTTCAGCCGATAGAAGTAACTGAAATTGATAAACTTGAACTCCCATCAAAAGAGGTGCTTTTTACGTTGGCAGCACTTGTGCTTCATGACAAGATGAACAGCGATCAGGTAGCTCAGGCTCTGCATCAAAATTCATCAGATAGCAGCCTGATGCTCGCACGTCTCAAAACCAAAGGTATCATCTATTCCGGAAATGTTGGTTTTAGTTTAAATCACCTTGTTTACCGTCAGGTTGTCCGGATGCTGAAGCAGAGAAATATTATACACTAGACGAGAAATACTATGACAAACAGAAAGAGTATCAAGTCAATCATACAGGCATCAGCAATGGCAATTGCGGTATGTTGTGTTTTCAGCACCGCAGCATACTCGCAAGAGGCAGACACACTTTCTGAATCAGTCTCACAGCAAGCACAAGAGCAAACGGAATCCACTGCCACAGAAGCCGTAGCAGATAGTGTACAGGCGTCAGAACCTGCTGCAAACGAACAAGAACAACCTGCCGATTCATCAACTGCTGCAAATTCGAATGATGACGCCCCGACAAATATCGCTGAAATCCGTGAATTGATATCATTCAGCAAGGTATTATATACGCTTGTTATTCTGTTCATAACGTACTATTTGAATAAGTATGTGACGCTTATTCTAGACAACATCTCCGAAAGGACTACTAACTATCGGCTTTTCATTAAGCGTCTATCACCGGTCAGCCGTATAATCATTTGGAGTATTGCTATCTATATAATCATTGCCGGCGTGATAGTGCCGCCATTTGAAACGGTTCTTACAATAGCTGCATCTGTCGGGATTGCTGTTGGTTTTGCTTCACAAGATATTCTTCGAAATATTTTTGGTGGGATTATGATAATTCTCGACCGTCCGTTTCAGGTAGGCGATAAAATCCAGGTGGGTGATCATTATGGAGAGGTATTAAGTATCGGGTTGAGATCAAGTAGGATGGTTACGCCTGACGATTCCGTAGTATCCATACCAAATGGAGAGCTGATGAATCACGCTGTATCTAATTCAAACTCAAGTGCACTTCATTGCCAGGTGGTAGCTGAGATATTTCTGCCGGCAACCGTTGACGCAGCTAAAGTGAAAAAAATAGCTCAAAAAGCTGTTTATTCATCTTCATATAGCTTCCTTAATAAGCCGGTTACCATCATCGTTTTAAACGAGATGAGAGATAAAAAGTTTGTATTGAAGCTTCGGGTTAAAGCATACGTACTAGACATTCGTTACGAGTTTATGTTCAAAAGTGACGTAACTGAGATGATTCTTGAAGAATGTAATAAGCAGAAGCTTATTCCGGGTGACTTTTTCGATACTAAACAACAACCGGCCGGTTCGTGAATAAAATGATCACAAATTCTGAGCAGGCAACAATCATAAATACGCTCTATGATTACACATAACCAAAGCGAAACAAAAGGAGAATTCGTGCTTATGCGCGACGGCAAGCAAGCGGGCAAAATGACTTATTCCCGAATGGGCCAATCCAAAATAATTATTGACCACACAGAGGTAGAAGAGCCTTTTAAAAACACCGGTGCCGGCCGGGAGCTGGTTGAACATGGTGTGGAATGGGCACGGGAAAATGGCATTAAAATTCTTCCGCTTTGTCCATTTGCCAAAAATCTGATAGATCGGGATCCTGACCTTCAGGATGTACTATAGATGGCCAATAGTCTACAAATCATCTCCGGTGCCGGCTTTTTCGAGCAGAGATAGAATAGCCTTAGATGTGAATTGAGCCGGATTATTGAACTCCAGACCTGATATTTCTTCTGCTGCTTCACCGGCATTATCCATCGAGAAACCAATATCAATAAGAGATGTAGGCTGGCCGAGATCTGTGATGATATCCTTCAGCATTTTAGGCGGATACTCAGATTTAAATATACTTCTGAAATAGTCTTTAATCTCATCTCCTAAAGAGTCCCACTGATAGTCTAAAACATAGGGAAGAAGCACAGTGTGAACAGATGCGTGGTCGAGCCCGTATCGGCCTCCTAATACGTGTGCACATTTGTGATGCAGTCCCATCTCTGCTTCTGCGAGTGCTTTCCCTCCGTAACAGGCCCCCAAAAGTAGTTCTTCATTTATATCAGCCGACAAAGATTTTTTATCGATAAGATTCCACAGCCCATTGACTAAAATTCGAAGGCCTTCGAGTACATGTTGCTTTGTAAATGGATTGATTTTCGGACTATATAAAGCTTCAACAAGATGGGCGAGAGCATTAACCGCACTTTTTGCAGCTGTATCAAACGGAAGGGATAGAGAAAGGCCGGGATCATAAAATACTTTTTGAGGCGTGACTCTTGAATCTCTTCCCACCATTTTTTTATCAGTTGAGGATATTCCATAAATATCTGTCATTTCAGATCCTGAATATGTGGTGGGCAGCGCCCAAACAGGAATGGGGTGTTTTAACGCAACTGCTTTTGCCAACCCGATTGCAGAGCCTCCTCCGATTGCAATAATGATATCGGGTTGCAGTTTGGCTACAGTATGACGGGCTTTTTGAACCTGATCCTGAGGTACATGTTGCAAGACCCGGCTAAAATGCTCGAGAATATTTACGGACTCTATTTCATTTAACTTTTGAATCAGGGCGTCATGCCGATGAGATGCAATAATCCAAACGTTAACAGAAGATTCAGCCGACAGATTATTATCAATAGCATCAACAGCAGGATGACCAAAAATAATCTGTCTCTTTTCTTGATTGTAGTTGAATGGTATCATAAACGAAATAGTCTCATTATTATAGAATGAGGCACAGATATTTGTATCGGCAGGCTGGTCTTAAGTTTAAACCAGATCTTCACAGAGATAATATTGGCACAAATAAAAAAAGCCAAGCATTACTGCATGGCTTTTAAATTTTGTTATTAAATTTCTCAGGGTCTTTTAGTCAACTCGTCGAACTTCAATTGCACTCAGACCTTTAGGAGTATCTTCTACATCAAACTCCACCTCTTCGCCATCATTGAGGCCCTCTTGAAAGCCAAGATTTTCAATATTGTTTCTGTGAACAAAAATGTCTTTACCGCCTTCGTCAGGCTCGATGAATCCAAATCCTTTTTCAGCATCAAACCATTTTACTTTTCCGTATTGCATAACGTTATACTATAGTTGTATCCACTTTTTGACAAGTGAATGTATTAAATTGAACTCAAATGATACAACTAAATTATAGAAAAGCCTATTTATGACTCTAAAAAATTTATTTTTATCTGTCGTTATATATTCAGCTTAATTCGGATTAACACTCAAATTAGTGACAGGCTTACTATGTATTTTGAAATGGATCAGATCTTCCCGAATGTTGGTGAATCATATGCTTGATTGCATCAACGATGTATATTGGTATATATGATGAGATTTAGAGTAAAGCTCGTTTGTGGTGATGACAAATATGACCAGCAGGCTGTCGGACGTATTGAGAACTGAATGGAATGCATCACCTCTTCCTCTTACTGTTTTCAGAGTATCGGCGGCCGTTAGCGGGTAGCTTCTTGCATCACTTTCCCAGTCATCTTTCTCAAAATACCCGCCTTCTCTGATGATGCCCACATAAAATTTCTGCCCATTACGTGTGCCATGCGTATGAAACACAGCGCTAGCTCCCTTTTTTGGTTAGATCATATAGGCTCCAATCCTGTTGTTGACCATTTCGCCATTCTCAAACATTTGAAGCAGAAGGACAAGACAACACCTTCGCCGCCATACATATTTCCCCGCTTATTATACCGCGCTTCATCCCGCTGGTCTGGTCCATAATGGTAGGTGGGGGGTTGAATGATTGTCTCTAAAAGTTCATGAAGGGTTTTCTTCTTAGTGATGTCAGGCTGGTTCTGTCATAAAATTTGTACGTATAAATTGGTTTGATGGAGATCTTTGAAAGATAGAGTTAAACAAGTAGCATTGATTACATGACATGCGTTTCCACAAGTTTTAAAGATGTGGTGACTAAAAAAATATTCAGATCTGATTATTAGTTGAATTTTTTTAATATGTCATCGGGAGAAGTTGGTATCTGGCACGTTAAAATCAACAAAAACAAAGAGGAGCCTGGAATGAAAAAAGATAATATAGCAACTGTAGTATGGTTCGAGGTACCCGTGAATAGCATGACACGGGCAATGGCATTTTATAGTGAGCTCTTTCAGATTGAGCTTGAAGTACAGGACTTTGGTGAACTCAAGATGGCGTTTCTTCCGATGGGCGATGGGACAAAAGGGGCAGGTGGGGCACTCATTGAGGCAAGCGATCATTATACTCCAAGTCATGAGGGTGCATTGATCTATTTTTTCTGTGAGGATGTAGATAACGAATTGTCACGGGTTGAGGATGCAGGTGGAGAAATTTTACAGCAAAAGACCCAGATTTCACCCGAATATGGATATATGGCAACTTTTGAGGATACGGAAGGCAACCGTATAGCCCTGCACTCTCAAAAATAGAACAATTTCTGTTGTGGCTGAAATGCTATCGGTTTGATATGAGATTTGTTGTGTTTTGTTGCTGTTTACGGGGTTATGAATTAGATTAGCCACCATCAAAATCAATCTGTTTCAGATAAATAGCCCCCAAGGCATGGATGCAAATTCTCAAGATCTAACTCAGCTTCTCAACCGTCTTAAAGAGAGTGACACTAATCTTGTTGATCAGATATATCCGATAGTTTACAACCACCTGAGAAGTGAGGCTCACTTGCAGCTGAGGGGCGAACGTGCAGGGCATACGCTTCAGACGACTGCCCTGGTGCATGAAGCCTACCTTAATATGGTAGGGCAGGAGGATGCAAATTATAATAACCGGAGTCATTTCTTGGCAATTGCTGCATTGGCAATGCGTAGAATTCTGATCAGCTATGCACGAAAGCATAATGCTGAAAAGCGGGGAGGAAAGGAACAGGCAATGACATTTGAAGATGGAATGGCTCCCTACGAGGCTAAGCTATCAGAGATGCTCGATCTTGATGACGCCCTAAAAAAGCTTGAATCTATGAATGAGCGTCATGCAAAAATTGTGCAGTACCGGTTTTTTGGTGGACTGAATTATAAAGAGATAGCAAATGTGGTTGGTGGTACCGAGCATTCAGTGCGTTATGACTGGCGTGTGGCACGGGCCTGGCTTAAACGCGAACTGGGAAGTTGAACGTGTAAATTTTTTGAAATAAAAAAAGGTGCTTCCGGTGATGTTTACATCAACAAAAGCACCTCATTTCTTGACCAAACAAAATTCTTTGATCAGTATTTCAGTATAAATCACTTGAAGTTATCTATTGTGAACTACCCCGCGAAATTCCTACATACACACGGTTGGTGGCGTCGGCATTTACATACACCACATCTTCACGCGAGTCACCGTTGATATCTCCGGTCAGGATTTTAAACTGCGCCCACTGGTCGGTTGCCGGATGATCCTGGATGACGCGTGAGAAGTCAAATCTACCATCATTGCTTCCCAAACCAACATAGCTCCTGTTTACCGGGCCCATCCGGTTGAAGACCACATCTTTGCGTCCGTCGCCATTTACATCCAAAAGAAAGCTTTCATAGTCCTGCGCTTCTTCCGCTCCCGGAGCTTGAGCGGTTCCTCCTTCCACAAGTACAGGGCTGCCTCCGGTTGACAGATCCAGATGCAAGATAGGGCGCTGACCTGCATTATTGGATTTTGCCCAGACCAGATCAGCTCCTGCATTTCCATCCACATCACCAATCAGGATTTCATAAGGGGCCCACCCGGCGGTTCCCCTGTCAAACACGGCGGGGAAGTCAAAAATATTTCCCTCATCATCCCGCTTGGATTCGGCAAAATGAACGCGGTGTCCGGAGGATCCCGTAACGCCCTCTTTGTGCCAGATCAGATCATCACGTCCATCTCCATTGAAGTCGGCAATACGCCATCGGTAGGGTGCCCAGGCCGATGTTACAACCGGATGATCATTCCATTTCTGGTCGGTTTCTCCAAAATTGTTGATGCCGTAGGTTCCGTCTCCGTTGGAAAAACTGACGTATGTACGATTAGTGGTAGCGATCGTATTCCACACCAGATCATCTCCATCTTTACCGTCAATATCACCTACATCAAAAAGATAACGTGTTCCCCATCCGCTACCCTCTCGGGTAAACATGGGCATCTCTTCAAAGGTCCCGTCGCCGTTCGATAGGCCGATGTACGTGGTATTTGTGACGTTAACACGACCCCAGGCCAGGTCATCCGATCCGTCGTTGTTGAAGTCACCCACCTTCACCACGTACTGGCTCCAGCCGTCAGCAGGTGTTGCGCTGTGTGAGACCGGCGTGCCCATTGTAAAGGTGCCGTTTCCATTGGAGAAAGCCACCACCGTCTCATTGGCATTAGCGCTCACATGGTTATAGATCAGATCCTGGTTTCCGTCGCCGTTCACATCTCCCATCACCACGGTGGCCGGTGCGGAAATGGGCAGGGAGAGGTCCTGAGCCGCCAGAAGATCAAATGTGCCCGGTGTGGCCTGCCTGGCAACGCAGGTACGGATGTTGTATTCGGTGGTCTCGGTTACGCTGGCAATGCTTCCGTCACCAAGGTTCCTAAAAGTATAAGACATCGGTGAGGCGCTTGAGAGTGGTGCATTTTCGGTAAAATATTGCGACCAGTCACCTGAGCGGATCATTGCCAATGTTGCCTCGGCATCGCCGCCAATCGAGGTAATCTTAATTTTTGACTCTGATAAAATAGAACGCTGTTGCGCATTCATATTAGCTTCCACACTTCCGCCAATGGAGTTATAGCCGGCCTGCATGGTTGCGCGGATTTCGGATTCGCTGGCGGTTGATGTGAGTGAAAACATCATCATGCGCCCGTATACAATGTTCGAGACATACACCGGCAGGTTGTCGGGACCAATTCGTCCCTGGTTGACCTGCTGCTGAAGGCGGGCATTAGTAAACTCCTCGCTGAAAAAGTCGCCGGGACTTTGAGGGGCTTCTACCACAACTTCATACATTTTCTGATAGAACTGTGCCGTAATAGTCGTTTCTGACTGGTTACGATCGATACTGCCGCTGGCCGATCCCTCAAAACCGAGGTAGTTTCCGGAAAGCCCCATCTGAAGGGCCGACTGCTTCTCGCTATGATAGGTTTCCATCTTAAATGAAATGGAGCTCGGTGTTGAAAGTCCACTTGCCGTGGCATTCCCAATCATCGAACCAATTGCCTGATCTACATTTGCCTGATTTGGCCGCTCTACAGTACGGAAATTATCATCATTGGCGAGTCCCGGGATCGACACATTAATAGGGGCCCGTTCAGAAATGGGAAGTCCCAGAAGGCTGCCAAGTCCATCACGATGACTTTTTCCCTGAATAAGTCCGCCGGCATACAGAATTTCCCGGTCAGGTGAATACATGGCGATCTGTTGTGGGTTATCTGTAAGGGTATATGGCTGATCCTGGCAGGAGTAGGTAACATTTTCAAGCAGATCGGTGCCACCTTCCTCATTTACAATTTCTACGTCCATCGTGACATCCTCCTGTGATACCGCATCACCGGCCGGGGTAGGTGGTTGAGTAGATTCAGGAGGCGCAAACTGGTTCCAGGAGGGAAGACTCTCGAGAAAGTCGCCGACCTGTTCCACGTTTTGCGGCTCTTCAACAGACGTACCGTTATCCGAACATGAAATGAATAAAAGGACTGGAGTTACTATTGCAGCTAGGTAGGTTAGATGAGAGAAGCGTCTCTCGCTATGAAATCGTTGTGTTGACATGATACCAGTGGTTTATGATTGAATTAATATACTCTGTTACTTTACGCGCAGAGAGGATATATGAATGGCGAAAGTTTTCGAGAAAAAATCAAAAACCCTTTTTAGGAGGCATCAACTCAGATAAAATGAATCTTGAACGATTAATGCTAATTACAATTCAGTTCATAAAAATGGATCAAAACAGACTCTCTATTTCGACTTCCAGGAAAATACAATTGATCCGCCAAACAGTTAATATCATCCGGGAGATGGCTAGCGCTAGAAAAGCAAATGGTCTGGTCTTGATGGACAAAAATTTAAAGAGCCGATCGAACATTATTTATACTGTTTTGATCGGCTCTTTTTTTAAATAAGAAAATTTACGCCATCGCCTTGGTTAACATTAACCGGTTTTGGCATTATGATTCTGAAATATCCCATATTAAACATCTCAATCTATTATTTACTATGCTCCATAATTCAAATCGGCGAATAGAGCAGTTCATAATGGCAAAATTATCAGCGTAAATTTTCGCTGGCGATTGATTCTTCAACAGATCATCACAAAGAATGTCTATTTTTAATAGAATCTTACACTTTTGCATTAAATAAAGGAGAAAATAATGAGCTACTTTTTCAACAAAACTGTGACAGGTAAAAGCTTTGATCAGACGATCGAAGATGTAACGGCGGAATTAAAGAAAGAAGGCTTTGGAGTCCTCACTGAGATAGATGTTAAAGAGACCCTGAAGAAGAAACTCGATGTTGATTTTAAAAAGTATAAAATTTTAGGAGCTTGTAATCCTTCCTTTGCCCACGAAGCATTGCAGAATGAAGACAAAATAGGAGTGATGCTGCCTTGCAATGTAATTGTTGAGGAGCATGAAAACGGTGAGATCGAAGTTTCCGCTGTAAACCCGGTGGCGTCAATGACTGCTGTTGAAAATGATAAACTTGGAGAAATTGCCGGTGAAGTTCGCGACAGACTTGAAAAAGTTATAAATAACCTCAACTAAAAGGGCACTACTTTTTTCTAAGCCATAGGCTGGAGTTGCCATAAGTGATGGGTAATGAGGGCTGTCGCAGCATCAGCGGCAGTTTACGGCGTAAAAGAGACCTATGATGATGTTCCAGCCAGGAATTGAAGAAGAGAAATTCGAAGGCGGAATTGTACTGCAAAAATGCGAGCAATAGGTAGGCTTCATTCCATGCCCTACCAGACTTCAGCCATTTTTTAGGATAGTCAAACGGCCAGAAGATATCATGAAAATGAATGATCACTCCTGATGTCAACATTGGCAGTACTCTATGGATCAGATGATTAACATCGGAACCTGCCTTGGAGATATGAGAGGAATCAATAAAAAGAATATCGTTTTGCTCTAATTCCAAAAATTCTGATTCGGAAACTTTCTGTATTGGCTGTTCAATTAATGTGATGCGAGACAGATCCTCTTTTCGGGTCAGGGTCTTGATCCGTTCAGGATGAGGATCTATGAAGGTAAAATCAGTTGAGCTGTTAAAAAAATGCTGATCTGTATCAAGCATTACAGCAGATGAGTAACCTGATCCTACCTCAATGACCCGTTTTGGCTCAAACTCTCTCATCATCCCATAAAGTGACAATGTATCCCCATAGCTGAAATAGATATTATCGAAGTGGTAGCGTAAATTGTGATGCTTGCCTTCTGCCGGCCATGGAATCTCAGATTTAAATTTAGAAAACCTCTCAACAAGTTTAAGCTGATACGCTTCATTTAAATCCAGGCCGGGAATCTGTCTAAGGCTCGCATCAAACCGAATGAAGCTGTCAGAGTCAATGTCGCTATAATCTGGAATTGGGGAGTAAAAATGTCCCGGTGGTGCGAAGGAAAGAAATCGGAAATTGGTGGATTGTGTAAGCTCCAATGCTTCACGGAGCTGGCGTATGAGCCGGATGTTATTTTTAATTTCTGGCTGTCTCGGCATTTATTGATAATAGTGTAGCTATTTCATGATAGTAATGACTGATTCGGAAACTTAAAAAAATTCAATAAGCGTCTACAAAATCGATGTCATGCCGGGAATGTTTCATGGCTGGTAATGCGATCTATTTGTTTTTGATGATGCCGAATGTGTAACGCCATAAAATCAAGTGCCTGCTCCATGTTGAGCAACCCCGCACGTGGGTGTTTGTAAACTCCAAGCTCTAACAGTTCTTTATCCGTAGATTCTACGATGCCCAGAAGTTCGCTGCGAATGGTCTTCCAGTTTTCCTGCAATGTTGCGAGATCCGGACTCTTTCCTGTTGAATCTACAATGTCGGGTGCTGTGTATTTGAAGGGAAGTTTAAAGGCCAGCTTTAGCAACCCATAGCGAAAATTTTCTTTAAATCCGGGTGCTGGCGGATACTTTTTTCCATTCAGATGACGCTTGATATAGATAGCTGACATCTTTTCGGCAGTCACAATATGATCAAGCACCTGCAGCAGTGACCACTGCTGAGGATTGACCTGAAAAGTAAGCTGATCAGATGTGTAAGCATCATATTGAGATACGACCTCTTTTCTGAGAGTCTCTAATTCATCGAGGCGGATAAGGTGTTCTTCGCTCGTTACAATAGAGTCTGCGCTTGCTTCAAACGTATTCGGTTCCTGGGTCATGCGGGAGTCATATTTATCTTATTAAAGTAACTTTTTCTCAAATGATGAAGATAAAACTTTCACAGCTATAATATTGTCCTTATCAATAAATCGCCATTGAAATTATTTCAGATCGATTTGAGAAGTACCCGAGTCGCTAAATCACTACGTGGTTACGTCTCAAGAATCACTAAATCAAATGTACTGGATCGAACTGATTTAGCGATGTTTAAGATTTCCGATTTAGCGACGTAACGATTTCACGTAAATAAATTATGGACTCACCCCAGCCCGGACGCTGAACGTTTTTAGGATGTATTCTCCGCGGGAAGAGAGGAAAACAGATCGCTAAATCGCTACGTCGCTACATCTCAAAAATCGTTAAATCAAATGTACTGGATCGAACTGATTTAGCGATGTTTAAGATTTCCGATTTAGCGACGTAACGATCTTTTAATTCATACTAAGAAAAAATTAATTTTCATCGTCCTTGAGCCCCTCTGCGGTTCTGTCTTC
>Ga0102934_1000606_pt1 | contig 24327 bp, 23 predicted proteins | sample SalPonR2_A_D1_MG_FD_78175 | JGI IMG/M metagenome (GOLD analysis project Ga0102934, IMG submission 78175) | Salt pond soil microbial communities from South San Francisco under conditions of wetland restoration - Salt Pond MetaG R2_A_D1_MG | ecosystem: Environmental > Aquatic > Marine > Intertidal... | reverse complement strand
TGGGCGTGGGCGGTGGAGGGGGGGGGGTACTCCGGTGGTGGGGGGCCTCCCAGTCGTTTGTTGCCATTCCCATGCTGGAACGCGCCCTCCCCCTGCCCTTTCTCTTCCGCCTCGCCCCTGCTTTGCTCCCAATACACCTCCAAACGCTTCCGCTGCCGGTAGCGCATCGCCGCCTCCCTCCAGGCTTTCTGTTTCTCCTCTTTGTGCCGGGCGCAGAAAACGTGCAATCCCCCCCCTCGGTCCTTGGTCGTGCGGGGCTCCATGCACTGAGAATCGTGCTGACACACCAGTCCGCTACGAGCCAAGCCTTTCCTTCGGTCGCTACCACCGCCGGCGTTGTCCTCACCCCTGCTGCCCGTGTCGGGGCTGTTGCCTCCGGAGGTGGCCATGGCTTCCGGGGGGGGGGCGGAGGGCGGAGCACAGGAAGGGGAAGGGCCGGAGGAGGATTCCTCGGTCACCTGCTGTGCTTCCACGTCGGCCACAGGGAGGGATGTAGGCTCGACGGGAGCTTTTCCGGGGCCAGGAGCGCGCTGCCTTTTGGCCTTGCTGGTCTTCTTCTTGGGGGGGGCCGTCGAAGCGGGCGTGCTCTCGGGCGACGCCAAGGTCTCCGCACACAGGGGCCTTCCTTCGTTTCTTCCCTCCGCAGTCTCCGAGGAAATGCTGTGCTCGATATCTGCTCGGCCCAATGGTGGTGACAGCGTGCTGCCGGCTGGCTCTGTTCCGGGGGAAGAAGCAGGTCTGGGGGGAGAGGGGATTGTGGGAGAGCTGTAATGAGGTAAATGGCATGTCTGTATATGGCTCATGCGACGTAACAAAGTGAAGGAAGTTGACTAGGGGTGGAATGCGTTGAGCCGACAGGGAATGCCAGAACAATGGTTTGTGAACTATGATGCCTATCCCACAGGCAAGCATCTGATTTTCTCCTCAACAAATTCCGTCCAAAATCATTCTGTTCAATGCTTAAATGAAAGCAGGAAATATTCGTCTAAGAGGTGATTTGATTACAGCATGTGATGGAACGGGTAAACGTGAACGTCATTGATACCCTCAGTCTTCTGTCCCTCCCCTCCGCGCACGTACATTCCAGACGAGGTTTCGGGGGCTGTTTCCACCTTGTTTAGCTCATGCTTCCCATCCACGCTGCCTCCAGCTGGGCCTTCATGCGGAGGCGGGAGAGGGGAGAGAGGAGAGATCCCTTTTGAGGGACCTTTTTCTTCTAGGACACGGCCTTCGTTCGTCATTTTGATCTTAATTCTGTGTCCCGAGCCCGAAGGAGCCTCGTCGCCGGTGACCACCTCCTCCTCCGACATGGCAGGCAAGAAATCACCTCTACTGCTACGGGAACAAACTGTAGCGCGTAGGAAGGAACGGGTGGCAATGATGAGCGAGGGTCAAAAGACGCCGGAGGGCTAGTCCGATGACGATCCCAGAGCCTTGATGACGCTGGGAAACTCCCCCCGTCGAGAAGCACAAAATTTTACACTTGGTGCATAGGGATATGTCCACCTCGGCCGCATGATACATAGGGTAGACTGTATGAGACATCGGAGGCTCTATGGTCGCATTTCGTGCCCAAAAAAGCGGGTAAAGCTTCCGAAGGCTCAGGCTGCTCATCGGCCCTCTGGCGCATTCAACCACTCCTCTGTTCTATCCCCCTATTTCTTGCCTGAACTCTCGATGTTTTTCACACATTCACGCATACGCATCATTCAATTACTTAATTATACAGTCAAAATATCATGGGTCTGTTTTCACACCGATTGCTGTTTGTCTGGTGGCTATGGATGGAAAGCGGTACCAGCTTTTTCTTGCGAGCGGGGCGACCTGCGACATCAGGTAGATGGGAAGCATTCACGTTGCAGTTGTCAGGTATGTATGTGTGCTACGTGGAGTGGCATACTCAATTTTTAAAAAAATCTGTGCGAAGCCGCCTAATTTACGTCCTCCCATATGATGTAGGTCGGCAGTGTGCTCTTGCTTTTCTTCCGCCTTTAACCTCCCGGGCCTTGGCCGCACTGGGATCCAACTTTGACGGCAGTGAAATCGATGATGGAGAGGAGAGTGATGGTGAGATTGACGAAATTAGCACCAGCATGTCAACAAGTGAGCCAACGTCTGAGTCCCTGCCAGCATTCAAAGGCAAGCATCGACGTGCCCTCAGGGCACTGGCAGGTGCGTCTGTGTGTCGCTAGCATAGTATCTCCGTCATGCGAGAGTCCTTACCAGCGCTCTAATTGCGGTCCTCACTCGTGTCTCGTGAAGTAACGTGTAATATGGCGATAATGTCTTCAGGAGTGATCACTTGATGACTATCTTTTTTCATGCGACCTTCCATCCCTCTGTGAGTCGATGTACCTTGAATTTTGCTGCTTATCATTACAATATGTTCCAAACTGTCCACGCAGGACGTAAAAAGGCAAACAAATCTCTTTTTACGATGCAACAATCAGAGTCTCCTCCAATCGAAGGCTTTTGCATTGAGGTAGAATCGGCCCTGCGGGCACATGAGCTGGTAAGCCATCGCAGTAAATGAGAGTATATGAGTAACAGATGGTTCTTTCTTAGTTCGATTATTTATAAAAATATCTCACACCATGCTGTTCTCATGATATGCAGATTAATGTTCGCGTTCTTTTCGCTCAAAAGAAGAAAGAGGCCAAAGCCGTCGGATTACTTATGGCAGAGGCAGTGAAAGCAGAGCTTGTGCAGGTCATAGGTCATACATATCTTTTGTACAGACCAGCAGATCCACCAAAAATTGATTTGGCGAAACTCACAACGCCACTAAATGGCAAAGAATAAGCATTGTAAGAACCTGCGGACGTTTTTGTTCAATCTCGCATCTTTTTATCATCTTTTTATTTTAGATGGACGGTGGTGTTGCCTCTCGTAGAACACAATTTACTGAGGTTGTCATGGCCTTCAGGTATGAAACCCCATTCCCCTCGAATAAAACTACTTAGGCAGACTCACGGAGCTTCTTGTTCTCTGAGAAGCCGCTAGGCAGATGCATCTATACTATTTTTTAAGGGAACCATAAGATGCAAAATACTATGCAGAAATGATTCGCTTTCAGCTTTGCGCCCCTTTAATCAGCAGCATCGCCATTGCAGAATAAAGGTGTCGTCCAGAACTGACGTGTTCAAGCTTGGACCAAGAGGTTTCCGGAATTTAAACTGGAGGGGGAAATGTAAGCGTGGCTATCGTGATGCTCCACTGACATCTTCCACTGCTTGCAGCTTTTATTAAGAGTGCTTCCCTGCGAATTCGATGTCAAAGATCTTGCCAAAAATACATCTGTTCTGGGAAAGTAGGGTCTCAATACATCTGTTCTGGGAAAGTAGGGTCTCAAAGGAACATATTGCGACGCAGCTCCATAATGCCGGACTTCACGTCGGGGATAAATTTTAACGTACGGCCCATGCATTATACCCCACTCCCTCGCCGTTAACTTCCTCCTCTTCCGGTCATCAACACGATTTCGAAGAAGATTTTGCAAACCTATCTTTTCGGACACGTAATTTTGAGAAAAAAAGAAATTTCTGTGACGGCAGCAGTGATGGCAGCAGAACACTGGCATGCATCACATAATAAGAAAAAATGGCTGTAGGATATAGCCACAAAGCTTTCCAAGTGTCAAGGCGACATGATAACGTGCCCAGTGCCGAGAAGGTTCCTTGTCGACTTTCCAAAGGACGTTGAGCCCTATTATACTTGGCATGTGTTAAACCAATCATTTCTCCCCTTCTATAAAAATAAAAATGAGAAGGATTTGTTTTTAAAGACGTATATTAAAAATGGAGCGTGTGAAGGCGGCAACGGGCATGGGCGGCGAGCGGGGTGGTACACTTCCACGTCTCGACACGGAGGAAGGCTGGGAGCACAAGGAAGCAGGCTATGGCGGCCGTGGGACAGAAGGCCGCGCGTATTGTTCCGGATATGAGGGGCAGGAGGTATGCCTGGTTGAAGGGGTACCCGAAGCATGGGGTAGAAACATGTTCACCACCACTTCCGGGAGTGGTCCAGTAAAATTTCATGTCAACGGTTTTGACTTTTGGCTCGATTACTGTTTCAGTTCCAGGAAACACAGGGAGTTCCAGCAGGCAGCGGGCGCGAGAGGTATCCTCGTAGCTTTTCTGGCTTCTGGGAGGACTGGAAGGTCGGCTTGGCTTACAACAATACAGAATGGGAGTGAGTAAATCACTTTTAATGGGAAAGCGGGATTTCTTAGGTCGCTGTCCTATATTCTCCAAATTTGAACCTCGGTGCTCAGTGGGACATCACCTTTCTACATACCTAGAGATCCATTGCTGTGGCGCGCTGTATTGGCGGAGGGTAGCGCCACCGCGGCTTTCACCTTTTTCCTCCTTTCGGTATGTCATTATAATAGTGCTAGGTGTTTCTGATACCACGAAATGAACCTAAAGCATTTTGCTCGTTCACGGCAACATTGTAGTTCGTCAGCGGTGATTGCACTCTTTTCACTTTTCGCACAGACATGGGTCAGCATCCAGGAGGGCGATCTGACCGAAACAGGCATCCTACGGGTGGCTCTTTCAGCTGGGTTGTCATACGGTGTCTTAAATTGGATTTTCCACAGCGTGTCCGGTGCGTGCAGTCCAGAGGATACGTTGATATCACGTTTCATGCTTGTGGCTTCATAGTTTTGGGCTTGCCTTTCATACCCATCTTGTTCTCCCTATGCTGATGAAATATACACTTTCTTTTTACTAGGAGGTCACATGAACCCAGCCGTGACGTTAGCGACGATGTTAAACAGCCGCATCACATTGCTGCGTGCATTGTGCTATTGGGGTGCCCAGATTGTGGGAGCGATCGCCGGCGCTGCGATGGCACGAGCCATGAATCCTGGGAGCTTTCGTGCGGTTAGCGGTGGCGTTAATCGTCTCAATGTCGGTTGGCGTGCAGCGCTTTTGGGCGAAATCATGGGGACCCTACTAGTGGTGTTTGCCTTTTTGGTGGCCTATGACCGACGTCGCCGCTACAGTTCAGACCACGTTAACGTCCTGGCCCCTTTGGAAATTGGGCTTGCTGTGACAGCCGCCCATCTCTTCCTTGTACCTTTCACATGGTGCTCCATCAACCCTGCGCGAAGTATCGGTGCCGCCATAATCGGTGGGCGATGGACGCACCACTGGATCTGGTGGGTAGCGCCTATTATCGCTGGCGTTGTAGGACCCTTGTTGTATGAGACTTTCTTCAAACATTTTTACACCGCTGTGCCCTCGGAGGAAGAAGTCAAGGCTCAGCAGTGGTCCCGTGGTCAGGCCCAAGCCCAAACACATGGGGGTCAGCGACCTCAACAAATCTATACCCAACAGCAGCCGCGAGAAAGCTTTGGCCAACAACAACGTCCTCCTGGTATTGTAAGCGAGCAAGAACGAGAAAGAGGTGTCGCCACTTACTAATAATCGAAAAAGACTTAAATTGTAGTGGCAGCTCATTTTGGAAGCTGTGGACTTATATAAAGACGACGTGGACAGGCCTATGATTGAAAAGTGTGAAATGAGGCCGCAAAGCTTCGGTAGAACTCGGATGGGAGGCGGGTACCTTTCATTATAATACGGCAGTGCGGTTTTGGAATTTGCAATCATATGCAGACCTATTCAGAGACGATAACACCCTAGTGTTTGACTTCCCTTCGTTTGAAACGAAGCGGATATATAAACTTGTTCGTAGGTGGGAGGCAAGGTGGCCCCACAAAGCAACGAGAAGTGGTGGAGGCTCCAGGCTTGTGAGCAGATATGTCTAAAGAAAAGCTTGTGATTGGTCAAGCAACCTAATTTAAAAAGAAGTGACTTTCACGACCGGATGGATTTTCACATTTTTTGCATGACTTCACGCCTCTACTTTTGTCGTAAGCGTCTTGTACAGCGGTCCGCTGGTTGCTTTGTCTCTGATTTTAGTCGACTTCTGCGACGGTAAGCCCCTTGGAAGCCGCCTTCCGCTCCAAACCTCTCCACTTATCCTTCAGATCTACACTTGTCCGCAGATTGAAGTCCAGATGAGTATAAGAAGGGCTGTTCAGGATGTCCGCCCACCGCCCTTTCATTCCATCGTGGAGCACGGCTCGCTTCAGATCACCCACTTCCTCCTGGGACCATGACGTGCGATGCGTCTTGGGCTGTCGGCGCTTGCTCCGCCCTGAATTGTCGATGGCCAAGCGCAATTTCCTTTTCGAAGCCACTGTTCGCTTCCGTTCTCCGCCTCGATCCTTCGTCCCCCGTCCGCGACCCTGACCCTGCCTTGTCTCGTCAGCTTCGAGGACCGTATCGCCGCAAGGCGCCCCTGTTGCCTCGCCTGTCCTCTTTCCACCTTCTTCCTGCTGTTCTGCCTCCTTTTCACCGTCCTCTTCAGGGTACTCCTCCCCTGGATTACGCGTTTTTAAAGGGAATGGAACCTGGTTCTGTGCATGCTCTCCTCTCTGGTGAAGCGCATTGCTGCGCTCTGCCAACCGTGCTGCTGCTGCTGCCGAGGCCTTGGCCAACCGATTCTCTCGCGCAAGCTGCCTGCTCTGGGTGGCAGCCGCAGTATTCCCCGGCTTTTCTCTCTCGCGCGCACGCTGTCCCTCCTCATCGCTGTCGTCCCCCACGTACTGACTGTCCTCAAAAGTGATGGATCGACCGGCGCGGGTCGCATCGTACAGGCGCTTTTTGTGCCCGGGCGCCAATTCTGCGCCCGACATGCCCTCCCCTCCCTCAACCGTACCGCGAATCTTCAACAGTCCCCGCTGGCTCAGTCCTTCCCGCAACACCTTGGTACTTCGCCTCAGATTCTTCGCGAGACGCCGCGCGTCCATTCCTTGATTGGACGATGACCCTCTTCTTCTTCCTTCCGCCATGCCCTCCTCCTCCGCCGCCTCCGCCTCCGCTTCTTCCTCCTCCGACCCCATTTCTGCCCCTTCGCCCTTCCTTTCCCCTTCCTGGCGCCCCCCGGGACCACCTCTCTGCCCTGCCTCGAGAGTATACCGGAGAATCTGCGCGTGGGCGCGTAGTTTGACCTCTGTCGCCTCCCGCTCTGCCTCGTTGCTAACAAGCGCACTGGTACGGGTCCAGTCTCCAAGGCGGCGTTGAATGTGAGCGGGGGCCGATGCAAGCAGCCTTGGATCGTTTCCCAATGCCCCCGATGGCGTCCCTCCCCCATCTAGATCTTCCGAGAGAGGCTCGGGAGGCTCTAAAAGCCTGGCTTCCACACGCCGGGTGAATTCGCGGACCTCGGCCGTGAAACCCTCACGAGAGTAGGTCTTGAGTAGGTAGAGGACCTTATGAATGTCGGCTCCCCCGCCCGGGCGCGTCTCATCCTGCACATCCAAGAGCTGCTTTCGTTCTTTGGCCTCCACCACCCTCTCGTAGGAATTTTCACGAAGCCCAGGACTGGCCAGTGAATCGCCTCGCTCCGCGGAAAGCGATGCCCGGCGCGTTGTCTCCAGTGGGAAGGTCCCATCCAGGAGGGTCCAATACTTGTCCATGTCCAAGTCTGCCACCCTACTCGGCACGGCGACCTCTGAGTTTGCAGAGAACACTTTCCGCAACGGGGAGAGGACCATCTGCCGACGGATTTTCAAGCGAAGGTCGAACAACTCCTGCTTTGACACCGCTTTGAGGAGCCAGTTTGCGGCGTCTTGAAGTGTGTCCAATACGGCCGCGAAGTCATGCTCGTCCACGGCTTTGTCTAGAATGTCCTCCAATCCTGCCAAAAACACTCGATGACCGATGGGGGAATCGGGCTGCAGGTAGACACCTGCGTTGAGAGCTGCATAAGCCAGGGCCTCAAGCTCACTGTACAGGCGAAAATGAGCAGCCCAGTTCATCATGGATAGGAGCTCAGGCCCCGACTCATCTCGGCGTTGATGGCTGCCTGTAACCATAATACCACACAGTACAGATGCCCGTGAAAGCCTTGCTTGCACCCGTGGAAGCCTCGCTTACAGATTTTCAACTTTGCTCCCTCCGTCGGAGGCGGCAGCCACTTTATTGAAACCTTGTTTTGAGCGGGAAATTTCAAGGCGCTACGAGGAGGAACGACCTCTCATCCCGCGGCCACAATGGATGATCCAGCCTGTGACTGCGCATGCAGGCTCATGAGCATGAGTGTTTGGTAGCCACGATGTGGTTACGAAAGGAGTGAAGAGTGTCACGTCGTTGAGCCTTAGAACAAAGCACGCGGGTCTCATCCATATGGCCGAGCGAGAGAATTAAACGATTCTCGGCCCCCTCAGTGAAAAAATGGTGCGCCCCCCCCCCCCCTCCACCACCGGGCGCAACACCGTGTCGAGGAGCAACGTCAACGCCCCAAAAACAAAGGCTTCATGACGACACCTCGCTCGTTCCGCCCGGGGACACGCCTCGAAGCTGACAGGAGTATCGTACTGGTGCATGTTAAGTCGCCGCCGCGAGGGGGGAGGGGTGCTGGGACGGCAATGCTGTCCTCAACTGGCCAGGGAACCGTGCTTTACTTTACGAAACCACGGGACATGATACGAGACCATGGACACGCACTAGAGCGCCCGTAAATTTTGTCGACAAGTCACATAGTGGTACAATTAACATCTTGCTCGTTCTTATCACCTCCTCACCCCCCCTAGGACCCTGGAGGAGTACACCCCTCCATCCACAAGCCAACACGCCAGTCCTACTATTGATCGTATTGTAATGACAGTATCGGCAGAATTTCAAGCAGATATCTTACTGGACAAGACGGCAGATGCCGGATCTCCGTCGCGCAAGCGCAGGAAAAAAAGCGACGTAGACTCAGCGCCACTCTCACAGAGTTCATCCGATGTACCATCCAACGCTGAAGCAGTGACTGCACTCAACGATTGCTTGCTGGATCTATCCCACATTGCGAAACTAAAGCAGAGCTATCCATCAGCCCCGGGTTATCCGCATTGTGTCGTGAAAGACGTGCTAGAGGCAAAGTTTTTTCGTGAGCTCCGCGAGGAGATGGTTACCTCCCTGGCGGCTACCTTCAAAGAGACCGACTTGTTCAAATTGTACCAGACAGGGGACCTGGCCAATCTAGACGGGAGTGATCCAGAAGTAAGACGCAAGATGCCTCGATTGCTAGCCCTGCGTGATGCAATTTATTCCCCGAAATTTCGTGCCTTTGTGCGGGAGATTACTGGGTGCCGACCCTTGACCGACCGCACCGATTGCTCCTCCAATCTGTACACGCAAGGCTGCCACTTGCTCTGCCACGATGACGTGATTGGGACGCGTTGTATCTCCTTCATCATTTATCTCACGGACCCGGATGAGACCTGGGGAGCAGAGGACGGAGGAGCCTTGGAGATCTACCCCCTCTCTGGAGATTCCCTGGGCGTCCCGAAGGCGGTGCCTCTTCAAAACCATCCGCCCAAACCCAACACCATGGCATTTTTCACTGTCCTTCCTGGACAGAGTTTCCACGCAGTGGAGGAGGTGTACAGCGAGAAGATGCGTTTGAGCATTTCCGGCTGGTACCATGCCGACGACCCCCCCATGGGCGCCGAGGCGTTGGCCTCCCTTAACCAGCTGCAGATGCGACAAGACGAGACCCCGCAAGCATTCTCACCCCTTCAACTGGCACGTGCCTTGCACCGCACCGCGTCGGGGCCCGATTCTGTAAACCCCCTCTTGGCAAGGTGGGTCAATCCGACCTACCTGACGCCGGGTGCCATCGAGCAGATCGCCGCACGTTTTCAGGCTGACAAGAGCATACTGCTGCATGAATTCTTGTTGCCCTGTGTGGCCATGCAAGCTGCACGCTTGTTGCGGTCGCAGGACCAGGCAGACAGGGTGGGCGGGGGGCAGAAGCCAACCTCCGAGGTTGGTCTGGCGATGATGCCGTGGGAGCTGATAGGCCCTCCCCACAAACAGCGTTACCTGCGCTTGGGGGCCACTGGTCTTTCAAGCGACCCTGTGGAAAAAGCAAAGACGGCCACGGATTTGATGGCGGCTTTGCGTGGCCTCTTTGGCTCGGAAGCCTTTGCCCGGTACCTCGCCCGCTTGACGGGTTCAATTCCAAGCGGGGTCAGGACAGAAGCCCGGCGTTTCCGTCCCGGCCTTGACTACACTCTGGCGCATTACGGTATTCTCACCAAGGACCCTCGGTTGGACGCGACCCTTGCCTTCGTGGATGACGGCAACAAGGCGAAAAAGGAACTGTGGGAATCGGGGGACGTGGGCGGTTTCGGCTGTTACATCAAGGCGGAGGTCGGGAATGATGGCGCCGAGGCCGCTGAGAGCTACCGACGACAGGCGCATGGGGAGGAGGATGATCAGGTCTTGAATGTATCCGCAGCGCACAACGCGTTGAGCCTGGTGCTGAGGGAGACCCAGGCGATGCGTTTTGTGAAATATGTGAGCGCCGCGGCGCCGGGAAGTCGTTGGGACGTGGTGTCAGAGTATTGTTTGGATGGAGAGGAGAGGGTGTCAGACAGATGAGCATCGTTTCAATACAAATGAAAACAAGTTTTGATATATTACTTGGCCCGAATGCACATGAATTCTGCAACTCAAATTCAAGCTCTGCGCTTTTGATGCCGCGAATGCTGCCCACGGTTTGCTCGATCTGAACTGAATGGACTTTGTGTATTACTTTGATGAAATTTGCATGCCTTTACTACCAAGAGACCGCACCCAAATGCATGAACAAACTCGCGCATATGTATTCGATCCCAATTTGCACCTCGAGGTGCAGGCCCTTCTTTCGAGGGGCCTGTATCATTGAGTATCAGCACCTTCACACGCATAGATCCATCTTGACACATGCATGCCGAGTATCGCCTAGTCCTCCCTTTGTACCATGAAGAGCCTCGACGTTAGGTGTGCACACCACACACATTCCGTTTTCTCATTTGTCTACGTACCCACCACTTCCCGGACTACACATATGCACACCTTGGCAATTTCATCCTCTAGTAGATCTCCAGCACCCTCTCGCCGTACCCAAATTTGGCCTTATTCCGCTCGAAAAGGTCGACGAGCAACTCCACGTATCGCCCATGCCACTTGTCGATGTCCTCCTTGCTGGGATCCGCGAGCTTGGGAAGTTGAAAGGGGTTGCCCACCACCGTTTCCAAAGCTACCTGCCCCCGCGGCAGCAACGGACACCACCAGATCCCCCAACACGCAAAAAGTGGGACACGGAACCGGCGCAGATACCAGAGTCGAAACTTAACCGCCCAGTCCAACGTCCGGTAGGAATCCGCCTCACCGAACGTATAGCCGATGCAAATGGTGTACCCATGCTGCAAGGCATATTTTATGAAGCCTTTGCGGTGCTTTATGTAGACGCGTTCGTGCCCGTGGTGACTGAGGATGATCTCTTCCGAGCCGCCCGGCAACAGCCCCAAAGGCTTTTTAAGAGACATTAGGTGCAGCATTTCATGCTTTGTTGCGGGCCGTGCACAGCCAAAGGCGGTGATGAAATGTCGAATGAGTGGGATTTTGAAAAGAAGGGGCTCCACCAAGGCCACCGCGTTCGGTTTCATGTGCCGGAAGGCCGTGGGGACGTAAATTTCCGGGCGGCGGGCGTCGATCCGAGCCGCAGAGCCGTTTTGGATGAATCCGTATGTGAAGAGACCGTGCGGGTGCTGGCAAAGGAGGATGGACTGGCGTGGTTTTGAGGGGAAAGGACAATGACGAGTGTGAGCACGGAAGCTTGCAAAATAGAGACCTCCTCCAGCAGCCAAAGGCCAGATGCTGCCTTCGATTTCCTTTATTCTTCAAAGTGTGACCCCAAATATGAAGAGGAATCGCAGATATCTTCACGACGCATTCTAACACGCACCTGGCTTGTTTCGACATTTTTCATCGACTCCTCGAGGTAAAGGCAAGTGCCACCCTTGAACCAACCAGCACCCGACAATATAAAGCGTATGAAAGCTGGTGATTGCTTGACTTTCACCACGTATGGATATGCCATAATTAATGCCGTCGCTATGGCAGCTTTGTGATACCCTTTGAAGACCAGATAAGGCCACCAGAAGGCACAGAAGGAACCAGCAAGCCACACCACCCAAAGCATAAGCAAGGCTATGGCACCCTGTGTACGCGTCCACAGGTCGTCCGCGTCGCATACACGTTGAAAAAACTCCGGTGAAACTTCCTTAGTGTAGGATTTCGGCGTGGAGTAACCCACGGTGTAAGCCTGGCGTTGGTCCACCGGGCTTGTTTTCAATGCGGGTGACGCACCAAGACCATGTCGCACAAGTGTTCGCTCTGAGAGCGGAGACGAGGTTTCCGGGATCCGCGTCGACAGTGGACGTTCCTTCATGGCACCTGTATCGTGTGCGGGGCGTCGCATGAACGAAAAATGGACACCAACATGCAATGATCTCACCCGCCTGTTGCGCATCGGCACGCTTGCATTTGAAAGCAAAAAAGAGCGAGACGATCCTCCCAAGAAGTTTCCCGCTGAAAGCTATCATCGGCTGGGGCGTCTCGGTACCCCCCGGAGGGTAGCCCTCTTGCAACCAGCAGACCACTCTTTGGGAGGAGGCCTGAGGTTCGTTGAAGGTAGTGGACGCGTGGGCGCCAGGATGTGGTGTTTGGACGACGCGTGCGTTTGATGGTTGGGTCTTCCCGTAGTTTTGTAGACTCTACGACTCGCACTCAGCAGGCATCCACCCTCGGCTTCCCAGCATGCACGAGATATGAGGAGAAACGCGCACTACTCGAAGCTTTAATTTCCCAAGCCATATACAATAGCGACATAATTAATTAAATCGAGTATATAAGCCAATTAATTGATTTTTTCTATGTGTCCAACCGTACGTCGGACCTCGAATTACCACACAAATTTTCTTACGACTCTCATGTACCTCATCCCCTGAACACTTATCAGACACGTTCTGTCCATCGACACGTCTGTTCATATCAATGCATCGTAGCTATTCTTACAAGATACTCGATCGGCACGCGCCACCGTCGTGCTTTGGCTTTACAAGCATGCTGATGGTGCCTCCATCCCCACTCTTGCCTCTTGCCTATCCCACCTTCCATCTCCTCGGAGTCTACAAGAAGTAATCTGGCGCTGGATTTTTCTGCGGAATGCCACGGACTTCTTGTGGAGCCGCCTCGAAGATTTTAAAAGACTGTACACAACGCTCGTCAAATTCCAATATTGCTGCCACATTTCCACACCGGTAGCAGTAATTTGGCGCGGACCAGATGGTGACAAGTTTGTTGTCGAACATTTCCTTGTGCCCCTCCATGACCTGTCCATAACAGAGAAGAGTGCCGTTTGGTTAGAAGCCAGAGAATGGGAGGAAAACTCCTGCCTTGTTGGTAAGCTTATGCTGACTCTCGCCACTTCTTCAAGGTAGAAGGTCGGTGCGATCGACGTTCCCTTCGATCTCAGCTCACGTCGTCACGTCTTAGCCACCTACCAATTGATGGGCGCGCGCGATCAAACGCAAATCGTTCGTTTGGTTGAATTTCTCCACCACGTCACCCCCAAACTGATAGCCCGCACCGCGCGGGCTCAGACCCCACCCGCTGATATCCTCAGGATCTGACCACATGAGGTCGCACATAGCCCCTTCATGAGGAACCTCCTGCTTCCGGTCAATCACGCGGATCTGACGGAACGATGGAAAGGAAGGGGATACGAGAGGGCAATTTTGAGGCGGGTGTTGTCCCGTTGTACTCTCACACTTGAAACACAGGCAGAGTAAAGCTCGTGCCCGTGAACCCCGCCCTATACCCTTTCCTCCTTCCCTTCCTCCGCCCGCACCTGGTCGATGGTGTTGATGGACGGGCTGAGACCACCGTGCACGCAGAAAATATTGTCGTTGATGATAGCCGAGAGGCTCAAGTAATCGAAAATCTCAGTGCAATAGCGCCACACGTTCACACTGCCGTACTTGCGCAGGCATTCGTCGTAAAAACCGTAGACCTGCGTGATCTGACGACTCTCGTGATTGCCCCGGATCAGGGTGATCCGCTCCGGGTACCGCACTTTCAAGGCAAGGAGGAGCAGGAAGGTCTCGACGGAGTAGTATCCTCGGTCCACGAAGTCGCCAAGGAAGAGGTAATTCCTCTCTGGGCAGTCCCCGCCCACTTTGAACAGCTGCCGGGCATTGTAAGGGGGGACGGGAGGGGCGGAAGGAACATCAGGAGGATGCAAGATAAGGATATGGCAGGGTGACGAGAAGATTGTATACATCTCGTGGGCGTGCGCAGGATAAACGGTCTAGACTCCTCCCTATCTATCACGTACACACACATCACGAGTGAAATTTCAACCTGGCCACATCCCACGCGCCATTCACCTGCTTGTTTCGAAGGCATTGTCTCCCTTCATCTTTTCTTGTGTCTGCTAGACACTTACCTCCATCAGATCATAAAATTGCCCGTGAATGTCGCCACAAATGGTGACAGGGGCGTCCACCCTCTGGACATTGGACTCGTCCACCAGTATTTCCCGTGCCTTCTGACACAGCAATTTTACCTCCTGTTCCTTCAAGTACTCGCAGCGTCTTTAATATGAATGGTTAGAAGGAGTAGCGAACCGAGGAAAAGCATGAGAGGGTGTAGATCGCGTCGAGCTGCTGGTGGGTGGGACTCCTCCTCACGTACCGTAGCCGTTCGATCTGGTCGTCCAAATCACTTGTAGACGCCATAGTGCCTCGACACGTTGTAGCCTGTGTAATTATGTGGTTGTTTTAAAGGTGCTTGGGCTCGGTTGCGAAGCTATAATCAAGAGGTGCGGAAAGAACCGCAGCTCTTTGCATGATCATGATCATTTTATGGCCCCTAACTTCCAACCCTGAACATGCAAGAACGCAAAAGCACTATTTCCATGGGAAGCAATGATTCTTAATGAACCACGTGCTATACTTCTTTGCCCTCGTCATGGGGGCATGAACACAAAATGTGTCATTCACTGCCCAACGAAGCAAGGCACCTGCTGTTGCTTTTGCCTACAGACCGCGTATCGTCGCATAAGCAATAGCCACTGCCACAAATCCCGGGCTTCGAACAAGTGGCATGCCCACCACGCATTGTCTCTCTTGTCACGTATACCTCGGTGTCTTGGTGGGCGGGAAAGGGCAGCGTGGCTATAAATGTGGAGGAAAAGGGGATTTTTTTGTGGCTTGGAAGACAACCGCCTCGGGTTTTATCCTTGTTCCACTGTCATATCGCCCTCCCCAATGACCGGATCACCTAAAGCGGAAGGAAAGCTCGAAAGCATGCACAAGGATCGTCCATGAGTCGCGCTTTCCAGCGTATGGACAGGACTAGTGAGGCAGAACTGGGCGTGATGGTGTGCTGTGTGAATGAAATTTAAGGCCAATTCCGGTGACTCCGTGTCTTTCCCTATGCGATAATCCCAACCCTCCTCATTCTTGTTCCCTCGGACCCGCCCCAATTTGTCTCGTTCGACGCCTGTCTTGCATCCTTCCATTTCCCTCATATATGGCCCATTCCATTTTGGCAAAAGGGTGCGACACGATGGAAGAGCAGTCGCAAGAGGGGGATCACCGTGCAGGCCCTGGCGTTAAAGAGAGCATCGGGTCCAGTCTGCGGGCGAGCAACGGCGCTGCTGATGCGAATGGTGTGTTGGAAGTGCGTGTGATTGAAGCCACCGATCTGATAGAAAGACCAAGGGAACGGAAGCAACGCAGCTTTTTTGCGGGCATGGCGGAGTCCAGTGGGGTCATGTCTAGGGCAGAATACGGATGGCCTTATGTGACGATTCGTGCTGGGAGAGACGCCCCCCGGCGGACCATGCCCGGGATCATGTCGATGCAAGCGGAAGAGGACAGGCGGGGCAGCCACAACAATGCAGGCCTCAGCTCGGGCATGGTGGCGTGGCACGAGGATTTTGTCTTTGGGCCCGTGTCCTCGAGGGAGGAGGTGGTAGTGACATGCTACATGCACCGACGGTCCGCGGGGCCGGACGGACGGAGCGCCCAGTGCTCCGTTGTGGGTGACGTGCACATTCCTGTGAACAGGTTGCCCGAAGGGCATGCAATCGAGCAGTGGTATCAACTGCTCCCCCAACAGGAAACGCCGCGGGAGGATGAGTTGGGAAGGAGCAGGCCGAGACCCAGCCGGAAGGGAGTCGTGAGCAAAGCCGCGATCAAGCTCCGATTGTACTACCAAGTCAGGGATCCTGCCTTCGCGCCACGTGGGGAAGGTGCAGTGGCGTTTGTGGGGCCCGAAACTATGGGGCGAACACAGAGAATAGGGGCAGAAGGTGTGTCAGCCACCTATCCCTCCCCGTCCTCCACCACGGGAGCTTCCGGCCTGGATACGCCCCGGTCCGCCCAGGAGAGTCAATCACAGGACGAGCAGCAGCGGCAAGTCATGCTTTCCTCCGCGGGAGGCGGGTTGCTCTCCAGTGCCCCCGGCACGGAGGGCGGGACCGGCGACCCTGTGGAGGGGGCCAGTCCCCGACGCCTCCCTACCCCCAGCAGCATGGCCGAGCTTGCCCAAGAGGAGCTGCCCACGGGCCTGGTCGACTATTTTTGCATCATGGGGCCCCGCCTCGACGAAGCCACGGGGCTCCCCAGTCTCCACAATGGGGCGATATTGCTCCGACACCCCGTGGAGGACAAGGCCGGACAGCCCCTTCCGGACAGCCCTCAATTTTTCTGCTTTCCGGCCGGCATGGCTCTGGCCTACGGTCCCAGCCCCCCCAAGCCAGCCCCTCTCGCCTACACCTTCGTGATCAAGCATTCCGGTGTCTCCTCTTACGGGGTGTGCCTGCATTTCCACCGGCGGTGGGAGCAGCTGTCCAAGAACGTGCTCTCCCCCTCCGTCGGCCTCCTGGGCGTCACGGGCGACACGAGCCAGGAGCACGACCGACCCAGCGGCCAGGAGGACCCCAAACAACAAGGGACCACGGTGTGGGCGCCCGTGTGCTTCTGTCTCCTCACGCGCGTGCCGGTCGTGCAGCCCCTCCTGAACTGGCTCGTCCATGCCTATGACCACATGGACCGTCTCCTTCCCCCCACCTACGACGCCCTGCTCGGGGACCCCCTCGACCCCGCCTCCGTCCCCGGCGCCCACTTGACCGACCTGCTCCGGACCCACATCGTTCAGCTCACGCTCGAAGTCCCTTTGCCCATTCCAGTGGCCCTAGGCGTACAGTTTGACTTCCTCGGGCGCCCCATCACCTGCCGCCTGGCCGGTCCCGGTGCCCTCCCTTCCCTCTGCTACCCTCTCTCCCCCTTCCTCCGCACCTTCTCCGCGCGGAACGTCCTCGCCCTCGTGGCGGCCGCCTTGACCGAAAGCAAAGTCTTGCTGCACAGTCACGACCTCTCCGTCCTCCCCGTCATGGCGGAATCCCTCCTCTCCCTCATCTACCCCCTCCAATGGCAGCACCCCTACTTGGTCCCCCTCCCACGGGAGCTTCTTGTGGTGGTGGAGACCCCCACCAACTACATCCTAGGCGTGCACACAGAGTGGCTGGCCGACGTGCCCCGGGACTCTTTAAAGGATGTGGTCTGCGTCGATTGCGACAGTGGGGCAGTCCGTCTTCCCCCTCGCCCCTTCAACCCTCCCTCCTTCCCTCCTTCGGTCCTTTACCCCCTCCTCCGTCGTCTCCGAGGCACGGTCTATCCAATGCTCACGCGGCTTGACAGTGCCTCTTCGAGGGTCTCCTTGGATGACCTGCCTATCATCTCCACCTCCGCCCCCTCCGAGATTTCTCCCGCTTCCGAGGAGGAGCTCCGGCGCCTGTTCCTCCGATGTTTGGCCTATCTTTTATCCGGGTATCATGACTGCGTCTTCTACATCGACCCCAACAGTCCTATCTTCAACCGAGCGCGTTTCTTGGCCGAGTACGCGCCCGCGGAAGACCACGCCTTTCTCTCCCGCTTGTTGGACACGCAAAGCTTTCAGGCCTTCCTGGAGAACCAGGACGGGCCTTCCATCAACCTCTTTCGGCGGACGCTTTTCCAAGCCTTCAGTCGCGCGACCTCCCGCCCTCCTTCCCCTCTCCCAGGTGAAACGACCTCCTCTCCGGCCGCCTCTACCTCGTTCCCGTCCCTGAAGAAATGCCCGGCGGACTTTCGGATTTTGATGGAGGAAGAAGAGAGCGGAAACGAGTGGCTGGAGACGCCTGGAGCGGGCCACCGGGAAACCCATGGCGAGGCGTGGGAGCAGAGGCCGAGCGCAGGGAGGGGCGGGGAGGAATGCGAGGTCAAATTGATGCTAAAGATCCCTCCTCCTCCCCTCTATGGGGAGACGGAAGAGGACGAATCGGAATCGGATGGGAGCGTGGATGAGGATTGCGATCCGGCGACTACCAGAGGAGAAGAGGCCGTTCCTGGCGGGCGTCGGGAATTCCGTTTCGATGGTGATCAAGACCAGAAAGCGGAAGGGTGGGAGGGCGTGTCGGAGGAGAGGGACGTATCAGGTCGGCAGAGAACAAGCGTGCGTTTTAACCTGGGAGAGCTCGAAAACCCAGGCGAGAGCAAGGGAGACAGAGGGGACTCGGAGGTCATGTCCAGTGATAGGATGGCAAACACGATTACGGCCTCCGAGGGCTTGTCTACAGTCGTGTCTGCGGAAAGCAACAGGCACAAGGAAAAGCGCGCGAAAGCCAAGAAGGCCCGTCGACCCCTGAATCTCCCAGGTCTTGCCGTGGGGAGCCCGCCGACCCGTTCCAGCCTCGAGGGCACTTTTGGAGAGGCAGATCTGGACGCATTGATGCGAAAAACGATGAATCTCACGGGCGCGACCTATGGGCGGAATGTCCCAGCCGCGTCTCACACCGGCGGCTATACTTGCGGGGACGAAGGTGACAGCATGGATTCCTCCGTCGTCCCAGCACGGACCGTGGATCTGGATTCAGGATACCAAGGCGGGGCCGCCGAAGCAAAGGGGCCCACAAATGCTGCCACGGGGGTGGCGTGGCGGAAGGCTCGTCGGTGGAGCGTGGAAGCAGCGGCGGGGATGATGGACGTGACGGTACGCGACGTGGCCCGCGCTTTTGGACTGAATTTTGACCTGCAGCGGGTCATGACACGGGGCCACACGATCTTCGGGTTCTTCGATGATGTTCCTCCCTCCTGGGGAAGGGAGCAGGGCAGCAAAGGCGGAGAGGGATGTCGTGAAGGAAGAGCGACGGAAGGGTCCTGGCTTGGGAAGGAGGACGATGGCCTGGAGAAAGACGGGGCGGGGGCGCAAACAGGAGTCCTCTCGGGGGACATGGCGAAGCTAAACCGATGTTTGGCGGAGGCGTTCTCGACGGAAAAACCCTCCAAGGAGCTTTTTCGGGAGGTGGAAATTGCTTTTCGAGCCCGAGGGGTGCGAACACGTTTCCTGGCCATCCTCAGCCAGCCCCGGAGCAAGCGGATGATCCAACGGCATCAATTTTTGATTGGGGGGGGAACCTCGGGACATTTCCGGGTGCATTCGACGGGCTTTGAAGCGCTGATGCAGTTGGCAAGCGCGGTGTGCGACGCCTGTGTCGTAGACCGAGATTTTCCGACCGCACACGCACTCCTGCAATTGATGGGCAAGTACTACAGGGTGTTGGAGGGGGGTGGGGGAGGGAACCACGCCTGGGCTGCAGCCACTCTGAGGCAGGGAGAAGGGGGTGCAGGGGCGCAACAGCAGCACAAAGAATTTTTGAGCAGTCGATTGCGGCATCACCAGATCTATCAATGCGTGGAGCTCTGGATGCATGTGTTGGAGGAGCAGCTGGGCGCGGGGAAGGGGCCGACCGCGACCAGACGAGACAGTACCAACGTGAACAGCGTCAACGGATTCAAACTGGCCAAAGCTCCGGGCGCCAAGACCACGAATCGGGACCTCCCCAGCGTGGCGGAAGCCGACGACCCTTCCTCCGTGGGCACAGTCGATGTCAAGGCAGGAGGAAAGGGAAAAGGAAGCGCCCTCGGACAAGGCGAGGCAGCTGCGGAGGAGACTCCGGGGTCGGAGATGGACGACGCGGAGGTGGACCCCCGAAAATTTATCCTCCGCGTCAAGTCGATCCTGGCGGAGATGCACGGGGTTGGGATGCCGGATCATCGGGCGCTGGCCTTTGTTGGTCGAATCTGCGAGGTCCACGAGGCCGGGATGGAGAGTAAGCAAGCGCTCGTGCGGCTGGTTCAGAAAATATGGGGGATCAGTCCGGCTCCGACTCCACAGCAAATGTTTATTTCTCAAGAACCGGTCAATAGGGGAGAGTCAGTGGGCTCGGATGCCCCCCGCCCCGCTGCCTCCTCCTCCTCCTCCTCCACATCCCCCGCGTGGACGAGTCCAGAGGGGATTGCACCGATGGTACCACCCCGCCGCGTCTCGTTTCAAGGTGTGGGCTCAGAAATCGGTCGTCGGAGCAGTGATAGCATAGGCGACAGCGTAAGGAAAAATAGCACCCTTCTCAACGACCTTCGGGGACCCTCTCCCAGCCCTTCATTTTCCTCCACTGTCTCCTCCTCTTCCTCCGGTGCCCGGCTCCACCGATCGACAAGTCCCATCTCCCATTTGATGGGGGGAATGGGATTGGGATTGGGTATGGGAAGCGCAGCGCCCCCAGAGGCTTCGATGCACCGAGGTCCGGTACTCTCCGTGGACGTTGACGCAGCCGGTAGTGTGGGTGTCTCTGGAGGAGCGGACAAGCTCTTGATCGTCTACAGCCTGCAACAGCGGAGTAGAATCACGAGCTTCTCGGGGCACACGGGGCCTGTGACATGCGTGAAGATTTTTAGGGACCACGCGAACGACCCCTTGGTGGCCTCCGCGTCAATGGATTCGACGCTGCGGATCTGGAAGCTGGGAGGAGGTGGGGGAGGAGATCCGGGGGCCTTCACGGGGGCGCGGCTTTTGTCAAGTTTCACGACAGCCAAAGACGTGCGGCACATTTTGACGGGCCATGCGAAAGGGATTGTTTGTCTGGATAAATGTGAGGACTTGCAGCTCCTCGCAACGGGGGCGATGGATCGAGCCGTCAAGTTGTGGAACGTCTCGCAGGGCAGGAATACAGCCACGCTTATAGGTCATACGCGAACGGTCAACAGCTTGCGATTTATGGACCAAAGTCAGGGCTACCGTATCTTGAGCGCGGGGCAGGACCGGACGATGATCTTGTGGGACTCCGGCCGGGGGTCCTGCATCCGGGTCTTCAAGGGCCACGAATCCTGGATTCGGCAGGTCGAAGCCTGGGGCCGAGACTTGGCGGTCACAGCCTCGAACGATAGGACGCTGCGGGTGTGGGACCTTCGTGTGCATAACTGCGTGCAAAAGCTTGCCGAGCATAAGGGAGCGGTGACATGCATGCAAGTCTCCAAGGAGCAGGACGCCCCTGTGGTATACAGTGGTTCCACGGACTCCACTGTGAAAATTTGGGATCTGCGGGGGGGGGGAGGGCGGTGCACAGCGACGTTAGAGGGGCACGCGGAGGCAGTCACGGGGCTGGCGCTTGAGTCGCCGATGGCAGCGGGGATCGGGAAGAGCAAGAATGGTGGGGGCAGCAAACTTGTGCACCAGAAGCTTGTTTCTGTTGGAGAGGATAAGAGGGTTGTGGAGTGGGACACGCGAACGGGCGCATTGTTGCAGTCGCGGATGGGGCATTCGGACGGAATAAGTTGCGTGCAAGTGAGCAAGTACGGTGTTATCGTGACAGGTAGCTGGGACGCGTCGGTGCGACTCTGGGAGGGGATCCAAATATCTGTGTAATCTACCAAATATGCCGGCATTCAAGCATGCGTCGGAAATTAGAGGGAATACTCAAATGTACATGAAAGTTAGACGTTTAAATGTAAATGAAAGTAGGATAATTGAGACCGGCTAGTGGTTGCAGCTTTCTGGACTGCGGCAGAGGGTTGGTGCAAACAGTACATTCTCAAACGGAGAGTAAAGCAAAAGCAGAAAAAGTACAAGTGTTCCATTTTTGGTCGTCCCCTGGTTCTTTGCCTCCAGATATGACGCATCTTTGCCATTCTCAGGAATCGAGTGTTGAAGTATGAATTGCAAGTGGCGATAGTATCCTTGATTGTGTTGCACCGCCTTTTCGGTCCCTTGCTCGGAGGCAGAAGATTGGGCTCCCTACTTCCCATTCGACCACCCCTTTGCCCGAACGGAGGCTTACCACAATAAATTCAACATATTCACCGCCCGCCGTGTTTGACTATGATACACACCAACACGAAGAGTGACCCCTGCGTTCGCTTGCTAGTTCTCAGATAAAGTCTCTCTACCTTCCTCTCGATGGCTTCAGGCCTCAGAACGTACAGTGGTCAAGCCTGACCCGTCAAGATAACCCCCCTGTAGACGCTCTAGAGCGATTCAGTGTGCATTCTAGGTCGCGGCCAAGACAGAGCTCCCTACTTCTCTCTCTTGGCTCACAAATGATTACGAATGCTCGCATAAAACCGCTCTTTTTACCGTTCCCGCCCCTTCAAGCCGTTTCCTTAACTATACCCTTATCTTTGCCTTGGTTATAGTTCGCATTTCCCAAAGGTGCAAGTCTTTATCTGACCTGTCACTTGACATAGAGCTCTCCTTGCCATATCGATGCGAGGCTTCGCCCCTGTGCGCAACCTCTTCATATTTTCTGGATGGTGTTTCCTCCACCCTTGACATTTCCATATTCCATCCTAGCCGTCCGTACCTACCGCTCACCTTTTCATTAAACTTTTCCTATAATGCTACTAATGGAGACATGAAAGTCAATTTTCGCACTATCTACGCTCCTACCGGACAAGTTGATGTCCAAGGGCCTCCTCTGTGATGATTCCGTTCACTTGCTTATCTCCAAGGTCTGCCTCGGGGTGAGCTCCGGCATCCTCCTCCTCCTCCTCCTCCTCGTCCTTAAACCACGCTTGCTCCATCAACAAGACCTCCGGGTGGTCCCTGACATAGTCTTTTAGGAGCTCGGAGGGTAACACTTTCGGGTTGTAAAAGAGGGCCCTGTCCACCAGGTTTCGCACGGTAGACTCCCGGCGGACCTGTTGCCGCAAACGCTCCGAGGCACGGCCCAGAGCTGCCAAGAAATCCGTGAAGGAAGCCTGCATGTCCAAAACTTGGGGGACCAGTCGCTTTCGGTAGTATTCCTTCATGTTGTCCATGCTTGCCAAGCGATCGATCTTAATGCCCTGGAGCTCCTCCACCCATTCCCCGAGTTTCTGGGTCGAGATGATCTCAGAGTACGCGGCGGCTGAGTAGAGCAAGGCGTGCCCGTTGGTCTTTCGGGGCGCACGGCTCATTTGGCGCACGATGTACTTCGCAGCCATATCCGCGGGCATGATAGGGTAGCAGCTCTTCTCGCACATCTCCTTGGGCATCATGTGACTCTCGGAGAGTGTTTGCATGACGGAGAAGGCCACAAAATCGCCCGTAAATCCACCCTTGGTGTTCACGGAAATGAGGGGAATACGATATGCGAGGCAGTTCAGTTTATAGTGCCGGGCTGCGAAATGTAGAATATCCTCGGCACGGCGCTTGATCTGCACGTAAGGCATGGCCCGAAGGACCTCGCGATCCTTGTCTGTGGCTGCCTCCTCGGCGTCCAGCCACCCGGAGGACACGTAGTGCACACTGGCATTGTTTTTACGGGCGAGCGTGATGATGTTCATGAGCCCCGAGATGTTGCACGCCACGGACTCCGTGTCCATGTGCCACTTGCGGGACCCTCCGGCGTGCACCACTGCATCGACCTCCAGCACCAATCTGGCGTAGAGCTCGGGTTTCAGACCGAAGTTAGGCGAGGCCATATCACCGGGCAAAGCCACAATGTGCGCCGCGAAAGAAGGCTTCCAGATCTTGAGCAGGCGCATGGCCTTTTCAATGCGGGCCAGCCCGCCCTCCGCAGTGGCACCACGGACCACACAGAAGACCTTGGGGATACCGGCTTTGATCAAGTAGCGCAGGAGATGCGCACCCGTCAAACCGGTGGCCCCGAAGAGGAGCTTGGCCCCCGAGCCGAGGCTGGAGAGGCTCATGTTGCCCCTCTTCAAGGGCTGCACCACCAGCTTCTCGCCGTCCTCGAAGAGGGTCGTAATCATGCTGTTCATCTCCGCCTTGTTGTGGAGGACCATCATCCCATCTTGGTTCGCGTCTTCACCTTCGGTCTCCCCGCCCTTCTTGTCGCTCGATCCACGGGATTGCAGCTTGTAGATGATCTTAGAAACGTCCTCCAAGGTGTTGTCGGGGCTCATCTTGACCGAACTGACCTCGATACCAAAGTGCTTCTTGATGCGTCCTCCCAGCTCCACGAAACCGAAGGAATCCAAGCCCAACGTCACGAGCTGGGATGTAATCAGCACCTCGGACGCGCCCGTGATCTCCTTGATTTCCTCCGACAAGAAATGGGCAATCTCCTTGGTGGTCATGAAATCGCCCTTGGCGGCGACGGCACCCAGCG
>Ga0102934_1000605_pt1 | contig 24327 bp, 20 predicted proteins | sample SalPonR2_A_D1_MG_FD_78175 | JGI IMG/M metagenome (GOLD analysis project Ga0102934, IMG submission 78175) | Salt pond soil microbial communities from South San Francisco under conditions of wetland restoration - Salt Pond MetaG R2_A_D1_MG | ecosystem: Environmental > Aquatic > Marine > Intertidal... | reverse complement strand
GGGGGGGGGCGAGGAGGAGGCAGAGGTGGAGGAGGAGCAGCGGGAGCTGCGGCGACTGACGGGCAGGCCGGTCTCGGAGGACCTCTTGCTCTTCGCCATGCCCGTGTGCGCGCCCTACTCGGCCCTGGCCCCCGCCTACTACAAGTACCGCGTCAAGCTGACGCCCGGCGCGCAGAAGAAGGGGAAGGCGGCGCACCAGGCCCTGGAGGTCTTCGTGCGGGACAGGGAGGCGACGCCGCGGGAGGTGGAGCTGATCAAGGGCATCGCCGACAACGAGCTGGTCGCCGTCTGCATGGGCGACGTCCAAGTCTCCAAGCCCGGCATTCAGGCGGCGCTGCTCAAGGCGAAGCGCAGCAAGGCCACGGCCAAGGTCAAGGCCTCCCGGGGGCGCTGAGGGAATGGGGGCAGGAAAAGAGGAGGGAAAGAGGGGACACAGGGGGAAGGCCGACGAATTAAATCCTGGAAAATGAAATCAGTCTTAGAGTACTTGGACGGGATGGTCTATGTTGCTTTTGCTGCGGTGCTGAAAATTTCATATTCATGGTGATTCTTTTATACTCCTCTACGAGACGTCAACACACTGGCAGTCAAGCTACGCGTTCTTGACAGGGATCTCTGCACTGAGGGGGCGGATGCCCTTTTCCTCCTTTTCCTCCTTTCCTTGTTCCCGCCGGAACCGCGGCTCGCGTGCAAGTCCTCCCATCAGGCCGTCGCCACAGCCGCCCCTCCGTCCCCGTTCTGCACCTTGTACCTCTTGGGGCCAGCACCGCTGCCGTCGATACCCTCTCGCAGGTAGAGAGGCGCTACAACATCCCGGTCCGCCCGCCAGAGCCTGAGCATGTCCTCGTCCAAGGCGGGGAAGCGGGCCTGAAAGGACTGGATGACGCCTTCCACCGTGGCCGGGAACTCTCGCAGGCGCACCTCGGGCTCTCCGGCACCCTCCCCGGGCGCCAGCTCCAAATGCGGCTGGACGAAGAGCGGCCGCTCCTTCTTCTTGGCTAGTACCACCTGACGCATGGCGAGGAGGTGGGCCGGGACCTGCGAGTAAGAGTCCACGTACATGGCCCTGGCCTGCTCCACGTCGGCGGTGGACTTGTAGACTTGGATCCGGCGCAAGAAGTCCGCGACGGCCGGTACGCCCACCTCCAGGATCTTGGTTCGGTCCAGGGAGACGGTCAGGCCCTTCTCCTCGTCGGGCGCCAGCGTCACCAAGCCCTTTCCTGCCTCCAAAAGGACGCGGAGGATGCAGAACCGGGCCTGCATGTGTGCCTGGGGTGTGTGGGAAAGCTGGGACTTTAGACTTGCTGCTTGTGGGTGCCAAGAGACCGGGCAACCGCTCCCGCCCAATCATCGATCCCCTCCACCCCTGTGATCCGTCCGCCTCCACGCACCTGACCCCAGCTGCCCGTCTCAGGGCGGTAGAACTCCAGCGCCAGCAGACCCGCCCGGACCATGTTCAGCCAGTTCACGTAGAGGATGTCCTGTGCCTTGTCTCCCTCGTGCCCGAAGATGGAGAGGACCCGGGGCTGCACGCACAGGAAGATGCCGACCAGCTCGGCGCGACACTCCTCGTAGGAGGAGCCGAAGCCCGGGAAGCGCGAATCCCAGCTCTCGCCAGGCTTGTAGAAGGAGGCCACGGGCCTGTCCGTGAGGGGGTCGAGGGTGATTTCTCGCTCGAAGTTGAAGCTGCCGTCCTTGTGCTGGCAGAAGAGCTTCCCGGAGCCGTGGCCGAGGAGCTCGTGGATCCCGACCTGGACCTCGAAGGCCTCCTTGACCAGGGCCTTGAAGAGGGCCTCATCTCCATTGTCGCTGCGCAAGAAGTTGACAGTCTTGGTGGAGAGGGAGGCGGCCAGGACTGTGGATAGGGGCGGGAAAGGGGGATAAGTGGGCGGGGGCAGATCAGGGGGGCCGCAGGCGCACCCCCAGGACCCTTTGGGCAGACCCAGCCACGCAGAGAGCCTACAAGCGGAGCCTCTCTTCCGCAAGAGAGAGGCCGTACCACCCCTGCTGCCCGCTCTCGGTCATCGCTCGCGTACCGTTGCCCAGGGAGACGTTCTTGAAGCCCTCGTCCTGGCGGATGTCGTCGTAGTTGGGGATGTTGATGCCGGCCGGGATGCCGCTGCTCCCGAAGGCGAGCACGTCCAAGGAGGTGAAGTCCGGGCGGAGGAAGGCGTCCTTCTCGAAGCTGGGGGGCCAAGGGAGCAGGGGCAGCAGGCTCTCGGCCGCCTGGACCAGGTCGGCGAACTTCTCGCTCATGGACCGATTCACGACCGCCACGAAACCCTCCCACTCCGCCCGCACCCCGAAGGGGTCGCGGTAGGACTCGATGAAACCGATGTAGGATTCCACGGCCGGCCCTTTGTCCTGCACCCAGACCCGGCTCCCGTCCTTGTGCGCCTCGATCGAGCCCGTGCGGAAGCTCTGGCAGTAGTGCGTAAGCATGCGCTCCTGGAGAGGGCTCGCGGCATGGGCCTTGGCGCGCTCCAGCGCCGCCGCCACGCGACCCATGAGGGGCGCAAAGTCTCCGGCCACCACCTTGATGGGGGCCTGGCCTCCCCCGTCACCCCCCACGGTCCCCTCCGCCACGGGCGAGGGGCTCGCCTCGGCCGCGGCCTGCCTGACAAGGTAGCCCCCCTCAACCTCTTTGAAGAGGCGTGTGTTGTAGGCTGATATACCCCGCTCATCCAGAAACGTTTGCACGGCGGCGGCATCGTCCTTACTCACGTTTGCCGAGTAGTAGGAGCTGCTCCCGGAGGGTGGGAAGCCGAGCTCCTTGACGGGGGCGGTGGAGTACAGCACTTCCCGCACGGCCTCCCACAGCTCTTCGATCAAGGCTTTGTGAGAGGAATAGGCGGTCGCAGCGGTCAAAATTTGGTGGAATGCTTCCGCTGAAATCGCGGGGATGATTTTGCTGTCCCCGAAGCTTTTCATGTTCCCCATATTGGCCAGGAAAGCGGCCGCAAAGGTGAGGAAGGCCCTCCACTCCTCTTCGCCTACGCCTGCCGCCGCCTTCAGGCTTTCAAAGCCGCCGTCTTTCTCGCCGCTAAAGGTCAGTTGCAACAGGGTGAAAATGACGGGCGCCTCGTAAGAGCATTGGAACAAGCAGATCTTGGCCCCTTCCCAACTGGCAGTGGCAATATGCAATGCGTAGAGCTTCTCATTTGCGCTTAAACCGTCGAAGGCCTGACCCGCGTCCAGCCTCGAGACGCTAATGTCATTTGGATAGGACGACATGCTTTATAAAGCTGTGAATGATAATAAGAGCACAAGCGGATGAAGGTAGTGGATGAGTCGGCAGTAAGATATATGGCGCTGCAGCGCGGCCGAGGGCCCTTCAACGGTACAAAGCAAATAAATGGAACTTCGTTCATACGTCAATACTATAATGTATTGCGGTAGACATTGTACAACATATTAGCCGCTATTACACAGCTTCAACCTATCGGCGGCAGGTGACTCGTCGCTCCCATGCTCAATCCCTCCACCTGAGAAATCTTTTGGACATCATTATTTTTAGGGAAACTAGAGGCCATTCGTCAAACCTGTGAGCACTTCAAGCCATCCCTCCAAAAACATCGGCAGGAGGAACATGCCTAACAGTTTTGGCGACCACGGCAAGCCTATGCAGCGAGTCAAGCGAGGGTGATACGAGATAGAAGGAAGGGGAGGAGGGGCGATGATGACGGCTGCATGTGATGAAATACGACCCCTCGATTTCCTCGGCCCCTTCGAGATGACACGGGAATGATGATGACGGCTGCATGTGATGGAATAGGACCCCTTGATCCCGCAACATGAGATTTTCACCTTCCATCTCCATATCTCAGTCCTATGTACCTTGTAATGTGGCGGACATTTGGCGAACAGATTTTGGGCATAACATTGTTGGATTTATGGAAGCTGTAATAATCAATTGAGCAAGCAGGGGCGGAAGATGATTCCATCATGTCGACGGCTTGATACTGTTTAGTTTCCTCTCCAACCTGAAATGACATACTTTTCCATAATCCAGCCCACTGACACCCGGCACGTCGATTTTTGTGTGGGAGGGACGACACATATCTCATTTTGTCACTTTATCGCATCCTCTTGTAGGCCACACTGGACCGTCTCACTCGTGCGGATGGCCTCGGCGCTACCCCGCTCAAGCTGTCAATGCGTTTCTGCTATATGGCAGCGGATTGCCACACCTACAATCACCGCAACGTTTTCGAACTCGAGCTCTCAGTGTCAGCCGCCCGTTTCTTGTGGCCTGAGAAGAAGACTTCTCCTTGCTTTGCCTTTCTCAACCAAAGCCCCCGCAGCTAAGAAAGGGAAGAAGGGCGGGGATGAAGGAGGGGGAAGCGGTGCGGCCGAGACTTCCGTCGGGGACGTCTCCAAAGTGGCGCCAATCAACATTTACAAGGAGGGCAAGGATCCACCGTTGTTGCCCGATGATCAGTACCCTGAATGGCTTTTTGACATACGGGTGAGGAGTGGATGCGAGCACCCTCTTGATCCCCAGTACTTTCAAGGTTCCATTCCAGTGTTCGCCTGATTTTTATGTCTTATCCTACATGTAACCTTTACTGAAGGCTTGCGCAAGCCATGTCCCACTTTTTCATCTCCATGTTTTGCCTTCAGACCCTTTTCGAGCATTCTGGACCTTCCCCCACACTTCAGCACCTTTCCCCCATCGACACAGCCTCTCACGCTACCTGAGTACCGTAAGATGGATATTGCCAAACTTCCCCTGAGAGAGCAGCGCCGATATTGGAAGCTTCTCAATCGCCAAGTGATCAAGGAGAAGAACGCCGCCGGGCAGAAACTCTAGTGGCGCGGGCGGGGGGAAGACAGGCGTCTCCTGACGGGTCGTGCCATGGGGGCCGTTCGACAACATTTAGGTAGCGCAAAGAAAAAAGCTTAATCAAGTACGAGTGCGGGGTTTCGATGGGTTACTTTTATCAATCATCCTTACAAATCATGGACAAGCAGTGCAAGAGCCTCTATTTTGGCGGCGTCCGTCCCTACGACTCCTCCGCCCTGCCCCCCCGAAAAGCCGAATGCCCGGACTTTCTCCGCAACGGCCCCCCGGCCAGAGCCCCGTATATCCCCCACACTCCTGCACGAAGCATGCACCTCCCTCACCCCAGTCGTTGCCACCAGCTGCGACACGTTGCTCAGGCAAACCCCCGCCCCTGCCATGATGTTCACGTCGGTCCCAGCCACGGCCTCGACCATGCGCGCGATGTTCCGTCGTCCCTCCCAAGCGGAGAGGGCCCCTCCCGAGGTGAGCACTCGGTCCAGAGAGCGCGGAGGCAGGGCTTGTATGAGGGCGAGGAGGCAGGCGGGCGGGTCGGGGGTCAGGTCGATGGCTCGATGAAGCGTGACGCTCAGGGCCGGGGCGCCACCCTCCCCGTCCCCTTTGGCGGCCTCCGTGAGGAAAAGCATCGCCTGCACGGCGAGATCTCCTCGCTCTGCATCGGTCACCCCGAACACAACGCCGGCCAGTCCGAGGCGTCGCGCTACCTTGATGTCCCGGGCCATTGTCTCGAGCTCCAAGGCCGAATAAGAGAAGTCGCCGGCGCGCGGACGGATCATGGCCAACACTGGTGGGGGTGACTCGTGCCGTTTGGCCAATGCCATCGCCATCTCCATCAAACCATATGATGGCGTGAGGCCCCCTGCGTCCAGATCGCTGCACAGCTCGATGCGATCTGCTCGGGGAAGAGCAATTGAGAGGCCTTCGGGGCTGTCGACGCAAACCTGAAGGGATACAAAATTTTATATGTAAATGCTTGCCGAAAACCACGATCACCCAACCAGTATCCGTTCTTATAGCAGGTAAAAGTCTGATCGAAAAAGAGCAGATTTTCTTACCTCAAGTACCTTGTGGTGTCTCAAATTACTCTGTGTCATTTCCTCCCGGCGCTATATGATTTATAGGTATAATGACCATTTTAAAATGAGGACTCGTCGCTTGTAAAGGCTAGATGAAGGTAACATGTCCTTTTGCCGCGTCCAAAGTGCATGTTTGTGACTCGAATAACATTTAAATATCATTCTCCACTCTTTCCTTCACATGAGGTCTTGCATGTAACCTCATCGCTATGTCATGAACGAATATCGGGAAACAGCTTCAAAACATTTAACATCTAAAATCTCCCATATTTATTTCTCATTTTTATGTTGACATCAGAGTATACATTTGTTTCCGTGCGAAAGTCCATATTCAGAGCACTAAAAGTTGTGAGAGGATCGTATCGATCAAGTGACGTAACATCCCGTCTTGTCAGGAAGGAACCTTGAGTAAATGCATGCTACTCTCCACATTCGCAGGACACATAGGATATGTGATAAGTCGATGCTCCAACTTGATCACTTGACGGCATCGGCTGTTTTATCTTGGAACTCGGGCGCTTTTTGCCTCCTCATCCCCCCCCAAAAGTTTGAAAAACCGTTTTCTGTTATTTCCGGAAGCAAGTCTAACGGTCCGTTGCCGTCCGTGAAACATGCGTACATCTCAGACCTTTTCAATCTTCTCACGCGTAACATTGTTCAAACCCTTTCTCATCTGAGTCGCTAGACTTCGGGAAATGATATCAGCCAATCATCTCTTTCATGAAAGGACTCGAAGCAACGTGATTGGCGCCGGAATGAGCCTTGATGGAAACTTGACTGTTTGTGACGTTTTTTCCCGCATGACTTGTATAGCAAGCTTGGTGAGATATTGAGTCTTCCTATCAATGGCTGACTCCATCTACCGGCTGTCGTACTCGATAGAGATCAAGCAAGCATTTTACAAATCTTCTAAACATCTTTTTTCGCATTGCACGGACGAATAACAGATTTTCACACAATTTAGCTGACGGCAAATGGAAAAGGAAGGCAATTTCAAGCATAATCTACCGCCCCCTGCGGCTGACGAAGGTACCGATGTGTACCACTCCGACCGCATAAAGGGCATGGCAAGCGTGGATCCCATCAACATTTCCTGGGAAAATGTCTCCCTTCGAGTGCCTGTCAAAGGTAGCAAGATGAAAAAGAATGTACTCGCGAATGTATCCGGACGCCTGCAGGCGGGTCACATCAGCGCGATCATGGGTGCCAGCGGCTGCGGTAAAACGAGCCTCCTCAATGTTTTGGCTGGGCGGGTGTTAGCAGTTAAGGGCGGGGAGCTGGACGGTCGGCTTCTGACCAACGGCAAGATGCGAGTCGAAAATGACTTCCGAAAAGTTACAGGATACGTCACACAGGAAGACACACTGTACGCCTGTCTGACAGTGTATGAAACTCTGCTTTTGACGGCTTTTTTCAAGTTGGGCAACAGCATGGGCTCGCGGCAGATCCTGGAGGACTACGTCTCCAGCGTGATAAATGACATGGGTCTTAAGAAATGCCGTGACACGGCTATCGGTGACGAGATGATCAAGGGCGTGAGTGGAGGAGAGCGAAAACGAGTCAGTATCGCAGTGGAATTGATTTCGAACCCCTCAGTACTCTTCCTGGATGAGCCCACGACGGGGCTGGACTCCTTTCAGGCGCTAGCAGGTGAGTATCCCCGGGTCGATCTTCTTGCTTTTTGGTTTCGTGCTTTTAGCATTTACTCTATCTATACTTGATATTCTGATTCGTGTGCTCGTCTCCCAATTGCATAACCCTTTCTTGATGACGAGACAGTCATGAGCTCGCTGAAAAGCCTGGCAGGGACCCAGCGGACCATCGTCACAGTCATCCACCAGCCCCGGTCTTCCATTTTCGCGATGCTCGACCGGCTTGTCCTGCTCTCAGAAGGCCGAACTATCTATGTGGGTCCTGTTTCAGAAGTGACGTCCTACTTCCAAAGACAGGGCTTCTCCTGCCCCGATGACTCGAGCCCAGCAGACTACCTCCTGGACATTGCGGCGAAGGACTTTCGGACGAGCACGCTGGAGGCGCTGAGCCAGCGCCGCATCGATGTCCTGACCGAGGCCTACGAGGACTTTTCTCGCAAGGAGAAGGCGATCGCGCCCAAATCTTCTACCGGAGCAGGGAAAGAGGCTGGGCCGGTGGCGGCGAACAAAGATCGCGGCGACCTTCTGGTCCGGGCGTCAGTGGACGAAAGAAGCGTACGGGTAGGATGGTGGACTCAAATCCGACTCCTTGCATGGCGAAACTTGATGGTGGCCTCCCGGAACAGGATCGCACGGATAGTAGGAATCGCTTTGCCGGTGTTCTTTGGGCTGCTCTTCGGAGCTATCTGGAGCAATCGCGACGCCGATCCTCAGAAGGCGATTCAGGACCGCATCGGCCTTATGTTCATGGCCACAGTCCTCACGGGATTCCTGGGTATGTCGGAGAACATTCAGACCTTTCCGATCGAAAAGCGGACGGTGCAGAAAGAGCGGTCTTCGGGCCTTTACTCCCTTTCCGCTTACTACGTGGCCAAGGTGGTGACCAACATCCCCTTCGCGCTGGCCGGACCTGTGCTCTTCTGCTGCATTCTTTACCCCGCTGCGGGAATGCGCATGGGCCTGGAGCATTTCTTGGTGTTTCTTGTGGTCATCATCATGCAGATTCTTGCAGCGGGGGCACTCGGGATGTTTCTGAGCAGCCTTGCGAGTGACCCGGAGATCGCCAACGCTATGGCCCCAGCTTTCAACATCATCTTCACGGTTTTCAACGGTAAGGCCACAGGACGACCCCAAATTGAAGGAGAAGTCGGTGGGCCAAAACAATTGTTTGAGAGGACGAGTTGTGACAGGTGGAATCTCATTTCTCCCTTGGCTACCTCGGCCCCCCTTTCCTAGGTGTGCTGATCAACGTCAATGATCTCCCCGATGGAACTCAGTGGCTGGCTATCATCGGCTACATTCGATGGTCGTTTGAGGTGAGTCTTAATTTGTGGGAAAGAACTCAATAAACAAGCATGCGTCTGTCAAGGATGCATCACCGCTCCGAATCGCTTATTATTTATTCCCGAAAACCTCTGACCGATCCATTTTCACGTGATTACCCATGGTCCCAGGCTTTGGCAATCAACGAGTTCCGAGACCGGGCTATCTCGTGCGGTACCGCGGTGAGCCCGAGCACTTGCATCACTAATGGGAACGAGATCCTCAAGCTGTATGACTACTATGACGGTGACATCGGCTTCTGTCTTTTGTGGATTTTAGTCATCGCCCTTGTCATCCATTGCGTGACATTCGCGAACCTGTGGCGTAATGCCACCTCCTACTTAAGAATGCGGGTTCTACCTCCCGCGGTGGAAGTGGCGGAGGAAAATGCCAAGATGGCCGTGGCTGTACGCGCTGTACCGCCGAGTAAAGAGGAGGAGGAGAAGGCTCTGGAAGAAGTGAGCGTCCGCGATGGGGGAGCCGGGGAGATGGCCAATGTGGCTGCAGTGAACGTATCGTGGCAAAACATCACCCTCAAAGTGGGCGGAAGGAAAGGCCACGCCCCCAAGATCGTGCTGAATGACGTGAGTGGAGAGGTTCGCAGCGGAGCATTGACGGCGATTATGGGCCCTACAGGCAGCGGGAAAAGCTCCTTGCTCATGGTCTTGGCGGGCCGCGTGGCCCAAACAAAAGGAGCGACATTGACCGGCACCTTGCTCACGAATGGAATCTGCCGGGACGATGCGGCCTTCAAGAAAATCGCCACTTTCGTCACGCAAGATGACTTGCTCTTCGGACACCTCACCGTCAAGGAAACCCTGACGCTGGCCGCACACTTTGCACTGGGCTCCTCCAAGAATCCGGCGCAGAAGGCATCGCTCGTGACCAGCGTAATCAACGACATGGGTCTGAGCAAGACTGTCCACACGATCATTGGCGACGAGCGCGCGCGCGGCGTGAGCGGAGGAGAGCGTAAGCGCGTTAGCATCGGCGTGGAGCTGATCAGCAATCCGGCGGTCTTGTTGTTGGACGAGCCCACGAGCGGACTGGACGCCCACCAGGCCAACGCGGTCATGGCCGCTCTGAAGAAGCTGGCGCAGGCAAAGCGGACGATTGTGGCCGTGATTCACCAGCCCCGTTCCTCCATTTTCGCCATGCTCGATGTTCTGGTCCTCATCTCCGAGGGCCGGACGATCTACCTCGGTCCCGCCAAAGATGCCTCGCGCCATTTCGCCACACAGGGCTTCCCTTGCCCGCCGCATTTCAATGCCGCGGACCTGTTCCTGGACAAGATCTCCATGGACTACCGAACGGAGGCCCTGGAGGCCGCCACCCGCCAGCGCATCGCCCATCTGGCCGACACCTGGCACCGTCATCCCTACCCTGACGTTAATGACTCGGGCGCTGGAAGCTCCACAGGCTCCGCGGCCCCGCCTGTCCCCCGTGGTCCTAGTTGCAGGGATTTGGCAGCCGCAGCGATGATCTCTCCACAGGAGCGAGGAGGATGGCTCAACAACCTGTACTACCTGACGTGGCGGGCCTCCAAAAGCGCCTACCGCAATACCTTCGCGATGATTCTGCGCATCATGCTCAACGTCATGTTCGCACTCATTTTCTCTGGTATTTGGCACGACGTGAGCAATACGCAGACGGGCATCCAGTCTTTCGTGGGGATCATTTTCATGGTCTCCGTCAACGTGGCTTTCTCCAATACCCAGGCAGTCATCACAACCTTCCCTGTGGAAAAGGGCATCGTCCAGAAGGAACAAGCCTCCAGCGCCTACAGCCTTTCGGCCTACTACTTGAGCAAGTTCTTTTCAGAGCTGCCTTTAAACCTGGTGGGCCCCGCTATCTTTATCTCCATGGTGTTCTGGATCATCAACTTCGACCACACCCTCGCCAACTACGGCGTTTTCCTCGCGACCACCTGTCTGGCCTCCCTGTCCGCGGTCGGGCTCGGGATCTTGATCTCCACCCTGGCCCCGAACACCGAGGTGGCGACCGCCCTCTCCCCCGTCTTCAACGTGTTCTTCCTTATCTTTTCAGGCGTCCTCATCAACATTGACAGCCTGCCTGCCGGGGCTCGGTGGGTCGCCTCCATCAGCCCCATCAAGTGGACCGCCAACGCCCTGGCCCTGACCGAGTTCACGGGAGCAACATTCACCTGTGTCCCCGAAGAGCGCTGTCTAGCCACAGGCGAGGAGGTCCTGTCCCTCTACTCCTGGGATGAATCCACGGTGGGGCAAAGCATGCTGGCCATTTCTATTATCATGGGCGTCCTCCTCACTATGGGGTATGTGATTCTCCGAATGAGTTTGCCCCGGTACATGACTGTACAAGGAAAAGAAGAGCGACTGTAGCTCAAGCTGCGGCCACGAAGGGGAGCATTGCACAATCGTCTGATAAGAGCACGGGCCATAGTACCCGATCTGACGTAAGATGACATGGTACTTTGTTCAAAAACAGGTTCGCATCATCATCGAAATTCGTGAGAACTTGGCAAATTTTAGTGACGTCCTATTAAGAATGAATTTATTCTTATCATGCAGCAGTCGCTTCACCAAGAAATAATATTAAAATTAAAAACCGTGCTATGCTCGAAAGTAGTTCCTCTTCGCGTTCAGTAGTCACGCGCGACACCAAGCCATTACGCTTGCAAAATTCCCATCGGCCCCGTAAACACTAGCAAAGCAATTCAAAAAGAGGCTAGAAAGTTGAAGCCAATGAAATCAAAGCAAGTGTACTCATAGGAATCGTTTTGAAAGTGGAGCTACTTATTTTTCCCCCCCCGGCAATATTGTCTTCATCTTACCTAATCTTACACCGCAAGGACATGCAGCTTATAATTTCTGGGTCTAGGAAAAGCACCCGACAGGTTTTATGAAACAGAAGAAGACGAAACGATTCAAAAAGTTAAAAAATATCAGCCAAGGTGGAGGGGGCAAGTGTGAGGGCCCGTCGGCCCATTGGACGTCAAGCGTCGGATACGACCATGCGGCCTACACGCACAAGGATCATTTTCCATATTAGCGGCCTCACAGATCATGTCCCCCTGCTTCAAGTTGACTCGGCTATTAAACGTCCATATATACTTTTCACATTTGCGCAGATTTCACTGAAGAATGGAAATCGACGGCGCTGTCAAGCTGGTCGTGGGGGCCACACCAGATGCTCTGAAGGCATGTATTGCTACGCACATCGCGACAGCCGCCCGATTAGCAATTGCTCAACGCGGCCGCTACATTCTGGCTCTTTCTGGAGGCTCCATGCCACATACATTAACTGGGCTGATCACCGTTCCGGGTGTTGATTGGGCTCGCGTCTTCATTCTCTTCACAGATGAACGCTGCGTGCCCCTGGACCATGAAGACAGCAATTATAATGCGTGCAACAGTGCCTTTCTCAACAAGTTGCCAATTCCTGTGGGGAATATTTTGACAATTGATAACTCACAGGGCACCGCGGAGGCCATCGCGCAGGATTACGAGAAGAGGCTGATGGCTCTGCTTGCCGTGCATGGCGCTCTGTCGATAGACACTGTACTCCTCGGCATAGGCCCGGACGGTCACACTGCCTCCTTATTTCCTGGTCACGCCTTACTCTGCGAGACGAAAAAGCTGGTGGCAGGCATCACGGATTCTCCCAAACCACCGCCAGAACGCATCACACTGACCTACCCGGCTTTGCGAGCCGCTCAGGAGGTTGTCTTCATAGCCGTCGGGGTGGCGAAGGCTTCTCTGTTTAAAGAGGCTCTGTGCTTTTCGACCAGTAGTATGGATGGGCCTAGAGAAAAAGCGGAGTACGCAGAGGCCGCCGATTGTAGTCTCATGACCGCCACGATCCGGGAAAATTTGCCCTTTCCAGCCTTCCAGGTCCGACCTGCCTCGGGAGAGCTTTGGTACTACACGGACAGAGAAGGCGCCTCCTTTCTGCCTGCGCACGGCTTGTCGCAGAACCAGACAGAAAAAATGGGCACGGGATTTCTTTAGGAAGAAAAAAGAGAGACTAGTGTAAAAAAGGCTTGGAGGGAGAATTTACGAGGAGTCACGTGTACTTCACATTAGGAGCGCCATGTCTCAGTGGAATGACTCTGTCTGTCTGCTTGTAGACGTAATTTCCCTCGACTTTCATTTTTCTTTAAAACGGACTTATCCTTCGTACCCAATGTGAGCTATATTTCGGGAGCTTGGCATTTTGAAAATCCATACATACATGATCGTCATGGTCGTGTTTGTATTCACAGAGTGAGTCCATCCCACTTTCTTTATTTTCTCCCTTGGCCGGCCTTTGAGTCTTGCCGTCACTCTTTTAATGCACGCGTTCAAAGGCGAGGCCTCGCCCGTGCTTGCCGCTCCTTGTCAGGAATGAGCACAGCCCCCGTGACCTCGTCACAGGTCTGCCAACATTCCCTTTTCTGCATATCTTTCGGCCTTCGCCAGGCTTCTGTTCCCTCCAATCTGTGGCGAAGGCGTGACCAAGTGAAGCGGAGAGCGACTGGGATGGTCCAGACTAAGGCGGATCATTGCGGATACCGGCCTTTGCCCTCTTGAGAACCCAGGCTCCGCGCCTGCTTCAGTTGTCGCAAAGGCCCCGGCCGCAGCATGTAATGCGGCAAAAGATGCTGCCGAAGCAGCGTTTCTATCCGAAGACATGGCCTTATGAGCGCCGCGCCGTTCATTGGCAGTGCCAGAGGTTCCATTGGAAAGGCTTGATCCCCGTTTGGCAGCTTGGGCCCCTTTCCCAACCAGCTGGTAGTGCCCGCTCCCCACCACCCACGCCCGGCCTTCGTGCTCGTCTTCCTCGCCCTCCGTTGCGTCGTATTCCCGTGCTTTCTCGGCCTCTGGATCTTCCCGGTGTGCCCTTGTCATTGATTTTCTGCGCCGTCTCCCGTCGTTGTGTTCGTCGTTGGCGGACATGGGTTCGTTCATGGAGAGCCGCGGCCGTCGGATGGACGAGAGGGAGATCTTGCCTGTGGATGATAAGCGAAGGACCTTGGCTGGTCGCGGGGAAGAGGCCGCTCCTGTAGTGAGGGCGACGGCAGACGCTGGTGTCGGGACGGAGGGGGAGGGGAAGGCCGGCGTCGGGGCGGTCAATGGCGTCGACTTGGGCCGCGGCGTCCGCTTCTTCTGTTCGACTGAGCCAGCATCCGTTTTTTTGGCCGGCGGGATAACTCTGTGGTGCTTGCAGCTGGAAACACCGCAACCCACCGCCCGCAGGCCGTAATGAAGCTCCAAAAACTTGACGAAGGCGGCCCAATAGGAGGGTCGGTGCTCCGCATAGTCGCTTCCGGCCAGCGCGGGGCTCTGCAAAATGTCCACCGCCTGAGCCCCGTCAAGGCCCCGGCGGTCATCCCCCAGGGCCTCCAGAGCCTCCCGCAGCATTGTCCTGATGTGGCTCAGGTAGTTAGCTGCCGAGGCGAGGGTCAGCTTGTGCTGCGCGATCAAGAAGGCTTCCAGGCGGCGTTCCAGCACCCGATCCAGAGGGGTCTTGTGGATTTTCCCGCCCTTTTGGGAGTTGCGCCGCTTGTAGGAGGGGGTAGGGAGGATTGCCTCCTTTTTGACCGGCGCACGATCACCGGCCAGGTCCACTTTGACCCCCCTCTGCCCGTCGCCCTCGTCCCTCTCGTCCTCCTGACCGCCGCAATCCTCCAGCCCTCCATCTTCATCCTCGCCGTCAAGGCCGTCCTCACCACCCTCTGCATCGTCGCTCCCTCCCTTCAGAGGACCTGTGCTGTGAACATGAAGCCCGCTAGCGGCGAGGACGTGGGGGTCGTCCACGTCAAGGAAGGCTCCGCGGTAGGACTGACGCCGCGCGGTCCGCCCCCCATGCCGCACCATGTAGTTCTCCTTGCCCTCGTCCCTGTCCTCGTGCCCCTGTCCGATTAATCGCGAGCCCACCTTTCCCTTTGCCCTTCCATCACTACTACTGCGCGCTCCGTCCCCGCTATTCCTCCGGCGAGCTGGCATCTTTTCCGGCTTGAGCCCCACGGCCTCGAGCAGGATATTGATGGCTGCCCGTCGCCGGAGGACGGAAGCTTCGGAGCAGGGCGCAGAGCCTGGGAGGGATTCATCCTTGCCCGTACGATAGAGCGCTGTCACGACCGCGCGGTTCGAGCGGAGCATCGCTGCCAAGTCCTCCGACGAGGCGAGGGAGTGCGGGGCCGCCCCCAGGGCCTGCATCATCCAGACCGCTCGTGCCATCTCCTTGCGCAACGTGTCCGCCCAGTACTGCGCCGACACATTGCGCCCGTAGGTCAAATAGTGGTGCAACTCCAGCTGCAGCCCGGGCCCGAAGGTGTTGGAGAAGGCGACATCCTCCAGGGAGGCCGCGGGAGAGCCCGGCCCCTGCAGCTTCTCGCGTGGCGCTGTCATGAGGCTCGCCAACTGCACAGACGTGCTGCGCTGCTGTGCGGGCGTCAGAGTGGTGGATGGGGCATTCCCGCCGATCCTCGAAACCCCTCTTCTAGCAGCAGGCCCGTGGGACGCTCCCCTCCCTCCCCCGAGTCCCAGGCTCTTGGCGCGCCCCCCCCTTCTTTTCTGGAGCCGCACGACCGCGCCGGAGGGGGCCACCACCCCCACACCCCCCACGGGGAGCGCCTGCCTCAGCTCCAGCGCAGGCTCAGGCCTTTCCTCCTCCATGCCACGCCGTCGCCGTCGCCGCAGATGGCAGGCCGACGCCGACCGTCCTGGACTGGACACGGCGTCGAACTCCTCACAGACGCGGGCGAAGTCCTCGACCTCCGCCCCCTCCTCCCTCGCGTCCTCCTCCTCACTCTCATCCGCCACCTCCTCGCGTGCGTAGTCCCCGTCCTCGTCCTCGTTGTAGTCCACCACCTCGTTCAGCCGCCCCGCCCCCGCCTGCGCGTACCCGAGGGCAGCGGCATAGTCCAGCATCTCGGGCCCCGGCCCCCACGCTGGCTGTGCCTCTCCCCTCCCCGCCAAGGCGCTGGGGCTCACCCCGACGTGGGGTTGCGGGACCGGGCCTTGGTGCGGCTGGAGGGCGGAAAGGTGCGGGCAAAGCACGTGCGCAGCCTCGCCCGAGCCGTGGCCAGGTCGAGAGGCGACGGGGGACATGGAGAGGAGTGCCGCCACGGCGCCCGGCTCCCGTACGTCTTGAGCGCCCCCTCGGGGGGGCAGGGCTAGGCCGTCCTGCTCGGCCCCGTCCTGCTCCCCTCCGCTGCCGCCTTGTCCGAGGGCTCGGAGGGGGCTGGCGCCGCCCGCGCTGAGGCCTGTCCAGTCCATGGCCAGCCCCCCGGTCTCGGCCAGCAGGGCCCCGGAGGAGAGGCCTGAACATCTGGCAGAGCGGCCCGAGGGGATGGGAGACGTCGGGGCGGGTGCGGGGGCAGACAAAGGGTGGGAGCCCAGGAGGGACGCGACCTGACGCGTCCCTGCGTCCCCCGCCCCGACCATGGCCCCGGTAGCCGCGGCCGCCGTGGCCATCGCCAGCCTCTGCCCTTGCGCCCCCGCGGCCGCCAGTTCGGCAATGCACATGGGCCCCGGGGCTCCGACGTGGTCCAGGCCCTGCCGCGCCGTCCCGTTCAACCACATGGCCATACTCAGCTCCTCCGCCGGCAAGGGCACGCTGTGCTCCTGGGGGTGATGAGGCAGGAGCTGCTGGCGATGGAGCGTGTGCTGGGAGTGGTACAACGGCTGGCCACTGGGAGTGCTTTCCTTGCTGCTCGGCGAGGAGAAGGATGCACGCGGAGAGGACAGGGCCTCTCGCACTCCAGGAGACCCAGCAGCAAACACTCCACCTCCTCGCTTCCTCCTGCCTCCCGCTTTGAGGCTGAGGGCGGCGAGGGGAAAGAGAGGGACAGTGAGTTAAGGGAGTAACAAAAGCTGATGAACGAGGAGACGCCTTTATTCGCGGCAGCTTTTCCCCCCATGTAGGATTTCATACCTGTCGCAATACGGGGAAAGGCCACTGTGGTGTTCGTCGTCGAGTCTCCGGGAGGCGTCAGGAGGGGAGGCCGGCTCTGCCCGCGGCTGCGACGGGATCATCAGGGGGTCACTGCCTAGATCCGCCCGAGAAGGAGAATTCACATTCCCCATTCTTGTCGTAAGGACTAAGAAAAGATTGGGTAAAAATGTATTTTTACTGGCCTTTTGACCGCCACTCGTCTCCAGCGGCGATGACGATGGGCGAACAGGTTGTGTGAACGGGGAAGAGCGAGGCTGCGGGAAAAAGTGAGACGTCGAGGGCTGCGGGACAAAAGCCGCGAGGCCAGCGGGCGTTCCCTACGGAAAGATGGTACACTGACCTCCTGTTATGAGATCGCGTCGTCAGTTTTTAAATCAGGAGGCACGCTCTGTGGCACGAATCCTCTCTCTACTTCGGAGTGGTCTTCATTGAAAATATCAATACAAGTCTGTCCCTCGACAGTTTCTACATAGATATTGATATTAAGACGAGAGATATAATTCTCAGATATACAATGCTAAGGATGCGCAGTAGCAAGTGCCAGACAAGGATAGGGCCAATTCTTGGCGGTTGAAGCCTTCGAAGACTGAGGTCCCCCCGCTGGTCCGTGAGACCGGCTGAGGCCTGAGGAAGGCAGCGAGTCGAGTACGACCAGTGCCATTCTAGAGAGTGAGAGCATTTAGCACTCATAAAAGTTTGCCTTTCACGATAGCCCCTATCTTGGGTCCGAGCGGCGACGCAAGGGACGGAAAAGGGGCAGAGGGAATCCGCGTGGCCTCCAAATTCGTATTCGCGAGGGCGGGAAAGCGTTTGGCGCCAAGCGGCGCTACGTCATGCCCCCCGCCCCCCCCCCACGCATGACAGTGAACAACACAAGACGTCAATTGCTGTTCGCAGCCGTGTAATTTTTCGTGAAACCCCCTAAAAATATGCAGTGAGGTTTTGTTAGGGTTAGGGTTAACAACTTTATGCTTTGGCCAAAAAGGTTGACGGCGGACGTTTACTAGCGATCAGATGAAACAATGTATGCACAGCAGAAGCAAACTTATGTTTGGCAAAAGGGGTATATTATGAACGAGCATCAATCCGATCAATTCTTTCCCTCTTCCGCAGATGCATCAATTCCTCGACTTTCCTGGATGCATCCCGATTGGACCCACTTTATCGCCGCTTGATGGCCCATCCTCAGCAACTCATCAGCGACATCATCGGGAGGCGCCACAAAGGCCCACTGCATGGTTTGTTGCAAAGAAAACGGGTACGTGCTTCCAAGCAAGTGGGGCGTCACGTGCAAGTCGTCACGGAATAGGAAGTGACCTGGCAAGACGCATACCTGCTCAGTATGGCGGCGTGCCGTAGACGAAGTCACTCGGGAAACAGTCCACTATCTTACAAGTTTCATGTGGCTCACCTTGATAGCGTCGGGAACCGGCGGGACGAGGTCGATTAGGCCCCCGTCCACGTACAGGCCCGCGCGAAAGCGTGTCCAGAAGGGCTGAGCAGAGTCCAAGTACAAGGGAAGGTGGGAGGAGGCCAGGAGGGAGTCCAGCAGGTCTTGCCGGGAGTGAAAATGATGGAGAAGCTCCGGCTGTAGCTGAAAAGTGGGCCAGATGCGCATAACCGCGACTGTGAGGCTGCAAAAGTGATGACGGACGTTCAATGAGATGCGAACACTACTACCGATGCCTCCATCGTCGCGAGATCGAGGGGATAGACCAATTCCATGTTTTACCTTTCGTTCGCTAAGTCGTGGGCGTTGGGGGGCAAGCCTGCCTCCAGACTCTCAAGCAGCGTGCCGCGAACTCTGCCAAGGAATCCCGCAGTGCGGCAGGACCTGGTGATCTCCTTGTAGGCTAGCATCTGCTCGGACGGCGAGATGCCGCACACAGTGGAGGCTGCCACCAAGGCCCCACCGGAGGCGCCTGCAAGCTAGTATGTAGAGGCGACAGGCGTGAATGAGAATGAGAGAGGTCCACTGACACACATTTCAGATAATTAAATCCATCACCTTGGATTTCTTCGTGAGGAGACCTTCCTCTTGTAAGGCTTGCACCACACCGATGTGAAAAGGGGATAGGAACCCGGCGCCTGCGTGGGAGTATCGAGAGTATAAGCACGTGTCTTCCGCGGCTGCTTTGCTAAGAATTAAACACATGTTTTTGCTGTGGCTGGTCAGTGGGCTTTATTTCTTACTCCCTCCCAGACCTGAAAAAGAAAAGGAATAGTCCTTCCTGTTTACAATTCGACAGTTCTTTGCTCGAGTGGAAAGCCATTTTATTGGTCGCATGCGTACGCCGTAGATGGAATGACGGGTGCGTAAGAAAGCAGTACAGGCATGGCGGGGAGGTTGGCAGCAATTTGCTCGAAGGAAAGAGGGAGAAGCACGGCGGACGAGGAAGGCAACTGATGAGAAACTTTGGCAAGTCCGCCTTGTCACACGTTGCGGCATTCTGTGAGAAGATTCCTGTTCTGTCCTGTACGGAGTTGAAAATTTAAGCTTCAAAAAGTGTTCCACGATTTGAAGCTGTCGTCGAAGGCTCGCTGGCCCAATCGCTTCTCGCCCCTGTCGCTCAGAGGTACTTCTACCGCTCCTCTGCTTCGTCAATTTCACGCCGTGTTGAGAGGGAACATGCAGTCGCAGACTCCAGCAGCACTGGTACTTCAAGAAGGATTCTCTTCCCTGAAGGTTACAAAGCAGAACATTGGGGCGCGTGCAGGTACCCTGAAGGAGTGGCCAAAGTGGTGCTATGCAAACCACTTTTTACACCTCACCCAAGCCTATGTGCGGCACCTGTGTGACATTGCATTCAACCATCTTGGGCGTTCATATCTCGACACAGCGAGCCGCGGTCAAGTTTTCAAGCCAAACGAAAGCAGACGGGTTCAAGAGTAAAGGGACGACTCACACGAGGTGCTTTGATGCCTCACACTCGAGAAAATTGACGCGGTATCCAATTTGACAGGAAGTAGATTGGATCTCCTGGTGATAAGAGCGGGTCAACATAAACAGCATGGCCAGCAATAACAGCAACAGCAGCAGCTGCAGCAGAAGCAAGAGTGGGGTGGATGCGTCCCCGAAGGTGACCTTCAAAGTCACTCTCACCTCGGACCCGAAGCTCCCCTTCCGCGTTGTCTCTGTGCCTGAAGATGCACCCTTCACTGCTGTGCTAAAGTATGTTGCCGAGGAGTTCAGGGTTCCGGCGCAGACGAGCGCCATGATCACAAATGACGGAGTCGGCATCAATCCCGCGCAGTCTGCTGGCAACGTCCTCATCAAGCACGGCACCGAGCTGCGCCTTATACCCAGGGATCGCGTCGGCGGTGTCCGACGTGATCGAACGCAATCTAAATGGAGAAGTCATGAATTAAACTGGCTGAAGTAAGCGACATCTTGTATGTCCGACGTGATCGAACGCAATCTAAATGGAGAAGTCATGAATTAAACTGGCTGAAGTAAGCGACATCTTGTACTTTTATTCAATGTAAGGAAACGTTATCTCGCTACGTACTGCCACGGCAACATTAAATGGGCGACATAGAGCACATGCTGCACGGATCACGTGCAGGTCGCTGCTTAAAGCTAAATGCATACGATAGATATATTTTGTGCCTCAAAGCTCTCGTTAAAGGCGAGGACGGAATATTGCGCGTGCGTGATGTCTTGCTCCAGACCTAATGTATGCGCATGATGCAAGCGTTTTTTGGGCTACCTCTCTTTTCTTTTGACCATATTCAGAATTCGCTCGTTACAATGTTTCACGATTTTTGATTTTTTAAATGTCCTCGCAGACCCGTTTTCACGAAGAAACGATGCCGCACTGCGGCGCATGGACTGAACCCGCGATGAGAACATGAGAGGTAGGTTTTGGACGCCTTAGACAAAACATAGAGTTAGCAATGAAAAGCTTGTGACCAACAATCCGCACGTAGCCCGACTAAGCCTGGGATGCGAATTTACAAAACAAAAGCTGCGAATAACCCAATATCCAATTGATTCTTCAGTACAGTATATATTCTCCCTGAGAATATATACCAACGATTCACTCAAGAATCTTATACTAAGAAAGAAGACAGAAGAAGAAGACAAGACACTGGTCGAGGTCAGTCCTGTTGTTTTTTTAAAGGCACTGTTTTGTTTGTTTATTCTTGAACTGTGTGCCGTCACGGCAAAGAGAGGGTCTGTCGGCGGAGGGAGCCCGCCAGGCGAGGGGGGCACATGTCCTCCCTCTTGTCGCCCGGGTCGGGACGTCACGGAAAGGCTGTCTCATCGATAATGCTGGCATTACATACATTAAGGACACTATCTCAGCATATAGACCAGTAGCGCCCCAGAATTTCAGGTCCACTTCTGAAAAATGCCTCGGGTAAGTTCATTGGATACTCAAACTGGGCCCTAACTGCCTCGTACATGTACCCTGATGTCAAATTTCCATTTCTGCGCTTAATCGCGCAACAAAGGCTCCCCAACAGTTTAGCACCGGTAGCCGCTTTCTCGGTACGTCTTTTAGGCAACGAAATAGTGGATAGGTCGCGGTGTATTCGAAAGCAACTGTCCTCATCAAACCTCCCCCACGGTTGCACTTGTTCATCCGCCAATACGGCAACAAAGGCGTGGGCGGTGACGCTGCGCAGCACAGAAAAGATTTGTCAGATGAATCAAAACGATATTTGTCCGAGGTGGAACGTCGAGACCTGGAAATGGTGAGTCAAAAGCAGACGATCAAATGACTAATGTGTGCAGTGGGAAGAACGACTTCAACGAAGATGCGGCTATTTCCGCTTGACATGATTAGTTTGGATGAATGTACTGCGTCTCCATCTGCTCCAGAACGCTTTCACGTAAAATGAAGTGAAGTAGCGACAAAGGGTCTTTCCTTCGTCTGAGATGACAGTCAGACCGGAGGGCCGTATTGCTCACGGGTCAGCTTTATAATCTTGTACGCGCCAGAGTTACAATTTTGCGGCTTTCTAATCATGAACACTGTCTGTAAATAAAAAATCAAACAGGAGCATGTTGAGCTGACAAGAGTGGGAGATGGGGTGAGCCAGCTCAAGCAGGTAGCAGTGGACATGAACGAGGTATGACAAGCTTTTGAGGATGGAGGTCTACGTCATCCAGTAGAGTCGTGCTCACTTTCTCTGTCTTTGGGTCCCCCCCCTTGCAATCCACCATAAATCTGCCTGTGGACTGCAGCGCATCCAAGTCCAAAAGGCGGAACTGGACCCCATCGTAGGACAGCTGGCAGGCTACCGAGAGGACATCGGCGAGGTAAACCTACGCCTGAAAGCGGCGGCAAGGAAGGGCAAGCGGTGGGGAAGCTTTGGTAGAAATCTACTCTGCATGCTCCTTTTGGTCGGTCAAATCATAGCTTTGGGATATCTTGTAGACTTTGTCATCAAGGAGAACAGGAAAAGCTAACGGGGCTTGTAAATGCTATTGGAAGTAATGTATACCGCAATTTAATGTTAATTCCAGCTACATGACTTTCGCAAGCGATCGACATGGGAAACTGAAGAATTCGATGTTAATTTCAGCTGCATATCTTTCGCAAACGATCGACATTGAGAACCAAAGAAATCAGTGCGCAGGGGGCCGCATTAGATCTCACACATCATACTTTCGTCGTTTTTGAATGCTAGCAGCTTGCCGATTTAGATTACTCACGCAAGAGTTTTCAAGCTCCGCGCATAGGTAATAAGTTGCTAATTTTATAGATATGATATGTCCTGATGTCCTGATAGCAAGCCTGATATCTATGCAGCACACACTCGTACGAAGAGGTCGGGCGCCGTGCCGCCACAGCGGGAGTTATTAGGCCCGTCTTGTCAACTTGTAGTAGCAATACTACATCATCTCGATGTGATAAGACCTAAAGAGGACCAGTCGTCCAATGTGTCGACGCATCGAGCTGATATTCACGTAGGGCTGAGAATTCTTCATGGGCAAAACAATTGGCACATTTTTCTCCCATTTTTCACCAAACCTGAGAGCAAAGTTCGACCCATTTAGGCCCTGAGTTCCTGAACATGGGAACGTTTGCGCATGCCCTATATACTTGCTATCGGGAAAAAGTCATGATTTTGAAATAAATAAAACGAGGATTGGAATCAAAAACGGACGAGGAAGGAGGCCGTGGGCACATATAATAGTTGATGTGACGTAAAGTCTCTGCTCCATAGTCCTCAGGACCCACGCGCACTCGGAAAGGAAACATTTGAAGCATTAAAAGGGATGCATAGGCAACAGGAAGAAGCGTACGAGCTAATCAGATAAATTCTACATTGAGAATTGCCTGTTTTGGACAAGATATACCTGATGTGCAACTCGAGGGAGCATAATTTACTCTTCTGCCTTCACGCTTCATCACCTATTCGTGTGCCCTTGAATCTCATATTGAGAACAGCACTCCATGTAATGGACGAAGATGGATGCTTTGATGTCTGCGTGGCAGAGCCGGATCCCATCGAAGTAAATTCTTTTAAGCTCTGGCTCCAGGGGCTAAGTCCCGAGTCCGCTGCAAGACGACGCGTAAATGAGATCTTCTCAGTCCTGCGCCAATCTATCCATGACAAAGATGAGCAGTCACTGCGTATGTCAGCGCTGACAAAGTCTTTTGCGGGTTTATGCGTCGACGAGTCTGAAGTGCTCCGGCTAGTGCGCGCGTCCCTTGCAGATGACTTCAGGCTGCTGGACCTGCTCGAGGGCTTTCTCTTCCATCCCCCGTCCTTCCTAGGGCAGCCCTTCCTCCAGCTGCCAAGACAGGAACGAATGCTCATGTTGGAGGTATACTACTCGCTCGACCCCAGCGTCGTCCGCGAATTGTTGTGGAGGAAGCCGCTCGGCAAACGGATCGGAAAAGACTTGGAGGACGTTGAGGGAGCGACAGGTGTCTCCTTAAGAAGCTGCCGCCGGCAGTTCGACAATTTGAGGCGCATCTATACCCATCTAGAAGACCAGCGGGCCTTTCAATGCCACGTCGCAGTCGTGGTGGAGGGCTCTTTCCATATCTCTCCGGTGCTGGCGTGCCAGTATACGGTCTGCTCCTTCCTCCTCTTCCATGGCTTCGTCCTATCGCCCCCCTCCTACGACCACCCTCAGGGTCAGCCACACAGTCATCACCACAAGGCACCCGTGGCCCACCCGACTTCTCCAAAGCCATCACCCGTAGAACCCTCGTCCTCCCTCCCCCCGAGCCCCCACCTGCTTCCTCCTTCCTCCTCCCATGGTCTGGAGCCCACACGCGCGCTATCCTTCCAGAACCTGGAGTTCATGAGTCTCGCCATCCTCACCTTCTGGGTCCCCGACACCTCGCGCACCGTCATGCCCGACTTGGGAGCGAAGGCAACAGAAGGCCAAGACTCTCAAAGGAGGTCTCTGCCTGGCGCCTGCACCCCGCCGCTTGACCTGGAGAGGAGGGGCAGCCAGACTTTGTTGTCGCTCTCTCAGCGACTGGGTCGTGTGGGCGTTGCTGGGCGCAGGAGAGCGGGCGACATCCTTGAGTGCGGGCAAGCGCCCGTTCCCCGGGTGGGAGGGGCCCGGTCGGTCTCGGAG
>Ga0102934_1000602_pt1 | contig 24334 bp, 24 predicted proteins | sample SalPonR2_A_D1_MG_FD_78175 | JGI IMG/M metagenome (GOLD analysis project Ga0102934, IMG submission 78175) | Salt pond soil microbial communities from South San Francisco under conditions of wetland restoration - Salt Pond MetaG R2_A_D1_MG | ecosystem: Environmental > Aquatic > Marine > Intertidal... | reverse complement strand
TCGGAATTAGCTGCAGGCCTGAACTTAAATAATCTAGATGTTTCAATAATATTCCCTGAGAAGTACTTGCTGCAAAGAATTTTCCCAACCGAACTGTCAGAAGTAGTGCAAGAAGACTACGAAAGTCGGGGTATCAAGTTCGCAAACGAAGATCTTCCAGAGAAAATAAATAAACACAACGGCAAATACGAGGTAACCACCAAACAGGGTAATACACTACGAGGAGATTTAGTAATAGTCGGGATCGGAGTATCTCCAGCAGTAGACCTGTGTGAGCACGGCGACTTTGACGTCTTCGAGGGAATAGAAGTAAATGAGTATCTAGAGACATCCTGTCACGAGGTTTACGCGGCAGGGGATAACGCTTATTTCCCTTTTGCTGCCCTTGAAGACTGTGTGAGAATTGAACACTGGGATAACGCAATACACCAGGGGAAGCTGGCAGGCAAGAATATGGCTGGAGCCAAGGAACCCTACAATTACATTCCTTACTTCTACTCTGATCTGTTTGACTTTGGATTTGAAGCTTTGGGAGAAGTCGATACCCATTTAAACACATTCATCGACTGGCAGCAAGAAAAAAGATCAGGCGTCATCTATTACCTGTCAGAGGAGGGTAAAATCCGTGGTGTCCTGTTACTTGGTGTCTGGGGTAAAAAGGGGGAAGCCCGAAAGCTAATCAGGCGAAAGGAGTGCTTCCGCGAGGAAGATCTCTCCGGTACCATTGGTTAGTTGAACCTGAACTTCACCAGACGTAATCACACAAAGAAACAAGGAACCGGCCAACGAGCCAAAAAAAGAGTATCTTACTAGTGCCAAGTTAGTTAATCCAGACATGTATCACACAACTACTTAACACCACTACAAGAAGATTCGTCATAGGGTCAAGAACCCCGCAGTAAGCTATGAGTTTTTCACGACAATTTTTGGTGATTTGAATTGAAAAGCTATTTAACTGACAAAACAGTACTCATCACGGGCGGAGCAAAGAGAATAGGACGACAGATAGCGACTTCTCTTGCCCGGCATGGAATAAATGCGGTAATACATTACAAATCATCCGCCCAAGAAGCACAAGCTTTGCAAAACAGGCTGCATGATCTTGGAGTAAAATCGTGGACAATTCAAATGGATTTGTGTTCAGAAACTGATCTCTCTGAATTCATTTCTCTGGTAAGAAAACGAGTTGGAAAACTAGATTTTCTCATCAACAATGCCTCCATCTTTCATACAGCAGACTTGGATAAACTGGGTTTCGAGGACTTAATCACAAATATTAGCGTTAACTCCTGGGCCCCATTTTCTCTTACCAGGTCATTCGTGAACGAGTTTGACGAGGGAAAGGTTATCAACCTCCTCGACACGCGAATCGCTGGCTACGATTGGGACCACGTCGGATACTACTTGAGTAAAGTACTCCTAGAAAGAATCACAAAGATGATGGCCCTAAAGTATGCGCCGGAATTCACAGTAAATGGGATCGCTCCAGGTTTAATTACGCCACCCACTGGTGGGAGTCAAGAATACCTGAAGAAAAGGCTCGGTCGCGTCCCCCTCGAAACCCACGGTGAAAAAACAGACGTTGCAGAAGCTGTGCTTTTCTTGCTCCAATCAAGCTTTATTACGGGTCAGATCATCTACGTAGACGGTGGAAGAAACTTGTTACACGAATTGGAGGGATAAAGTGTCGATCAATAACCATTCCTCAAATAAAAAAGATAGCTTGGATAAGATTAAAATCAATGACCTCTCGATCCCGTGTATTATAGGTACCGAAGCTTACGAAAGAGAAGATAAACAAAAGGTAATCTTAAACCTGACTTTATTCGTCGATTTAGAAGCAGCTGGAAAGAACGATGAACTATCCAAAACAGTAGATTACAGCAAACTAAGCAAAGAGATATATGAAATGGTTGTGGAGACAAAGTTACACTTAATTGAGACCCTTGCTCATAGAGTAGCAGACATGGTTCTGAATCATAACCGCGTAAAAAAAGCAATTGTCTCTATCAAAAAACCCTCCGCTTTACCACTGGCGAAAAGCACTGAGGTCCAGATAGTTAGAGAGAAATCCTGAAAGCGTAAACCTAGACTGATAAATCGCTTGCACGCCTAAATGAACCAACTGACGGTAAGAGTTCTTCACACCCACTCTGAGCGGCAAAATAAAGAGTGTCCTGGCCGTACTCCTCATTGACCGCATCTATCACTTTCAACAACTCTTTACGTCTCCTTCTCTCCGGGAAAATGGGTCGAGTAAGCGCGTCGCTCTTTTTCAAGTTAGAGGCTTTTATCCCCACCAATGTCGGGGTAGAAGGAAACCCAAGCCTGGGTTTAATCTTGAGACAAGCAGAATATATCACGCTACCATCATCTACGTGCCTCCCCAGCGTAAGCTGTTTACCCTTAACGTTATACTCCCCATCCCTCGCGAACAATTTCACGGTGCTGGCCACCAATCCTCGCTTTCGCAACCTATACCCTACCTGCTGGGCCAGCTTAAACAACACGGGTAACGCTTTGCTGGGAGTGCGTTTATAGTCAGGCAGGGTTAAAGAATTACTAACCGATTTCACTTCCTCGGTGTAATCAGCGGGAAGAACTGGGGACGGATCTTTACCCTGGCCCATCATTTTTAGCCTTGCTCCGTTAACCCCAAATTCTTGCTTGAGCTCTCTTTCTGGAAATTCCCCCAGTTGAGGAACTGTTTTTATACCCATCCTATTCAGGCGTTCTTTCACTCTCCAGCCTATGCCGTTCAAATCTGTCAGAGCTATATCCTCTAATACATCAGTAATCTGATCGTCTTTTATTAAGGTGATGCCGTCGGGTTTATCCATGTCCGAAGCCAGTTTGGCAAGTAGTTTGTTTCGAGCAACGCCCACAGAACAGGTAATAAAGTCCCCCAGCTGATCTCTTACCTTTCGCTTTATATCTTTAGCAACGGTCTTAGGACCACCCAAACTAAGCTCCGAAGAGGTTAAATCCAAAAAGGCTTCGTCAATTCCAAACGGCTCCAGTCTTGAACTGTATGATTTCAATATGGAGAAAAAGTTGCTGGTGATCCATTCGTACTTGTCAGGATCCCCCGGAACCAAGGTTAACTCAGGACATAGCTCTCTCGCCTTCCAGGTAGACATGGCAGACTTCACTCCAGCTTTTTTAGCCTCCCTGGAAGCAGCAGCTACAACTGTCTTAATGGTAGGCTTGCCAGTCACTACTATAGGTTTACCCCGTAAATTCGGATTGGCTTGCTGCTCTACAGAAGCAAAATAAGAATCCATATCTATATGAAATATCAATCTATTCATTGACGATAGTCCTCAGCTACCCATAAATTGACCAGTTCCCACCTAAGTTTTTTACCATTAAATATCAACTGAAAAACGTCTTCGCCAACGGTCACGGAAAAATGATGCAGCGGTGCTTCACCCTCAAAAGATCGATGATAGAGGTTAACTTTATCTATATCATGTTTTCTGCCCTGCCAGAAGAACCACACGGGCTCAACCTTCTTTGAAGAAAACTTGACGCCAACCTTTACTGGCTGATTTATACCTTTATACATAATAACAGATAACCTATACCACGAAACTACTAACCACCGTATGCCAAAGGAAGATTACACCTTCCTGATTACTCCCACAACTATTCCTCGTATATCTACTTTCTCGGGTTTCCTTACTATGGTTTCATACTCAGGGTTCGCGGGCTCCAGATGTACGTTCTCATCGATCTTTTTCAATTTCTTAACTGTACCCTTCTCATCATCAACTATGACAACTACGACATCGCCAACATCGGCTTGTGACTGTTGCCTGACAACTAAAATATCGCCTTTATAGATGCCAGCACCCGTCATAGAATCTCCCTTTACTCTCAGGGCAAACAGATCACCCTGATTTGGGAATAACTCTTCTAACTTTAGCAAGCCCTCAAGATTTTCTACCGCCAGCGTTGGGCCACCAGCAGCAACAGAACCTACAACGGGCAACCCCTTGGAATTGCCAAAAAGCTGTTCGGTCTTTTCCTTGACCGGTTTAATACCTCTCGCTCGGCCTGCCTGCCTGGTAATCCACCCCTTCCGCTCAAGTGCTGCCAAGTGATCAACCACGCCCTTAGTAGAACCAATGGAGAACTCTCGTCCTATTTCTCGTACGGTTGGAGGGCGGAAAGATTCCTCTATCGCCCGACAGATAAACTTCAATATAGCTTGCTGCCTCTCAGTCAAGTTAAAATTAGCCATGAAAAGTCACAACGTATTTTACTAAACATTTGTTTAGTAGTCAATGCTTGGATAGCAATCCTCCGTCAAATTTCGATTGATAATGCGTGCTGGTATTGATATAAAACCTGCGAAAACGGTGAACCCAGCGCTTTCATTGAAAATTCGAGGTCAATATGGTAAGTTAATTGATGATTACCCTGGAGGGGTGGTCGAGTGGCCGAAGACGATGGCTTGCTAAGCCATTGCTGGGTGGGAACTCAGCCGTGGGTTCAAATCCCACCCCCTCCGCCAAAGACAAAAAGACGGCATCGGTCTCTTGTCATCCAGTATCTGTCTGTCCTATCAAAGTTAATACCCATTCCAGATGGTAAACGTTGAAAAAAAATCCCTTGATCTTAGAATATTTGACCTGTCTCTATAGCTACATTGGAATCAGGAGGGTTTGTGAATAATAGAAACGACCCTATACCAAAAATCTTAAAAATTGTGACCGAGAATAAGATTTGTGACACCTGCCTAGGCCGTCTTTACGGGCAACTCAGTCACGGACTGACAAACAAAGAACGTGGTAAATCGCTTCGAGTGACAGCAGGCTTAGCCGCAAACAAGGGTATCAAAGAACCTGAAACCTGCGACGTCTGCGAAGGGCTGCACTCGAACTTAGATAAGTGGGTTGAAAAAGCAATAGAAAAAGTCAAAAACTACGAATTCCACAGTTTTCTTTTCGGCAATAGGTTAGAAAAAAGGTTAATCCAGAACCAGATCTCTATCGAAAAAAAGTACAAACTCGAAAATTCTGAAAACTTCAGCCACTCAATTAACCGCCTCTTAGGTAAACACTTTAGAGACGAGCTGGAAAGTAGGGGCCTACAGGTCGAAGCAAATTTCGAGACCCCTGACATAACAATTTTGGTAGACTTCAGAAATCAAAACATTAAAACAACGGTGCGGTCTGTATATATCTACGGTAGATACTTAAAACTGGCTCGGGGTATCCCCCAGACGATATTTCCATGCCCAAAGTGCGGTGGTAGTGGTTGCGAGGAATGTTCCTATACAGGTAAAGCTTATCCTACATCCGTTGAAGAAATAGTATCTCCACCGGCTCAAGAACTCAGTCGCGCAGGGTCAACAGTGTTTCACGGTGCAGGTCGGGAAGATATAGACGTATTATGTCTTGGTCAGGGCCGACCATTTGTTCTTGAACTAGAGAATCCAAAAATCAGAAAGATAAACCTCTATGCTTTAACGGAGAAAATTAACGAGGATGACCCGAAAAAGGTAAAGGTGAACGAACTCAAAATTGTCACAAAAAACGCAGTTCAAGAGATTAAAGCTGCCAAACCGGATAAGATCTATAGAGCCGTGGTTAAATGTGATAGGGAAATAACTGATGGCAAGCTAGACAGTGTATTAGCTACAATCGAGGGGAGAGTCTTCCAACGTACCCCAACTAGGGTCGCTCACAGAAGGGCAGACAAGATAAGAGCAAGAGAAGTGTTTAAGGTTAAAGGTAAAAGGATATCTAAAAAAAGGTACCAAATTATCTTATGGGCCGAAAGTGGACTCTACATCAAAGAGCTCTTTACCGCCGGTGGCAACGAGATACTACCTGCTCCATCAGAGCTTTTAAAGGCTAAACTGACTGTAAAAGAATTGGATGTCTTGGATATACCTGGATGTCTGAAGGAAGGAAGCGATCAATCGTATCATTTTCATCAAGATGAAAAAAATGTTGAAGAAGCTTTTGCTGGGATCAATTAAACTATATCAGAGGGCAGTATCGCCCAATCTGCCCAATTCTTGTAGATTCTACCCAACATGTTCCGAGTACAGCAAACAGGCAATTCAACGCTACGGGCCAATCAAGGGCTTATATCTAGGAATTAGAAGAATTCTGCGCTGCCACCCATTGAACCCTGGAGGATACGACCCAGTACCTGGAATGGAGGATAACGAAGAATTAACAAACAAAGACAAAGGGAACAAAGCTAAGGAGGGCAAATAATTATTAGTCAGTGACGATCTTTGATAGGTCGCCGACCTTCATGAACAACTCCCGCAATTTTAACAAAAAGTTTAACCTATTCTTCCTTTGGGCTTCCTCTTCAGCCATGACCATGACGTTATCAAAATAACGATCTATCGGAACCTTCAACTCTAGTAAACGAGCGATAACCTCTTGATATTGTTGGTCTTCAACCAACCTCCTGATCTCACCAGCTTTTTCATCGGTCTTATCCCAGAGATCGAGCTCCTCTTGTAACTCAAGCATCTCTGGATCGAATTTCCCTTCCTGGTCGTCACGAGCAATATTCACGATTCGAGTAAACGAATCTGCAAGACGTTTTAATTCCGGTTTGTTCTTGAAGGCCTGCAGGCTCTTCGCTCTCAAATACGTATCGGAAATATCCCCGTCATCCCTTGCCATGACTGCATCTACAATATCGTAGGAAAAGTCACATTTCCTCTTAAGAACGCTTGCTAATCTCTCTTTTAAATAAATTTTAAGTTTTGTGCTGGCTCCTTGCATACCTTCCAAATCATACAAGCCAGCTGAAAAATCAATCAGATCATAAACATTAACTGATAACTCCCCTTCGATGACGGTCCTGATGACGCCGTCGGCTTTCCTGCGCAGTCCGTAGGGGTCACGCGTGCCCGTAGGCTCCTCTCCGAGCAGAAATGAACCAATTAAGGTATCCAGTTTATCTACAATACCGACAATCGCGCCCACAGTAGATTCAGGGACTCCATCAGTCGACGATCTTGGTTTATAGTGTTCATTAATCCCTATAACGACTTCTTCAGGTTCACCATCCAGTTCAGCATAATGAGCACCTATTTTTCCCTCTAAAGAGGGGAACTCATCAACAACTTCAGTAACCAAGTCCGCTTTACATAGTGCAATTGTTCTGCCGACATCCGCAAACGCAAACTCGGACCGTTTCAATTGGACAACGAGATGCTCAGCAATCTCTCTCATCCTTGAGACTTTATCCCATACCGACCCAAGCTCCTCCTGGAAAGTCACTTTCTTTAATTCTTCTGTGTAATCTTCGAGAGACCGCTCACGATCGTGTTCGAAGAAAAACTTCGAATCTCTTAGCCTGGCGTTGATAACGGATTCATAACCTTTCCTGATTTTTCCCGACTCATCATGAACTCCATCACGAAATCCTATAAATCGGGGTACAGGCTGACGGTCCGACTTGTTAACGAGGGGAATCAGTCTCGCTTCTTCAGTTAAAGTTTTGAACAGTAATTCGGAAGGTAAATCGAGATACTTTTCCGGGAAGGATCCATGAATCAAGCTGGGGAATTCTAAGCTGTCGGCGAGTAACTGAATAAAGCTCTCCTCAACAGCAACAGTGGCGTCTAGCTCTTGCGTTTTCTTGTCCAACTGCTCCATTAGATTTTGTTCCCGTTCGTCCGGATCAACTATTACAAAACTTTCCCTCAATTGTGTCTCGTAGTTCTCAGGTGCCCTGAGGTGAACCGAACGCTTTCCATGAAATCTATGTCCTCTCGTATGATCTGAAGACCTGACATCACCAATCGTGAACTCCAGCGGCTGGTTCCCATAGAGACACATACACCACCTCACAGGCCTTATGAAGGTCAATCCAGTAGCATCCCAGTGCATCTTCTCTGGCTGATCCAACCTGCTAACTACCTGGGTCAGCAATCCCGGCAGAAGGTCCTCGGTCTCCTCGCCTTCTCTTTTCTTCTCCACGAAGAAATACCTACCCTCATCAGTATCCTCTAAGGAGAGACTGGAAGCTGGAACACCATGACTTTCGGCAAACTTCACCGCTGGCAGATCGTAGTCCCCATCTTCATCCAGCCCTATATCTTCAGATGGACCCCTGTGCCTTTCTATCTTATCCGCTTGCTTTTCCTGTAACCCTTGTACTCGCAGCGCAATGCGTCTTGGAGTATAAAAAAGCTTTACTTGTTCACAGCTGAGATCCTCTTCTGCCAATGCCGTTACAAGGTCCTGGCGAAATTGACCTGCCACCGTTGAGAGGTATAGTGGTGGGATTTCTTCGGTACCCAATTCAAACAATAGGTCTTTGCTCACTACAACAGTCCTCCAGGGCTTCCACGTACCGAGAAGCTATTCTTTCGGCGAGACTCCGAATTCGAGCAATATATTTTTCTCTCTCAGTCACACTTATCGCGTTTCGGGCCAACAGAATGTTAAAATAGTGTGCAGCTTTTAACGTCATGTCGTAGGCAGGATAGTATAACCCCTTACTTAAGCAGCTATCGGCTTCTTGTTCAACAAGATTGAAGAGAGTTTCATTCCTGCCAACATCGGCGAAGTCAAAATTATAAACGGAGAACTGCCTCTCCTTCTCCTTAAACATACGGCGATATGTAAAATCGTCGTTCCAGCTAAGATCATAGACACTGGCTTTTTCTTGTATGAAAGTAGCAATTCTCTCAATCCCGTAGGCGAGTTCCACGGATACGGGATCCAAATCCATCCCCCCTACCCGTTGAAAATATGTAAATTGAGTAATCTCCAAGCCGTCAATCCATACTTCCCAACCGTTGCCTCGGGCACCAAGAGAAGGAGACTCCCAATTGTCGTCCACAAACCTAACGTCGTGATCTGCCAAGTTAATACCTATGTGTTCCAAACTATGTAGATACAAATCCTGGACGTCTTCAGGTGGTGGTTTTAATATAACCTGATATTGATGATGCAACCTGACTCTAATCGGGTTTTTACCGTAACGGCCATCAGGTGGTCTACGACTTGGTTCAACATAACCAACCCTTAACGGATCGGGGCCCAAAGAACCAAAAAAAGTGCCGGGGTTAAAGGTCCCGGCACCAGTTTCAACATCGTACGGCTGGATTATTAAGCAACCTTGATGCAGCCAATATTCCTCGAGGCCGGCTATGATTTCCTGAACATTCATTTTTTCAGTTCTTATAACCTTCCTCGGACAGCTGGACTAACTTACCAAACACCTCGTCGTCCCTAACGGCAATATCCGCTAACATCTTCCTATTTATGTCAACATCAGACTTGGTTAATCCCCCCATAAACTTCGAATAAGAGGTATCATACATCTTAGACGCCGCACCAATCCTTGTAATCCACAGCTTCCTGAAATCCCGTTTCTTTCTCCTTCTATCGATATAGGCGTTCTTCATTGCCTTCATAACGGACTGTTTTGCAATCTTGTAGCAATTTCCTCTCTTACCGTAGAAACCCTTAGATCGCTGAAGTATCTTCTTTCGCGCTTGTAATCTTACGTTCCCTCTCTTAACCCTGGGCATAAATTACCTCCGAAGCTATCTAAATAGTTGTGGTCTTGGTCTCCTAAGAGCTCAGAAGTTTCTCTAGGTTTTTCTTTTGTTCTCCCGTAACTTCTTTATCTTTTCTGGCCTCTCTTTTGTTGCTCGACTTTTTTTTGGTTTGCTTGTGTACATAACCTGACTTTTTATGCGTTAACTTCCCATTTTTCGTCTGTTTAAATCTCTTCGCAATACCTTTGTGAGTTTTCTTTTTTGGCATATTAATCTCCTCCCGGTTTGAGCAACATCTGGACTACTTGACCTTTTAGGGTCGGCTTCTGGTCGACGTCACCGACCTCACTCGTCTCCTCTATTATTTCATTCAACAGATCGTAGCCCCTATCCTTATGGGCCTTTTCCCTTCCACGGAAAAAGACTGTAGCTCGGACTTTGTGTCCTTTCTTCAAGAAACTCTTTATATGATCTACCTTTGTATTAAAGTCATGTTCTTCAATCTTAATAGAAAACTTTATTGTCTTTAGCTTTTTCTTCTTTTGCTGGTTTTGTTTTTTCTTCTTTTGCTGATACTTGTACTTTCCGTAATCCAGAATTTTCGCCACTACAGGGTCAGCGTCCGGTGCTACTTCAACAAGGTCTAGATCCCGATCTTCTGCTTTCTTTAAAGCATCCTCCAGACTCATTACTCCGACCTGCTCTCCATCGTTATTGATAACTCTTACCTTGCTTGCCCTAATTTCGTGATTAACTCTGGTTTCGTTCGAGATTTTTGCCCTCCTGGTTATAAAAGTTGTGCACGTCAAACACCCTCCGGAACCTTCTGGTACAAACCTTCCTGTAAAATATAGTTCAAAACAGGCCTGGGAACCATATTCTTAATCGACTTTCCCTTCGCAACCCGTTCCCTAATGTCAGTAGAAGATATCGATATCTCATCCATATCCAAAAACCTTAAATCCTTGCCCTCAAATATGTCTCCTACAAAATCCTCTTTCTTGTATCCACCTCTTGGCGCAATGATAAATGGACAACCACTCAGTAGTTTCTCGGGTTGTTTCCAAGTATCAATTTTTATTAGATTATCGGCACCAACTATAAATGCTACCCTGGCAAACTTTTCTTTCATTGTCTCTATCGTGTCCACAGTATAAGACGGTCCCCCTCTTTCAATCTCAACTCGAGAGACTTCAAAATGGTCCTCATCTTCTACTGCCAATCTAACCATTTCGTGGCGAACTTCTGCGTCCAACAACCCCCTGGTTGGCTTATGAGGAGGATTCTTCGACGGGATTAAAATAACTTTATCCAGACCGATCTGGTCCATCGCCTCTTCCGCAACTTTAATATGTGCATTGTGGACCGGATTAAAAGTACCACCAAACAATCCCACTCTAAATGACGAGCTCAAATTCCCTTCCTCCTATTTGTACAATGCTACCATCAGTTGCACCATTCGATTTCAGCTTCTTAATAACACCTTTCTCTTCTAACTTTTCCTGAAAGTATTCTGGTGCATCCTGGGTCGAAAAATCAAGCATTTCCGCCAGTTCTTCGATTTCCTGTCCTTCAACCAAGTATCTTTCTCCCTTTTTCACGACCCTAAACCCCCTCTCTCCTTCGAATTCATACAGGCGAAACCTGTTATCTGTTTCAGCTTTTTCATCTTCTTCAGATTTATCACATTCCTGTAGCCTGTCGTAAGTTGCACCAACTAAACCACTGACCCCTTCCCCGGTAGCTACAGAAATAGGAGTTAAAGCTACACCTTCATTTAAAAACCTCTTGCATTGCTTATCCACCTGGTCCCCATCAATTAAATCTATCTTATTACCCACGACCATTTCGGGCATCTTCTCTAAATCGCCATCGTACTTCCTAAGTTCGTCTCTCAAAGTTTTCCAATCTTCTAACGGGTCTCGACCCTCAATTCCTGAGAGATCGACCATGTGGAGAAGCAGGTTGGTCCTGCCCAAGTGTCGTAAAAAATCATCACCTAGCCCTCTACCCTCGTGGGCTCCCTGGATCAGACCTGGTATATCAACCGCCACAAAGCTATTCCAGTCACCTACATCTACTACTCCCGGGTGTGGGTCCAAAGTAGTAAAGTGGTAGTTGCCTATCTTTGGTTTTTGAGCAGATATCTTGGAAATTAAACTTGATTTACCTACATTGGGAAAACCAATTATCCCCACGTCGGCCAGCAATTTTAGCTCCAGTTTCAAATATCTCTCTTGCCCTTCTCCACCCAACTCCCGAAGTCTTGGCGCCGGAAACCACGAAGACGCGAAGGCTTTGTTACCCCTACCACCTCGACCACCTTCCACGACTAAATAATTCTGGTCCTCAGTGGTTAAGTCCACAAGTTTTTCGTCAGTTTCTCCGTCGTAAACAACCGTGCCCACCGGCACGTCGACAAACAAGTTCTCTGCCGATTTTCCCGTTTTACTTTGAGCTCCGCCGCCATGGCCAGAATTGGCAACAAATTTGTTTTTCTTTTCAAACTTTAGAAGGGTATTTACACTTTTCTCGGCGCGGAGGTAAACATCGCCCCCGTCGCCCCCGTCGCCACCATCCGGCCCGCTATGTCTTTGTCCATATTCACGTTTAAAGCTAATTTTTCCGTCGCCACCATTCCCAGCTTTTACTATAATTGCTGCTTCATCTACAAACATATAATCACGCGAGGTGGTTCATAGGAAAGTTCGTTACATGGAATGTGACTTTATGAAGGTATAACAACGCTAATATACTTCTGACTTGATCCTTCAAACTTTACATAACCAGATTCTTTTGCAAAAATGGTGTGGTCCCTGCCCATCCCAACGTTCTTTCCCGGTTTAAACTTAGTACCTCGTTGTCTCACTATGATATTCCCAGGTTCTACCCACTCGCTACCAAATTTCTTAACGCCAAGGCGTTTTCCAGCGGTATCGTGAACATTCTGCGTAGAACCACTACTTACCTTATGCGCCATTATTATCTTACCTCCCTAATAATCAATATCTTCTATTCTCACTTTCATGTAAGGCTGGCGATGGCCGAGTTTGGTTCGTTGCCCTTTCCTTTTTTTGTATTTAAAGACCGTAATTTTCTCATCCCTATCGTTCTCCAATATTTCTCCCTGAACGACAGCTTCTTCTAAGAACGGCTGGCCTATTGCGATATCATCTTCGTTTCTTATCATCAAAACACAATCAAACTCGACTTCTTCTCCTTCGTTTTTCCCTTTTAGTTTCTCGATCTTGATCTCAGTCCCTGGCTCAACCCTATATTGTTTTCCGCCAGTTTTTATAATTGCGTACATTATTTCCTCCACAAGATATTAATTTACTCCCATACTACTTTTCAAGCCACTATAACCGGTTAATCTGCCTTAAGCTATATTTGACCCCGGTTTAACATCCTTATCCGTAGTTAGCAAAGAAAGCTGGTCCCCTTCGGCTGCTAACAACATACACTCCGACTTCTCTCCATGTATAGTAGCTGGCTGCAAATTTGTCAAAACAATTACCCGCTTACCGTCTAACTCTTCAGGGGAATAGTGTTTTTTTAACCCGGAAATAGTGGTCAGCTGGCCATCCCCAACGTCGACACTCAACTTGTAGAGTTTGTCCGCGCTGGGCAACAATTCCACTTGATCTATTCTCCCCACCCGAATATCCATAGCGCTAAAATCATCAAAGGATACCTGTTCACCACTCATGTCTTTACCCTCCTCTTGTTTTCTTGATCTCTTTGAAACTATCTTATCGTATTCACCTTTCATTCTTTCTATGTCCTGTTTTACCAACAATGGTTGTGGCTCGTTGATCTTTCCTCGAGGAGTATCATAGATAAAACTCCAGTTCACGTCCTGAACATCAAAGATTTCGTAAACCTCTTCGGAGAAAGACGGAACGAATGGCTCTAGCATAATACCCATAGCCTTTGCCATGTATAAACTAGATCTTACTACTGCCTTATCCCTGGTATCCCAAGGTCGGTTCTCCTGAAAGTAACGGTTCCCAAAGTTACTTAAGTCGCATATTTCCCTCAAAGCACCAGAGAGGCTACCGTTTTCTATTAACCTCTCCACACTCCCAACAGCTTTTTCGATCCGCTTAGCGATATCCTCATCAATTTGCCCTTCAGGTATCACTCCGTCAAACTGTGAATAAGCAAAGGAGCTGACTCTATTGATGAAGTTACTTATGTTATCGATAAAAATTTTATTGACGATTTTATCGAGTTCTTTCCAAGAAAATTCCACGTCCTTTTTTTCAGGCCTCCTAAACATTAAATAAAACCGCCAATATACAGGGTCCATTATGTCAGTTGCGTCGTCAGCAAATAGCCCCACGCCCTTACTTTTTGAAAAAGACTTGCCTCCTACCCAATTCAGGTATTCTCCAGCACTAATTTGATCGGGTAAATGATAATCCTTCCCAGAGGCAATCAGTTGACCTGGAAATAGTAGGGTATGGAAAGGTATGTTGTCCTTTGCATGTGTATATATCTGGAAAGTATCTTCAGAAAACCAATAGTCTTTCCACTTTTCTATCTCGTCCTTCTTTTTGAAAAACTCGATCGTAGCTGACACGTAACCTAAAGCGGCTTCTGCCCAAACGTAAATTACCTTGTCTTCTGCACCAGTAAACGGTGCTGGTATCCCCCATTTTATATCTCTGGTAATGGCCCTTGGCTCCAATCCATCCTTTAACATCTGCTGGGTAAATCTTCTTACGTTATCTTGCCAATAATCGTAATTATCTCTTACATATTCTTCCAGCTCGGGCTCCAGTTTCTTCAAGTCGAGATACCAATGCTTAGTAGCTCTAAATTCAATATTTGTTCCCCCGCAGACAGCACAACGGGGTTCAAGTAATTCTTCTGGTTCAAGTAGGGCACCGCAAGCGTCACACTGATTCCCGTGAGCTTCTTTGGCTCCACATTTCGGACATGTGCCCTCGATAAATCGATCCGCCAAGAACTTTTGGCAATCGTGGCAGTATGCTCGTTCTTCTTCCTTCTCAAATATATAGCCGTTTTCGTCCATCTGTCTATGAATTTCTTGAATAAATTTTGAGTGGGTAGGATTTGTGGTAATCGTATAATTATCAATATCGACAGCAAAAGTATCCAAGATTTCAACTATTTTTTCGTGAGTCTCCTGGGCGAGTTCCTGTGGGGTCACTCCCAGCCTATCGGCTTCGTATTCGATACGTGTACCGTGCGCATCAGATCCGGAAACATGTAATACTTCGTAACCCTTTAACTTATAATATCTCGAAAAAACCCCTCCCGATAGAAGCGACGTCTGGATATTCCCCAAGTGGGGTACTCCAGAGGCATACGGCCAGGCACTACATATCAATACTCGAGATCGTTCTCTAGCTTTACTTTTCATTAGATACCCTCTTTTACACAAAATCCATTTCAGGGTCGAACTATTAATTATTTCAAGTACGAGGGAGGTATTTTAACGTCCTGATTTTAGTAGAAGATAACACACATTACAACCTAAGCAGTAATTTTTCTCCAGCACGTGTAAGAATCAATCACTTCGGGTACAACCCACACATAACCCCGTTGAATGACGTATGTTCAATTCAGCTTGAAAAAAATCTCATTTTATGGCATAAATAATTAATAGAGATCTGCTAGTTCTAGCTAAAAAACCTAACCGATCAGGTGTTAAATCCTAGGAAAGGAACCTGGTCGGTTTTATTTTTTCCATTACTTTCAATCAAAGCCTGGACGTAAACACCCAACAAAAATTGCAAAAAACCTGATCAAAACGGAGAATCTTGCCAGGAATCTGTCCGTATTTAGGCTCGCCAGTGTCTAGAAACGGATTAACAACATTTTCACAAGGTAGGCAGAGATTTATCCACGCTGGATAATCTGCACAAACTCTTCCTCGTCAATTATCTCCACATCCAGGTCTTTCGCTCGCTCGTATTTTGAACCTGGGTTGTCTCCCAAAACTAAATAATCAGTCTGCGCACTGACTGAAGAAGTGGCACGCCCGCCCAGTTCTTCAACTCTTTTTTGAGCTTCACTCCGCGTATAATTATCCAGTTTTCCGGTAAATACGAATTTCTTTCCACTAAGGAGATCGTGACCAGTTTGTTCAGGTAACCGATAGGTAACTCCTACTCTCTGAAGCTCATGCAATAGCTGTATGTTCTTGTCGTTTGAGAAAAAATTAGTTATACTTTCAGCCACTTCCGGCCCTATCTCCTTAATCGACACAAGCTCTTCTGCAGTAGCCTCCTTCAGGCTTTCAAGACCAGTAAACTCGCCCGCCAGCACTCGAGCAAGATGTTCACCAACATGGCGTATACCCAGGGCGAATATCAACCGAGAGAACGAAATTTCCTTACTTTCATCATGTGCTTCGAGTAAATTCATTGCCGAATTTTTCCCCATTCTTTCCAGGGCCGAAACTTTCTCCTTTTTCAGTTTATACAAATCGGGAATGCTATTGATTAAATCATTGTCCACCAATTGCTCGACGATCTTATCTCCCAAACCATCAATATCGGCAGCGCCCTTAGACGCATAGTGTTTGATGGACTCTTTGATTCTTGCAGGACAGGAAATATTTACACACCGATGGATCGCTTCGCCCTTGGGCTTCTTAACCGGTTCACCACATACAGGACAGTTTTGGGGTATTTTAAATTTCTCCTCGCTACCATTGCGGTCTTGCTTGACAGGTTTGATGACCTCCGGAATGACATCTCCAGCCCGTTGGATTATTACCGTATCACCTATTCTAATATCCTTCTCGTCTATCTCATCCTGATTATGAAGTGTCGCCCTGCTAATAGTTGCCCCCTTGACTTCAACGGGATCAAGGATTGCTACCGGGGTTAATGCCCCAGTCCTCCCAACACTGATGTTGATATCGAGGATCTCTGTCCTCGCACGCTCCGGAGGAAATTTATAAGCCAATGCCCACCTGGGACTCCTCGTCTTTGTCCCCAATTTTTCCCTTATCGAAAAATCATTCACTTTTATCACAATTCCATCGATCTCGTAAGGAATATCCTCGCGTTTCTTGCGAATGTCCTCGAAAAAATTAATTGTCTCACCTATACTGGCACACTTCCTGGTATGTGGGTTCACGCGCAATCCAACCTTTGGAAGATAGTTAAGTAGTTCTTCTTGTGTACTGATTGTCTTCCCGTCTACTACACCAATATCGTAAAAAAAGGCATTAAGAGGCCTATTGGCAGTAACTGAGGGATCAAGCTGTCGCAAGGAACCAGCCGCAGCATTCCTGGGATTAGCAAACAGATCCTTACCCTCCTTGCCCCTGCGTTGATTCATTTCCTGGAAACTTTCCTTTCCCATGTAAACCTCACCCCTAACTTCCAGGGTCGAGGGGAGATCGTCCTGGGAAGCCCTCAATCTAAGAGGAATACTCCTTATCGTCTTGATGTTCCTAGTTACAACCTCTCCGGTGAATCCATCTCCCCTGGTCAATGCTGAGACAAGTTCGCCATCCTGATAAATTACTTCTACCGCCAAACCGTCCAACTTCGGTTCGGTAATATACGTTACTTCATCGACACCATCAAGCTTTCTAAAAATCCTATCCTCAAACTCCCACACCCCTTTCTCCTGAAAAGCATTGGACAGGGAAAGCATTGGCTCGCTATGTTCCGCGGATTCAAACTCGTCTGCTGGTTTTGCTCCTACTCTTTGGGTGGGTGAATTGGGGGTTTGGAATTCAGGATATCTTTCTTCTAGATTTTCCAGTTCCTCTAAAAGCTCATCGTACTCTTTATCGGTGATAGTGGGGTCATCGAGAACGTAATAATGATAGTTGTGTTCTTCAATTTTGTTACGGAGTTTTTCAATCCTCTCCTTCGCTTCAGTTCTTTCCATAGGTTTCAACTCGCGGCTTTCCCGAGACGCCCTTTGGGTAGTTTTGCACCCGTCGCTGATCCATCGCCCGAAGTGTTTCCACAAATGCTGACTTAATCTCTGCAATATCTCCCATGGTAAGCGGACTGTAGTCCAACTGGCCATCATCAATTTTTCCATCTATCTGCTCCTCCACCATCTCTGCCACATCCTGACCCATATCTTCCAGAGTATGAGAAGCAGCCTCCACTGGATCAGCTAAGGCAATGATAGAAGTTTCCTTGTCCATCGGCAGCTCACCTTCGTAGCGGAAATCTCCCTCCGGGAATTCTATATTTTCACGATGTTCCCTTAAGGCCTTAAGGTAAAAATACCTGATCAAAGAGGTACCGTGATGACTGGGAATAAAACTCAACACGTCATCTCTAAGACCATACGTTTTTCCTATTTCAATTCCCTGTTTGATATGAGATGTAAGCACGATTTTGCTCATCGAGGGTGTCAATTCATCATGGGGGTTGGTGTCACCGGATTGGTTTTCAATGAAGAATTCTGGTCTTACCATCTTTCCGATATCATGGTAATAGCCCCCAACCTTGGTCAGTAAAGGATCTGCACCAATGGCCCGTGCGGCATTTTCTCCCAAACTGGCGATATTTTGACTGTGATGATAAGTTCCCGGTGTTTCTTCTCGTAATCTTTCTAACAGAGGATGGGACGGATTCAGTAATTCCATCAATCCAATGGGTGAGGTCTTTTGAGTAATCCTTTCTGCAAATGGAACGGTAGCTGCAATAAACAATGCACTAACCAAGCCGTTAAGCGCGGCCCAGCCATAACTGTACCAATCGAGGTTAACGATAAAAGGCGTAGAAAGAAACGGAAAGCGAAAAGCAAAAACGAGAACCACACTAACTAACCCCACCGAAAAACCAATCCTGGTCAAATCAGAACTTCTTTTAATATCACGGGCTTCTAGTATCCCCACTAAACCACCGACAAAACCTACAATGCTAAAGCCAACCGAACCCGCAATACCCTGCTGAACGCCTATAGTTAAAGCCAAAAATGCATTAATTGCAATGGCGGTTTCGAAGTCAGCGAAAATAGCAAACAACGCTGCGCCATAAGCGACGGGAACAAGATAGAGTGAAACCAGCCAAGAACCTTTGATAGTTAACAGGATAAAGAACGTGACAAGAGCAAGAAATAAAATTAGCCTGTCATCGTTTAATTTCTCACGTTTTCGAATAGATAAATAGGATGCCGTAGCCACTAAACCGATAATTACTATAAGCGCATTAGCAACAGCGCTTTTCCACCCTAAAAACCTTAAGAATGGTTCGGTAGTTCCTAAGTTAAACGTAAATAAAAAAGCTGTTACAATGATGTAAAGGGAAAGCCAAAAGAATTTTTTTGGCTTAGAGCCCTCGAACACGTCAGAAAATCCTCTCTCCAAGACGTTATCCTCAGAGTTATCCTTCTGCTTTCTCTTTTTCATAAGCTTCAATAATCTTTTTTACCAAATCATGTCTGACAACATCTGTTTTTTCTAGATAGATAAAATCGATACCCGAAATTTTTTCTAAAAACTTTCTATCGTGACTCAATCCAGATTTATCATGTCTGAGATCAATTTGGGTAATATCTCCGGTAATAATAGCCTTGGAATCAAAACCCAACCTAGTCAAAAACATTTTCAGCTGTGTTGACGTAGTGTTCTGCGCTTCATCCAGAATTACAAAAGAACTATTAAGCGTCCTGCCCCGCATAAAAGCAAGAGGAGCAATTTCGATTCGCCCGTCTTCTTTTAAACGTTCGAACTCCTCTCCGGGCATCATATCGTAAATTGCATCGTACAACGGTCTTAGATATGGATTCACTTTAGCCTGCATGTCACCGGGCAGGAATCCTAACTCCTCGCCCGCTTCTACAGCCGGCCTGGTCAAAATTATCCGTTTCACCTTCCCTTTCTTTAAGTATTCCACACCCATGGCCACTGCTAAATAAGTCTTACCGGTACCGGCAGGACCAATACAGAAGACTATGTCCTTTTCCCTTATCGCCTCTATGTATCTCTTCTGGTTTAACGACTTGGGTTTTATCTGCTTACCCCAGTAAGTAGTCTGTATTACATCGGAGAGGACACCGTCCAACTTGTCGGTCTGCCCAGATTTTATCATCTCTATCAAGCTCTTTACCTCGCTTAATTCAGGCGATTGGCCAGCTTCGATCATGTCAATAAGCTCGTCAAAAATGGAACGGACTTTTTTCACCTCGTTTTCAGAACCCTCGATGCTAATTATACCGTCCCTGACTATGATCTGAGCATCAAACTCCTTTTGAATATAATTGAGATTCTTATTATACTGTCCCAATAAAACGACTGCCTGTTCGTGATCTCTTAAAGTGATTTCCCTTTTTATTTTTTGTACTTTACTATTGCTACTAATAATAGATCACTCCTCACGATCGGGACTTCCTTTCTCCAACAGGGGTAAGTACCACTTTATCCGCATAAGAGGTATCACCTGCCGTGGCTTCACAATAATTGTCATGCACATTAAGTACTTCCACACTCTTGACCTTCCCAGGACTTAAGTCGCTATTACATTGATCAGATCGGAGGTGAAGGTCCAGATAATTTTTCGAATAGCCACGCCATCCATTTACTCTACTACTTTTCTCTTCTACAATCATCTCTAATTGTTTCCCTCTATAGTCTCTCCTCACGTCCAGGCTAATCGATGAAGCCAATGAGCGCAAACTATCTGATCTTTCCTTCTTATCTGAATATTGCACGTCGTCGTCGTACTCCCACGCGTGCGTATGTAGCCTTGGTGAATAACGAAAAACGTGCACGTTGATGTAGCCAACTTCTCTCAAGATCTTTTCGGTTTCTCTCACGTCGCGGTCCGTTTCTCCCGGAAATCCAACCATTATATCGGTCCCAAAAGTGACGTTCTGCAGTGAGTTCCTCAACAGTTCAATCTTCTTCAAATAATATTCAGCGGTATACCCTCGACTCATACTTTTTAGGATCCTATTTGAACCCGATTGTAGTGGGATGTGAAAGTGAGGACAAGTCTTGTGAGATTCGCGAAACACTTCGACCAATTCATTGGTGACGCCTTCCGGGTTGATCGAACTCAACCGAATCCTTGAAATATCCTCTAGCTCATCCAGTTCCGTGACCAACTCCACCAAGGCATTGCCCTTACTTCGGTATTCCGCCAAATTTACGCCCGTAAGGACGACCTCGTTATAGCCGTTTTTACCTAGGCTTTTGGCTTCTTCCACCGCCTCGGTAACGGGTTTAGACCGCACGGGTCCCCTCAACAATCTCACCTTACAAAAAGAGCAATTATTGCTGCAGCCATCCTGGACCTTTAAGAATCCTCTTGTGTGAACAGAATCTCTAGATATTCGTTCCAATCCGATGTCCCAGTCAACCAAATCGTCATTGCTCACGACGCCACGAAAGCCCCTCAGCGACTGAGCTAATATTCTACCAAAGCTTCTTTTATAGGCGTTGGAGAATATCACGTCCACTCCGTCTATCTCTTCTATCTTATCAACATCCAAGGTAACGTAACAACCGGTGACTAGTACAATACCACCAGCCCTAACAGCCCGGCGTATATATTTCCGAGACTTACTATCTGCACCCTGAGTAACGCTACAGGTATTAATTACATAAACGTCGGCATCTTTAGTAAAATCAATAATTCTGTATCTATCGTCCTCGCGTATTTGTTCTTTCAACATTTCCGTATCGTATTGATTTGCTCTACATCCTAACGTATAAAAGGTAACTGTAGTTCTCATCATTGAATAAGTTAAGTCACACAAGAAAGCGTGTACGTGCAGTAAATATTCGAAGTGGAGCACATGAATTGATTATTTCCCTACTGGTTTTTCTCCTTGATGCCTGTCAACGGTAAACCGCTTAATGGTAAAATTCTCATCATCGGGGGGAATACCTGCTTTTCGTTTTGTAATGTGAATTTGTTCATCCACGGAATCTACTCCTTCAAGATCCGGAAGAAGCAATCCTGACTTAAATCCCTTTTCTATCAATATACCGTATTTTTGTGGATCCAAATCATTGATCTCACATTCCTCCAGCTCGCTCAAAACGTCAACAGACACCGTTATTTCACTCAACTCATCTGGATTTACTGGAGGGAATCGTGGATCTTCCAGCGCTGCAGAAGACCCGTTCTGTATTATCTCATTTGCCAGCGAATCAGTCGACGGGCTATAAGTGCCAATACACCCTCTAAGATTGCCATTCTTCTTTAAAGTTACAAATACTCCCCGAGGAGCCTGTGGGAGCTTTTCTGCAAGTTCCCCTATTCCGTCAACATCTTTCCCCAGCACCGCTTGCCTGACTGATAACTTGGCCAACTTTACGTAATTATCTTCCATAATCTATGATAATTATAGAATCCACCCACTAGTTATTCAAAGATCACCGATAATTACAAGATTTCTTGACTTGATGACTACAATACGTTAAATTAACTTTGATAATGATATGAAATGGAAAATATTCATATCCGCCGTTTTAGTTATACTAATAGTTGGCTCGGGAATTGGGATATACCTACTTAACCAAAGAAACGTCCACGATTTAGTTGAACGGGGGGAAAAGGTAAATTTATTGGTCCTGGGGATAGATTACATCAAGGGGGCTACAGCAAGACGGAGCGACAGCATGATGCTAGTCAGCATCGATGCTGAAACCAATAAGGCAAGTTTAATCTCCATTCCTAGGGATCTCTATCTAAAATATCCCGAAGACAAATTTTACCGGGTCAACGCCGCCTACGCCATCGACGGTGCCCAACTTGCAAGAGAGATGGTCTCTAACTTTCTTGGAGTTCCGATCAATTACCATCTGGTGATTGACTATCGAGGATTTAAAGAGATTGTAGATCTAATAGGTGGTGTTGATATAACTGTCGACGAAAGATTGCAATATACCGATAAAGCAGGAGACTTAAATATAGATATCAAACCAGGCCCACAAACTCTAAACGGCACTGAGGCCCTGGGTTATATGCGGTACAGGGGTAACGAAAGCGACCTGAAAAGAATCAGCCGTCAACAAAAATTCCTGCGCGCTGTATTACAAAGTAGCATCCAGTTAAAAGGTTGGTCACAAATTAAAGGCCTGATTAACACAGGCCGCAAGTATACAAAAACAAACCTGTCCTTAATGGACATGTACGATCTCGCCAAGACCGCCAGAAGCCTGGAAATGGACGATTTTACCATGAAAACTTTGCCTGGTAAGCCGGCCAGAGTTGACAACAAGTCCGTACTTCTTCCAATGATCGTCGAAACGCGCAGAGTGATAGCGAAAGAGATCAATGGGTTGGGTCTGACAGGGGGTTCCGACGTAAAGCCTTACATCTTAAACGGGGAAGGCAGTAACTACTTGGCACGGATGACTAAAAATAGGCTAAATGAGGAAGGTTTCTCTGTGGTAGGTACTGATAACGCCGACCGGTTCGATTATAGTACAAGTTATTTAGTGACCCTTAAATCCGACGCCCAAAAGGCCGCTAACATACTTGCCAGTAAGCTTAACTTCGAACTAAAAATAGTATCCAGTGACGACTTCCAGGATAAGCTGAATGCAATTAAGGCAGCCGGGGTCAACATCCCGGAATCCGCTAACCTCTTGTTGGTTCTAGGAAAGGGGTCGCCAAACTTTGTCTCTTAATCGCGAGGATCAACAAATTTTACTAGAACTAGTAAAATTAATAGAGGACAAAAAGGGCGACAAGATTGAGATCCTTGATATGAGGGAGCACAGTATCGCCTTAAGCTTCTTCATTCTAGCGAATGGAGACAATCCCAAGCACGTTCGTGCGATAGCAGAAAATCTCGAGGAAAATTTCTCCGCAAATTTACTCCGCAAAGAAGGGTTAGAATCTGGGGCATGGGTGGTCCTGGATTTTGGGGAGTACTTCGTCCATATTTTTGACGAGGAAGTTCGCCTATTCTACGACCTGGAAGGACTATGGGCTGACTTTGGATTACCTCTTGAAGCGTTGGAAGAGCACTAAACACAAATTCTATTTTAAATCGCGCCACTTATCAAATCGCTGTTTCGTCGTAAATAGTCCCCACCAGACACCAACGTAGTAGCTATAACAACATACTCAAGCATAGGTAAAAAACCGGTTAGAGTTGGCCAATACCATTCCTTGCATACCAAAATTGCTACTATCAAGACCATCTGCGAGATCGTCTTTATTTTTCCCAACCAGCTCGCTGAAATCACTATGTCTTTAGCGATCCCAATGAGCCTCAATCCTGTCACTAAAAATTCTCTGGCGACTACTATGACAACGGTAATAGCTGAGAGGTCACCAAGCTGAATGAAGGTAATAAACACCGTCGAGATTAATATTTTATCTGCAATCGGATCGGCAAATTTCCCAAATGGGCTTATTTGATCGATCCTCCGGGCCAGAAAGCCGTCGAAAAAATCAGTCAGCGACGAAAACAAAAATAACGCCAACGCAGATAGATTCGCCCCCGACAGCAACAAATACATCAACACCGGTATAAGTAAAATTCGTAGGAACGTGATCTTGTTTGGAATATTTTTCATGTTGTCAATAACAAAACATAACTCCCCGAAATTTGTCCCTTAACGATCACACTAGTATCATTATCATATCTTAAAGTGTCATCGACCCTATTACCAATAGCTAGGGGGTCGTTGCATAATCACACACTTGAGTAACCTAATCTGTACCAATAGCGTTTAAGAACCAGTCAATTTTGGTTATACTTTCCGAGTATTTCGTCGTGGTATCAAAGTTACCATGAGTCAATTACCCCGCACCAAGGTGCGGGACGTGTAAAAAACAAATTTGACTACGTACTTTGTTCTTTTACAAAAGAAGACCCAGCACTCAAATGAGATGTGCAACTTGGCTCAAGTACTTTAGG
>Ga0102934_1000601_pt1 | contig 24335 bp, 21 predicted proteins | sample SalPonR2_A_D1_MG_FD_78175 | JGI IMG/M metagenome (GOLD analysis project Ga0102934, IMG submission 78175) | Salt pond soil microbial communities from South San Francisco under conditions of wetland restoration - Salt Pond MetaG R2_A_D1_MG | ecosystem: Environmental > Aquatic > Marine > Intertidal... | reverse complement strand
TAAAAGACTTATCAGCCATTGCCTACATCCTTTCCGGTTAAGGGCATTCTACAGTGGCAAAATAATTATTGAATCCTGTAAAGTCAAGCATAGTGTAAAAATTGTTAACTTATTATATATCAACATATAATAACTTGTGATTCATCCGGAAATCGGTTGATAAAACAAACAACCAAGAATTATCAAACAGGTCGTCTGATGAGCAAGTTGTCTTTTCCCTTATTTTTTTGTTATCTCATAATTAATCAACAACAAAAATATTTTATTCAGATCAAACAGTTAACCGGTAATTCAATTGATAGGTCTTGACTGCTCTCATTTAACCCTGTATAATAGACAAACTAATTTGAAAAAATAGCAGATATATACTTCGAATAGAAGGGGAAATACCATGAAAAGGGTTTTTCCAATTCTGGTGGTCACTGCTGTTTTGTTTTTGATCTTTGTAAGTTGCTTTGAAGATGAAAACGGCCCTACTTCACCAGAGACGGATAATAGTATTAATGTTAATATAACCAGCCCGGCCAGCGGCGATACCTTTTTAGTCGACAGCACAATCGTTTTCACAGGTAACGCGGCCGACCCGGAGGATGGCATGTTGAATGATTCCAGCCTCGTCTGGCGGGTAAATACATTTCCTCAAGATACCCTAGGATTTGGCGATACAGTTAAAACAAATACCCTGCCGGAAGGAAGACACACTATTATTCTGACCGCCACTGACAGTGACGGTAACAGCAATCATGCTTATATCTTCCTGTATTTAAAAAAACTGCTTTTAAACCCTTCTCTGGAAAATATCTGGCCTAACAATGACGGTAGTAAATGGAAATATCAATATACTCAAAGAATTTGGAACTCAGATCCTTTGATTTATTATCCGACTGAGAGTGATGTTCCCGAGATACCCTCATTTTCTTATATAGAACAGATACTTGGGGATCAGCCAATAGGAAATATCAATGAAGAAATGTTAGGCGTATATAAATTGGAATTCGCCGGAGATACTACAACAGGCCCCGGCGTTACAGCGCAAAATCTAAGAGAAAGTGTACCCCAAACCCGGGGAGATGAACTCAAATTGAATGTTCAAAGTGCTAGAAATTCTTTCTTATTACGACTTGCTATGGCACGCCCGGTTCTTTCCGAAAAGATCCATAAAAGATATCCCGAACTGCCAGGTGACATAAATATCCTGAGTATAAATTCGGGCGGCGACAGAACATTATTAAAAACTCTCTTTGAAGTAATGTCTTACCCGTATTTTATCCACGGCGGGGCCTGGGAGAAGACAGAACAATATATCGGGACATATGGTGACCTTGATCAATCCTTAGCATGGAAGTTTCTAGAGGACAATCTGAATGTGTCTCATCAATTCAGTTTTCAGCTTGTTCCTTCCTTAGCCAGTGATGTCTTCCTGCACTGCAAGATAATCCGTAAATTCACAGCGGAAACATCATCAGGTTCTTACGAAAATGCCATAGAATGCCTTTATATAATTGACTATGGAGTGACGGAGGTTAGGGATATATATTCGCCATCTCTCGGCTACGCGAGGTTTTTCGATTATGGATCCGTTATATACGCGCCGGGGACCGGACCTGTCTATTGCTATGAGAGATCTATGTTATCTGCAGGAAATCCACCAACTTACGGAGTGGGGGATAAGGAACTTATTCTAACCGAAACAAACGCGGAAGAGATGAACTAAATAATAAAAGATTTAAAGCAGAATCCAGAGATATTAACCGTTCCTCTGATTTTGACAAATTTAATCAACCGGAATATTTCTAAACCCTCCTCCTCTGTGAAATTCAAGAATTGAAAAATCTCCGAGAGCGTTCGCGATTGACCTGAAACAGAGATTGCCTTAAAATCGTCCGGCAGGGAGTCTATCATTGGAAAATTAACCGGAGGTGGCTGTTATGGCTCAGAAAGTACTGTTTATAAACTGTACTCCGAAGAAGAGCCCTGAGGAATCGAATACGCGCGCTCTCTGCAACGATGTAGCGGAAGTTTATGAAAAAGAGTACGGTCTCCGCTGCGATTTCATACGGGTTGTGGATTTTAACGTACTGCCGGGCATAGAATCTGATATGGGCAAAGGGGATGAATGGCCGGAAATACTCGAGAGGATAAAGGATGCGGATATAATCATCGTTGCAACGCCTATATGGATAGGGAACATTTCATCGCTTGCCCAGAGGGTTTTCGAACGGCTCGAGGGAACATACTCGGAAGGAGACCCGGATAACGGACAGTATCCGCTCTACAATAAAGTCGGCGGCGCGGTTATTACCGGCACCGAAGACGGCGCTCATTTCTGTGCCAAGACCATACAGTTCTGCCTTATGCGTTTCGGGTGCACAATACCGCCGGGAGCTGACTGCTACTGGGTCGGGCCGGCGGGCCCGGGTCCCAGCTATATTGCAGCCGAGGGCGGCAGGCACCTCTATACCAACCGAACTAAAAGAACAATGGTAGCCAATACTGTTTTTATGGCGGAATTGCTGGCGAAAAACAGGATACCCACAAACCTGCTTGAAGTGGAGGAAAAAGCAGCGGCAGAGAGCACCGAATCGATCGAGATAGACTGGCGTTCGGCATCGAAGAAGGAATCGGGCAAGCCAAAGAATTAAAAGAACTGTCTTTCTGCCTGGAAAAGAACCCTATTTTGAACCGGCGGTGAAAAGAGAAAGCACAGACCGTATAAATCACATTTCAGGCCAAGCAGAAAGTTCAGATCTATCCGGAACGTCCGTTAAGTTTATTGAAATATCTTCTGGACTGATATAAGCTGAATTATATAGAATTTTAGTTAGGACTATCATCTTACATTCGCACCTTTTATAAATGCTGTTATATAGAGCAGCAATTTTTATTTTCTGCGGGATTTGCAGTTGGAGGTTTATTATGGATATTCTCAAAAGAGTCGGAGAGGACAATGTGCAATTCGTGGAGCTCGAATTCTCGGATATATTCGGAACTCTCAAATCTCTGGAGATACCTGTCTCGGCAATGGAAGATGCCTTAGACAGGGGGATATGGTTCGACGGCTCATCGATCAGAGGATATGCCAGGATAAAGGAGAGCGATATGTTCCTGAAACCGGATATCGACACCTATTCTCTGCTTCCCGGAGAAAATAATGATATGAAAACGGCCCGTTTCATGTGCGATATATTCAAACCGGACGGAACCGTGTTTACAGGGGACCCGAGAGCGATACTCAAGAAACAGGTCAGGGAAGCCGTGGATATGGGTTACCAGTTCAATGTCGGGCCCGAGGTCGAATTCTTTCTCTTTAAGAAATCACCGGACGGCTCTATCGCCACACCGGATTTCGATACCGGCTCATACTTCGACAGCTCGGAAAAGGACCTGGGAAGCGACATCAGGAAAGAGATTATGAGCACCCTTAAATTCTTCGGCATCGACTCTGAGAGGGCTCACCACGAAGTGGGAGTGGGACAGCACGAAGTTGGATTCAAATACGGAGATGCTCTCTCTACCGCCGACACTGTAGTACTGCTGAAGAAGATAATCAAATCCACCGCTCACAAGTACGGTTTTATAGCTTCCTTCATGCCTAAACCGCGCTACGGCAAGCCGGGAAGCGGGATGCACATACATTCCAGCCTCTTTTCCAACGACGGTTCCCCCCTCTTCTTCGATGAAAACGACAGGAACAACCTCTCCAGACTGGCCAAACAATTCATCGCGGGAATCCTCAAATATATAAAAGAGATCGTCTCGCTCACCAACCCTACTATAAACTCATACAAAAGACTCAACTCCGGTTTTGAGGCGCCTAAATATATCTGCTGGGGAAGCAAGAACAGATCTTCACTTATCAGAATACCTCAATCCTCTCCGGGTAGAAAATCTTCGGTCAGGGCTGAACTGAGATGCCCCGACCCAAGCTCTTCCCCCTACCTTGCTTTCGCCGCGATACTTAAAGCGGGGCTCGAAGGGATCAGAGAGGAACTGCAACTTCCGTAACCGATGCGGGAAAGCGTCTATATGAAATCTGATGAAGAACTCGATGAACTCGACATTGAAATGCTCCCGGGTTCTCTCAGTGAAGCCCTGTCAAACCTCGAGAAGAGTTCTATCATGGAAGACCTTCTCGGCAGGGAATTTCTGATAAAATATGTGGAAGCGAAGAGGCGCGAACTGAATGAGTTTGATATGGCTGTAACGGACTGGGAACGCGCCCGGTACCTGGACAGATGCTGATACCCAGTAAAGAACTAAATGCCGGAATTACTCAACCGGAACGGGGCGGGCGGTCTCTGCTGAATCTTACCTTTATCTTCGTCTGAACCCTGAAAAAGATCAGCAGGATAATCGACAGGACCGAATATGAATTGCTGGTAGCAACTCCGGCCCCTACGATTCCGAATCAGGGAGTTAGCTGAGGTGTGCGCGCTGATCTGGTCTTAGCTCCTGTTCCACTATTGTTTCTTAACCGGGCAGTGTGTCAATTTATCTAAAAGCTGTATTTTACCTTGAAATATCCCATGTCATTATCATTATATTGACCAAATTGGCCCGCCTCTCCAACGAACAGGTTGGCTCCCAGCAGAACCTCGAAACCATCTGCCAGATCGTAGTATATACGGGGACGAATCAGCGCGTCATTATTGTTCAATCCTAAATACGAAAATAATTCCAGCGTCAGTGTTTCACGCATAAAATCGCGCCGGGCGCGTAAGGTCATAGTGTTATTGAATTCATCATCTTCTATCTTCGGATCGTAATCCATAATGGCCTGCTGGATAAACTGGCCGCTCAGATTAATATCCCATAAGGTATAATCGAGCCCCAGAAGATAGTGCGCATAATCCTTCTCTACCGCGGCACCGGCGGCATTGAAGTATTTTCCGGAATACCAGGCGCCCTCGCCGCGAAACACAAAGGGCCCGAGAGTTGAGCTGAAACTGCTTCCGGCAATACTAAGACGGTGATGCCGCGGGGTGACCGTTATCGAATCTATCTCCCCGCTTCCCGGGTCAATCTGTTTTCTGATATGCATCGCGGGATCATCATCCCAGGCATAACCGGCCATAATTTCAAGGTCTATTGCCGAAGTGATAACAGAATATTTGGCGAAAAATTCGCTGTTCTCCAGAGACCCTTTGACCTCCTTCTCTGAATAATCATACCGGGGCGAAACGGGATAATCTATTTGCGGCCGCCATATAGATCCCTCTTCAGGAAATAGCGTGGGTGTAAATACCGGCAGCCAGACAGCCTCCAGATTATGATCACCAAGATAATAATCGAACTTGAAAGCGGTAACGCCCATACGTATTTCCTCGAAATCGGGGAGCAAAAATTCACGCATGTCTTTAGGTGAAACTATATCGGTGATAAATACCCCTTCTGCCTTACCCCAGATTATCTGCTGCCTGCCGACGCGCAAATCAACATTATCAAAATAGATATCCATGTAAACCTCACGTAGATCGATTTCCAGTTCGGAATCAGAATAATGATACAGGTAGGGATTGGCTTTAAACGCTATCCTACTCTTACTATGCACCAGGTCGAGATTCAAAGTGTTCTGAATGATAGAATACTCGTTTTCTTCATCGATCAAGATCCCCGTATAGTTACGAACGTAACCATTCAGAGTGACCCCCCTTGCAAACGCCGTGCTTACACTTCCCGACACTAACAATCCTGTCAGTATTAAAGGCAGCAAAAATGCCGCGCTTCGTTTATTGCCTCTTAAAGAAAAGTTCATCTTACCCCGCGTTTCATCATGCGTTCAGTAAATTTGTTGTCTGAAATACCGATATCCACTTCTAAATCCTCCAGTAACATATCTGTGGTATGATCCTTTTGAACATTGTGCATCTGACTGTGGGTGATAATCCAGTAATCCTTGATCTTTTTATATTGTTCGACTTTCAGCGTTTTCAGATGCTCCCCGTCTTCATCGTAAAATTCCTTTTTAAGTCCAATCCATTTGTTCTTTATTATCCAGGTTACGGTTCTTGAATAGATATATTCTTCTTCTCTGGGGATGCTTTCCACCACATAACAGTCTTCACCGCCCATCTCTTCTTCCCGCAGCAGTTTGTGCTTATCTTCATAGGGGTGCCTGTCACCCAGGTCATCATAGGTAAAATCCGAGCCCATAAAGTAGTCGCTTTTACTGTCACTGGAAATCCGTTTTACCCGCTTCAGCGCCGGCAGGTAGATCCATTGGTCGTCGTCTCGTCCCTTTTCGTCGTAACTCCAGTTCATGAAGGATGTGTCTCGTACATCCGCCGGAGAGATAAAGAACATGATCTTTTTCTCTTCTTTTCCAAAATCTTTTAAAAACTGTCTGATTTTACGGACCCGTGTATCACCCCGCGAGTTTATAAGCGTCATGGTAAGAAGCCCTTCCTGGTCCTCCCCCACGGGTCGATTGTAAACTTTTTTGATAATTTCGAGCCCGGCCGGGTCATCCAGGCCATAGCTCAAGCCGGGTAAAGCCAGAAGAATTATAAACAGACCGGTAAATACAGCTTTTCTCTTCATCTTTATTCACACCCCTTTACTAATAAAAACAGCAAAATGTTTAACGCGGTTAAAGTAAATCTCTCATGCTTTCTTCTTAAAGTAAACATTGAACAAAACAAGAAGCAGATACATAATCGTCACCGTACCGAGAAAACTTGTGAACATATTCATTGAAACCAGCCCCCCCAACGCCCGGTTGGGCGGAAATACCGAAGCCAGCAGTACCAGGAAACCCGCAATGACCACAATTGCGTTGAAGGCGATTGCCCGCCCGGAATGCTGCATGGTTTTACGGCCTGTAAGTTCTTTGTCCCCCGTCTTGCCTGCATATATCCTATAGCGTTCAATAAAATGCACGGCATAATCGATACCTATTCCGATCGCGATACTCGAGAGCAGGGCTGTAGTGGTACTAAGAGGAATACCGAGTAAGCCCATGACTCCAAAACTGATAACAGCGGTAACCGAAATCGGAACTGCTCCAATAATACCCGCTCTGATATTTCTGAACATCAGCGAGAGCAGGATAATCACAATGATCAGCGAGAGCAGCAGACTTTTGATCTGCCCTTCCAGAATCAGATCGGTAAAAACGAGCCCCTTGTATCCTGAACCGGCATAGTTAACCGTAACCCCAAGTTTTTTCAGCTCCGGAATGTGCTCTTCGATTTCGGCGATGGCGCTGTTTAAGGCAATCGAATTATCGCTTTTCAACTGGAAGGTCAGATTCGCTTTTCTGTAATTGTAATCAACTACCTCCCAGAGGTTTTCAGGATCACCGGACATTTCATAGAGCAGCAGGTACTGTGCTACTAATTCTCTGGATGAGGGGATGATGTTGAATTGGGCGCTGTCGGCATGCATTACTTTATTCATCCGCCTCAGATAATCTGTCAGAGCAAAGGAATTACCTACTACCGGAAGGGACTCAACTACGTCAGCCTGCAGGCTGTCTACAGCTCTGAGGATCTCCGGCCTTTTAAAAGCATCTTTACTCTCAGAATCCAGAATTACGTTAAGGGTTGATGTTCCTCCGAAATTCTCGTTAATAAACGCGTCGGTCATAACGATCTTGCTGTCCGCTTCGAACTTATCCAGAAAACTGGAATTTATCCATACCTTAGTCGTCCCCAGAATAGAGAGGGCGACAATGGCGATTGTGGCAAACAGTGTTGCATATTTATGCTTTACCACCAGCCCCGCGATGGCGTTAAGTAATTTATTTTCATCATCCCTTCCAGTCTCACCCCTGTCCTTCCAGCCCGGCAACCCGAAAATCATCAATCCCGCAGGAATCAATGACAGGGAGAAAACCATAGCCATCATTACGCCGAAGGCTGTAAAGAGCCCGAAGTATTTGATAGGATAAACTTCCGAAGTGAGCAGCGAAATAAAGCCTACCGCGGTTGTTACCGACGTCATCACTACAGGTTTCCACATTTCTTTTATCATATCGCGGGTGGCTGTTTTTCTGTCGGCCCCGGGATTCTCTTTCATAAAAATATGCAGATGGCTGTACAGATGTATGCCGTCTGCCACACCGATGGCGATCAGCATCACCGGAATCATCGTCGAAACCGCGTAGATAGGTACATTCAGCAGAGCCATCAGGCCAAATGCCCATACCACACTGAAGAGCACCACCAGGAGGGTAAAAAGACCTGCTTTAAAACTGCGCTGAACCATAAGTAATACAATTATGATTACGGCAATAACGATCGGAACCATCCGTTTCATATCCCGAGGTCCAAGGTAGGCCATGGTGCCTTCCACAATCGGACGGCCGGCCACGTACAACTTTTCCGGCCCTTCATATCTTTCAGCCAGATCAAGCAGGCGGTGATAGAATTCCTGAGTAAAAAGATCGTCCTTGATTTCGGCGATGATCACCGTAACCGTCTCGTCTGTATTGACCAGGCGGCCGAAAATCATTTCATTGGTACGTACATCCTGCCGCAAATTAGCAAGTTTATCTTCTCTTTCAGGTACTTTTTCAAAGAAAGGTTCCACATCCAGTCCAAGATCGCTTCCGGTAATATTATCTGCCGTGTAAAGTGAGGTTACATCATCCCTATCGATCTCGGCCATCTTCTGCAATTCCCCTGTCAGGTCCTTTATCTTCTGCAGAGTAGCGCTTCGATAAACCCCTTTATCATTTTCGATAGCGATAATAACGCCATCCTGAATGTTGAACCATTCTTCTGCCTGATTACTGTAAACAAAAGCGGGATGTTCCTGGGGCATATAATCATCAAGATCGGTTTCCATGCGGGAGTTCTGTTTCATAACCACAAAGAAGACTGCAGAAAGAAGCAGAATGATTGCCAGTGTGATTTTAGGGGATCTGATAATTTTATAAATTATTTTTAACATCTCTTTTCTACTCTTGTAAAGATTCACTCACTTCCGATTCAAAAATATCATCCTGTTAGAACCTGTCTTACTGTTTCGAATAAACTGTCTCCTTCTTCGATCAAATTAAACTGATATCCTGACAGCCGCCATTTCGTTACGAGCAGCCGCAGGGAACCGGTGATCAGCAGCGACAATTGCGTAGCGGAGATATCCCTTCTGATCTTTCCTCCTTCCTGCCCTCTACGAAGAATATCCCGGACCAATCTCTGGTTTTCCTTCATGATTTCATAAACCCTGTCGGATAAGCGTTTGTCATTCTGAAAAATCTCTTCTGAAAAAATCACTGAGGCTGTAGCCGGATTCTCGGTAAAATTCTTAAAGTGTGATATGAAAAGCGCCCTGAGTTTTCCGACAGGATCGCCTTCATCTGAAGAATCCGTGATATCCGCGGAGAAAATCCGGTTCTCTTTAAAACGCGTCAGGATACCAAGCAGGATATCCATCTTGCTGTCGAAATGGCGGTATATGGCGCCCTCTGCCACACCAATCCTATTGGCCATATTTTTAATTGTTAATTTCTGAATACCTTTTTCCGCTATCAGTTCGATTGCGGCGCCTATGATTTCCATTTGTCTCTCTGTAAAGTGTTCCATATCGATCCTCGTAGTGAGTGAATGTTCACTTACATTATATTAATTGTTTATCCTCCTGTCAAGGCGGATTTCGATCTTTGGGATTTAAAATTTGAAAATGATAATAGTTAATTTACTTTATCTGAGACAGATCGAGCAAAATATAGAGTATAAAAAAGAAGTTTATTGAATTACAAAATCTAAATATTACGGAAATTTTGAAGAGAAAGCGGTTGACAATTAACTTACATTTGGTTATTTTGCCAACTATGCAACAATAAGAAAGAGGTTATAATGGATAAAAAAAGAAAAGCATTTCTCAGCGCTAAAGCTAAAGTCCTGAAAGCCCTGGCTCACCCGACACGGCTCTACATGGTGGAAGAACTTGCGGGCGGCGAAAAGTGCGTGTGTAAGCTCAATGAAAATATCGACGCGGACTTTTCAACGATATCAAAACACCTCTCTGTTTTAAAACAAGCAGGGATCGTAAGGGATGAAAAGCGCGGCAAGATGGTTTTCTACACACTCGAAGTTCCCTGCGTACTTCAATTTATGGGATGTATCGAGGAAACCATAAAATCCAGAGCTGAAGCTCAGATGAATATGCTTAAATAAAGAACTGATAATTTTTCGTTGATTAAAAAGATTTAAGATCATGGGAAATAAGATATGAACTGGAAGAATGAATTGAAGAGGCTGCTTTTAGCAGCCGCCGTCTTTCTCGGATTCTATTATATGCCGGTTGGAGCCGGACGCTTTGACAATGCTATTCTTGAAGCCTTTCACCTGGCAAGGTGGTACGCGAGGGAACATGTACTTCTCTGCCTTATCCCCGCCTTTTTTATCGCCGGAGCAATCGCCGTCTTTATAACAAAACAATCGGTAATGAAATACCTGGGCGCTAAAGCCAACAAGTTTCTGGCCTACGGAGTAGCTTCCGTCTCGGGCACTATACTTGCGGTTTGTTCATGCACCGTACTTCCTCTATTCGCCGGCATATACCGGATGGGAGCCGGACTCGGGCCGGCCACGGCTTTTCTGTATTCAGGCCCCGCCATAAATATACTGGCGATCGTGCTTACAACGAGTGTTCTCGGAATCAAACTGGGAATAGCCAGAGCCGTAGGGGCTATTACCTTCAGTATTGTAATTGGTGTCATCATGCACCTGATATTCAGAGGTGAAGAAGCGAGCAAGGCTGAAGCGCAGGCAGGCATGCAGGATGAAGATACAAGCCGTTCCCTCTGGAAGAACCTCCTCTATTTTGCTTCTCTCGTCGGGATTCTTGTATTCACAAACTGGGGCAAACCGGCCGGAGATACCGGAATCTGGGCGTTTATATACAACTTCAAATGGCCTCTAGCTTCTTTCTTCGCCATCTCGCTCGGCGTCATCCTTACCGTTTGGCTCGGAGTAAAATGGTTTAAAACAGCTCTTACAGCTCTTGCCGTCTTAGTTCTGGCTTTAATCTTTCCGGAGATTCATATTATCCCGTTTGCGGCGGCTGTTATCGGAATCTCAATTATAACAAACACGGGCAACAGTGAAACAAAAGAGTGGTTCTCCTCTTCATGGGGGTTTGCCAAACAGATTCTGCCCCTTCTCATGTTCGGAGTTCTCGTAGCCGGAGCTCTGCTGGGAAGGGTCGGCCATGAAGGTTTGATCCCCTCTCCGTGGGTTGAAGAGGCGCTCGGCGGAAACTCTCTAAGAGCCAACTTCTTCGCCTCATTCGCGGGGGCCTTTATGTACTTCGCGACTCTGACGGAAGTTCCTATCCTGCAGGGCTTGATCGGCAGCGGTATGGGAAAGGGTCCCGCCCTGGCGCTAATGCTCGCCGGGCCGGCTCTAAGTCTCCCGAATATGCTGGTCATACGCAGCGTTATCGGCACCAGAAAAACTCTTGTGTTTATTTCTCTTGTCATAGTTATGGCCACAGTCAGCGGAATGATATTCGGAACCTTCTTCTAAACCAGACAACAAAGGAGAGATATATATGAAAATACAGATCCTCGGAACCGGATGCTCAAAGTGTGAAGGTCTTGCGGAAGCTGTAAAAACGGCGGGGCTGGAACTCGGCCTCGACTTCGAGCTGGAGAAGATAACAGATATCGAAAAGATCATCTCTTTCGGTGTCATGATGACTCCGGCGCTGGTAGTGGACGGAGATGTAAAACTTACTGGGAAAGTTCCCGCCCCGGAAGAACTCAAAAAGATACTGACGCAGTAAATTTATCGTCAGGCCGGACATAATAAGCTTACACGGCGGAAAGGATAAAACAGATGAAGCTAAAAAGTATAATAACCGTTCTTCTTCTTTTATTTGTAGCTATCAGTATTGTTGTTTTGTTTATAAATGAAAACAGGGCGCCGAAAACTGAAGTGAAAGAGGGGTCAATGAATGACGGTGAAACTCTTCAGGCCGGCAGCCGCGGGGGTTCAAAAGTTATAGTCTACTATTTTCACAACACAAAGCGGTGCAGAACGTGCAGAAGGATCGAGGCCCTCACAAAAAAAGCAGTAGAAACCGGTTTTCCCGAAGATTTAGAAAACGGAAAAGTCGAATTACGGATATTAAATGTTCAAGTCCCCGAAAACGAACATTTTGTCCTCGACTACAACCTTACCACAAACGCGGTCGTCGTTTCACTTCTTGAAAATGGTTCAGAAGTATCCTGGAAAAGGCTCGACAGAGTATGGGAGTTAGTAAATAACGAAGAGGCTTTTATAAGATATATACAGGATGGAACATATTCTGTAATGGCGGGAGACAGAACTGATGGTTGAATGGGCCCTCCTGATAGCTTCAGCTTTCTGGCTCGGTGTACTTACATCAATAAGCCCGTGCCCTTTGGCTACCAACATAGCCGCGATCTCTTTTGTCGGCAGGAGAGTTGACAAGCCCGCGAGCGTTCTTTCCGCGGGACTGCTCTATACCGCCGGGCGCTCGCTTACATATATGGCGCTTGGCATCTTATTAGTCTCGAGTATACTTTCAGCTCCCCGGGTGTCTCTTACCCTGCAGAAATATATGAATATGCTGCTCGGACCTCTTTTGATTATCATCGGGATGGTTCTACTCGATCTTATCTCGCTCAATATCCGGGGCCCCGGAATAGGAGAATCGATAAAGAAGAAAGCTGAGTTTCTAGGTATATGGGGGGCGGGATTACTTGGAATTGTTGTTGGTGTTTCATTCTGTCCGACAGCAGGCGCTTTATGCTTCGGTTCACTCCTCCCCCTGGCAGTCAAAAATAATTCAAAGATCCTGTTACCCGCGATATACGGGCTCGCGACCGGATTGCCGGTGCTCCTGTTTGCGGTTCTTTTAGCCCTCGGAGCTAACAGGGTGGCCCAGGCTTACAACAAAATCGTATTATTCGAAAAATGGGGAAGAAAGATTACAGGAATACTCTTTATTATAATAGGAATCTACTATTGCCTAACCCATATTTTCCATCTCCAATTTTAAATGCGGTATGCCGCCTGCGGGGATATAGTTTAATCAGGCCGGGCGCGACATTCTAAATAGAATTATTTTCCCCCCTACCTGAGCAGGATCATTTTCCTGGTCAGCGTCAAGCCGCCGGCTCTCAGGCGGCAGAAATAAACTCCGCTCGCCACAGAGACTCCATGTCTGTCAATTCCTCTCCAAGTTAACTCTTTTCGGCCTTCTTCCATATGTTTGTCAACGATAGTTGTTATCAGTTCACCCCTGACATTAAAAACACTCAGATCCACAATCTCGGGGCGTTTCAGGTCGAACCTTATCGTTGTAACAGGATTGAAAGGGTTGGGATAATTCTGGTACAGCTTAGCGTAAGGCGGCAGGCGGTTCTCCTTTGAGTTCGTGCCGGTTACGTCAGTTCCTATTTCATTCAGAAACCAGAGCGCGTTTTGAGAGGTTATATAAGCGTGGTCCTGGTTCTCAGACGGATAGTAGATAGTATCAAAAGGGGTGCGGCTCATTATACCAGGATCTCCCGCTATATCATAAAAGAGGTCCTCGGTTTCTATTTCGAGCGAGCTGATAGTGGGTATAAAAGAATGATTGTCGTAAAGGGCTATAATATCACCGTAAGGCGCCTCGGTAGAATCCATGGCGGCCATCGAGGAACGCCATCCGCCCGGAGCGTTATCGTAAGGTTTAGTGCCCGACACGTTAACCTGCATTGAAGTAGGCAGAAAAAGAAATCTAATATACCCATCGAAGATCATCTGTTCAGTATTATCCGGTACCGCCCAGACATTTCCCCGAATAGTAGTGGCAAGGTCCTCGTACTCGTATTGTATAATCTGATCTCCCGGCGCAAAACCCTGTCCCGCCTGATAACCGCTTCCATTGGCGATCGCTACCTTGCGAAGGTTCTGCGGATATTCCCCGATCGAGGCGAAGTCGCTCAGCAATTCGCCGCGAAGGGAATCTGCCTCCCCCGTTGAACCCGGGGGAACAGTATAGTGATAAACCAGCATCTGCCGGGCAGCCGGACGGTTAAGACTTGACAGCATATCAGCGGCCGCGTCTGAAAGACCCGAGAAAAAGTCTAGCCAGTACTGAATACCGAGCGGGATATTCGCTCCTCTGTTAGGCGCGTCGAATGATATAAAAGTACGGGCGCGGTGCTCCAGTCCGTAAGTTTCCATATACGCCAGAGCGTAACGGGAGCACAGCCCTCCCATACTCGCTCCTGATATTACGAAATCAGCCTCCGGATCTATCATCGCCTGAACCTGCCGGATCAATTCCACGACCACGAAGCTGTTCCTCTGGATGTAGTCTGTCGCGTCGGTAAAGTCCAGCATGACGATATCGTATCCCTCGCCTCGAATCGTCTCGAGGAGATTTTCATGATTTAAGTGATTATACAATTCATCCCAGTCCCAGCTGTTGTCCAGATCAAATCCTTCGACTGCTATAACGGGATTGGTCAGCGTGCTCGTGGAATCAGCCAGATAAATATAGGCCCGGCCGCTTCCGTAAACCCCTTCAAACGGAATATCGGCTGTAATAAAAAGTGTGTCGTGGGGGTTCGGCACAGACTGAGCCCCGGCAGGACTGGATAATGCTCCGGCAAGAAAGATAGAAACAACAAGCGGCAGGCACAAGAATCGTTTCATCTCGAATTCCCTATTTAGATTGATGTAAATACCGAGCCAAGAGTATTTTAACACAAATACTACATACAATCAATCATAAATCTTCTATGCCGGGAAAAGGATCAGGAGATAAGCTGATAAGAGATACAACCATACCATCCCATTAATAGTATATCAGATAGATCATAGTTACAGTAACAATGCCGATTATTATATTCATAGGGATCCCCACTCTGAGAAAATCCTTGAATTTGTATCCGCCGGGACCATATACCATTAAGTTTGTCTGATATCCTATCGGAGTGGCGAAGCTGGCGGAGGCGGCAATAGCCACGGTAATGAAGAAAGGGCGAGGATCCAGGGCTGCCTGCTGGGCAATCGCAAGAGAAACAGGGAAAACGAGTGCCGCTGAGGCGTTATTTGTTATGATCTCGGTATAGAGACTTACGATGAAGTAGGTTCCCGCAATAAGGCCAATGGGACCGGCCACTCCAAGCGCTGAGATAAGGTGAACTGCTATATAATCGGCGACACCTGAATTAATCATCGCTTTCGAAATTCCAAATGCCGACGCAATGATAAGAAGCACTTTCCATTCAATGCTGTCGCGAGCATCTTCAGCCGATATGCACCCTGTAAGAATCAGGATCAGAGTGGCCAGGCAAACTGATAACAGAATGGGAAGAAGCCCTGAAGCCATCGTAATAATCATTATTGCCAGGATCGAGATGCTGAGCCAGGAGTAACGCCGGGGTTTTGATGGGGGCGATTCCGCCCGTGAAACCAGATAAAAATCTCTTGAGTGATACCACCTTTCCGCAAAACTGTTCTTTGCCAGAATCAGCAGGGTGTCACCGGTCCTGATTACTATATCACCGACTTTTTTCTGGATTCTTTCCCCGCTGCGATGGATCCCAAGTATAACTGCCTGGTAACGGGATCGGAACTCGCTTTCCCTGACATTTTTTCCTATCAGAGGTGAATTGGAAGAAATTACAGCTTCAAAGGTGCCAAGTTGGTCAGAGTCATAATTCTGCAGGTCGAACTCCGGATCCTGAACCGTTATCAGTCCCGGGGTCCGTTGAAGCTCAATAATTGTAGAAGGCAGGCCGGTAAAGAATAATCGGTCCCCCGGAAGAATTTTTTCTTCAGGCCCCGCCGGTGAAATAATTTTATCGCCTCTTTCAATCTGAAATAAATAAAGGCCCTTAAGATGACGAAGGTTCGCCTCCGATATGGTTTTTCCGATATTCCGGAAATTTTCGTTTACTTTCATCTCCACTACGAACTCTCTTGTATTGCCGCCCAGTTGAATCAGCGGCGGTTTACGGTCCGGGAGGAGGCGGTGGCCTATCAGGACGATGACCATAAGACCGAAAAGGGCAGTTGGGATACCTACCTTTGATATTTCAAAGAATGAAAACCCCTCCAGCCCGTTCTCTATCATCAGGCCGTGAACCACCAGAGTGGTACTGGTTCCGATAAGGGTACAAATACCGCCCAGAATTGAAGCGTAGGAGAGGGGTATCATGAATTTTGAAACAGGGTTTCCGGTTTTACGTGCCCATTGCTTTATCACGGGGATCAGCATGGCCACGACAGGGGTATTGTTAAAAAAAGCGGAGACTGAGGAAACAGGAATCATCATACGGATGAGTTTGGTGGAGATTTTCCCATGCTGTTTCATTATCCTTCCCACGATAATATTCAGCATATCGCTGCGCTGAAGAGCGGATGCCACTATAAAAAGAAAAGCAACAGTCAGCATACCGTGATTGGAAAATCCGGAGAAGGCCTCTGAAACTGTGATAACTCTTCCTGCCGTCAGCATAATCAGGGTTGAGAAAACCGCCAGGTCCGGCTCCAGCAATTCCTTCACCAGAAGAACTGTCATGGCGGCAATCAGGGTGGCTGTATATATGAACTCGAAATCGAACATCTTAATAACTTCATTCAGCTTGAGAGGTCCCGGGCCAGCAGCAGAGCAGCCAGCGCCGCGGGAAAGATCAGATTAAAACCTATAGAAAAATCGATAAAGTACTGTGGCCTGTTTCTGAATATTCTGATTTCATCGATCTTTTTTATCTGATATAAGCCCAGAGCGACGCTGTGGACTGCCAGCGAAAAAACGACAAGATCAGCTATAAGCACTTCGGCCCTGATGCACCAGACAGCCGCAAATGCTCTCAAGACATCGATAATTATGGTTCTGTTCACGGCTCCTCCAAAAAAAGATGCTGAGCATCAACAATTATTAAGGTAATTACTCAGCCTCCAGTTTTCCGGTCAGCCCTTAACCTGATAATTTATCTTATTCCCATTTTGTTCAGTTTATCTATCTGTACAATTTTTCCGTCCTGTATATCTATTTTTACCGAACCATCTCTTATCTCACTAATGGCGGACTATATACCGGACATCATAATATCATTGAAGCCGGAATCTCTCTTTCTGATTCTATTTCCCGAGGAGCTCATACTGATACTTCCTTTTGTTATTCCATCCGCCTATAAGAGATCGGAAATGCTTAACTCTTCGACTTTTTTTGATATATAGTCTCTGATCTCCTGGAATACCCGCATTACTTTTTCTTCCTTTTCAAGCGGGGTGTGTTCGAAGAAATATTTACTTACAGCCACTGTGGGAGCCAGGGCTCCGTCCATGAGCCTGATTATTTCAGCTATACTTATCCGCTCGGCTGGCATCGCCAATTTATACCCTCCCGATGCACCGGTTTTGGCCTTCAGATATCTGGCATGCTTGAGTGGAATGAATATTTGCTCCAGATACTTCTTGGATATACCATATTCATCGGCTACATCCTCCATCTTGATATATCCTCTTTCTTCGTTTCGGGCGATATAAATCAGAGCCAGCAGTGAATATTCGCTTTTAGTGGTCAGTTTCATTTCAAACCTACTTGTTTATATTATCTATAGATATTATAGACAATAGATTCAAATCTGTCAATAATTAATGAGATGAATTTTTGCAGTTTTGCCCGATGCGTTTGTACTCCTGTATTTTCACCTTTAAGGCTTTAATGGATTGACCCTTATGCGAAAGTAATATTATCCCTCAAATCATACCCACCACAAAAGGCGCAACTATCTGAAGGCACCGCCTTTTTCACGTCACATTCTAATCCAGAAATTTTTATCTTCTTTTGCCATACTTGACTTTTTAGGATTCAATATGGTATAATGGGTCTGCATTTTAAGCATAGCGATCTTTTTTTTACAGCAACCTAGTAACGCTTAGTCTTACTTATGTTTACAGTTTTATTTGTGTTTAGCGGCTTTTTTATACCGCGATGATTCAGTTATAAGCGCAATAACTGCTTATGAAACCAGACCCTTGTTAGGGGACAACAGAATAAGGCACCAGGCTCGAAGAGTATTTGTTTTTAAATTGTTAACGCGTTTAGCGGCTTCCTCTTCAATGTATTTTTTTTAAACAAGAAGGTACAAAAGATGAAAAAAGATCTGGGTATATGGCTTGCAGCAATCGTTTTGGTATTTTCTCTTTTACCGGCTCTCCCATGTTTCGCGGGCAATAATGTGTACACGGAAAATTTCAGTACGTCATTATACGAGGACCCAGCCTACACTACGGCTAATTGGGACACAGTTGCCGGAGAACTCAAGTTTTTCACATTTCAGCCCACACTGACCGGATCTTACAACACTTCGGGTATAGCGAGAGATGTAAAGGTTTCGGGCGACTACGCCTTTGTGGCCGATAATGATAATGGGATTCAGGTGTTCGATATTTCAGATACGGCTAATCCCCTGCTTATAGGATCGTACGGCGCGGAGAGCTACACATTGGATGTAGAGGTTTCGGGCGACAACGCGTTTTTGGCGGATTACAGCTCAGGGCTCCAGATACTCGATATTTCAGATCCCACAACCCCCCTCTTTGTTGGAGCTTACAATACTTCGGGCACTTGTCAAAGTGTTTATGTCGAAGGCGACTATGCCTTTATCGCGGATGGAGATCCGGGGCTGATAATAATAGATATTTCAGATCCCTCAAGCCCGGCGCTTCTTGGAACATACAATTCGCCGGGTTACGCGAGGAACTTAACGGTTTCGGGCGACTACGCCTTTATCGCGGACGGTCTTTCAGGGCTTCGGGTTATAGATATTTCAGATCCAGCAAACCCCACATCGCTGGGAAGTTATGACACTGCGGGCGACGCGAGAGAGGTCAGGGTTTCAGGCGACTATGCGCTTGTGGCTGACAACACATCCGGCCTTCAGGTAGTCGATATCTCGGATCCCTCCAGCCCGGCGCTTCTTGGAACATGTGATACTCCGGGCCATGCCTATGGTGTTATTGCCTCGGGCGACTATGCCTTCGTCGCGGATTACAACTACGGGGTTCAGGTTATAGACATTTCAGATCCTTCAAACCCCCAAATTATAGGAAGTTACGATACGCCGGTTAATACCTATGGAGTCACGGTTTCGGGAGAAAACGTCTTTTTAGCCGATGCCGCCGGGGGACTGAAGGTGGTTAAGATAGCACAGCTCGTAAACCCGAAACTTGTCGGCAATTACGACACATCGAGTTACTGCAGGCATGTAACGGTCTCCGGTGATTTCGCGTTCGTGGCGGATTACCGCGGTGGACTGCGGGTGATTGATATTTCAGATTCGGCGAACCCCGCACTCCTGGGAACATACGACACTCCGGGCTATGCTCATGGTGTAGCTGTTTCGGGTGATTATGCCTTTGTGGCGGACGGAGGTTCGGGGCTGCAGATGATCGATATATCAGATCCGGCGAATCCCGTTTTCCTTGAAAATTTCAATACTGCAGGCTACGCCACTGACGTTGCGGTCTCGGGCGATTGCGCTTTTTTAGCGGATGGAGGCATGCTGTACTTAATCGATATTTCAGACCGCTCCAACCTAACGTCGCTTGGAACATACAGCCCGCTGCTGGGCAACGTTCGCGGAGTGGAAGTCTCGGGCAACTGCGCTTTTGTGGCGGATGGTGACTGGGGACTTCTGATGATTGATATAACGGATCCAACGAGCCCAACCAGCATAGGACGTTACTATCAGGCATCAAACAATTTCATGGACGTAACATGCGCGGGCGACTACGCCTTTGCCGCAAATGACACTTCCGGGCTCTATGTGATCGATATCTCGGACCCGCATATTCCCTCGCTTCTCGGAAGCTGCAACACTCCGGGCTCTGCCGTTAGTGTTGAAATTTCTGGTAATTACGCTTTTGTGGCGGATGCAGATTCCGGGCTCCATGTGATAAATATTTCAGACCCAACCAGCCCAACACTAATCGCGACATGCGATACGCCGGACTATGCCTACGGCGTTGCTGTAGCAGGTGACTACGCCTATGTCGCGGATGGCTCGTCCGGGCTTCAGTCTGTTGTAGTTTCTCAGGGGAAGCTGGATCTGGACGGAAATGTCGGCCGGTCGCTCTTTGTTGATGCTTCCGGAGACACTATCTTCCGGACTCGGTTAACGTCTACATATACCGACAGCGTTGATTGGGAAGTAAGTGCCGACGGCGGTACGAACTGGCAGGAAATACTGCCGGACGGGGAATGGAATAAACAGGCTGTTCCGGGAAAAAATCTCTTATGGCGTTCAACTCTTTTATGGGAAGAGCCCGGCGATAATCCTGCCGTCACAGAACTTCAACTCGAATGGCTTGTGGGAGCCGGTGTAATCAGCGAAATTGTTGATGTACCTGATGATCAGGGCGGATGGGTTCAAATGAATATTATCCGGTCGGGCAAAGATTTTCTCGACGAGACGGATTACACTATTTTAGAATACAAGATATGGAGATGGGATGGCGATGTTGATGACGGAGAATGGGTTTGTATGGACAGTGTAACAGCGGCCCAGCAGGATGAATACGTTGTTACCCTGCCTACGGTGAAAGACTCATGCGCGTCGAGTACTAATCACACGACGTTCCTTGTAACGGCTCACACTACAAAACCGACTTTGGTGTTCGCGTGCGAACCGGACAGCGGTTATTCGATCGATAATATAGCTCCCTCAGTCCCGACTAATTTTTCCGTTGTCTATAATACGGGCAGCGGCAACCATCTTTCATGGGACCCGTGTCCCGATGGTGACTTCAAGCAGTTCAATGTCTACAGGTCAAATGATCCCGGGTTTATTCCGTCCCCCTCCGACCTTGTGTGTGCCGAAACAGGAACAAGCTGGTACGACCCCGAGTATGACGGATGGGATGTTTTTTATAAGATAACAGCGCTTGATTCCGCTGATAACGAAAGCGATCCGGTTTCGCCGTCTAATGTGACGGCGACGGAAGATCCTGAAATTCCGAGGAATTACGTGCTTTATCCTAATGTGCCGAATCCGTTTAATCCAATCACATCGATTCGTTACGATGTTCCCGCGGAGGGAGGCATTGTAACATTACGCATATATGATGTATCGGGAAGGCTTATCAGGACGGTTCTTAACGGACCTCAGACTGCGGGTCAGAAAACGGTAACGTGGAATGGAAGGGATAGTAGAGGGCTGAATGTTGCTTCGGGTGTCTATTTCTACAGGCTGACGGCACCAGGGTATAAAAAAACGCTGAGGATGGTGCTGCTCAGGTAGGGCTGGTAAAGCTTGAAAATCAAGGGCCGGGAAATTCTGGAGTTTCCCCATTTTTCTCAGGGGACAAAGAGGATTCACTATTCAGGCTTTCCAAGACCCTTTATTTTTGGCGTGGTATAGAATCCGGCAGCTTGAATATGGAGATCCGCTCTCCTCGTCCAGTCTGTGCCGCTGCTGCTGTCAGCCCACCAGTAAGAAGCTTCGCCCTCCAAGTTGGTATCCATACTCAGCCTCCAGTCGTTATCAATTATTTCAGACGGCCACCATATACGATCTCCGGTTGAAGCTTTACTGCCGTGCGGGATAACGTTTGAACAGTAATCACTCCCGCCACTTAAACCTTCCAGGTATGCCGTCAACCAGCGAGTATCCAGATCTGATAAATATATCTGTGAGAGCACACGGACCGTTATCCCCGTCAGAGGATCCTCCGCCCCCCCGGGCTGATAACCGGCTCCGCTTCCCCCGCAACCGTATGCCATCATTGTATCGGGTATCAGCTCGAGTGATTCATTGGTAGAGCTGTATGAATACGACCTCGTGCTCAGATAACCGTCACATGGATTATAAGTGTTCCTTATTCTCTGCCCGCCCCCGCTTAAATAGCAGTTACACACAGATGCTGATGCTAAATAACTGTAATCATATTCCATTGTGGTTCTGATCTTAATCTCGAGTATGTAAATAGAGAGAGTGTCATAGTAGTTGGTGCCGTCGTAGTACGCTCTGGCGGGGATGTGATATTCAGTAATATCTGTATCGCTGTTCAGGTTATCCGCCCAGGTACCGGTAAATGACGCCTCGAATTCACCGTCAGCGTCTGTACTTCCGCTCTGATCATGAGTTACATCGTCGGGCCAGTCGATCGCTACAAATATATCCTGCAGGGGAGATCCTCCCTTTTCAAAGTGGGCTGTTGCAGTGAATATTGCCCTGCTCAGGTTGCTTTCAGATATAACACCTGTCTGAACTGTCTGTTTGTCGGAGGTCAGATAGAAATTCACTTCATCCCCACTCCCGCACGCCGCTATCCAGCCTTCTATCTTATCGATCAGCACCGAGTCAGGGTTGGGGGACAGCTCAGCCCAGTAAAGTGCTTCTTCAAGTATAGCTCCTCCTGTTTCATAATTGCCTTCCTGGCACTGCTGACGGCCCGCACCTGCGTATTCATCAACGAGCCCGTTGAATACGGCCTCTATATCGCTTCCTATATCGGACAACCCCAAAGTGTCAGCGTAGTTATAACAATCCAGAATCAATTCAAAAACTTCCGGCACGGGATCCGACTGCCCTTCACTTATTGCTTCATCGGTAAGCTCTCTGAGGACCGAAGAACAGTTATTGAATGCCAGATCTCTCAGAGTGTTCCAACCCATTTCATCGGCGTGTCTGTAATAGCTCATAAGTTTGACCAGAATATCCAGGCCGGGATAATCCTCTCCGTATTCACCCGCTTTTTCGATAAGGTACTGAAGAAAATCTTCTCCGGGGGTGTCACTTCCGTATCCGCTGAAATGAGAGAGTGTGCAGGAGATCGCGGGAGTGCCTTGATCTACGGCTGTGGGGATTATCTCATAATAACCGGAACAGACGCAGAACCCGGCAACAATTGTAGAGTCTGTTACGACGCATGAAAAAGTGTCCGGATATTCGATTGTCAGAACAACAGGCGAGGAAAATTCCAGGCCGTGAGGTTCCGCGATTACCCCGAAATGACAGGATAAAGTGTCCTCGAGTGATTCAGAGCCTGAAGTTGAGAATGAAAGATTATAGACGGGGGTCAATGTAACAGTAGTAACTGAATCAACCGCTCCGGGATCCGCTTCAAGTGTATAAATAACTCCGTCTGAGCTTGTCGCGGAAACAGATCCTCCGGAGACCGGATCCAGATCGCCGCTGCCGGAATATCCTGCCTCTTCATCGTATTCAATTACTAACTCTCCGTATTCCGGAGAGATCCCCCCGTCGGGACCAGTGGTATCTTCGGAACATTCGAATACGGAAAGTATTACAATAACCGAAAGTAGTGCAATAATAACTCGTTTCATAAACATTCTCCTTTATTCAAATCAAGTCATTTAAAATTAATATAACAGGTGAAACAACAGATCTTTCAATATTACGGCCTGTCATCAAGTATCTCTTTAACCTCTATATTATTAGTATAGTTACCCGTCTATTTATATTAAACAGGGTTGTCCCTTTCCAGGATTATAAAATTATTGAATTTTCCTGTCAACGGCGAAAGTATATATGTAATTCCTGCAGGACACTGCAAACCCCCTATCTATATCTGCCGGCATGCTTTCTGATATGAACCAGAAGCTGTGCCAGACCGCTGGAGCGAACCGGGGAAAGATGTTCTGAAAGACCTGTTTTCTCAAGAAAATACAGATCAGCGCCAACTATATCCTCCGGCTTCCTCCTGTTTAGAACCCGCAGCAGGAGCTTAAGTATCCCCCTGGTAATAACCGCGTCACTGTCGGCGTAATAGATTACTTTCCCGCTCTTAAATTCACTCGCAAGCCAGAGCTTCGACTGACATCCGCTGATAAGGTTTCGATCTTTCCTGAATTCTTCAGGCAGGGCCTTCCCCTCCCTCCCCAGTTTTATGAGATACTGATAAAGTCCTGCCCGTCCATCCAGAGCTGAAACCTCTTCTATTATCCTGTCCTGAATTTCATTTATCCCGGTCATTACCTATCCTGTCATCATACTTGAGACATTTTTTATTCCCTTTATCAGTCTTTCCAGATCATCGATGCCGTTATACAACGCTACTGAAGCCCTCACGGTTCCTGTTATACCGAAATGGTTCATCAGCGGCTCCGCGCAGTGGGCGCCCGTTCTTACAGCCACGCCTAGGCCGTCGAGAATCATCCCCGCGTCGTAATGATGAATGCCGGCAAGGTTGAAGGAGATCGATCCGTGCCTTGAAGATCCTTCAGCGTAAATTGTTACCCCTTCAAGGCCTTTCAGCTCATCTTCGAGGTATTTCAGCAGGTTATCCTCATGCGCTTCTATTTCACCCGGACCGATGTTATCTATATACTCTACCGCTTCTGCAAGCCCTATAACCCCCGCTATATTCCCGGTCCCCGCTTCGAAC
>Ga0102934_1000596_pt1 | contig 24420 bp, 28 predicted proteins | sample SalPonR2_A_D1_MG_FD_78175 | JGI IMG/M metagenome (GOLD analysis project Ga0102934, IMG submission 78175) | Salt pond soil microbial communities from South San Francisco under conditions of wetland restoration - Salt Pond MetaG R2_A_D1_MG | ecosystem: Environmental > Aquatic > Marine > Intertidal... | reverse complement strand
TCCAAAAAAATCTTCAAATCCGCCAAAGCCACCAAAGTCATCCGTGAACATTCGTAGCGCATCAGAAATATCAAATCCGCCAAAGCCCTGGCCACTAAAGCCTTGAGCGCCACCAAAACCGCCTCCAGCCTGGCCGCCTTTGACACCGGCATGACCAAACTGATCATATTTGCGACGCTTGTTTTCGTCTGACAAAACCGAGTAGGCTTCTGAAACCTCTTTGAATTTTTCTTCGGCTTCCTCATTATCCGGATTTCTATCCGGATGATATTTCATGGCCTTTTTTCTATAGGCTTTTTTTATCTCATCCTGCGAGGCATCTTTGTCAACACCCAGTACATCATAATAATCTCTTGGCATAAAATATAACTCATTTATTTATTTACTAACGATTACTCTTGCATATCGTAAAACTTTATCTTTGTACAAATATCCCTTTTCGATTTCCTCCAAAACAATGTCAGAATCATGATCTTCACTCTCTTTCGTCATAATAGCATGATGGAGATCGGGATCAAATTCTTCACCAACAGAGTCATACTTTTCTACTCCCAGATTGTTAAGCACATTATGCAGTTTTTTGTGAATCATTTTCAGGCCGCCATTATCTGTATCCTGACCAGAGCTTTGTTCAGTATTATTATTTGAACTGTTTTCTTGATGGATTACAGCTCTATCAATATCATCAAAAACAGGGAGTAACTCTTTGAGGATACTTTTACCTTCGTATTTGAGTCTTTCCTGTTCCTCTTTGCGAGTCCTTTTTTTGTAATTTTTAAATTCAGCAGCTAATCTGGTAAATTTATCATTTAATTTTTCATTTTCAGCGATAACTTCTTCCATTTTTTCTTCCGTCTCCTTAAGTCGGGATTTTAAGTCCTCTTCCGATTCATCTAGATCCTCTTCGACTTCTTGTTTGGACTCCTCTTGATCCTCAACTTCTTGTTTTGTTTCTTTTTGGTTTTCAGAGTTTTCAGTATGCTCTGAATTTTGTTCTTCTTGTATATCTTCGTTCGTTTTGTTTTCTACATTAGATTTTTCTTCGTTCACTTTTTCATCTCCTATTTATTTTTTGCAGTTAATAATGAGCTTTTTCTTTCCCTGCAATTTTAATACCAGATAAATTAACAAAAATATATCAGTCTATTTAGGTATTTTTTTTACATATTGTCTTCAATTAATTCAGACATATTGTCTCATTCTTTCTACTTTTCAATTTATTTAATCATTAGCATAGCTAAATACAAAATAAATGAAAATTATCCCGTTTACAATTGTAAATATTAAAATGAGTATAATTTTTCTGTGTAAAAATTATAGAGAAAAAACTCCTCCTTTATATGACAATAAGGGGCCTGTATTCATTAATTGGATAAATTCAATAAACAATTTTTTTCTCCAGTATTTTGTAACTTTTTTACAGGCCCTTAATCTAAAACTGTTGTTTGTTTGTAATCATTACAATTATAAAATTTGGAGGATAAAATGAAAGAAGAAAGATACCCCTTAGGTCAAAAAGAAATAAAATGGACTTCAACGAAATGGCTATCTGAGCATATTGATGATGACGATTTTATGATTTTAGACGTGCAACCTGATATTCACGATTACGTAAAAGCACACATTCCAGGTGCTGTTTATTTTAACCCAAAGCTTTTTAGGGTTCCTAAAAATGGAACGCCTGGTAAGTGGATTCCAGAAGAAGCAGCCCGGGCTGTGTTTCGACGTGTTGGCCTGGATCCGGAGAAGCCCGTAGTTGTTTACACAGGAACTGGACTTTTCCGAGGTTGGGGCGACGGCTTGGAACAGACAATGGTTGCCTATTCATTGAAACGTTTTGGTCACAAAAATATTTATATCCTTGATGGTGGACTAGACAAATGGTTGGAAGAAGATCGGCCCGTTTCCAAAGAATTTCCAAAAGTTCAGGAGTCTGACTTTAAAGCAGAGGTTCAAGACCAACTTTTTGTTGATTATGAAGATTTCAAAAAAATTAAAGACAATGATGATACTATTGTCCTTGATGCTCGCCCGGAAAATATCTATCAAGGTCAGGGGCCCTGGATCAAGCCTGGTCATATTCCCGGTGCTGTGAATCTACCATGGAAATCTTTAATGAGTGATGATAATTCTCGCTTATTAAAAGATGAAGACGAAATCAAAACAGTCCTGAAAGAAAAAAATATAACCAAAGATAAAACCATAGTCTGCTCCTGCGGTACAGGCCGTGAAGCAACAAACGAATATGTCCTATTCAAACATCTTCTCAATTATCCTGATGTAAAATTATACGAAGGATCTTTCACAGAATGGAGTTCATATCCCGATAATCCAACAGTAACAGGAAAAGATCCTCGTTAGATTTGTCCCTCGAGCCCCCTAAACCCCATAGGTATTTTTTATATCTATGGGGTTTTTTTATAAATAACTTGGAGCCAATGATTTATATTTTATAAAAGTAGATCGACAGATGTACTTAATAGTTGGATGTTTTATTTTGTAATTTTTTAAAATGGAAAGCGAGCTAGGAGAATTGATTTGGGAGTAGATAAAGAGGGATGCAATTGTCGAACTTATTTATTTTTCTGGGTTTTTTTGCCAGCTTCGACCATACTGAATATTATATTTTTTTAAGCGGTGTCTTAATGTATTAGGGTGCATTTGTAGAATTTGAGCTGCTCCCTGGTCACCTTCAATTTGACCTTGAGTACGATCAACAACTTTTTGTAAATACTTTTTAATATAACTCTCCAGATCAGGCCAGTAATCTTTATTAGTAAGATCAAATATTATTTTTTCTTTTTTACTTTGGTATAATTGAGCGAATATAAGCGGTCCAGATGGATTATCAAGGATTTCCTTTTGCAGAATTGCTTTAAATTCCATCAAATTTCCTGGCCAATCATATTCCATCAAGTTTTTTAAGCCTTGTGAACTAGTTTTTGGCTCTGATTCCAGGCCAATTGCCGAACTTATTTTTTTTGTATAATGCTCCAATAAATTGGGAATATCGATAGTCCGATCTTTTAAAGGAGGAATTTCAATATTGTATTTACCAGCAAACTCTCTAAATTCTTCACTTACTTTAGGATTATTGCTAAAAGTACAAATGAGCCTGATATCCAAAGGTTTTTCTGAAAAATTCGATAAATGCTTAAGACTGCCATTTCTCAAAGTTACTAATACTCGTTTTTTATTTGCTTCATCCAAATGATCTATATAATTCATAAAAATTGTTCCCTGTCGCCCATATTCTAAGAGTCCAATTTCAGAAGAGTTTGATCTGCCAAATAATTTTATAAATGCTTCCTTACTGTCATGGACACTACAGTTAAAACTTAGAAAAAGATTATTACTGCGCCATGAATTTTGGTGAATATGATGAGCCAAAGCCTTTTTCTCAACTCCGATTTTACCTTCTATCAAAATAGGAACATTGCGATTGTAAAGTGGCCGTAGATCTCGATCGACTGATTTCAAGCCGGAATTAAGCCCAATTAATTTATCCGGAGTCACTTTTTCCTGTAAGAATTGTTTTGTATCCCTTGTATATTTCAAATCTTCATAAAGAGAATAATACTGGAGTCCACTTTCAATTTTACTATAGAATAGGTTTTGAACATTTTTTAGCAATTCAAGATTTTGCTTTTTATATTGATTGAGCCCTTTAGTCTGTAGTATAAGTATTATTTCCATTCTATCTGTCCGTTTAGTTGCCATCACTATAGATGAGAATCCTGATTTAAACTGGTTGGATAGTTTCTTTATAAAGCTATTTTTACTGGGATTATTGATTAGAGCAATTTTTTTTGTTTTTGTATCTAGAAAAGTGAAATTAGGAAGATTGTACACAGAGATGTTGCTATTAAATTTTGAATTTTGCGCAGAAATATGGGCAATTTGTTTGATCTGATCACTGTCATGAGGATTCAAATAAATATTAAGACTATCAAGGGGCATATACTGCTGGATAAAATGAAAACATTCCCAGAATGCCTGGCCTGGTTGTAGTTCACCCATTAATTTTGTGGCAATTTCCTGGTAAAATTTTGTTTTACTAACCATAGCCTACCTGCTTTATTATGCAATCATTGAAACTACATTTTCAACTACCACAACAAACTACTACATTTAGTAGTTATATGCAAGCAAGTTCTGCTATTAACAGGATCTTATTCAGGCATTTTAAATTTGGGAGAGTTTAAGTTTGAAATAGACTGGCAACATTTATCAAAAAATATTTTTTCAGTCACTATTAAATAAATAGTTCGAAATTTAATAGAGCCTAACCAGGCAAATGATATAATTAACAATCCTGGCAATTCAGAATGCCAGAACCATTATAGAATATAACTACTATTTTTAGTAGAAAGAAGGATGATACCAGATTTCCATTTATTATTTTTGTTCCCCATTACTGAAAAAAAGTAATTTCTATCTTGTACTGAAACATAAAATTTTTCTTTAAAGATTTTTTTATCTATAATTGAGCATAAGCCAGGCTTTTTAGCTCTGAAAATACTGATGAACAATTTCATTAACCTATTAATCACCAAATATGGTAGCCAAAATCCAGCAACTGGTAGATTCAATCAGAAAATAATAATATTTAAGATCTATTAGAAGTAATCATCGATTTATTAACCTGGATTAGCACTCATCATCAAAAAAATTTATATGCGGCTTCAACATCTATAACCTCCTAACCATGCAAAGAGGGCGGGATTGCCCATTACTACCATATTTAGTATCATGATAAGTGAATAAATCTCTCTTTAAAAACAATATTTATGCTCGCGAATTAATACCCCAACATATGATAAAAAAATGCCAGGAGTAATTACAGAAAACAGTTTGCCCCATTCGCTTTCGGAATTACTCCTGACTTGACATTCCTTTTAACTAGCCCAAGGAGGAAATTTGAGAAACCATTTATCAGAAAATTATCTAGACCAGCCTAGGAAAACACACTTAACTACCATATTTAGTAGCGACTTTATCATAATCCCAACACTCTGCCAGTATTTGATCTCTTTATTTGTCATAAAAATCATAATATTAGGCATAAATTTGAGCGCTATGGTTATCTATATCAATATTTTCGAATAGTAAACCCTAGGCTGCATCAAAAAAGAGGCTCATAATGGAAATATGGAAGTTTTATGAACAGCTTTTTAGCGTTTTACTCTGGCTTCGCCTTCCCAGATGCTCCAGATCTGATCTTCATTAGCAGGTTGTGAATAATCGGTCAGCAAAGTTGTTACCAGAGCACCATTGGCCCAGCCAAATTGAACCCATTTTTCCGGTTCCCAGCCATTCAGGACAGCGTACAACATACCGCCAACAAATCCATCTCCGCCGCCAATTCGATCGAGCACTGTTATCTGTCTTGGCTCCACAATATGCCAGTTATCACCTTCTGACATGATCGCGCCCCACATATGACTATTAGCATTAACAACTTCTCGAAGTGTATTGGCAAAAACAGTCGCGTTGGGAAATTCCTTTTTGGCTCTATTGATCATCCCTTTAAAACCTTCAATCTTATCAGCCAGGTTTTTCCCGCCGGCTTCAGGGCCTTTCAATCCCAGGCAGAGCTGAAAATCTTCCTCATTACCAACTAGAATATCGGACATTTCAGCGATCTCCAGAAAATTCTGGCGCAATTCTTCCTCACGATTTTTCCAGAATGAAGCCCTATAATTAAGATCAAAGGATATCCTGGTACCATATTTTTTGGCTGCCCGAGCAATATCAAGACAAAATTGAGCTGTTGCCGGTGAAAGCGCGGCGATCAAACCTGATAAATGTACAATTTGGACGCCTTCTTCACCAAAAATTCTATCAAGATCAAAATCATCAGCATCAATTGAGCGGGCTACTTCGCCGGCTCGATCATTAGTAACCTGCGGCCCACGTGAACCATAGCCACTATCAGCAATATTGATCTGATGGCGGTTGCCCCAGGGGCCGCCTTTTTCCACTTCCGATGCTTCATAATCCATATGTCTGCGTCCCAGATCATCCTTAATAAATCTTGCAATCGGATTATCTTTTACAAAAGCGGTCAATACTTTGACCGGAAGCCCCAAAAAGGACGACACGCTGGCCACATTAGATTCAGCACTGGTTGCCTGCATTGTATATTTTGTACTTAGATGAACAGGCTGACCATTTTCAGGCGTTATTCTCAAGCCCATACTGGTCGGCACCAACAATGAATAATCACAATCTTCTCTTAATTTAATAGACATGTTTGCCTCCTTTAAATTTAATTTCAATTTTACTTATCTTTTGGGATAATTGTCTAAATCAATCGATTTTTATCCCGAATACATCCATTTTCCCTATCTTTTATTTTTACAAATAATTTGTATTTTTTTTAATTCACAAATTTGATTTCATGGATAAATTCTATAAATATTCACCTCTTTATATCATTTATAAACAGTCATTTAATTCTACAGGATTTGCAAATTTTCAACTCTGATGGTACGACAATTTGCTCGGCCTGATTATCTTGATTTTCAATTTTACGGAGTAATAGTTCTAGAGCCTGACGGCCAATCTCATCAGCTGGTTGATTCACATAGGTCATCGCAGACGATAAATAACGATTATATTTACCTACACCAAAACATACAACTTCGAGTTCCTCTGGAATTGAAATTTGCAATTCTTTAGCTGCTGTATAGATTCCAAGGGCAACAGGAAAGGTGAAAGCATATATAATTTCCGGCAATTCTACCTGTGAAACCAGCTTTTTTAATCCCTTATAACCGGCTTTTTCATTAATTCCGCCATGCACGATCCATTCTTTTCTAATTTCAATATCATGTTCCTGCATAGCATCCCGGAATCCCTTCTCCCTCTCTCGTCCAACATTTAGGTGCTTATAACCGGTGAAATGAGCAATTTTATTATAACCCGATTTTATGCAATGTTCAATTAATTGATAAGAAGCCTCACGATCATTGGTGATCACATAATTATCCGAACTATTATCAAAAACTCGGTCAAAGAAAACCAGAGGTAGAGACCGTTTGCGAATAACTTCAAAATCGTTATCATTTGCTGTATTTTCAGTAATAGATGCTAAAATCCCATCTACTTTCATCGATAATAGAGTCTGGATATGTTTGCGTTCATGTTGTGGATTTTCCTGGGAAACTGTCATAATAATATCGTAATCTTTTTTATAAGCTGTTTTATAGATAGCCTCAATACAATTAGAATAAAAATGATGAGCAATTTTGGGTACTAGCAGACCGATGGTGTGCGATTTTTTAGAAGAAAGGTTTCGTGCAATATAATTGGGCACGTATCCCAATTCATCGGCTATTTTTTTCACCTTGTCTTTCATATTATCGCTAATATCGGGATGGTTACGAAGGGCTTTGGACACAGTTACCCTGGAGACATTCAATTTTTCTGCTATATCACTGAGTGTAATAGCTTCACCAGCCACACTCGGCCTCCTAATAATCGTTTACTTTATCGGTTAAGTTAGTTAATTTCAATCAAAAATGCAGTAAAATATTATAAAAAATATAAGTATATAAAAAATCTAGTGAAATTTTTCGCTATAACATCCATTATAAACAAAAAAAATACCAAAAAATTGAGATAAAACTTGACTTATGAACCATAGTTCATTATATTTGTTTTGAACAATAGTTCATTATGGAGGTCACATGCCGAGACCAAGAAAAAATCGTAAAGTAGAAGCGCCCCCCAAAATCAAAGGGATGAAGCCGATTGGAGTTCCCGGTCGTATGCTGGAAAAGATCATCCTCTCGATTGACGAATATGAAGCAATTCGTCTGGCAGATTACAAAGGCTATTCTCACAAAAAAGCATCCAAGGTAATGGATATTTCTCGACCTACATTCACACGCCTTGTAGATGGAGCCCGCAAAAAGATCGCCGAGTCTATTATTGGTGTCAAAGATCTTTTAATAGAGGGCGGTTCATTCTCTTTTCAGCATCATTTGATTAGATGTTTGAGCTGTGGGGACGTTTCCTCATCTAATATTGAAGATGTTGTACCGACTAATTGTCCGGAATGTGATTCCCCGGAGGTAGTTGACCTCAATAGTTGGTTTAACCCTCGGGGTAAACGTAGAGGTAAAAAGAGAAGAGGCCCCCGTGGTCCAGAATCAAATAAAACTAATCAAAAACGAGGTAATTTATGAAAATAGCAATTGCAACTAATAATGGTCAGGTAGCTCAACATTTTGGTCGCTGTCCGAAGTACACTATAGTTGAGATAAAAGATGAACAGGTCAAGAATAAGGAAATAGTTGGTAATCCAGGGCATGCACCTGGTGCTCTGCCAAAATTTCTGAATAGCAAAGATTGCCAATTAATAATTGCCGGTGGAATGGGAAGAAAAGCTCAAGGTCTTTTCAAAGAATTTAATATTGATTGGATAATCGGTGTTCAAGGTGATGTTGATTGTGTTATTGAAGACTACATCAATGGTAAACTCGAATCCGGTGAAAGTCTTTGTGTTCGAGGAGAAGGCAAGGGTGATGGACGTCATCGTCATCATGCTTAGCACTGAAATCAATTTTATGAATTTTAATTATCAAAATATCAAAATTACAGAAAATCCCGAAAATCGGGAGTCTGGTAAATTTGTGAATATAAGCAAAAGCTAATGAAAAAAGGAGGTTCATTATGCCTAGAGGAGATCGTACAGGACCTGATGGCTTCGGCCCTATGACAGGTCGAGGTTTAGGTTATTGCGCAGGATACGCCACTCCGGGTTACACAAAAGGTGTTCCCCGTGGTGGAGCAGGTTATGGTCGTGGTTTTGGGCGTGGTCCAGGCCGCGGTTATGGTTTTGGTAGAGGCTATGGTTTTGGCTGGAGGTCCGCTCCAGTAAACCAGACAGCCCCTGTAACCAATCCTGCACCAGCCTATCAAAGTAAAGAGCAAGAAGTAAAAGCTCTGAAAGATCAGGCTGAGCAGTTAAAAGCCAATCTGGAAAATATCAATAATCGTATTCAGGAACTGGAAGAAGAGTAAAAGAGATCCGGGGAAGTTCCCCGTTGGGCTTTCCCGGCTCTTCACTTTTCCAAGGAGATTTTATGTACACCTATGGTCCCGTGCCTTCCCGAAGACTTGGTAAATCAATCGGAGTAAGCCCGATCCCTGCGAAAACCTGTAGTTATTCCTGTGTATATTGTCAACTAGGTCGCACTGACAAATTCACAGTTGATCGAAAAAGTTTTTTTGACCCTCAAAAAATCTTCTCAGAACTACAAGAGAGGGTCCTTAATTCTAATGCCGATTATATTACTTTTGTTGGTGATGGCGAGCCTACATTAAATAGTGATTTAGGATGGTTAATCAACCAGAGTAAAGAAAATTTTGACCTTCCTGTAGCAGTAATAACAAATGGCTCTCTATTATACAGAGAAGATGTCCAAAAAGATCTTCAAAACGCGAACCTTGTTATGCCTTCTATTGATGCAGGGCAGGAGACTGTATTCAAGAGAATTAACAGGCCACACAAAGAGTTGGATTTCAACACTATAGTCCAGGGAACAATTGATTTCAGCAAAAATTTTAAAGGGCAGGTGTGGACAGAAACTATGCTTGTAAAAGGATACAACGATAATAAAGAAGAGTTGAAAAGAATAAAAGCCATTATCGAAAAAATTGCCCCAGAGAAATCTTTTATAATGTCACCAACTCGTCCTCCTGCTGAAGATGTGGATCCACCAGAACCAGGTATCTATCTATATGCTCAGAAACTTATTAGCGGTTCCCGGGCAATCGCCTATCATGAAACCGGCAATTTCAATATTAGTAAATATAAAGACACTCAAGAAGCTATTAGTGAAATCACAGCTCGCCATCCTTTACGTAGAGAACAGGCTCAATGGATTGCTGAGCAATTTGACGAAAAAGCGGAGCTGAAAAATTTAATTGACCAGGGTAAATTTTTTATCAAACAATATTCGGGGTCAAAATATATTTTACCACAGAAATTATTCAAAGGGTAAAAATATGAAAATTACAATAATTTATGACAACACTACTTTGAGCAAGGAGCTCAAATCCGACTGGGGCTTCGCCGCTCTGGTCGAAACCAATGGATGCAACATTCTATTTGACACCGGTTCAAATGGCAAAATATTAATGGAAAACATGGCAAAACTAGAAATAAATCCCGAATGTGTTGACGAAATTTTCCTCTCTCATAATCACTATGATCACGTAGGCGGCTTATCAGCGTTTCTAAATAAAAATAATGATGTTGTTGTATATTCTCCCCCATCATTAAGGGGTATAAAAAATGTAAAAGAACTCCAATATATAGAGAAAGCCAGTAAACTTCACAAAAATATTTACTCTACTGGTGAATTAAAAAACATCGAGCAATCACTAATAATGCAGACTGAAAAAGGCCTGGTCGTCATTGTTGGATGTTCTCACCCGGGTATTGAGAATATACTTGAAGTTGCTAGTTCTTATGGAGATGTGTATGCTCTGATTGGTGGCTTTCATGGATTTAATCAATACGAAGTATTAAACGGGATTCAGATGATTTGTCCGACTCACTGTACTCAGCACATTGCAGAGATAAAAAACCGATATACAGATCAGTATATACAGGGTGGTGCTGGCGCCAAAATCGAAATATGAATAGGAGACAAGATGCCATTTTATGAATACAGATGTCTAGAATGTGGTTATACATTTTCTAAAAAGCAAAACATAAGGGATGACTCCTATCCAGAGTGTCCCAGTTGCCACGGTACCACAAAAAGAGTGATAAAAAGCCCGGCCCTAGTATTTAAAGGTCAGGGCTTTTATGCAACCGATTACCAGAACAATTCATCAAGAAATCCTCACCCCGGAAAAAAACGGGATAACTAATCTAAAGGAGTCAAAATGTTATTAAAATCCTTCAATCATGCCCTCATGATAACCAGTTTTGTCTTTGTTATGATGCTAATTATCGAATATATCAATATTCAAACACAGGGTGTTTGGCATGATTCACTACAGAAAAGTAAGTGGAAGCAATATTTTCTAGGCGCCTTTTTAGGAATTATCCCGGGTTGTTTGGGAGCGTTTACAGCAGTTGCTCTATTTTCCCATGGAGTAATAAGTTTCGGTGCAGTCGTTGCAGCAATGATTGCTACAAGTGGAGACGAAACTTTTGTTATGCTGGCAATGATTCCTGAAAAAGCCTTTATTATTATTGGAATCCTTTTTGTTGTTGGGATAATTTTCGGAATTCTGAGCGATAAATTTCTTTCAATTGGCACCGGTCGTAGACGCCTTGAACTTCACCAAGAAGAAATGTGCGACTGTTTTCCAACTCAGGAAATTCCAGATCAAATAAAAAGCCTATCTTTGCAAAGAGGCGTTCTTATTCTGTTGACTTTACTATTATTTTTTGGGATAATTTTCGGAAAGTTGGGCCCTCAGATCTGGGATTGGAAGAGAATCACATTTTTGGTTTTAAGTTCTATCTCTCTTTTTATAGTTGTCACTGTTCCAGAACATTTTCTTGAAAAGCATCTCTGGGAGCACGTTGTTAAAAAACACGTTCCCCAGATTTTTTTATGGACCTTTGGAGCGCTTCTGGTTCTCAATTTGCTTACTGCTCATATTGATTTGAAGCAAGTTATCGACTCCAATCAATATATTGTACTCCTGGTAGCCGTACTAGTAGGCTTGATACCTCAATCGGGGCCTCATCTAATCTTTGTCACCTTTTTTGCCGAAGGTGTATTACCTTTTTCAATTTTATTGGCCAGCTCAATTGTCCAGGACGGACATGGTATGCTTCCTATGCTGGCAGAATCACGTAAAAATTTCATTAATGTTAAAATAATTAATCTTGTCGCTGGCTTAATAATTGGTGGGGCCGGACTTTTATTACACAACCTATTTTAAAAAGGAGTATTATGTTTGGACACATTGGAATAACTATCAATAATAAAGTAGATATTCAAAATTTCTATAAAGACATTCTTGGGATGCAGGAAATCAAGGAATTCAAAATCCCAACCAAAATTTCCAAAAAGATATTTAAACTGGAGAAAAACACATCTATTGTCGTATTAGCCAAAGATAACTTTGTTTTAGAGCTATTCTATTGTCAGGAGAAGGTTACTCCGGTTTATAATCACATTGCCATTTATCAAAACAACAGAATGGCTTTTGTAGATCGTGTGGAAGAAAAAGGCTACCCGGTTCATATTATTTCCCGGGAAAATAAAAAAGACCTTATTTTTGTTGAAGATCATTCCGGTAACAAAATTGAAATTTCAGAATATCCGGACTAAATAAGATTGCTTAAACCTATATGTTTTATTCACTTGAATTTTTCTATAAAGAAAATGAACGGAGTAAGATTTTGGAAGAACAAGTTCGATTTGATAATCCACAGCAGCGGCATCAAAAAAACAAATCAAATTATTATCAATTCAGCTTATACTAAAATCGAAAACTGAGTCAAGGAGAGCAAATTAATGAAAACCTATCTTGATTGTATTCCCTGTTTTATGGAACAGGCCCTAAGAGTTGGTCGGTTATCAACAGAAGATGAATCTAGAGTAAAAGATATTCTAGATAATGTTGGAGAAATGATTCGTGGCATTCCCATGGAGAGCAGTCCACCTGAGATCGCCTTGCACATGTATGAAAGAATTAAAAAAGTCAGTGGCAATCCCGATCCCTTTGCTGCTAATAAAAAAGAACATATTGAAAAAGCCACTAAACTCTATCCTCATATGAAAGAAATTCTGGATGAATCTGATGACCGCCTCCTGGACGCTGTTAAACTGGCTATTGCAGGAAATATAATAGATCTGGGTGCCACTAAAACCTTCAATATTGAGGAAGATATTCTAAAATCCTTGCACCAGGATCTATATATTAATCATTTTGAAACTTTCAAGAAATATATCAAGGAAAGCAATAATATTCTTTATCTCGGGGATAATGCCGGTGAAGCAGTTTTTGATAAACTTCTTATTGAAGAAATTGATACACCGGTCACTTTTGCTGTTCGCGAGAAACCCGTAATAAATGACATTACCAAAAAAGAAGCATCTACGGTTGGGATAGATAAAGTTGCCCGGGTGATTTCATCAGGAACATCTGCTCCGGGAACAGTCCTAGAAACCTGTAATGATAAATTTTTAGAACTCTTTGATAATGCCGACATGATCATCAGTAAGGGGCAGGGCAATTACGAGGCTCTCTCGGCAATAGATCGTCCAATTTTCTTTTTATTAAAAGCTAAATGTGAGGTGATTGCCAGGGATATTGGAGTCCCAGAAGGTTCTTTAATCCTTATAGATAATGAGAAAAGAGTATAGCTCATTTTATGACAGGTAAGGCTATGAAACAGATAAAAATATCAGAGGAAAAATGGGAACATTGTCCCTATTGCGATGATTCGGGAACAATTGTAGAATTTCGCACCATGGTAAAGCCAATGTATGATGCTCATGGTAAAAAGAAGCCAGTTGAGACTCCGGAACCGGAAGCAAATTATCGTCGCTGCGGCTGGTGTCATCAAAACCCCCGGAGTGTCTATAATCAAAGAAAGCTATTGCAAGAAGAGAATTCATGATTTATTATCTATTTAATATCATTTTCCATTGGGATTTTAACAGAGAAATTCTCTATGAAAAGAATGCAATAATTCAGGAGCGAAAGAATAAAACTTAGTTTTAGAATACTAACACCAATAAGTACCAATGACTTTAGAAGAATTAAACAAAAAAATAAGAAGTTGCACAAAATGTCGATTGCATAAGACCAGGCAACACGCTCTTGTTGGAGAAGGCAATCCTGAAGCAAGATTATTTTTGATACCCCAGGCTCCAGGGGAAATGGAGGATGAACAGGATGCCATGTTTGTCGGCCCCTCCGGACAAATTTTTCGCGAATTGATTCAGAAAGCAGAATTAAGCTGGAATGATTTTTATATCACTAATCTAATAAAGTGCATGTTACCAGGCTGTCGTAAGCCCAAACAGGATGAAATCGAAAGCTGCAGCAAATATTTAATGCAAGAAATAGAACTAACCAGGCCCGATATTTTGGTTCCCCTGGGTTATTATGCAACTAAATTTATCTTTGATGAATATGGAATAATAAACGACCTTCCCAAAAACAATTTTAAAGATCATATTGCAGAATTGATTGTGGCAGACGATATCAAAATTTTTCCCTTATCCCATCCTGCTACGCCTCTTTATCAGCCTGAATTGCAAGGGAATCTGGAAGCTAGCTACGTCCGATTAAAAATTCTCAAAAAACAATGTAAATGGTATCCAGTCTGCCCCATAAAAAGATATACAGAGCAGGGCCGCCTGGATAGAAAATGGTCAGAACTTTATTGCAAAGGTAACTGGCAAAAATGCCAGCGCTATAAAATGGAAGAATCAGGCCGCTATCATCCTGATTATATGTTGCCTGATGGTAGTGAAGCTGAACATTTAAAACCTTAAAATCAGGAGGTTGAAATGCAAAAAACTGATAGATTATTAAAAGACCTCGAAATACATAGAAAGCGCAAAGACGAATTTTTCAAAACCAATTCGTCCTCCCCGATACCTCTGGATGAGCGAGCGAATTTCAAAGGGCTGGAATATTATCCGCTCAATAATGATCTTCGCATTATTTTGGAACTCGATGAACTCAAAGATAAGGAACCAATCGAAGTCAATGATACAGCAGGTAACATTCGCGACATGTTGATCTGGGGCAAGTTCCATTTTCGGGTAAATGGAAAGCAGTGCACACTGGAAGCTTACAAAAGCAGAGTTGGTGAAGACCGGCTTTTCATTCCTTATAAAGATAAGACCAATGATAAAGAAAGTTATGGAGCTGGTCGTTATATGGATCTTTATTATGGGGAACATCAAACTGAAGCCGGAAAATGGATTCTTGACTTTAATTATGCAACACTCCCCTGGTGCGCTTTCAATGAAAACTACGCCTGCCCTTTTGTTCCTCCTGCTAATTGGCTGGAAGTAGAAATTCAAGCCGGAGAGAAAAACTACAAAAAATCGAAGAACATTAAATAAAGAGGCTCATTATGGCAAAAGTAAAAGTTAACCCGGAAACCTGTATAGGATGTAATATTTGCGTGAACACCTGTCCTCAGGGTTTTGAAATGGATGGCATGAAAGCCAAAGTCAAAGACCCTGAAGCCGCCTGTATTGAAGCGGCAGCGCAAGCCTGTCCTGTTGATGCGATCATTGTAGAAAATGATAGCGCGACCAGAACTACTCAAACTGCGGGAGCTGCCGGATCTCAGAGAAATGCTGGTAGTCGCAGTATGGGAACAGGTCAGGGTGGCGGTCGTGGAGGCAGCGGTCAGGGACCTGGAGCCGGAAGTGGCCCGGGCGGATATTGTGTATGTCCTGATTGCAGACATCGGGAGCCCCATCGACGCGGTCAGCCCTGTTTTGAGATTAGATGCCCGCAATGTAACACAACAATGGTCAGAGAAAGATAATATAGCTGATATTTAGACAACATCATTAAATGAATAGGATAGACCGATTGCTATGAAACTGACCCAGAAAATATCGAAAAACAACTATTATTCCTTTTTATGGCACGCTACTTTGTTAGCATTGGCCAAAAATTTTATGGATATTGATACTGTAATTCCCGCCATGATGGTTGATGCTGGAGGGTCTTCCCTTCATATTGGAATATTGACAGCAATCATGATCGGTGGTGGTAAATTGGCCCAGCTGGTTTTTGCCCCCTCATTGAGCAATAAACGCTTTAAAAAAAGATACCTGCTAATTGGTATAAATACTCGAATAGTAGCATTGTTTGGAATGGCCCTGCTTTTTATTTTTTCTGATCTTATTGCTAATGGTCTGGTAATTCTTGCTATTTTCCTTCTCATTTTTATCTTTTCAGTTAGTGGTGGTTTTGCCAATATTAATTACACTGATATTTTGGGTAAATCCATATTGGAAGAGCGACGCAAGCACTTCTTTTCTATTAAGCAGGTCGCCTCCAGTTTGGGCATCCTTGTCTCAGCCTATTTTGCACGGCGGATTCTGCGCACCCATTCCTATCCGGATAATTATTCCTATTTATTTATTATCGCTGGTGTTTTGCTAGGCCTGGCCTCGCTAGGTTTCTGGAAGATAAAAGAGGTTGCAGCCGAACATCTAAAAATCAGTAATATCAAGGCTTTCTTTCAGGTCACCCTTCAGGAATTCAAAAACAATAAAAGACTTCCCAGTTATTTAATGATCCTTAATACTCAGGGCCTGACTCTGATTCTTCTGCCTTTTCTCATTTTATATGCCAAACAAACATTTGGTGCTGATACCCACAATATTGGTAACTATCTACTTTTAAAAGTTATCGGCGGAGTAGTCACCGGCAGTATAATGTTCTATTATGCTAAAAAATTGCGCTATCATTATCTTCTTTATATAACCACTTTTCTGGCTGTTTTTATTCCGCTTTTATTGCTCATTTTTCCAGGTGCTGTTCTGTTTCCCTATATATTTTTAGGAGGTGGAATTGTGTATGCTTTTCATAGAGTTGTGATCAGCGGAATTTTGCTGGAAGTGACCACTAACAAAAATCGAGCGCTTTATACAGGTTTAACAGGTGCTGGAAATATTCTGCCGGTAATTTTTCCATTAATCGGAGGATGGTTAATCGATCAGTTTAGCTTTCGGATATTTTTTCTAATTGTAATCTTTTTAATTTTTAGTTCATTGTATTTCATCTATCAGCTGAACTGTCAAAAATAGAAAAAATGAAATGGTTGGAAATATTTATAAATTGAAAAATTACAGGAAATCCTTACTAAACATTGTTTTCAATTGCAAATTGGAAACAGATAAAGGAAGGAGTAAAAATGGTAGAAGTTAACAAGATCACTGAAAACCAATACAGAGTAATGGTAACCGAAGATAGTGGTTATTCTGATCACATCGTGATTCTGGAGCCCGAATGTTACCAGGATTTGACTGAAGGCAAGATTTCCAAAAAAGAACTCATTGAGAAGTCCTTTGAATTCCTCCTGGAAAGAGAATCCAAAGAATCAATTTTGTCAAAATTCAAATTAAAACAGATTGGTAATTATTTTCCTGATTTCAATAAGGAAATTAAAAAATACTGGGAATAAGAGTAAATTGCGAAGAGTAAAATCGGAAAGCAACTAAAAGAGACCAGAAATTTTAAGGAGCACCTATGGCAAAATTATATCCTGACTCAGAAGTTGAACTCACGCCCTGGCTTGCCAGGCATTACGATGTATTGCTGAATATTGCAACTCTGGGAATATATCCATTTTTCATTCGCCGAACTATTGCGATGATGGATATTTCTCCTGAAGATAAGATTCTAGACCTTGGAGCCGGAACTGGCCGTAATGCATTATTAATGCAAAAATATCTTTCCGAGGAGGGTCAGATCACCGCTCTTGATATTGGAGCAGAGATGATAGAACAATTCAAAGAAAAAACCCGGCAATTTCCCAATATGGAGATCCACAATCAACGCATTGATAAACCGCTGGAATATGAACAGGAATTTGACAAAGTCTTCATTTCATTTGTTTTACATGGATTCCCTCATCAGGTCAGACAGCGAATTATAGAGAATGCTTATAAAGCCTTGAAACCTGGAGGTACTTTTTTCATCCTTGACTACAATGAATTTGACCTGGATTCTAAGCCCTTTATTGTCCGATACCCTTTTAAACTTCTAGAGTGTCCCTATGCTTTTGATTACATCGATAAAAATTGGAAAGAAATATTGTCGCAGACAGGTTTTCAGAGTTTCAGTGAAAATTTATTCCTGTTTAAATACGTAAGATTATTAGGAGCAACAAAATAAAATATATCATGGCGTAAGGAGAGGTGGCTGTAAGATGGGTTTCAAATCGAGGGACACCATCCAGTCTAATTAGAAAGTTTGAGTAGATTAATGAAAGTATGGGAGGAACAAATGTTAGAATTAAAGAATCAATTCATCCTGGCGCCAATCAAACTTGGTTACAGTAAAGATGGAAAGATCAATCAACGCCACCTCAATTTTTATGAAGAGAGAGGAGAGCATCTAGGTGCTGTGACTCCCGAGCCTTTTTTTCTTGATAAAGGTTTACGGGAAATTCCGACGCAATTAGGAATTGATAATGATGACAAAATTCCTGGACTGCAAAAATTAACCGCTCTTTTACATGAGCAGGGCACAAAAGTAATTGCCCATCTAAATCACCCAGGTCGGATGGCAAATCCTAAAATTCCCGGCAATTACCATGTTTCTTCAACTGACAAAGCCTGTGAAAATGGCGGTGCTACTCCTGAAAAACTGGATACCAAAGGTATGCAAGGAGTGGTCAATCTTTTCACTAAAGCTGCCAAAAGAGCAGAAAAAGCTGATTTTGATTTTGTTGAACTTCAATTTGGCCACGGCTACCTTCTGGCTCAATTTCTATCTCCCCAGGTCAATGATAGAGATGATCAATATGGAGGCAATTTTGAAAACAGAATAAAATTTCCGATTCAGGTTCTAGAAGCAGTCAAAAATAGTGTTGATATACCTGTAATTGCCCGTTTAAGTGGTGATGAAATGATTGATGATGGTATTAGACTCAAGGACATGGTCAAATTTTCAAAAATTTTAGCAAATCAAGGAATCGAAGCAATTCATGTTTCAGCCGGAACTGTTTGCTCAACACCGCCCTGGTATTTTCAGCATATGTTCGTTCCCAAAGGTAAAACCTGGAATATGGCCAGTGAAATTAAAAAATTTGTTGATGTGCCGGTGATTGCTGTTGGAAAAATTAATGCCAGTGAAGACATACAGAAGATTCGCTATGAAGGCATGGCCGATTATATGGCAATTGGAAGAGCACTGCTGGCCGATCCGGACTTTGTTGGTAAATATCTTCAGAAAGTAGATGGGCCTTTTCGCCCTTGTCTGGCTTGCTCAGAGGGTTGCCTGGGTGGCGTGAAAGGTGGCAAAGGATTGCACTGCGTTGTCAATCCCAGAGTTGGTGAAATCCTGCCTGAACCTGAACTAACTGAAGACAAGAAAAAATATGCGATTGTTGGAGGAGGTTTGGCCGGAATGGAAGCCGCACTTACTCTTGATACAATTGGACACGATGTCGTCCTTTATGAAAAAGAGAAACTGGGCGGACAATTTAATCTTGCTCATTTACCACCAAAAAAAGAGAGCCTGAAAAGAATCATTGACTACTACAGAGAAGAAATAGAAAACCGGAATATTGAAGTGCATTGTGAAGAAGCAACACGAGAAGACCTCATGAATAATGGATTTTCTAAGATTATTCTGGCAACTGGAGCCGTTCCTGCAGTACCACCTATCGAAGGCCTGGACGAATATTATTGGGCTGATTTTCTGCTCGAGAAAAATTTGCCAAAAGACCAGCGGATTTTGATAATTGGGGGAGGATTGATCGGAATAGAAATGGCTTCAAAATTGACCGATAATGGTAATGAGGTAATTATTGTAGAAATGCTGGAAAGCGTGGCTGAGGGCATGGAAATGATTGAAAAGGCTCTGACTATTAAAAAATTAAAAAACAATCAGGTCAAAATTCTGACTAATCATCGGGTGGTAAAAATAAAAAACACAACTGCCGAACTTGAAGTTGATGAAGATGAAAAAATTAAAACTAAAAAGATAGAAAATATAGATAATATAATTCTGGCAGCCGGTATGAAATCCTATGATCCTCTTTCCGATGAGCTGGAAGATCAGATTGATTATCAATTTGCAGGTGATGCCAAAAGAGTAGGCAAAGCCCAGGATGCCATTCGCTCAGGATATGAAGTAGCTTTAAGTTTACGCAACTAAAATAAGAAAGGAACTGAATTCTATATATGATCGAAAAAGCAGCAGAAATCATCCAGAATGCAGAGCATGTGACAGCTTTTACTGGCGCAGGGATTTCAGTAGAGAGCGGGATACCGCCCTTTCGAGGTCCCAATGGCCTCTGGAATAAATATAATCCCAGAATCCTGGATATATCTTATTTCAGAACAAATCCTGAAGATTCCTGGCATCTTATTAAAGAAATTTTTTATGATTTTTTCGGTCAAGCAAAACCAAATCCGGCTCATATTGGATTGGCTGAGATGGAAGATCAGGGTTATATAGACGCTGTTATTACTCAGAATATTGATAATTTACACCAGGAAGCTGGTAGTAGTAAAGTGTATGAATTTCACGGCAATTCTCGGGAGATGGTCTGTACCAATTGCAAAAATCGCAAGAAAGCAACAAAGATTGACCTGGATCAGCTCCCACCTAGTTGTAATAATTGCGGCCAGGTTTACAAGCCGGATTTCATCTTTTTTGGTGAAGCTATTCCAGAACCAGCTCGAACCAATTCATTCAAGGAGGCTGAAATCGCTGATGTATTTCTGATCATCGGTTCGACTGGAGAAGTAGTCCCGGCTTCCCAAATTCCCTTTATTGCCAAACGCAATGGGGCAAGTATTATTGAAATCAATACTAATCGTTCTAATTTTACCCGAGAAATTACTGATGTATTCTTGCAGGGCAAGGCTTCTAAAATGGTGGATAATCTGGTAGCCGAATTATCTTAAATTTGATAACTGATGAATAGAAATATGAATATCTAATTACTTTAAGAATAATGGAGCAACAATGAAAATAGCAATTGCGAGTGGAAAAGGAGGGACAGGGAAAACCACACTGGCGACCAATCTGGCTGCCTACCTTTCCTCCAGCAGACAGGTTGTTCTAACTGATCTAGATGTGGAAGAACCTAACTCTGGTATATTTATTGAAGGTGAAACTTTTCATGAAGAAAAAATGTATGTAAAAGTACCTGAATGGCAGGAAGATAAATGCACTTTGTGTGGCGAATGCCGTCAGATTTGTAATTTCAATGCCATTACTCAGATCATGGATGAAATTTTGGTGTTTCCCAAACTTTGCCATAGTTGTTTTGCCTGTTCAGAATTGTGTCCTGTCGAGGCGCTACCAATGGTTGATAAGGAAATGGGACAACTGCGCCATATTAAGGAGAATGGACTCGACTTTGTCGAAAGTAAGCTCAATATTGGTGAAGAGCAGGCCGTTCCTCTCATCTCTCAGACCATTGAATATGTTGATGAAAATTTTGATAAACCTATTTTAAAAATTTATGACTCACCACCGGGAACTTCTTGTCCTGTTATAGAGGCGACCAAAGCTGCAGATCTAGTTTTCCTGGTCACCGAACCTACACCATTTGGACTTCATGACCTCAAGCTTTCCGTTGATACTATGCAAAAATTAGAAAAAGATTTTTATGTAATTGTCAACCGGGATGGGATTGGTAATCAGGATGTTTACCAATATTGCCAGGATGAAAATATCGAAATTCTGGCTAGAATTCCGGACAGCCGGCAAATTGCAGAACTTTATTCCAATGGCAAACTGTTATTTGAACAGGTCGCTGAAGTTGAACAAGAACTGAAAAAAGTAGAAAAATTTATTACAGAACGCACGAAGAGAGGTGAACAATGAAAGAAATAGTAATAATTTCCGGAAAAGGTGGCGCCGGAAAAACCAGTATAGCGGCCTCCCTGGGAATGCTGGCCGGGCAGGAGGCTATTCTTGCTGACTGTGATGTTGATGCTGCTGATATGCATTTATTGATGCAACCTGATTTTGCTCATTCTGAAGATTTTTACAGCGGAGAATTACCAGAGATTGACCATGAAAAGTGTATCAATTGCAATCGTTGCGCCGAGGTTTGCCGCTTTGACGCTATAGAAGTTATCGACGGTAAATACGAAGTTCTACCTCTAGAATGTGAAGGCTGTAGTTATTGTTACCATGTCTGTCCTATTGATGCTATCACAATGATCGAACAAAATATTGGTCAATTGTACCGATCTACTGTCAAGACAGGCTCTCCTATGATGCATGCCCGTCTTGATATTGGGGCAGAGAATTCCGGCAAACTGGTTGCAAAAGTAAAACAAGAAGCCAATAAAATTGCTGAAGAAAAAGGACTGGACTGGATTTTAGTAGATGGTTCACCGGGAATTGGTTGTCCGGTGGTTTCATCTCTTTCAGGGGCTGATTTTGTTGTTCTAGTCACTGAGCCGACCAGTTCTGGGATCCACGACCTGAAAAGGGTTTACGAACTGGTCAAAAAATTCAAAATCCCGGCTGGCTGTATTATCAACAAAGCCGATCTCAATCCAGGCAAAACTGAGGAGATAATGGAGTTCCTCAAAGAAAAAGGAATAGAATATTTTGGCGATCTACCTTATGACAAAAATTTCACCAAATCCATGACAGCCGGACAAACTATCGTAGAATTTGATGAAAAGGGTGTTGGTAAAAAAGTTGAAAAATATTGGAATAAAATTAAGAAATCAGCAACAGGTAAGCACTAAAAATCAGGAGAAAACAATATGAAAGATATGAAAATTGCTCTAGCAACTGATGATGGTAAAAAATTTATTGACCGCCATTTTGGCGATGCTAATCTTTACAAAATCTATCGGTTAAAGGATAATCAATTCCAGCATATAACAACTATTGATAATACAGTTGATGAGGAAGAAGAAGTCCATGCCGATCCTAAAAAAGCCAAAGGTATTGCTCAACTATTAAAGCAGGAAAATGTTCAGGTGGTCTGCTCCCGGGTTTTTGGTCCCAATATAAAGCGTATTCGCAAAAAATTTGTCTGTATTGTTATTGGTCAAGAAAATTTGCAGGACGGACTTAAGAAAGTTGAAGACAACCTGGACTTAATTGAGTCAGAATGGGAGAAAGGTAGAGAGCGGAAACATCTGGTGTTTAGGGATTAACAGTCTATGTTGAGCGCAATATTAATTGAGACTATTTTCAAAAAAGTTGGGTGATCATGAATAATTGGACAGAAAACTGGGAAAATGATCTGGCAATACAACTCTTAAAAAAAGTCGGAATCGAGAGTCAGGATAGGATTCTGGATTTTGGTTGCGGGAAGGGAACTTACAGCATTCCTGCAGCCCGGATTACTAACCCGAAAGGCCAGGTCTTTGCTCTTGATCAAAACAATTCCAGCCTAAATAAAGTTCAAAATAAAGCTGAACAGGCCTCACTTAATAACCTAACAATTGTAAAAACTACTGGCAGCTTTTACACGGAATTTGATAATGATTTCTTTGATGTTATTTTACTTTATGATGTGCTGCACTTTTTTGACAAAAAAGAGCGGGCCAGCTTGTTTAAGGAATTATATCGAATTCTAAAAATTCAGGGATTGCTGTCAATTTTTCCGAAGCATACTGCTGATAATTTCCCCTTGATTGAATTAAGCAAGACATCCGTAAATGAATTGAAGCAAGAAATTGAGCGGGCTGGATTTATAGAAGAAAAACAGGTATCCAGCCAAATTATGCACAATAGTAATTTAGAAAAAGGAACAATTTACAATTTTAGCAAGTCCCGTTTTGGCGAACAGGATATAATCGCTAGTGTAAGGTGCGATTGTAATGTAAATGTTTAGCCAGATTTGATGAGAAGTTTTTTGATATATTATTAAGAAAAATATCCATAGTGTGAATTTTGTAACATTGACAAAATAAAACTATCGAATAAGTTGATTTGAATGAACAAAAAGTGAAATAATAACTAATAGTTAAAAAAGGAGTTACTTATGAAAATTGCATTTACAGCAAAAGGACAGAACTGGGATTCACAAATCGATCCCCGCTTTGGAAGAACTGATTTCATTGTGGTCTATGACCAGGAAAAAGATGAACTGGTGAGCCATGACAATCGCGAAATAGCAAATGTTGCCCATGGTGCCGGTCCGCAGACAGCCCAAAAATTCGCTGACATTAATCCTGATGTGCTGATTACAGGTAATGGCCCCGGTGGCAATGCTGCGCGTGCTCTTGAAAAAATAAACATGGAGGTCTATTCCGGTGCTCATAACATGAATCTAAAAGAGGCTTATCAGGCTTATCAAGATGATAAATTAGAAAAATTTCAAATATAAATGTAATTCGAAAGGAGAGTATGTATGCAAGAATTTGATGTCATAATAATTGGTGGTGGTCCTTCAGGGATCATCACAGGTATAACAGGTAAAAAGCAGAATCCTGATAAAAGCTTCTTGATGATCAAGGAAGATGACAAAGGTCTAGTTCCCTGTGGGATTCCCTATGTTTTTCACGATCTAAAAGGAGTCAAAGATAATGAAATGGGCCCTAAAGGTTTTATCAATGTTGGTGGCGAAGTTTTAATCGATCGGGTTGTAGAAATTGACACTGACACCAAACAATTATCAACAAAGGATGGGAAAGAATTTTCCTATGGAAAATTGGTTTTTGCTACCGGATCAAGTCCTATAATCCCGGAATTCATTGAAGGCTATGATCTGGACGGTGTTCATTATATTCG
>Ga0102934_1000592_pt1 | contig 24467 bp, 21 predicted proteins | sample SalPonR2_A_D1_MG_FD_78175 | JGI IMG/M metagenome (GOLD analysis project Ga0102934, IMG submission 78175) | Salt pond soil microbial communities from South San Francisco under conditions of wetland restoration - Salt Pond MetaG R2_A_D1_MG | ecosystem: Environmental > Aquatic > Marine > Intertidal... | reverse complement strand
TTTTCTAAATAATGATAAATTTCAACGGCCGCTTTTAAATTAAAAGAATATTCTTCAAACTGCGGAATAATCATAAATTCTTGAATTCCTAACGACCCTCCGTGAGCCCCACCATTAATAATATTAAAACTAGGTTTCGGTATTTTTATTTCTCCTTCTCCGTCTTGATAAAGTTCAAAAAGATATTGCCACAACGGAATTTCTTTTAATTCAGCAGCCGCCCGAGCGACCGCTAAAGAAACGGGTAAAATGGCGTTAACCCCAAGATTAGATTTATCCTCGGTTCCGTCTAATTTATTTAAAGTTCGGTCAATATCACGTTGTTTAAAAACAGACTTTCCTTGTAGGGCGGGGTTAATTTTAACTTCAATATTCTGAATTGCTTTTTGTACTCCCCGTCCTAAATAATCACTTCCTTCATCATATAAAACAAAAGCGGCTCGCTTTCCACACGACGAGCCTTGCGGAACCGACGCCCGGAACTGACCATCATCCGTATAAACAATAGCTTCCACAGTTGGCCAACCGCGCGAATTAATAATCTCGCGGGCTTGCACTTTCTTAATTATGTTTTTGGAACTCATAATTATTGCGACAAATAATATTTTTGAGCCATGGAAAGCCCCGCTGTTTTACTAACGTCAAAAAATTGACCTCGGACCTGACTTCCATAAACATTTTCTCCTTGTTGAATAATAGTATTTAAACCGTCGTATAAATCAGTATCTTTTTTTAGATATTTAAAGATTTCCGGAATTAAAACAAAACAATTCAAAAAAGCAAACCCTTCTTTGTCGCTAGATTTAATATCTTGAATTTTGTAAAGATGACGAGCAATTTTATCCACGGAAACTTCTTTTAAGCCTTCTTGTAAACCAGCTACACATTGTTCGGCCGTCCGAAACATTTTGGCCATTTGTTCAAAAACCGACTTCTTTCCAACCACCATTAAATAAGAGGGGTAATAATAAAAATTATCGTCTAAATAAGGTTGGGCTTTTAAAAGATTTTCTTTTTTGGAAAAGATAAATTGAAAATCAACATCTTCGTATTGTTCTTCGTGATCTTGAAGAAGTTTTAAATAATCTTCGACAGACTTTTTATAAGTTGGTCCACTAACCACAATTTCCTCTACTCCATTTTCTACCAAACCGTTAATCACTCTTTCTATAATCGTCATTCCGCCAACAACTTGAAGTTCAAAAGGAATTACTTGGTTTAATAAAGGTTCTTGCGAGGAATTAAATAAAGATAAATAAGCTTTTTTAATAGAAGTCATATTAAAATATTAGTTATTTTTATTATTACGTAAAAAAGCCGGTTTCTTCCATAACTTCTCTTTTTCCGTTTCTTCAAACTGACCATCGTGTTGACTTTTCTTTCTTTTTATCTCTAAAGCGTTACGACGTTTTTTAGAATTATCTTCTTTGTCTTCTGAAACTTCAACTTTCTTTTTCTTTTCTTTCTTTTTTTTCTTGTTTTTCTTCTTTTGGGGAGATTTTTTCTTTTTCGATTTCTTAGTTTTTTTCTTCGACTTCTTGGTTTTCTTCTTTTTGGAAGATTTTTTCTTTTTCGATTTCTTAGTTTTCTTTTTCTTAGATTTCTTGGTCTTTCTTTTGGTGTTCGTCGAGGAACTAGTCATCGCCAATAAATCAACTTTAATTTTATTTTTAAAAGCTCTCTTTCGATAAAAACCGAAAATAATCTGCGCCCGCGGATTAAAACGACGGATATACTGACTAATTTCTTCTACTTGCGAAATCGTCATATCGACCCCGGCACTAATATTATATAAAACCCGGCGGACATCTTTTAATGATGATTTAAATAACGGATTTTTAACAATATTCTTTTTAATCATCATCACTCGTTTATCGCCTTCGGCCTGCACACTACTTAAATAAGCATTATTCTCCCGACCTTGTAAAATAGCTTTTAAGTCGGCAAAATCAATATTAATCGTACCGGCCGAACGAACAATATCAATTAATCCTTGTAAATCAGTAATTAAATGTTGGTTAATTTTCGACAAGGCTTCCTGAAAAGACATTTGTGAATCGGCAATTTCAAAAATACGTTCGTTTTCAATAACCACCACGGCGTCTAAATAACGACGAGCTTTTTTTAAAAATTCCTCGGCTGTTTTACGTTTTTGCGGCCCCTCAAAAGAAAAAGGCATTGTAAAAACTCCTAACGTCAAATTATCGGCTTTTTGCGCTTCCTGAGCAAAGGTGGGTAAAGCTCCCGAACCAACTCCGCCCCCTAAACAAGCCACTAGAACACTAAAGTCAGCGTCGCTGAAAACTTTACTAATTTCGTCTTTCTCTTTTTGAGCAATATCCTGAGCCTCCGTCGCTTTAGTTCCCGTTCCTAAGCCAGAAGTTTCCTCGGCTCCAAAAGAAAATTTCGTAATCTTTTTATGATTTAATTTTTTTAGATGATCTAAATCAGTATCCGCAATATAAAAAGAGGCTTGATCTATGTTTTTCCCTACTTCGGAAACAACCGAACTTCCGCCGCCTCCGAGGCCGACAATACGAATAGTTATTCCTTTCGCGCGATGAAGATATTCTTTTTTACTCATATTAGTATAATAACACAAACTTAATTACTTTAAAAAATTTATGACCAATTAATCATATCAAGTAAATCGTCATGCATAGGACCATTAGAAAATAGTAAATTACCACGTTCTAACTGCCAATTCTCACCTTGAAAGTCAGACACTTTTCCCCCTGCTTCTTCAACTAATAAAACCCCGGGAGCAATATCCCATGGATCAACTTCCGGAACAAAATAAAAATCACTACGACCACTAGCCACCCAGGCTGTCTCCACCCCCCCGGAACCCAGTTTTCGCAAATCCATTACTTCGGGATAAAACCCGGAAAAGAGTTGATTTAATTTAGAACGATCCGTGGCTGCTCCCGGACACCAGACCCCATAACTTTTATCAATATTTTGGTTAGAAGAAACTTTAATTGATCGACCGTTTAAAAAGGCGCCGGACCCTTTTTCGGCAAAATATAATTCATCAAGAACCGGTAAATAAACAACACCAAGAAACATTTCTTTATTTTTCGCAATACCTAAATTAATAGCAAAAAGAGGATTATTATTAGCAAAATTCTGCGTTCCGTCCAGAGCGTCAACGATCCACATAAAGTCCGATTGTTTTTTATGAAACCCCGACTCTTCACTAAGAATACTGTGAGTCGGGTATCTTTTTTCTATTTGTTCAAGGAGATAACGATCAGTCGCTTTATCGTAACGAGTAACAATTTCTTTATTGTTCTCCCGAACCGAAATTAAGCGCTGTTCTTTTTTAAAATATTGATATAACTTCTTACCTGCTCGTCGAGCAAGAGATTTAATAAATTTATCCATAAAATATTTTCAAAAATTAACGAGAATAAATTCCAATTAGAGCGGCTTTCTCTAAAACATGTCCGGTCATCGCTTCTTCTAGTTGATTAATATCTGACCTAGGGGGCAAATCTAATTTTTCATCTAAAGCATAAAGCTTGAAAAAGTAACGGTGTTCTCCAGAAGGTGGACACGGACCACCATAACCGGAATTTCCGAAATCCGTTACTCCTTCTTGCGCTTCTTTTGGAACACTATCTTCGATAATCTTTTTTTGATCGGGATTAATATTCCAAACTGTCCAATGAACCCACGTTTTATTAGGAGCGTCGGGGTCATTAACTATTAATACTAAATCTTTTGCTTCCGACGGAACGTCGCTAATAGTAAGCGGTGGATTAATATCTTGACCGTCACAAGTATAAGAAGAAGGAATTTCTTTTTGGTGTTCAAAAGCCGAGCTAGTTATTTTCATAATTAAATAATAGTTATATAGATTTCTCGACCTTTTAAAGTTTATTAATTTTATTATATCATTTTTCGCTCGGAGATAAACCTCACGAAACTAGTTCAAAATCAATTTCTCTTTTTGTTAAGTCGGTTCCTTTAACGCGAACTTTAACCGCTGACCCAACTCTATATTCCCGACCCGTATTCTGTCCTTTGATAACTCCCTCCTTTTCATTAACGTCGTAATAATCATCAGCCATATCTTCTAAGCGAATTAAACCCGAGACAAGATTGTTTAATTCAACAAAAACACCAAACTTCATCACTCCTCGCACCACTCCTTCAAAAACTTTTCCTTCTTGTTTTGACATATATTTCGTTTTTAACCATGAATTGACTTCTCTTTCCAACTGGACTGTTAGCTCCTCTTTTTTTGACGTTTGTTGGGCAACTTGACGAATTCGTGATCGCGAAGTTTTTTCTTTATTATCTAACCATCGCTTAATAATCCGATGGACTGTTAGGTCTGCATAACGCCGAATCGGTGAAGTAAAATGAGTGTAATGTTTAAAAGCTAAACCAAAATGTGATCCACTTTCTTCGGTATAACGAGCTTTTTGAAAAGCCCCTAAAATAAACTCTTCCATTAAAATTTCTTGCGGACTATCTTCAAAATAATTGAGGGCTTTTTGAAAATCTTTTGATTCAATACGTCCTTTTTTAATATGATGCCCTAACCGTCGACAGGTTTTAATGAAACGACCAATATCTTCTTCTTCCGGACGCGGATGAATTCGATATAAAAAAGGAATACTCTTTTCATAAAAGTAACTCGCTACAGCGCGATTTGTCTCCAGCATAAAGTCTTCAATTATTTCTTGCGACAAACCCATTTCACGAGCTTTTAAATCAATCATCTGCCCTTCTTCATTCGTAATTACGCGCAACTCTTGTATATCAAGATCCACGCTGCCTCTTTTCATTCTTTGTTTGTGAATCTTTAAAGATAAATTACGCGCCCGCTCTAAAAAGGATTCTAAATTTTTACTAGCCGTGGCGTTATCTTTTAAAACATCCGTAACAAAGCTATAAGTTAAGCGACGATTAACTTTAATAATGGAAGGAAATATAGAAAAATTCTTACGACGCCCTTTCTTATCAAACTCCATAATAACCGAAAAAGCATAGCGGTTTTCTTTTTCTTTAAGACTACAAATTCCGTTCGAAATACACTTTGGAATCATTGGATAAACAACGGCGGGTAAATAAACACTATTACTTCTCTTAAAAGCTTCTTTATCAATCGCCGAACCCGGTTTAATATAATGACTAACATCAGCGATATGGACTCCTAACTCAAAACCTTTTTCAGTTTTTTTAATATGAAAAGCATCGTCAAAATCACGCGCTTTTTCACCGTCAATAGTAACCATAAACTCATCTCGCAAATCACGTCGATAATCATTGTTCTCTATCTTTGCCGATGAACAAATTTCGGCCGCTTCTTCTAAAACTTTTTCCGAAAATTCTGTTCGGATATCATAAGTATCAACCATAGCGTTAATTTCCGCGTCTTGGGATTCCGACTGACCATATTTTTCAACCACTTCACCAACTGGATTTTTCTTTTTTGCCGAAGGGTACTCATTAATAACCACACCAACTTTTTCGCCACTGCTAGCATTTTTAGATTGCCCGGCGGGAATAAAAATATCAACATGATAACCCGGGTTATCAACCTCAACAAATCCATAGTTATGAACGGCCGTGTAAACCCCTTTTGCTTTTCGTAATCCTCTTTTTAAAACCTTTACTACTCGTCCTTGTAAGCCTTGTGATCCCGAAAAAACCTCCAGAATAACAATATCCTCATCAAGAGCTTCTTTAATGTCTTTCTTGTTAACATAAACATCTTCTGTCTGAGGATCAAAAGCTTCTAAGAAAGCAAAACCTTTTCCGTGAACTTTTAGTCGCCCCACTCGTTGATCACCTTTTTTAGTCCAAATAAATTGACCATCATCATTAAAAAAGAGTTTCCCTTTTTCTTTTAAACGGTTTAATTTTGAAGTTAATTTTTTAATACTTAACCCTTTTAAGTAATTGCTAGAAACCCAATTATCTTTTTCTCTAATTTTAGAAAGTATTTTTTTTGTTGTCATAAAAATTAATATTCAATTTTAAATTTTAAAAAATTACGTTTTTCTATTTTTTCTTTTTTACTCGTTTTAATCTTATTGACTTTGGCTCGCGAAGGTCCTTGTTTTAAAAAATTATGTAATTGAATTAATTCTTTTTTTGTTCCTTCGGCAATCACCTCTACTGAACCATTAAGCTTATTTTTAACGAAACCAGTTACCCCAATATCACGAGCTTTTTGCTCCGTTGTCGTTCGAAAACCAACTCTTTGGACTCGTCCTTTAAGTAAGAAATGTTTCCGATATAAATTATTCATATCGTAAAGCTTCCGCCGGATCTAATTGAGACGCTTGACGAGCCGGAAAAAACCCCGACAAACAACCCAAGCCAAAAGAAAATAGTAAACCAAATATTATAAGTCCAGGTGTAATTGACGCTTCAATAAAAAAACCGGCTTGCGCTCGTAAAATAAAAGCCACTACTTTAGCTAACCCCAGACCAAAAACAATTCCTCCAAGTCCTCCTAATAAACCAATAATCCCCGACTCAATTAAAAATAAAGTAACAATAGTGGAATTTTTCGCTCCAACCGCTTTTATAACACCTACTTCACGGGTTCGTTCCCGAACCGACGTATACATTGTATTCATAATTCCAATACCACCTACTAAAATAGCAATACTAGCAATTCCATAAACAAAAGCTTGAATTAAACCCATAATTTGATTAAACATTTCGGCCGCTTTTTCAGAAGTTAAAACCGAAAAAGAGGGCAAATCACTATTTCTTTTTCTACGGCGAGTTTCTTCTAGACTTTCTTTAATTTCTTTAACTACTTTTTTAGTTGGCGCATCTTCCGAAATCTTCGCCATTATAATTTGCGCTCCTTCTCTTTCTCCGGTAATCTGTCGAAAAAGAGGTAAATCAATATAAGCCATCGAATCGTCTTGTTTATTTCCTAACGATTCTAAAACTCCCACTATTTCAAAAGGGCGACCTTCAATATAAAAATCTTCGCCAATTTTAACTTTCGAAAAAATATCTTCTTTTACAGCGTTACCCAATAAAACTTCTCTTTGTCGATCTTCGGGCCAACGCCCTTCTTCTAAAGACCATCCCATATCATCTTGTAAAAAGCTAGCTCCTTCTTTCCAGGGTACTCCCGAGATCAACGTAGCTTGTTTTTCTTCTTTATAACGAATAATTTCCGCTTTCCATAACATTGGTAAAGTTTTTTCTATCCCGCGTACTTTTTTAACTGCCTCAATATCTTCATCACTAAGTTTTAAACTCCCGGTCATTGTCGTCATCATGTTACTAATTTCCCCTGGTAAAATATTAACCACTTTCGGACCCATCATTTGAAGTTGTTTATTAATCGCTCCTTCTAAACCACTTCCTAAAGAAATTAAAATAATAATTAAGAAAACACCAATTACAATACCAATAATTGTTAACCAGCTTCGTAAAGGGCGTGTCTTCAGATTACGAATTGATATTTTAAAATATTCTCTAATCATTTTTTTTACCAAACAACTTTACTTGTTTCTCTTCCGTTAGAGATAATTTGTCCGTCTTTTAAATGAATGTCCTCTTCTGTGTATTCCGATATTTTAGGATCATGTGTAACAATAATCATTGTTTTTCCTTCTTTTTTATATAAATCAGTAATTAATTTCATTATTTTTTTACTTGTTTTAGAATCTAAATTTCCAGTTGGCTCATCAGCTAAAAGAACGGGTGGATTGTTAGATAAAGCCCGCGCAATAGAAACTCGTTGTCTCTCTCCTCCGGAAAGTTCATTAGGATGATGATGAAGACGATCTTCTAAACCAACCTCCGTTAGTAAGCGACGCGCTCTTTTCTCTCTTTTATTTCGAGGCACTTCTTGAAAAATCATCGGCAAAATAACATTATCTAAAGCCGTTAAGTTAGGCAATAAATTAAATTGTTGAAAAACAAAACCAATTTTTTGGCCTCTTATTTGCGCTAATTCCGAAGCCGAAAGCTTACTAATATCATTGCCATCTAAAACAATTCTTCCTTGAGTTGGAGTATCTAAGCAACCAACCAAATGTAACAAAGTTGATTTTCCTGATCCACTAGCCCCAACGATCGTCATAAATTGATGTTCTTTAATTTCTAAATTTATACCACGAATAGCCGGGACCTCAACTTTCCCCATCTGATAGACTTTGTGAACATTTTCGAGTTTAATAATGGTCTTCATTGCCAGTTATTAGTCACTACTTTTTCTCCTTCTTCTAGTCCGGTCGTAATTTCAACAAAATCTTCTCCCTTTAATCCCGTTTGGATAATTCTTTTCTTAACTTCGCCACTTTGAAAAACCCAAACAAAATAATTTCCGGCCTCGTCTTCTTCTATAACTTGTTCCGGAACGGCTAGAACGTTTTCTTTTACTTCGGTTTTAATAGCCACGTCCGCCGTCATTTCTGGTTTTAATTTAGAGCTATTTTTTTCTAAAACAATTGTCACTTCGTAATAAACAACTCCCCCTTCCAATTTTCCTCCGGGGCTAATCTTAATTACTTCCCCAGAAAAATTCTGATTAGGCAAAGCAATTACTTCAATATCCGCTTTATCACCAATATTAATCGCTGAGATTTCTTCTTCGTAAACATCAACTATAATTTGTGATTGGTTGTTTGGTAAAATATCAATTATCGCTTCGCCGGCTGTTACTGATTCGCCAACCTTCTTTTTAATATTAATTATCCGGCAAGCAGTTGGAGCAATGATCCTAGTGTTAGAAATACGCTCTTCTAAAAGTCTTTTTTGAGATTGAGCTTGTCGAACTTTAGCTTCGTATAAAGCAACTTCTTCTGTTTGTGGCTCCGCAACTAATAATTCTAAATCCTTTTTAGCGCTATCTAAACTATCGTCGGTTGACTCTACTAATGATTGCGCCTCACTTAAACTACTTTGATTCGATAAACGAACCGAACGAATATTTTGTTGAGCTCCTATAATATTATTTAAAGCACTATTTATATCGCTCCGTTTAAGGTCTAAGGTATTTTTATCACTCGCGGTCACATCGTCATCATAAGGCGGGTTATAACAAAGACTATAAACCGACTGCAAAGACTCTTTAATATTTTTTATATCATCAACCGTTGTTTTTAAAACTTCGTCAATATTATCTCGAGAACTATTATTTTGAATCAATTTTATAGACTCATCAATAGAATCTTGAGCTCTTTCAATTTGTTCTTCGTTATTACGCATTCGATAACTTTGAATATTACTACCGGTAAAATAACTATCTTGAAGATCAGCTACAAAATTAAAAACTTCATTAACAGTTAAAAGGGGGTTTTCTAAAGTCTGAACTGCGTCTTCATAAGCATTAGATAAACTATCTTCCGCTACTTCTTGAATATTATTAAGACTTTCTTGAGCGTTATTATAAGCTGTTTGCGCTTGAGTAACTTTTGATTCAGCTACCGCAATTTTTTCTTCGGTTGGGCCGGCTTGTAGTTTATCTAATTGCGCTTGAGCAACGTCTAAACTAGCTTTACTCTCTTCTAATTGAATTAACAACTCTCGATTGTCAGTGTTCGCTAAAATAACCCCTCTTTCTACCTCGTCACCCTCTTCAATAAAGATATTGTCTAATTGTCCGGAAGACTGTAAAGAAAGACCTGTTTTTTGACTAGTGTTAATAGAACCCGTTTCTATTATTTCTGAAGAAACCGATTGTTTTTTAACAGTAATAGTTTCGTATTCTTTTTCTTCTTTAAACAATAAAGATCGCCCAATAAAGAAAATTATTACTAATAATATTATCCCTATAATAATTTTTGTTTTTTTATTCATTTTTTAATTTAATTTAAAAATAAAGATATAGATTTGTTAACAATTTAATAAATTTTTTAGTCATAAAAAGACCACGAGAATTTATAGCTGGAGGAGCAGGAATCGAACCTGCATTAACGGAACCAGAATCCGCCGTCCTACCGTTAGACGATCCTCCAATTAATTACGAAGATAGTGACGAACCGCTAACCAAGTCGCCGCTACTCCTAAACCAACTCCTACTAAAAGTTGCAATCCTAAATACCAAATTAATTGTTGTCCGAGATAAACCCATAAATCAAATCCGGCTAAATTAGCTTGTAAAATCGGGCTAATATAATAGATAAACGGAATTAATATCATATTAGTAACCACTAAACTAAATATACCATATAAAACTCCTTGAACAATAAAAGGGCCATTCATAAAAATCTTCGGCGATCCAACTAAATGCATAGTATTAATCTCCTCCTTCTGCGAAAAAATAACCATTCGAATTGTATTAAAAGAAATTAAAACCGCGAGACCAATTAATAAAATACTTAATGATATTCCAATAATATTAATATTACGACTAATATTAAAAACCTGGTCAATAATTTCTTTACGATTTAAATAATCAACTTTATAAATATAATTAGAAAAATTAGCTTCTAAAACTGCTACCATCTCCTCATAACTCTCTTCTTCCTCGCTACTAATATCAAGACTTCCTCGAAAAGGATTTCCGCCAACCTGATCGAGAGCTTTTTCATAAATTGGTTCTCCTTCGTGACTCTCTTTAAATTTCTCTAGAGCATCGGCCGCTGAAATATAAATAATCTTAGCTTCCGGAAAACTCTCTTTAATTTTATTTTTAACATTATTAATTTCATTTTCAGAAGTTTCCGATTTAAAATAAGCCGAAATACCAATCTTTTCCTTAACTTCATTAACTAAATGGTCAGTTATCCCTTGCGATAGAAAAAGAACTGACACTAAAGAGACCGCTAAAAAAATAACAAATATTGAAGCTAACGTCGCTTCTTTATTCCGACCCATATTTTTCCAACCAAATTTCAAAATTCTTTTAAATGATGTTTTATCCATAATTATTTTTTAATTAAAAAACGAAATCTTTATGATCATCTTGAACGATACGACCGTCACGAATAACAATTATTCGGCCGGGTGTTTGTTTAATAACGTCTTTATCGTGAGTAAAAACAACTATCGTTGTTCCAAGGTCGTGAATTTTATTGAGAATCTGAATAATATTGCGCGTATTTTGAGGATCTAAATTACCACTTGGCTCATCAGCAAAAATAACTTTCGGCTGATGAATTAAAGCTCGGGCAATAGCTAAGCGTTGCTTCTCCCCTCCCGAAAGTTGATCCGGATAATAATTAGTTCGATCTTCAAGACCAACCAGTCGCAAAGCTTTTTGTGTGTCGCTATTAATTCGCTCTTCATCAACTCCAATAACTTCTAAAACGTAAGCAACATTCTCTTTTACTGTTTTATTTTTAAGTAACTTATAATCTTGATGAACAACTCCAACCTCTCTTCTTAAACGAGCCATTTCTTGGTTATTCATTTCTTTAATTTCTTGCCCTTCAAACAAAAGACTTCCTTGATCATAATCTTTTTCCCCAATAATAATATTAAGAAGCGTTGATTTCCCAGCTCCCGACGGACCAATAATAGTTAGAAATTGTCCTTTTTTTATTTCTAAATTAATGTCTTTTAAGCCTGTATTATGATCGTCGAAAGTTTTATATAGATTTTTAAATTTAATCATGTAATTTTATTTCGGCGTTAATAAAGCGATCTAATTGACCATCTAGAATTTCTTCTGGTTGATTAACTTCAATATTAGTTCGATGATCTTTAATCATTTTATAAGGATGCAAAACATAAGAACGAATTTGGTTGCCCCACGCGACTTCATCAACATCACTTTTAAGCTCTTCTAATTCCTCTTTTCTTTTTCTTTCTCGCCGTTGATGTAGTTTGGCTTTTAAAATTTGCATTGCTTTCCGACGATTAGCTCCCTGCGTTCGTTCAGCTTGACAACTAACTTTAATATTCGTTGGTTTATGAATAATTCTAATTGCCGATTCCCGACGATTAACATATTGTCCTCCGGGACCAGAAGCCCGAAAAGTATCAACCCGAATATTTTTATCTTCGATTTCAATATCGGAAACTTCTTTCTGAGTTAAGCGAGGAATTATTTCGACTAAAGCGAACGATGTATGTCGTAAATTTTGTTCCGAAAATGGAGACACTCGAACTAAACGATGAACACCCGTTTCTTTCTTTAAATAACCAAAAGCATTCTTTCCTTTAATTTCCATCGTAATAGATTTTAAACCTGTTCGTCCGTCGGGTCCGCCCGCTTCTCCAAACGACTGATCTAAAACCTGTACTTTAAATCCTTTGTTTTCAGCATAACGACGGTACATTCGAGTTAACATTGCTACCCAATCTTCAGCCTCCCGACCGCCGGCTCCCGAATAAATAGAAAGAATCACTCCCCCATGGTCATAAGGCCCATCAAGAAAACTAATTAATTCTTTATCGTCTAGTTCTTCGTTGATTTCCTTCACTCTCTTTTTTAAATCTTTTTTTATTTCTTTATCATCCTCCGCTAAAACCACTAATTCCTGTAAATCAGAAATTCTTTTTTTTAAATTTTCCATTTCTCCAATTAAGTCTTGTAAAGAAGAAAATTCTTTTTTAATTTTGACGGCTTTTTCGTGATCATCCCAAAAATTAGGATTTTTAATTTTTTGTTTTAAATCCTTAAGTTTTTGTTTCTTTTTAATGAGGTTAAAGATACTCCTTTAGTTTGCCATATCTCTTATCTAAAGTGGTAATTTCTTTTTTTAAATCCATAGTTTTTTTTAAAATAATATTTAATTTCTGGAGCCGGGAGTGGGAATTGAACCCACGACCTAATACTTACGAAGTATTCGCTCTACCACTGAGCCATCCCGGCTAACAACTACTTTTATTTTATCAGATATAAATTCTATTCACAAGATTAAAAACCTATTCAACAGTAACACTTTTGGCTAGATTACGTGGTTTATCAACGTCTCGTCCTTTTAAAATACCAATATAATAAGCTAATAAATGCAACGGTAAAACGGCAATAATGGGGGTTAACATTTCTAAAGTTTTCGGGATATAAATAATATCATCGGCCATCTTTTCAATATCTTTATTCGTTTCCGTAGCCACTAGTAGTAATTTTCCTTGACGGGTTTTAATTTCCTCTAAATTAGAAATCATTTTTTCGTAAACTGAATCGGACGGACAAATACCAATTGTCGGAAAATTTTTATCAATCAAAGCAATCGGCCCGTGTTTCATTTCGCCGGCCGGATAACCTTCAGCATGTAAATAAGAAATTTCTTTAAGTTTTAAAGCTCCTTCTAAAGCAATTGGAAAATTGTATTTTCGACCCAAGTAAAGAAAATCTGAATAATCTTTATATTTATTAGCGATTTCTTGATAAACAGAATCTTTATTTAATAAATCTTGTAATAAAACCGGAATATTCTCCAACTCGGAAAGAATTCTTTTTCCCATTACTAAACTCATTTCTCTTTGTCTTCCTAAAAAAACTGTGAGTAAAGCTAAAACTGCTAATTGAGAAACAAAACTTTTTGTTGAAGCGACGCCAATTTCGGGACCGGCGTGATTATAAACCCCGGCTTTTGTTTTTCGAGCAATTGTTGAACCAACAACATTTACTAAACCGAGCGTTAAAGCTCCTTTTTGGTTAGCTTCTTTAACCGCCGCTAATGTATCAGCTGTTTCTCCCGATTGAGAAATAGCTAAAACGGCCGTCTTTTTATCGAGAATTGGTTTCCGATAACGAAATTCTGATCCGTATTCTATCTCCACCGGCACCCCCGCATACTCCTCAATCATATATTCTCCAATTAAAGCGGCATAATAAGAAGTTCCACAAGCGACAATAATTATTTTATTAATTTCTCTTAATTCTTCTTTAACTTCTTCCAATCCTCCTAACTTAGCCAACCCCTTGTCTTTAATAATTCGTCCCCGAATAGCATTACGAACAGCCGCTGGTTGTTCAAAAATTTCTTTTTTCATAAAATGTTCAAAACCCCCCTTCTGAGCTTCTTCAATTCCCCATTCAATAAAAGATGATTCTTTTTCAATTTCATTATTGTCAAGATCAATAATTTGAAAATCGTCTGGAGTTAAAACTCCCATTTCTTCGTCGTTTAAATAGACAACCTCTTTAGTGTGTTGAACAATAGCGGCCGCGTCCGAAGCAATAAAATTTTCACCTTCTCCTAAGCCAACTAATAATGGTGATCCCTGGCAAGCAAAAACAATTTTTCCCGGATCTTGTTGAGATATAACACCAATCGCATAAGCGCCCTTAACGTGCTCTAATCCTCGTCGAACGGCTTCTTCTAGGGAATAGTTCTCTTTTTTAATATATTCTTCAAATAAATGGGGTAAGACCTCGCTATCAGTGTCCGAAACAAACTGATGACCCTTTTTTTGTAATACTTTCTTTAGTTCTTGATAATTTTCAATAATCCCATTATGGACAACATGAACTTTCCCCGAACAATCACTATGTGGATGAGAATTTTTATAAGAAGGACGTCCGTGAGTACTCCAGCGACTATGGCCCAAACCAGTTGTGCCAGAAAGATTTTCTTTTTTTAATAACCGTCCCACTTTTTTAACGCGACCCTGATCTTTAACAACTTTAATCTTATCTTTATTTTGAATAGCAAAACCAACCGAATCATATCCTCGATATTCTAACCGCTTTAATCCTTCTAATAAGATCGGACTGGCTTTTTTAGAACCGGTGTAACCAAATATACCGCACATATAAATTATTTATTTTTTATTAAAATGAAAGGGGTTTTTTCATCATCCTGCCCCATAGGGTTATCTAAAAGTATTTCCCGCACTAACTCTTTACTTAATGGAACGTTATTACTACCAGCAATCACTTCAACATTAATATTGTTCCCGTCAATAATAACGGTCGGAATTTCCAGACGATCTTCAATTTTTTGACAAAATTCTTGCGGCTTGTTTGGCGGTAAAACAATCCATTCGTCGTAGGGCGGCATAGCGTCTGGAACAAAACCATCTAGCTCCGAAACATGATTTCCGGCAATTTTCCAAAAAACTCCTCGCACTCCGAATAACTTTCCTATCCCGCCAATAATCATAGCAATAATCATTCTAAAATGACCGACGATATCAACTGCTACTTGCATTTTTTCCGGCCGGGAAAAACCAATGTCTTGGGGATATTTTTTAACCCCTTTAACTAAAAGCTTCGCTAACCAACCAACTTTTACCGTAGAAATGTGACGAACTTTATTCTGACAAACCGAAACTACTTTTTCAGAAATAGCTAACCAATCTCCCGATTCAAAATGCGGTTGAACGTATTTTTTAACGTTCTTTAATAAATCTTCTCCAAAATCAATTAAATGGGTTTTAATTGGTTGTCGACAATAAGTTTTTTCGCCTACCTCAATATAATTAATTGGTTCTAAATTCATAGATAATAAGCTTAATAAAGAGCGATAGACGGGATTCGAACCCGCAATCTTCTGTATGGGAAACAGATGCTCTACCGTTGAGCTACTATCGCTTAAAAGGGGTTTAGAGAAGCTAGATTATTATTAATAAAATTTTTAATTTTACTCCAAAAAGATTCTTTTTCAATATCGGTCGCTAAATTTTCGTTGTTTTCTTCGGGTGACAAAACGGCAAAAACTTCTTCCCCTTCTTTTTTTAAACTCAACTCTTGTCGCGCTATTTCTTCTAGATTTTCTTCTGTTTCAACATCGCGAAGCTTTTCTTGAAGTTCGGCTTTCTTTTTTCTTAATTCTAAAATTTGTTCCTCTAAAGCCTCTTTATTTTTTTGACTTTCGTTATAATTATAAAAAGATTTTAAATTTTTCCATCCTAAAAAACCAATTATTGCAACTAAAAAAACAATTATTAACCATCGTCCACAATTTTTTAAAATTTTTTTAAATTTTAACTTCTTCTTCATTTGGTTAGTATTATAGCTTAATTTTTCCAAATTTCCAAAAGAACCTTTGTTGGAACATCAAGTCGTCCTTCTTGGGCCATTTGTTTTTTCCGATTTCGTTGCTTGGAAAGAAGTTTCTTTTTACGAGTATAATCTCCACCATACAAAGAAGCTGTTACGTCTTTACGTTGAGCTTTTAAAGTCCGACGGGCGATAATATTCCCTTCTTGCTCAATTTGAATAGGAACTTTAAATTGTTGATCCGGAAGCAACTCATATAATTTATCAGCTAGTTGGCGGGCCCGCGTTGACGCTTCGTCAGCCGCCACAATTTGAGTTAAGTTTGGTTTTTCTTCACCCGCCACTAAAACTTTCAGTTGGGTGACCTCAGCTTCTTTATACCCGATAAATTCAAAATCATAAGAAGCTCGTCCTTGAGTGGCGCTTTTAATTTTATTATCAAACCCAGAAACAATCTCTCGAAATGGCGTAATATATTCTAAACTAAATTTACCGCTAACAAAATCTTGTTTTTGAAGTTCTCCGTGTAAAGAATTTAAAATCTTCATTACTCCTCCAAAAAAATCTTGTTCAACAAAAATACTTAACCGAACCCATGGTTCTTTTATTTTCTCTATCTCTGACCAATGAGGCCAGTCAACTGCCGAATTAACTTCTTGCCATTGATTATCAATTAATAAATGATAATTAACGCTTGGAGCCGTTACGATAAGATCTAGTCCAAATTCTTCTTCTAGCCGCCGAATAACAATTTCGGCGTGTAATAGCCCTAAAAAACCAACTTGGAAACCACGTCCTAAGCCTTTCTTTTTTTGTAGTTCAAAACTTAAAGCAGCATCATTAAGTTTTAATTTTTCAAGAGAATTTTTTAATAATTCAAAATTTTGATCTTCGCGTGTATATAAACCATTAAAAACAACGGGTTTCGCCTCTTGATAACCCGCAACAGGTTCCCGACCAGAGCCAGAACGAATAATTGTTTGTCCGACCCGAATTTGGTTTGATTCTTTAACGCCCGTAGCAATATAACCAATCTGCCCCGCTTTTAACTCGCCACTTTTTTCCCGCTGAGGACGAAAATAACCAACTTCTTTAACTTCACCTTTTATTTCTCCTGGTTTAATTTCAATTTCTTGACCTTTTTTTATAACTCCCGAAAAAACTCGTACAAAAGCAACAACGCCCTGAAAAGAATTATATTGTGAATCAAAAATTAAACCTTGAAAATCCTTCGCCGGACATTCAGGAGCCGGAATCTTACGAATTACTTCTACTAATAGTTTTTCAACGTTATCACCTTCTTTAGCCGAAATAGCAAAAACATCTTTTTTCTTTAAATCCGTTAAAGAAGCAATTTCTTCTTTTGTTTTTTTAATTTGAGCACGCGATAAATCAATTTTATTAACGACGGGAATAATCTTTAAACCCTGTTCTTCAGCTAGTTCTAAATTCCGAATAGTTTGAGCTTGAATTCCTTGAGTCGCATCAACTAATAAAATAGCTCCTTCCACCGCGGCTAAAGCTCGCGAAACTTCATAATTAAAATCAACGTGCCCGGGTGTATCAATTAGATTAAGGCGATATTTTTCTCCCTCGTGTTCCCAGTCCATACTTACCGGATGCATTTTTATAGTAATTCCTTTTTCTTTTTCTAAACCCATTTGATCTAAAAATTGTTCTCTCATTTTTTGATCCGAAACCGTTGAAGTTATTTCTAAAAATCGGTCGGCTAAAGTCGACTTTCCGTGATCAATATGACTAATAATAACAAAATTTCTAATATTTTCTTTTTTCATGATCTTATTTTAGAAAAAGCTTTTTGAAAAATATTCTTAACTTGGAAAAATTCTTCCATTTTAAGCAACCAACTAAAACCGATAAAAACCCCTAAACCGAGAAGCCCGGCTCCGGCTCCCTGTAAGAAAATCCCCGTAAAAGTATTTGTTGTAAAAACTTGGGCCAATTGATACAAAGCAATATAAGTAGTAACCCCCATTGCTGTTGTCGCGACCAAAACCTCCCCAACGGTCTTAATAATACGATATCCTTTTAACGAACCAAGGGTTTTTCTTATAAAAATAAGTAATAAAATTGATTGAAAAATCATCATTAAAACGTAAGCTAAAGGCAGAGCGACAATAGCAATATTTTCAATTCCTTCTAATCGTAAGAAATTAACTATTAAAGAACGAAAAACACTATTATTTTTAATAAGATAAACTAAACTAAAAACCGCCCCAATATTAAAAATAATTGCCGCAAAAGTTATTTTGGCTGGCGTTTTATTATCATGTAAAGCTCCGAACGATTTCGAAATGTAAGTGACTAACGACTGGGCAAAAACTCCGAGACCAAATATTCCAGCACAAGCCGCCGTTAAGCGCGTATCGGTCCACCCAAACTGACCACTTCCTAAAATAACACGAATAATTTGTGCTCTCAAAAGAAAAAACAAAACTCCGGCCGGAATTACTAAATATAGAATTTGCCGAATTGTTTCGTTAAAATTTTTAATATAACTTTTGATATTATTTTTAGAAAAAGCCCGTGATAAAACGGGGTAAGCAGCCGTGGTTAAAGAAACAGCAATTAAGCGTGTTATAATTTGCCCAAAATCACTAGCAAGATGAAAAACCGAGATACTCCCAACCGCCAAAACGGAAGCTATCCCCGTTAAGAAAACGAGGTTAGCTTGTGAAAAAATAATACTTAAAGATCGTGGCCCACCCAACGAGAAAACTTTCTTTAAACCGTTTTTTATATCAAAAGTTTTAAAATATTCAAAATCATCTTTAAATAAAGCCGGTAGTTGAATTAAAAGATGTAATAAACTTCCAAAAACAACCCCCCACGCTAAACCCGGTAAACCCCAAAGAGGATACAGAAACAAAATCCCGCCAATAACGCCAATATTATAAGCAATTGGCGCTAAAGAAACAACCACAAAACGATAAAAACTTTTTAAAACCCCGCTGACAATCGTGCTAATTCCCATTAAAATAGGCTGGAGTAACATAATCCGCGTTAGTAAAATAACACTCTCTAAACCTCCACCCGAAAAACCAGGCATAATTAAAGAGATAAGTTGCGGCGTAAAAATAAACAACACTCCACTTAAAACAATTAGAAAAATACTAAAAACATTAAAAACGGCCGAGATAAAATGCCATCCATGACGTTCTGATTTTTCTCGATATTTATCAAACAACGGAATAATTGCCACAGAAATAGCGCCCATTACTAAAACTGTTGTAATAAAACTCGGGATTTTCAAAGAAGCAAAATAAATGTCAAGCTTTAATCCCATTCCAAAATTACTTGCTAAAAGACGATTCCTAATAATCCCTAATAAGGCACTAACAACCGTTGATAAAAAAAGAATAAAACCGGCCGCAGTTATATTTTTAGTTTGGTGTTGAAAAAATCTTTTAATCATTTTTTTTAATTAAAAAGCTTCAGTTGGTAATAAGCCGGATTTTGTTCTAAGTAATGATTTATCTAGACTAATTATTACTAATTAGCTCAAACGCGGGCGACCTGGGATTAATTCCCTGTTTGCCCTTGCACCCAGTAAGGATTTAGCCGTTTCACTCCGATTATTACTAATCGGTTCCTCCAAAAGGAGTTCTCTCTTATCTCTAAAAGAGACGTCACTGTTCGCACCTCAAAGCTTTCGCTCGACGGCTGTTAGCCGCTACCTTTTTAGCTAAAAGCTAAAGGGAGTCCGGACTTTCCTCGTGATAAAATCACGTCATTACTTTACCAACTGAAGCACTTATATTATAGTATATTTTTGTTAAAAATCAACTAAAAAGAGTCGCCTCGCGCTCTTCTTGGTCAAGCGCTTCATTTACTAAACGATCGGCCTCTTTATTCTCTTCTCGCGGAACTCCGATAATATTAACTTCTTTAAAATCCAACATTAAATTCCATAATTTTAAAAAGAGTTCTTGAAGTGGACCGTTTTTTATTTTATATTCGTGAGTCAAATGTTTTACCAAAAGTTCGGAATCCGAAAAAAGCTTAACTTGTATTTTTTTACACTTCTTTTTCCCAAAAAGCTGTTTTGTCTTTTTTAAAGCTAGAATAGCAGCTTGATATTCCGCAACATTATTTGTTTCTTCTCCTAGATATTTATTATATTCTTTTAATAAATTCCCCGACCCGTCTTCAATATAAACTCCGACCGCCGCAGGTCCCGGATTACCTCGAGCACCACCATCAACGTGAATCGATAAATTTTTTATTTCTTTTTTAGATTTTTTTGTAGACATTTTTTAAATTTTTCTAAATTTTTAGTTAGTATTTCGAAACCAGCCGCCGGAGGATGTCCGCCAAAATTAATTAATAAAGACGAACATTTCTGCATTAATTTAACGACATTAATTCCTTCGGGAGCCCGAACTGATCCTCGACTAATTTTTTCTCCTCGGGCATAAAGAAAAACCGGACATTCATAACGGCGCGACAACTTAGAAGCCACTGATCCCATTAAGACTGGTCGCCACGACTTATCACCCGCAAAAATAAGATTTTGATCTTTATTAATATTATCAAACTTTGCCAACATTTCTTTTTGCTTATTATTATAAGACTTTCTTTCTTTAACTAATAAATCAACGTATTCTTGAGCAATATTCGCATCGGTTGTCGTTAATAATTTAAAAGCTTCGGTTAAATGATCGGCTGTTAAGCGACTCATATTTAACAATCCCACCATTCGTGATATTTGTTGATGAACATTTAAATCTTTCCCGACCGCTTTTTTAAGTAATTGAAAACCAATTCGTTCCGTTGTTTTAAATTCCTCGGTTCCTTTGTCAATAATTTCTCTATTATCTTCTTCTAAAGGCATCATGTCGGCAACAGTCGAAACTGTAGCTAGCTCTAAAAGAGGTTTTTGGATTTTAAAATCAATTTCTTTCTGACAAAACATTTCTTCGGCCAAATAATAAACCAATCCCGCCGCGGCAAAATCAGAAAAAGGATAATGATCTTCTTCTTGATGCGGATCAATAATAAAAGAAGCGGCCGGCTTCTTCTCTAAAATTTGATGGTGATCAATAACAATGACCTCAAAACCAGCTTCTTCGGCTTTCTTAATTGCTTCAAAATTAGCAATACCGAGATCTAATAAAACAAAAGACCCGGTTCTTTTTGAAGAAAAAAATCTAAAGCCACCGGATTTAGACCATATCCTCCCTGTTCACGATCTGGCAAAAAATAATCTTTAATTTCACCGTTAAAATATTGGACCGTTTCTTTAAAAATTATTGCCGCCCCTACTCCATCAACATCGCTATCACTACAAACATAAATATTTTCTTCATCATTAATGGCCTGATGAAGACGACGCGCAACTTTTTCTAAGTTTTTAATCTTATTTTTATTCATCTTGTCCTAAAGCTTCAATTCCGGGCAATGATCCTTTTGATAAAAACTCCATCATCGCTTCTCCACCGTAACAAAAATGAGAAATTTCACGTAAAAGCCCAAAAGTTCTTAAAGTTAAGTAAGCTTCTGACCCTCCAACTAAACTATAATCACACTCGGAAACCGCCTGAACAATTTCTGTATTTTGTTTACGAACTTCTAAATCTTCATCATCACCTAACGCCCCAAACCAAATAACCGAGTTAGAGCTATTGATAATGCGCGAATATAAACCGACTGTCTCTGGGCCAATATTTAAAATATTTTCTTCTTTATGAATTGAACCAAAAGCCGTTTGTCGACTATAACTATCACGACCATAATTAGTAGAAACAATTAAATCAATTGGAAAATGAAGTTTTGGATCAGGTAAATCCAAAGAGTTAATCATAGTAATTGTTTCTTCTTTCAAGGGCCATTGTTCTCCGGTGCGAATCCCTTTAACTCTCATAATATAATCTGTTAATTCCGCGCCAATTAAAATATGATCCGCCCGATGTAAAAAACGAACTACCCAGGGGATATTTTGTTCAATATTGTCGCCACCAATAATAACCGTTACCGGTGGCTCTTTTTTTTCTTTAAGAGCTTCTATTTCTTTTAAAACATCAAACCCGGCCCCCGCTGATAAAAAACGAGGAATCTGGTTAATTGACGCTATTTTTTTAACACAATCTTTAAACGAATCATTAATATAAAAATCACCCAACTCGGCCATCTTTTTCCCGAGTGCGGAATTATTATTATTTTCTTCCGAATAAAAAGATAAATTTTTTAACAAAACGTGATTCTCGGATATTTCTTTTTTAATTGATTTGGTTTTTCGAAAAAGATCTTTCTCGATAAAAACGACCTTCTCGCCAAGAATATCTTGGAGTTGTTTTTGAAAATCTGACAAACTACCGAGTTCTTCTTGGTCACCTGAACCAATAATAATTAAACGGCTCTTTTGTTTTTTTAAATAACTTAAAGTTTTTTCAAACTTTTCTAAACCATTATTAAAATCTAATTGCAAAACAACCTTTTGGTTTTTAAGATTATAGGTTTTTAAATTAGGAATCTTCGTCATGAGAATCTTTATTAACTTCAACTGGCTCATCGGGTTTTAAAGTTTTCGCCTCGCTTTTTTGTAAAGCTTGATGAATACTTTTTCGTAAAGAAGACCGATTAACTTCATTACTTTTAGTTTTTTTATTTTTTTTAGATTCTTTTTTCTTCTTTTTATTCTCTTTTTTTAAACAACTTTTACAATAAACCGGGCGCTTGGGGTCCGGCTTAAAAGGAACTTTAATTTCCTTTCCACAACTATCACAAACTGCATCATAAAGTTTTTTCTTCTTTTTAGTCGCCCCCATTTCAATATTCTCCGCCCAGCGACTAATTTTTTCTTCTACTTCAGAACGTGGTGTTGCGTAGCGTTCTCGCGAAACTCGAATAATTTTATCAACATAATTATTTTCATCCGGAGAAAATGGTGACAAAGTCATTGCCGAAAAAGGTCGGCTAGCCGTTCCATCAACCATTAATTTAGTATAAATATTATATTTTGGAAGATTAACGAGATCTTTTATTTCTAATTCGGGAGCAAACTCGCTTTCTAGGAAATCAGCGTCTTGAGAACCAATTCTAAACAAAACAAAAGTCCCCACATTACCCATAATAGCGTCCCGAACCGAATCTTCCATTTGGGCTACATATTGATGGGATAAAATTAAAGATAAACGATATTTACGAGCTTCCGAAAGAATTGTTGCAAAAGAATCCGTCGCAAAATTTTGAAACTCATCAACGTATAAAAAGAAATCTCGTCGCTCTGATTCGGGAACATCAGCTCGGGCCATTGCCGCTAATTGTAATTTTGTTATTGCTAACGCTCCTAAAAGTTTAGAATTATCCTCACCAATTCTTCCTTTTGATAAATTAACAATTAAAATCTTTCCCTCATCCATCGCTTTTCGCATTTTAATCGAAGTCTTAACTTGCCCAATAATATTCCGGATTAAAGGAGCTGAAATTAATTGACCAATTTTATTTTGAACCGCCGCCGTCGCCGTTACTTCGTATTGCTCACTATAACGAGCAAATTCTTTTGTCCAAAAAGACTTTACAACCGGATCAGTCACTTTTTCCATAACTTTAGACCGAAAGTTTTCATCCGATAAAAGTCGATTAATTGCTAATAATGTTGCTCCCGGATATTCTAGCAAAGCCAAAACCGCGTTATTTAAAATATATTCCATTCGCGCACTCCAAACATCGGGCCAAATCTTTTTAAAAACCCCCATTAATCCACTAGCTACTAAATGACGTTGTTCTCGACTAACTTGCTCCATAACGTTAAAAGCCACCGGATATTCAACGTCCGCTGGATTAAAATAGATAACATCATTAATTCTTTCTTTAGGAACAAATTGTAAAATTTCTTCCGCCGCTTCTCCATGGGGGTCAATAAAGCCAACTCCGTGACCATTCTTAATATCCTGAATAATCATATTCTTTAACAAAGCCGTTTTTCCCATTCCCGTTTTTCCAATCACATACATATGACGACGTCGATCGTCAGTTTTTATTCCAAATTTACGACCTTCGTCGCGAAAATTAGTTCGAGCAAAAAAATTAATATTGCTATTTTTTTTCATAAATAAGTCCCTGTTTATCTAATTTTATTTTACCACAAAAAAAGCAAAACAAAAGGCCTTTCCGAAGAAAGACCTCAGAAAATTACTCGGTTGGAAGATTGGTCGGCGGTCGACTTTTCTTTGATTGAATACGTTCAAAATTAGTCGAGATAATACCTCCTTTACTTGGAAAATGAAAAATTGTTGCTAATTCTTCTGGATTTAGAACAAAACTATTATCCGCTTGCGGAAATCCGGGTCGGGCGCGCTTAATATATTGATCAAAAAAGGCGCGCGATTTAATATAAACTCGTTTCTTTTTAAACCACGAAAAATCAACCGACGTCTTACCACTCGGGCGAAAACCATTTAGATTTTCTGTTGATAAACCGGTAAAAAAATTAATAGGAACTGTTACCCGTGGTTTAAAGAAAGCCTTATCTTTCCCTAAATAAATAGTTCTTAAATAAACCTCAAAACCACTTTTACTTATCTTGTCATGAATAGCTTCCATTTCTTTTTCTAAAGGGTAAGGAATTTTTTTTCGGGCTTCTCGGGAACCACTTGAATCCGGTTCACCGGAC
>Ga0102934_1000591_pt1 | contig 24492 bp, 21 predicted proteins | sample SalPonR2_A_D1_MG_FD_78175 | JGI IMG/M metagenome (GOLD analysis project Ga0102934, IMG submission 78175) | Salt pond soil microbial communities from South San Francisco under conditions of wetland restoration - Salt Pond MetaG R2_A_D1_MG | ecosystem: Environmental > Aquatic > Marine > Intertidal... | reverse complement strand
GAATACTGCAGGCTGTTTTTAGATGGCGAGCTTGCGGGTTTTCCGGATGAATATTAAGCATCATAGTCATAATATCGGGAAAAAATAACTTTTATTTATTATAATAAATTTTCAGAAAATAAAGAGATTATGATATAATTGACCTAAAAAAAAGTTACGTTTATACAGCTTTTTTTTGTTAGTATATTATAATGTCCGTATGAGAATTTTTAAACCAATACTAATATTACTGATAAGCAGTATCTCTGTTTTATACAGCGGGTGGTATGCTTCCGGCTGGCAAAAACGGCTGCCCCTTACTATAAACTCTGCTTATATTGCCGGGGATTTTTCTGTTTTTAACTGTTATCTCAATATAAAGTCCAATCAATATCTTAGTAATTATGCGCTGGCTGACGGCGCGGATATCAGATTTACGGCTGCTGACGGAGTCAGCGAACTTTATTATCAGCCGGTTCATTATACCAACGGCAATCTGACCGCGTGGATTCAGCTCACTGATTTAAGCAACAGTACTAATACTCTTATCTACCTTTATTTCCATAATTCCAACGCTGCAGCCTACAATATGCCGGTCAACATATGGGACAATGGCTATCTCGGTATATGGCATCTTGATAATAACGCCGCAAGTGCCACCAATTTTGACAATACTGATCTTTCCAATCACCTTATTACCAATACAACTTTTCCCTCTGCTTCTTTTACCAACGGCTGTCTGGATCAGGCATCTGTTTTCGGTTTTGCCAACGGGTATTACCGGATACCGCTTACCACCAATTTTTCAGCCATCAGCAATTTTACATTCAGTTGCTGGGTTTTCCCTACCAATCTTACCGGCAGCGGCTATATTCTCAGTAGTTTTTCCGGCGGGGAGACCAATTTTTACTGGCAGCTGACCAATAATTACAGCAATATGGTGTTTTACTTTAAAAACTGTTCCAATTCAGTAAATAATTTTTCTACAGCTGCCATAACACCGCAAGCCTGGAATCATCTTGCCGTCACTTATGATGCGGTTACCACCAATGTTACCTATTATATCAACGGCTCTTTGGATACCAATTTTATTTTAACAACCAACTTTAACTATACGCTCACAGCTTTAAGCAACCGTTTAGGCAGCGGTCCGGATAATAATATTTTTCCGGGAATTATTGATGAGTTGCGCATCTATAATACACCTGTTGATCTTCCAGCAATGCAAACTGTTTATACCAACCAGATATTACAGGAAAATTTTTTCAGTACAGGAGGTCTGGAGGAGAAACCGGATCTTCCTTTAACACCGACTGACCTTAAAATTGAAAAAATTACTTTTAATGCTGTAACTCTGTCCTGGACTGACCAGGCTACTAATGAAAGCGCTTATTATATTTATTACCGTACCAATACCAGCAACAGTTTTTCTGTTTTAAATATTGCTGCTGACAGTTCATCTTACCGCCTAAATAATCTTAAAAAGGACACTCTCTATTATTTACGGGTCCGGGCCAGTAATGTATCCGGAGCTTCGCTTTCCTATTTAAGTACTAATATTTATACGGCGGCTACTGTTTTAAACTTTGTTTCCAATATTGACCAGAATCTGGGCAGCACCAATATCAAATACATTATTGAACATCCTTTTACTGTCTCCAACGACCGGATTGTGATCTTTCCCGGTACTTATACGCCGCAGACGATTAATGTAAGTGACAGTCATTTAAAAATTTCCGGTATAGCGGCACACCAGAACCAGCTGCCGGTAATAAAGTTTACAGATGACAGCGGTTTTATTTTAAACAATGTTACTGATATTACTATAGAAAAATTAAAATTTACCAATAGTACCAATGTTATTGTAATTTCCAATCAGGCTCATAACAATACACTTTTCAACAATATTTTTACCCGTAATATCAATGCAGTTTCTTTAAGTAAAAGCAGCGGCTGCTCTGTTTATCAGAATAATTTTCAATACAATAATACAGCTGTTTATAACTGTGTAAGCAGCAATTGTTTTATCTATTACAATAATTTTATCAGCAATGCCACCAATATAATAAATATGAGTAATAACAGCAGTTACTGCTCAAATTATTTTAATACACGTGTATTTACCAATTTTAAAAATTATTATCTGACAACCAATCAGCAGGTTCCCTATCTACTGCATCATCTTAATATATTCTCCACCAATATTATTTTTCCTTCTACAATAAGCAGCCTTAATTTACAAACCAATTATAAAGGTGTGACTCTCGGCTGGAACAAAAGTACTGCAATTGATTATTATAATATTTATAAAAACCGGACCAATAACTATCTTTTATTTAACAGCCCTTATACCAATGTTTATACAACCAATTTTCTGGATGACCGGGGTGAGATAGGCGCTACCTATTTTTATTATGTTACTGCTGTGCGGCGGGAGGGAACCAATTTTTTTGAAAGTTTTTATAATAATTTCAGTGCAACTGTTATGCCTGATTATACTTTTAATTTTGATAATGTACAAACCAATGCCCGTCAGCATATAAAAGCAGTCAATGATACCAATGCGGTTTCCAATATTGCTTCCATACTTGATGAAAATGACGGTGCGGATATTGTAAACTATTTATATAATAAAACTGCCTCAGGTGACGCGGTCACGGTAACTTCCCTGCCTTATGAAGATGTACTTATCTTTTTTAACCGCAGGCATCAAGGCGAAGATATTGATGAGATTAATATCTATAACCGTCAGGGAGTTCTGGTATATACCATACTGGGCAAAGAGATTACCTTTCCGGTAGCTACATGGCGTAAAAGAGACAGTCATGGCCGGAGGGTAAAAGAGGGATTGTATTATATCATCATTAATTATCATAACAGTGATAACCAGGCAAAGGTATTACCGGTAGTAATCAAGGAATAACATGAAAAAATGCTTTATAATTATTTTACTGATTTACTCTTTTAACCGGGCTGCTTTTGAAAACCTGTTTATTGATGCTAATACCCTGGGTTCAGGGGGAGCCGCGGTAGCTTCCCGTAATGAAAATTGTTTTATTATCAATCCGGCAAATATTAAACTGCATAAAACCGCTTATATCTCTCTCAGTACTTATATTGCCAATACAATGCTGGCTGCCACGCAGGAATACGGTGCCCGCTTATTCAGCCGTTTTGCCATTAATGGCAATAACGCGCTTGCTTTTGCCGGTGAGTATACAGCTTTCCCCTACCAGGGCGATTATCCGGGCCTAAACAACATTTTATGGGATGAGATAAGAGCTGTACTTGCTTATAACTATCTGCTGAATAAAACTTTCTCTTGCGGCATCAGTGGTACTTTCTGCAGTTATTTTTCCGATTTTACGCTGCATAATGTTAAGGCAAAACGCACTCTCAGCGGTGATTTTTCACTCGGATGTAAAGTAACTATCCAAAATTACAACATTGGTTTAAGCTTTAACAATATACTGCAGTTAAATAACGGTGTTTGCCGCTTTATTAATCTTGGTTTTTCTTCAGAAAAATTTGATTACAACATAGAAGAATATATAATCATAAATGGTGATATAAGTTTCAACATTGATCTGTCATCAGTTAACTTGAGACTGGGAACTGTTTTTACTTTTGGAAAATTTTTTAATTTCAATGCAGGTCTGATGATCAATGATATGTTCAAGGCCGGTATAACACCTACAGCCGGCATTACTTTTTTACTCAAAAAAAGCCGTTTTTCCTATGCTTTTTCTTATAATACCCGTATAGGCGGTTATGGCAATCATTATCTGAATTACGGCCTTTTATTAGACAAAAAAGCAAAATCAAAATAAAATAGAACAGTTCAGGAAACTATTTTGAAAAAAAAGATATCAGTAATAATTCCGGCCTACAGAGCGGAAAAATTTATCTATAAAAATTTAACCAAATTTAAAAAAAAATTTAATGCTGTTTTACCCTCCTTGAATTTCAGTTATGAAATTATCTGTGTTATTGACGGCACTGCTCTGGATAAAACTTTCCAGCAGGCCCGGAAAGTTAAAGGTGTTAAAGCAGTAGGTTATAAAGAAAACCGCGGTAAAGGTTACGCGCTCCGCTTCGGCTGCCGGCAGGCTGACGGGGATGTAATTGCCTTCTTTGATGTTGACGGAGATTTTGATCCGGAACAAATAACTACTTTAATCCCATATCTGGATACAGCTGATATTGTGATCGGCAGTAAAAGACATCCTTTTTCCCGGCTCCGTTATCCTTTTTTAAGGCGGATTTTAAGTAAGGGCTTTCAGCTGCTTTCTACTTTAATTCTGGGCATTAATCTGCGTGATACCCAGTCCGGTATAAAGATATTTAAACGCAGACCGCTTGGTCTAATACTGCCTTTATCTATTATAAACCGTTTTGCTTTTGATCTCGAGTTGTGTTTTTTGGCGCAAAAACACGGGTTTCGGGTGATAGAGGCTCCTATAGCTATCAATTTTAAAGGCAGGAGTACCATTGCGACCAGAGCTATAAGTGAAATGTTCAAAGATCTGCTAAAAATACGTTATACTTACTCCTGCAGCCGCAGGTATCAGAAAAAATTTTTTGAACTGAATTTTAAATCCTGAAAATGCTTACCTTTCGAACCGGAGTTATCGGCTGTAAAGTAAATCAAATTGAAATTGAAACCATTACCGCTCAACTGCGGGAATACGGTTTTACATATAAAAAAAAGGGCCGGGCGGATCTGGGAATTATAAATACCTGTACCGTTACTGCAGCCGCTGATAAAAAATCCCTGCAGGTTATTAAAAAACTGCGGCGGCAATGCAGTTACATAGTGGTTACCGGCTGCTTAACCGAACTGAATAACCTGGATCATGACATTGACTGTATAGACCTGGTAATACCGCAGAAAGACAAGACAGCTATCCCTTTTATTTTACGTGAAAAATTTATTAATAAACTTACTCCGGTTGCTGCATCTGCTGCTGAAACCGGTTCTGCTTTTCAGCAGAGAACCAGAGCTTTTATCAAAATTCAGGACGGCTGCGACAATTATTGCGCTTACTGCCGGGTTGCCTTAGCCCGCGGTCATCCCTTTTCTCTGCCTCCCGCAGTTATTTTTAAGCAGATAGAGCAGGCTGTAGAGAATAAACATCCGGAAATAGTTTTAAGCGGAATTAATATCGGTCAATACTCTTATCAGCAAATCTCTTTTAATAAGCTTGTTGCCCGGATACTGGAAGCAGTACCGTCAACTTTAGTCAGGATATCTTCCATAGAACCGCAAACCATTAATAAAAATTTTTATGAACTTTTCAGGTATTCTAATCTGGTAAAGCATCTTCATATTCCGGTACAGAGCGGTTCGGATAAGGTTCTCGCAGACATGGGCAGAAAATACACTGTTAATGATTTTAAAAATATTATCAGGCAGCTGCGCAGCATTGATCCTTTATTTGCCGTATCTACGGATTTTATTACCGCTTTTCCCGGTGAAACCGGAAACGACTTTAATAAGAGTTTACAAACAGCAGCCGAGGCGGAATTTATGAAAATACATGTATTTCCCTATTCACCCCGGCCCGGTACCAGGGCTTTCCGTTTTAACTATGCTGTAAGTCAGCAGGAACAGCAAATAAGAAGAAAAAAAATGCTGGAATGTTCTGACAGACTGTTTAAAAATTTTATCAGAAAATGTGAAGTGCTGCAGCAGAAATTTATTGTAGAAGAGATTGACAATATTAAATTTGCCGGAATTTTAAAAAAAAGCGTAAACTGTGGTGCTGATAGTATATGTTTTGGCACGACTGACCGCTACCTGAAAGGTTTTTTACCGGTTACTGCTGCCAATATTAAAAAAGGTCAAATAATTCCTGTCAGTATAGCAGGTGAGGATCCTCTTGTTTTCAAACAGCTCAGTTAAGACGGTTTAATATATACCGGGCCAACTCCTCCAGGTAGCCGGTATTATACTCTGTTTTCTGCAGACTGACAAGCGCTTTATCTATAGTAGTTGCCGCCATTTTTTTTGCTTTTGCAACACCATACAGGGAAACATAAGTTGTTTTATTGTTGTTCTGGTCTGAGCCAATTGTTTTACCAAGCTTTTGCTGGTCAGCACAGACATCCAGTATATCATCAACAATTTGAAAAGCGAGGCCTATATAGCGGCTGAAATTTAAAAAATAATGGTAATTTTTTTTTTCCGAGAGATATGTCAGCGGCAGCATAACCGCAGCTGATAAAAGAGCACCGGTTTTATAACTGTGTATTTTTTTTAGCTGCGCAGGAGTTATTTTTTTATCTACAGCAGCTATATCCAGAACTTGACCGCCGACCATACCGGCAGGCCCGGCTGCCCGGGCCAGTAATGAACTCACAGGCGCGCTGTTAGAGCTAATACTGCTGCATAATTCAAAAGCAAAGGTTAATAATCCGTCGCCGGCCAGAATGGCAGTAGCTTCATTATATTTTTTATGGTTGGTAAGTTTTCCCCGCCGCAAATCATCATTATCCATGGCAGGCAGATCATCATGGATAAGAGAGTAGGTGTGTATACATTCCAGAGCAGCTGCTATATTCAATATATCCTGCCGGGAAACAGGCCTTTGCTTCGGACACATTATATCATAGGTAATTAAAGTTATAACCGGCCTTATGCGTTTGCCTCCGGCCATAAGGGAATATGCCATAGCTTTTTTTAATTGACCGGGAACTTTTCTGTCTTTTAAAAGCCCATGTAAATAATTATCTATTTTTTTTTTATAGGAATTGTAAATACGTTTAAAACTCATTTACGGATATTGAGTGATCGTTGGTGCCCGGTCAAACCTTCGGTTTCCGCCAAAACAGCTGCATATTTACTGTAATTGGTGAAAGCCTTTTTATTATACTTTATTATATTGGTACGTTTCATAAAATTGTAGACACCAAGGGGCGAGCTGAAACGGGCCGAACCGTTAGTTGGCAAAACATGGTTGGTGCCGCAGATATAATCGCCGATAGGTTCCGCACCGTACGGACCGGTGAAAACTGCTCCGGCATTTTCAATCAAAGGCAGAACAGATTCATAATTTTTAAGCTGCAGTTCCAGATGTTCCGGAGCTATCTGATTACTTACAGCAACAGCCTGTTCAATGTTTTCCGTAATCATTACCCCGCCTCTGTCCTTTAAGGAGGCACTGATTATATTTTTTCGGGAAGCTGAGGCAGCCTGCTTTTTAATTTCGTTTATTACTTTATCCGCGTAAGCAGGGTCAGAAGTAATAAGTACTGCCAGTTCTCCGCCGGCATGTTCAGCCTGGGAGATAAGATCGGCAGCTGCCCAGTCTGCAGGTACGGATCCGTCAGCAATAATAACAATCTCACTTTGTCCGAATATGCCGTCTATCATAACATCACCTAAAACAGCCTTTTTAGCACAGGTGACAAAAATATTGCCCGGTCCAGCTATAATATCCACCGGCGGCACAGTCTCTGTGCCATAAGCCATGGCAGCAACCGCCTGGGCTCCTCCAATCTGAAAGATGTCATGCAGTTTAAGAAAGTCTGCAGCATAGAGCAGAGCAGGCGCAGGTAAGCCCTCCGGGGCAGGGGGAGTGGCTATGATGATCTCCTTTACACCTGCTATCATAGCCGGTACAGCGTTCATTAACAGAGAGGAGATAAGCGGGGTCTGTCCCCGGCTGCCGGCAGGAACATATATTCCGGCGCGGTTAACAGGGCTGGTTTTCTGAGTCAGTTTCTCACCGTATTGTCCGGTATGGGTAAAAGAGCAACTTTGCTGATTTATATGAAAGTCATATATGTTTTTATAAGCAACCTGCACTGCTTTCCTGAAATCTGAAGCAACCTTTAAACCCTGGAAAGCGGCTGTTTTTACTTTCAGGGCATCCCTGTTCTGTTTAATTTTATCAAATTTACGGGTATACTTTAATAATGCCTGATCGCCTTGTTTTATTACCGAGGATATTATTTTATCTACTGTTTTGGTTATATTCCGGTTTTGTTTCCGGTTAACGGAAATATAACTGAAAAATTCTTTCTCCTGCTGGTAATAAAACTTTTTTAGCATTAAAATTTAAGTTTATTTTTTAATTTTTTACCTGTTTGCTTTTTTATTTTGGAGGTGGTATTTTTTTGCAGCTGGTCTTTTAGAGAGCTCTGCTTTTTATTAAGGATATTATTCATGGATCCCAGTTCGTTATTACTCTTGTTGAGTTTTTGATTTAAACCGCTTCCTGGATCCGGCTGCAGTGATTTAAAGGCCCTGGCAGCTTTTTTGTTATAACTGTTTATGATCTCCTTTTTTTTTGCTGTTAATTGCTTGTTTATAGATGCTCTTAATTTTTTATTTAAGACATTATCCAGGGTAGTACTGAAATCAGTATCGGTTTTGTCATCAGCGAGATTACGGTTAATAATAGTCGTAACCGTAGTGGTAAAAAGAGGAATATCGGTTAAAGTATTTTTTAAAATATTATACATGGTTTTATCTTTCATCGGTTCCAGGGAGAAGGTTACTTCCCGGGCTTTTACAATCAGTTTAAAAGTAAGTATATTATTTTTATCTTTTATTTTTAAAACAGCGTCAGCGCTGCCTTTTTTCAGGCCCTTAATAAAACTGTTGTTATTAAAAATATTTTGCTTTTGTAAGTTTATATTTTCAGAGGCCAGGGTAAGGTCGTTATCTTTATAATATTTTTTTTTAATTTTTTCTTTGGCCATATACCCTTTTAAACTGAAACTGGTATTCTCTTTTTGATTTTTACCGTTTATATCAATTTCCATTGGTTTAAAGGAAAAATCAGAACTTAAATATTTAATAGAGCCTGTAACCGAGGCTTTTGCCTGACGGCTGGCATCAAGACTTATTTTTTTTATTATAAAAAAGGGCATCTGCTCTGCACCGGTAAAATCAATATAGGTGCCGGTAAACGGCTGTGGTTCTTTTTCTTTATCCGCATCCTTTTTAAAAATTGAGCGGGGATCAGGTAAATAGTCGGAATACCGGTCGTAATATTTTTTATATTGGAAGAGTTTGGCAGTAAAAGAGTTACCGAAAATCAATGATGATATATTTTTTAAATTGTCATCGGAAAGATTAAGCTTGGCTAAAATATCCTTCTTACCCTTTTGTTTGATCCGGGCCAGATCCTGTTTCAAACTGTTAAAATCCTTGTTCATCTGGCGGCGGGAGGTCTGCAGGGATTTCTTTTTTTGACTGATTTTGCTTTTCAGTTTTTTTATTTTCTGTATATCATTTTTAATTTTCTTTATATCTTTGACATTATATTTTTTGGGATTTATTTTTTTTATACTGTTATAATCCTTTTTAATACTTTTGAAATCGGAGAGGGATTTTACTTTTTTCTGCCAGTGTTTTTTCTTTTGGGAAACATTGGATTTGTAGCTGTTGATATCTTTGCTGACATCAGCGAAATTACTTGCAACAAACGCAGAGGCGTTGATTTTTTTTATATTGGCAAGCGCTCCGCCGGATAATTTTTTTTTTTGGGGAGTTTTGGCTGATGCAGCAGCTGCCGATGCTGTACCGCTGACCTGCGCCGCAGGTGCTTTATATGCTGTTAAGGTGCCGTCACTGGAACGGGGAGTCTTAAACTCCAAACCGGTAACTGACAATTCGTTAATGTGAAATTTACGATTGATAAAGTGGGGAGCGTAAATGGTACAGGCAGCCCTTTTTATTTCAAAAAGATTGGTAAGGGGATGGTCCCGGTCAGTCCACTGTACCCCGTTTATGGTAAACCCCAGATTCAAGAGACTGAGATCAAGGTCGGCTATATTAACCTCCGCCTTGTTTTTCTCTTCTGCAAAATCAATCAGCATCTCTTTTACTATACTGTCCAGAAAGATAAAATAAAATATTATAACCGCAGCAGTAATTATGCCGAAAGGAATAAAAGCTTTTAACCGGAATACGCCGCCTTTTTTAACCGGTTTCTGTTCTCCCGTCATTTTTTCTGTTGTTTTATTTGCCATGGTTGTTTTCCTGTTTTTAAGCCGGAATCAGTTTATAGATTTTAGTGATCCATAATACAATTTTGGATTTACTCAAAATTTTATAAAGTTTGGTTTGCAGAAATTTTTCTTTCCAGGAGGTACGGTATTTATTAATAATAGTTTTGAATAAGAAAAGAACCGGCAAAAATAAAAGCAAAGCAAGTATAAAACTGCCGAAAACAAGCGTGTTGTTAAAAAGAAAGAAGGCAAAAAAGGGCAGGGTGTGTAAATATACCCAGAGTGGATGCAAGCTTTCAATATCAAGTAAAAGTAAAAACCCCAGTTCATTCGCAAGCGGAGCAAGCAGCAGCCCTGCAGGTTTTAGCAGAACCATAGCGGTTATAGCGCCCCGGAAACTTACTTTCAAAATAAAGATCAGAAGCAGAATAAAAAAATTGTGCAGGGAGAGAAGAGGGGTAAAGGCGATAATAGATCCCAGGGCAATACCTAAAGCAATCTGCAGCGGTGTTTCATCACTGTTTAATAATTTTAACCCTTTGGCTATAAATTTTAAAATAAACATTTTACCCCCTTTACTTGAAAAGAATTATATACTGTCAAATTTAAAGTGTCAAGCTTAAAAATATTTAACCGGCAAAATTAAAGGAATGTATGCTATAATTTGGTTATGTTGCACCAACAGCTTCCTTACCGATCGGTTTTTACCAAAGGTGTAAAATATCTTATTATTATCAATGCTGTTATATTTTTACTGCAGCTTCTCAACATACTGGGTGATACCAATTATTATGATTTTTTAAAATCAATTTTTCCGGAACAGCTTATACCGGTAAAATATCAGCAGATGCCCTTACCACGTATGGAGGCTTTTTTTGCGTTACGGTTTTTTTGTGTTACCAGGCTTTATTATATATGGCAGCCTTTAACCTATATGTTTCTGCACAGTCCGGTCGAGATAACCCATATACTTTTTAATATGCTCGGTCTTTTTATTTTCGGCAGGGAGCTGGAACAGTACTGGGGAACGCGAACCTTTATAAAATATTATCTTATTTGCGGTATAGGCGCCGGCCTTTTTATCCTGGCGCTTGACGCGCTGCAGTACTGGATGGGTAATATCCCTGCTGCCGGCACACTGGGAGCCAGCGGTGCTATTTTCGGGATCATGATTGCTTATGCCCTGTTTTATCCCGACCGGCAGATTATTCTGTTGTTTCCGCCTATACCGATCAAAGTTAAATGGTTTGTCCTGATCTACGGCGGACTGCAGTTTGTAATGCTTCTTTCGCCCGGAGCAGGTAGTATATCCTATGCCGGCCATGCAGGCGGTATGCTTACCGGTTTTCTGTATTTCCGGTTCAACCGTAAAAACGGTAAATATATGATACCCAACACCACCCTGGATAATTTTTTTAACTATATCAAAAAACTTTTTTTTCCGGAAAAAAACTTTAAATCCAGAATATATAAAACTGATTATGAACTTAATAATTTTAATGAAAAAGAGATGAGCGATTACGAGATAGAACTTAAGATCGATCAGTTACTTGACAAAATATCCAATAAAGGCTTAAAATCCCTTTCAATGGAAGAAAAGCTGTTTCTGGACCGGGTAGCGCCGGATTTTAAACATAAATTTCCGGAGTAAGCTGAAATGAGTCAAATAATGGAACTGCTTATAATTATAGGTCTTACCTTTGCACCGTTTCTGGAACTACGGGTTTCTATCCCCTATGGTATTATTAAAAGCGGTTTTCACTGGTTGCCGGTTTTCAGCGTGGCAGTTGTAACCAATATAATTTTAGGAATTATTCTGTACTTTGTGCTGGATTTTATGGTAAAACTGTTTACTAAAATCAAAATCATAGATAGAATATGGCAAAAATATATTGAAAAAACCAGAAAAAAAGCCCATGCTGCGGTGGAAAAATACGGACCTTGGGGCCTTACTGTTTTCATAGGTATACCTTTGCCCGGTTCCGGAGTTTATTCCGGTTGTGTTGCCGCCTATTTACTGGGGCTTGATTTTAAAAAAACTTTATGGGCAATTATCGGCGGTGTGCTGATTGCCGCTGTCATAGTAACTATTGTATCAGTTACCGGAAACAGTGCGTTAAGTATTTTTATTAAGCGGCTTTAACGTATTTAACAGATTTTAAAAATTACAAGGTGAAAATTATCCTTTCTTTTTTTGCCGAATTCTATTATAATATAGACTTGCAATAAAATTTTCCTCCGGGGATACCGATATATATGGTATACAGCCGTGAAAATGAAAATTTTAAATTATATTATTAGTTTGTTAAAAAAAATGTCCAACAAATTTAAAAGATACCTGCAGAAAGCTTATGTCAAGTGCAGAGAAAAATTCACCCTGATGATTATTCCTCATTCAGAAAAAAATATAAAAACTTTTTATCTGCGTAATATCTATCTGTACCTTTTTTTATTGGTTAGCGGTTTGCTTTTTATCTTTTTAACAGTATATTTAACACATCAGGCTATAGTAATGAAAGAATATTTTCGTCTGGAAAAATATACTGCTATTAACAAACAAAATTTAAACATATATAGTAATGAGATACGCTGTTGTGACCGGGCTTTACATAAGCTGGAAAAAGAGATGCACAAATTTAACGATTTTAAAAAGGATAATTTTCGTTTTCATTACGGGATAGGCGGCCGTGAAATTGATCCTGCTGCTGCCAGCCGGCAGAATATGACTGCAGAAAAAGCTAATAATAATTCCCAGAAAATGCTGGTCCGTCAAATGGATTTTTTACGCAATTCCAAAGCGCTCAGCAAGGATCTTCATTCCTTTATCCAGAAAAGACGTAAATCACTGCAGACTTTTCCCACCACATGGCCGCTGCTTGAAAGCTCAGGGAAAATGCTTTCCATACCTGACCGCTACCGTTATACAGCTATTGAATGCCAGCCGGCAGCTCCGGTTTGGGCTACCGGTAACGGTTTAATAAAAAATATTACCTTGACGGATCAAGGATTTTATAAGATAACCCAGCAACTTAATTTCGGTTTTACTATTATTTATTCCGGCTTAACATCTGTATGTGCAGAGAAAGGAAAGAGAGTTAAAAAAAGAGAAAAACTGGGCTGCAGCGGTCCGGTTTTGTTTTACCGTATCAAAATCGCAGATAAATATTTTTCCCCGGCTGATTTCCGCACTGTACCCCGTTAGCCCTTTCTCTCAGGCCGCGCTTGTTAGACTCTTCTGCTTTTCAGTTAATGATGCCTTTAATTTTCCCAAAAGTTTTTTATTTTGAGAAAACACAGAATTATAGCTGACTTCCTTTTTTAAAAGAGCAGTTATCTCTTGATATTTAAGACGGTTTTTTTGCGGGTTTATTTTCCGGTACAATCTGATCAAACGACGCAGCAGATAATTCCGGTTTATTAAAAGTTTACCGCTGCCAAGTGTTTTTATAAGATAAACTACTTCATCAGCATTGGTTTTAATAAGATAACTGTTTATTTTGTTATAAAGTTTTTTTTTCTTTTTATAATCCAAACTGTTAAACTCTTTGTTTCTATCCGGCCGCAGACGCAGACAATCATCCAGTGCTAATGTAATATTTTCTTCCAGCAATTTTATATTGTAACCATTTTCGTTGATAATTATACGGTAATCATTATTATGTAACCGGAGAGGGAAAGTCTCTTCAAAAATATTATTAAAATTATTATCCAGTATTATTTTTTTAACATTATTAATATCACAAGGACGGCATTTTAAAGCAGTATCCACCAGTAAGATAAATTCAATATTTTTATTTTTGGTAGTGTTTGCCTGTCTGCCGCCGCGATAACGAACATAGCCGGTAGTTACTATACCTATTCTGCCTTTAGCAGCCAGGATATCAAGCATATCCTTAAATGGAATAATGCCTTCAGTAGAATAACTTATCATTAAGTATTTACTGTTAACATCATTAACCAGTTTTTTAAAATCAGCTACAGCACTCTGCCGGTAACAAAAACTGGAGCGGGTTTTTATCCAGTCTTTCCTTATAGCACTTTTATCAATAACTTTATTATGAAAGCGGTATTTTTTGCTAACCGGAGGCTGGTCATTTTTGGCAATTGTGTTTAATAAATGGTAGTTGGAACCATATTGATGCTGATTGTAGGGCGGATCAAGATAGATAACCTCTGCCTTTATTTTTTTTAACCGGTGCGCCAGCCGTACAGCATCGGATTTAAAAACTTTACATCTTTTTTTTTGCGAAGATAAACAGGGTTTTTCCAGTTTAACCGGAGAGAGTATTCTTTTCAGCGCGTCTTTTCCTTTGCCACCAAACCCGTTATGAAAACCCTTGAATACGCCGGAAGTGTTAGACCTTCGTGAAGCTTCATAAAGCAGCAAACTTAGTAAAAAATGATTTTTAAAACGGTTTTGTTTGTTTTTATAAGGAGGATAAAGTTTGTCAAGACCGGCTCTGATATTATCAATCAGTATACCATTTTGGCGGGTATAAAAAAGTCTTTCATGAGCTGTATCAGGATTCTTATCATTTTGGGGACAGTAATAGGAAGCTATATAGCTGTTAGCAGGTCTGTATCCGGTTAACTTGTTAAGACGGTTTAAAACTGCCTCAATCCCGCCTTCTTTTTGGAACAGAGAGAAAAAGTTTTTATTATTTTCAATAAATGATTTATTAATGATATAGGAATAATATTCCCAGTCATTGCTTATAACCCGGAACCCTATGCTTTTGGCAAACCGGGATACCACGCCGGTACCGGCAAAAAGATCAATAAAATAACCGTTTTTACTAATTGCCTGGCTGCCGTAATCATTTAAATGATTGATTGCTTTTTCCAGTAAAGGAAGCAGACGTCTCTTGTTGCCGATATAGGCAATAAGATTATGTTCAATATATTTTTTTTCGTTTTTGTCCAGGCATTTTTTGATAGCTGACGGCATATTATAAATACGGTATTTTTGAATGGCAGTTTAATAAAATGAATTGCAAAAAAAGTGCTAAACTGTAATAAATTTGCTGAGCATGCTTGCAAGCCGCTGCGATGTTATTTTTTTTTGTATGGATTAGATAATCAAGAAAAGGAAAGTAAATAGTTATACTTCCCAAAATCCTTATAATCTTTTAATCCATGCCCCATCTCTTTTCAACTGCATTTAAATCACAGCAGGCCGGGAAATATCAGTGTCCGGTGCATGGAGATCTACGCTAAAAATTGTGTATAATATTTTATTCTTTGTTTTTATATAAATTTGATAAAAGATTAAAATGACAGTAATATTTATGCTATGAAAATAAACCGGTATACAGCTAATACTATTCCCCGTACTATAAACTTGTTAAAAAAGCGCATATATACCCGCCTGGCAGAACTGGACATAACCGCCTATTGTTCCCGGGAACCATTGCCGTACAGCCGCCGTCAAAGCGGCCGCCGGAAACAGGTCAGATGCGGCAGCTACTGGGCGTATCAGGTTTTTGACTGTGCCTGGTTTCACTTCCGCGGTCAAATCCCCGCGGCCGCAGCCGGCAAACCGGTTGTTCTTTTACTGGATGTTAACGGTGAGATGTGCCTGTTTGATAATCAGGGCGTACCGCTGCGCGGGCTTACTCCCGGTTCAGGTTTTTTTGATCCGGAATTGGGCTCATCAGCAAAAAAAGTATTTTATTATAAAAACAGGGCAGCCGGGGGAGAAAAAATCAATCTATGGGCTGATGCCGGTTTAAATGATCTGTTCGGACGGTATCCCGGCACCGGTAAAATAGTTGACGCACATATTGCGGTATTGGACCGGGATATAAAAAAACTCTACTATGATTTTTGTTTTTTGTTTAATTATTATACAGCTCTCTCTGATGCGAATAAGCAGAAGGATTATGTCCTTCAGGTTTTAAAAAAGGCAGAGCAGCAGCTTTTTGATTTTACGGAAAGAGAAATAAAAGCCGCATCCAAGGTTACGCATGCTTTTTTCCAATCGTCCGGTCAAACTGCCCGGTTTAATATTTCCGCTGTTGGTCATGCCCATCTCGACCTGGCATGGCTATGGCCGGTTCGGGAAACCAGACGCAAAGCAGCCAGGACCATAGCAACCGTACTGGATCTGATGCATTACTATCCTGATTATTGTTTTGCTTTAAGTCAGCCCCGGCTTTATTCCTGGCTTAAACAGGACTATCCGCGGTTATATCAAAAATTAAAAAAGAAAGTAAAGGCGGGTAAAATAGAACCCCAGGGAGCTGCCTGGGTGGAGTGTGATGTAAATATTACCGGCGCTGAATCAATTGTCCGTCAGCTGCTTTACGGTAGCCGCTTTTTTCAAAAAGAGTTTAATATTTCCCCGGATTACTTATGGCTGCCTGATGTATTCGGTTATAATGCGGCGCTGCCGCAAATATTAAAAAAGAGCGGTCTTAAATATTTTTTAACGCAAAAGTTATCCTGGAATACAGTCACTGAACATCCTCTGCACTCCTTTCACTGGCAGGGTATAGACGGCAGCAAAGTTGCTACCCATCTGCTGCCGGAAAATACTTATAACTCTCCGGCCGGACCGGCTGCAGTCCTGAAAACAATTACCAACTATAAACAGAAAGATATCTCTTCGCATGCGCTGATGGCTTTTGGCGTTGGTAATGGCGGCGGCGGACCGGGCGAGCCGCACATGGAAAATCTGCAGCGTTTATCCCGGACCTCAGCTTTGCCCGGTATAAAACAGGAATGGACTGCTGCTTTTTTAAAAAAATGGAGTAAAGATAGTAAAAAATTCCAAACATATACCGGAGAACTTTATCTGGAAAAACATCAGGGTACTTTTACTACGCAGAGTAGTGTTAAATATTATAATAAAAAAGCAGAAGCTGTTTTAAGAGAAACTGAATACAACCTGGCTATCACCCAGGAGGACAGTTTTAAAGCTGAAATACTGTCTATCTGGCAGGATGTTTTACTTTACCAATTTCATGATATTTTACCTGGTTCCAGTATTAAAAGGGTTTACAGTGAATGTTTTGGCGCATATAAAAAACTGCTTAAACGGTTAAATGAAATAAATGCTTCTTTATATAAAAAAGTAATTAAAAAAATCAGTTGCGGCTGGCAACAGCAGGGCTATACAGCTTTTAACTCTTTAAACTGGCAGCGGTCTGCCTGGTTTAAGATCAGGCAGCAGTGGTATCAGAGTGAGCTGCCGGCCATGGGCTTTACCCGGCTGGAAAAAAGAAATAAACTTAATAATTCTTTTGAGCTTAAGGCAAACTGTAACCAGCTGGAAAACAACCGTATCCGCATTAAATTTGCCCGGGATGGCAGCCTGTTTTCTGTTTTTGATAAATACAGTAAAAGGGAGGTTTTGCCGCCGCGACAAAACGCCAATGTTTACAGGATATACCGGGATTACGGTGATGCATGGGATTTTGATTATGATTATTTCAATAAAAAAAATGAAATTTTTATTTTGCAGCAAAGCCAAGCCTGGTGTGACGGGCCCGAGGCAGTCGTAAAACAGTTCTACAAATACAAAAACTCTTCCCTGGTACTTGAGATTAAACTGCTCGCTGACTCCTCCCGTATTGATTTTAACTGCCGCTTAAACTGGCAGGAGAAATTTACTATGCTCAGAACCTGTTTTCCGGTAAATGTTAATACAGATACAGCTGTCTGCGGTATACAATTCGGCGCTGTAAAACGGCCGACTACCAGCAATGACCTGACTGAGCTCGCCCGTGATGAGGTTCCTTTTCATAAATGGACTGATATTGCCGATACCGGCTACGGCGCAGCTTTACTTTCCGAAAACAAATATGGAATACGTGTTAAGAATAATATACTGGATCTTAATCTGTTGCGCAGTGTACCCTATCCCTATGCCAAAACCAAAGCTGAATTCATGCAGGCTGATGTCAAGGATGATGAAGCTTGTTCTGATATAGGCAGCCATTTTTTCCGTTATGCTTTTTATCCGCATCAGGGAAATTACTGTCAGGGAGAAGTTGTTAAAGAAGCATACAATTTTAATTTTCCGCCGGTTTACAGTAAGGGTTGCCCTGTGGAAAAAAATCGAACCGATTTCAGTTTTATGGAGATATTACAGGGGGACATAATTATTGAACACGTTAAACCCGCAGAAAACGGAGAGGGTATAATTTTACGTTTATACGAACCTTACAATAAAGAGACTGAGGTATCCGTAAGGCTAAATATGCCGGTAGGCAGAGTTATGCTTACAGATTTAATGGAAAAAAATATTAAAAATATTCCTTTTAAAAATAACTGTTTTACAGTCAGATTTAAGCCGTTTGCTGTTAAATCCCTGCGGCTAATATAACCCGATCGCTGATCGGGAGTTTGGCGGCAGAATAATATTGAAAAAAAGTAAAAAAAATGATAAAATACAATAAATAAACTGACAGGAAAATACTATTATGAACAAAAACCTAATTGCGGGCAACTGGAAAATGAATAATAATATTGATGAGGCGGTTTCCCTTGCCAATGACCTTATAAAAGCTGATATACCGTCAGACAGAGACGTAATGATTGCGCCGACGTTTCCTTGTCTGCAGCCGGTAAATGATATCATTAAAGATTCTCAAATCAAACTCGGGGCGCAGAATATGCATTTTGAGGATAAAGGGGCTTTTACCGGAGAGGTCTCTGCTTCCATGCTGAAGTCTGCCGGCGTCAGTTATGTAATTCTGGGGCACAGTGAACGCCGCAATATTTTTAAAGAATCAAATGAATTTATAAATAAAAAAGTAAAAAAAGCACTGGAAGAAGGTTTTAAAACCATCTTATGCGTAGGGGAACTCTTGGCCGAAAGAGAGAAAGGCATTCAAAATGATGTGGTAAAAGAACAGATTATCGAAGGTATCTCAGGTATCAGTGAAGCGCAGTTGGACAATTTTATCATAGCTTATGAACCGGTATGGGCTATCGGTACCGGCAAAACTGCTACACCTGAAGATGCTGATACCATGCATGCTTACATTCGCAATGTGATCAAAGATATCTATTCGGAAAATGCCGCTGCCAATCTGCTTATACTGTATGGCGGCAGTATGAAAGATTCCAATGTTGACAGTCTGCTGGCCAAGGAAAATATAAACGGCGGCCTTGTAGGCGGCGCTTCCCTGAAACCGGAACAGTTTACCAGAATAATTAATTATCAGTAAAATGACACTAACTATAATTTTATATCTTATTATATGTATTTTAACTATCCTGCTGGTTATTATGCAGCAGGGAGCCAAAGGAATGGGCCTGATGAGCGGCGGCAGTGATACTATTCTGGGCAGTAACGAAGGAAATGTACTTACCAAGGCTACCAATGTATTGGCTGTTTTGTTTGTTGTCGGTGCTCTCATTTTATCAATCCTGGGGGTTGAAAGAAGTGTACTGGATGCCGATAATGAACAGGGAGACATTAAACCCGCGGGTCAGACAGCTGCTCCTGTAAAAACTAAGGCTGACGACAAAAAAGGCAACCAAGGCCAAAGCGAACAGAGTGGAGCAAAACAGCAGACTGTTCCGGGTATAACACCTGGTCAGCCGGTTGAAAAGTCTCCTGAATAATTTTTTTCTGCTTTTTAGCAGAACAAGGAGGATATCATGCAGCTCGTTAAGTTTCTGTCAGTATTATTTTTAAGCAGTTTTTATATTTTAATATCAAGTGCTGAGCTTACAGCACAAAATACCGCCAGTCAGTCTGTTAATACCGATCCTGAAGACAAAAATATAACCACCAATGACATAGCCGCATCGGCAGAGCCTGCTTCAGTGACCAATCAGACTAACATTGCTGATAAACCGGTCGAATTGCCTGAGGTCTCTTTCCCGGATACGGATTTAAAAGTCAAAGAGACTGCTACCAATGTATTTATCAAAGTTCTCTTATCAGCTCCTGCACCGGAAAAACTGAAAGTATCTTTTAACTATCATACCGAGGAAGATACTGCTCTTAGCGGAAAAGATTTTAAAAATACGCTTGGTACCCTTATTTTTATTTCAGCAGAAACCCAAAAACAGATTGCTGTTCCTCTGATTGATGACAAAAAAAACGAAAGTACAGAAAGTTTCAATATGGTTTTTCAAACAGCTAAGAACTGCCGTTTACTACAGTCTAATGTGACTGTGCAGATCATTGATGATGATCCTCTAAACACCAATGATACAGTTCCTGATTTTGAAGTTGAGACCTTAATGTATGAAACCATTACCCCTGAGGATAAAATGGATCAGCTCTATCCGGATGATGGTATGTTTATACTGGTATTTTGCAATCTTTCCAATAAAAAAAGTTTACAAATTTTACCTGAAATTGAAAAAATACATGATGACCTCCGCATGCACTTTGCTCCGGTCTATACAGTTTTTCATGATTCCATAAGAAAAAAAGTCTGGCAGCATTGTAAACTGGATAATAAATATACTATGCCTATTATTTGCGACACGGAAAAGGAAACTGCGGCTTTTACTGCGGAAAATATTTATCCCACTCTGTATATTATAGACTATGACGGTATTATCCGATATAAACATCTTGGTACTTTTTCAGATTTTAAAAAAACTATAAAACAACAGGTGGAGCTAATAAGACCGGAAACTTATCCGGATTACAAATGAAAATATCCTTAAAAAATTTATTAGTTACTGCTGTTATTATAATCACAGCTTTTGCAGCCGGATACCTTAACTCCCTCTTTTACGAAGAAACATCTTTTTTAAAGTATGGCAGCCATCTTGAAGGAGATGCCGCAGTTAATAAGGATGATGAAGCCAACGCTGCGGTTAAAGAGTGGACTGCCGAAGTAAGCTACCGTATTTTTAGAGGGATAACCATAAAAAATTTAACAGAAGTTCAAAAATGTTTAGAAACCGGAACTGCTACTCTGATTGATGTACGGTCCCGGGAATCTTTTGCAGAGGGCAGTATACCCGGAGCAGTTAATGTACCGGTGGTTAACCGGAATCCCTACAAATTTATTGAAGAAGTAAAAAACAAGCTTACTACAGATGAAGTTATATTATTTTGTGACGGAATAGGCTGTGATGAGAGTATTAACGCAGCCAACCTTTTAAAATCAATGTCTGATATTAAAAATATATCTGTTTTCCCCGGCGGGTACAACCAATGGCTGTGATATCCTCACTTAAACCCTGTCTGACTGTTTTTTTAAAAAGCAGATATTTTTTCTGGGCAGCCCGGTTGATACTGGGGCTGTTGTTTATATATGCGGGCATTATTAAAATTATCAATCCCGTGGATTTTATTACTGATGTCGGAAATTATAAAATATTGCACCCCTCCCTGGTTAATATGACAGCTTTCGTGCTCCCCCCCCTGGAGGTTTTGTGCGGGCTGTTATTACTTATCGGTAAACTGATTAAGGAAGCAGCGCTGCTCATCGCTGTAATGATGCTGTTTTTTATCACCGGTTTTATACTGGCTAAAGCGCGTGGCCTGAATATAAGCTGCGGTTGTTTCGGCAGATCTACTTCAATTATCAATATACTTGATTTTATACGGGATATTGGGTTGCTTTTACTGGCCCTGCGGCTTTTTTTCCATAAAGAGATAACAGATCTCTAATTACTGATAAGTTTCAATGTCTCCCGTATGGCCTGTTCCAGGCTCAAGGCGGGATTATTTTGAAAAACCCTGTCCAGTACCTGCTTGATCTCCCTGTCTTTATAACCGAGATTTTTCAAGGCTGCCGTAGTATCGTTCATAATTTCCCGGGCAGGTTCTGATGATGCCGTCTTTTGGGCAATTTCCGGCGGCTGTTCCAGGGAAGTAATTTTATCTGTCAGTTCAAGCATGACTTTGCGGGCCGTCTTTTCACCCAAACCTTTAATTCTTTTTAAAGCAGAGATGTCCTGCTTATTTATAAACTCTAAAAGCGTTCCGGCAGTAGTCTCCGTTAAAATTTTAAGAGCCAGGCGCGGTCCTATGCCGGAAACAGATATAAGAAGCAGAAAGAAATCACGGTCAAATTTGTTTTCAAATCCAAACAGCAGAGCAGCATCTTCCTTGTGATGGAAATAGGTGTATAATTTTACCGCTGCTCCTGTATCAGGAACCTGGTTATAAGTACGAAGCGGTATAAAAATTTTATAACCAATACCATTATTTTCCAGTATTATAAAGGAAGGGGATTTAGCAATTATTTTACCCTTTATATATTCATACATTTTGCTTTTTCCAGCTCGTTACTAAGGCAAACAGCAGCTGCCACACTGTCAGCAGCATCATCCGGTTCTATGATTTTGGATAAATTTAAAATTTTTCCGATCATCAACTGTACAGTTTGTTTGGGGGCATTGCCGTTACCGCTAACAGCTTTTTTGATTTCACGCGGAGTATATTCATAGATGTTTATATTAGCCATGGCCAGTTGGTTTAATATAACTCCGCGGCAGTGAGCTACCAGCAGACAGGTTTTAATATTTTTGTTAAAATAGAGTTTTTCAACAGCAGCATGCTTAATACTGTAACTGATAATGATTTCATGCAGGCTGTTATCAAGTTCCTTCAGACGGGCTGCCAGTGACTCGTGAGGGGAGGTTGTGATAATACCGCAGTCAAGCAGTTTAAGTTTACGCTGGGCGCAGTTTAGTACTGCAAAACCGGTAGTTGCTAATCCAGGATCAATACCCAGCAGCATTTATTCGGCAATCTCCTCATTGGAGGAAACAGATTGTATATCATCCAGGTCCTCTAAAGCATTTATTAATTTTTCAATTTTTTCTGCTTTATCCGGGGTTAAGGTTATACAGTTTTTGGGATCCATAGTTATTTCAGCATTTACCATCGCTATATTTTTGTTTTTAAGGACTCCGGTTATATTATAAAATTGCTCCGGATCGGTTTTAACTGTAAACCCCTCTGTTTGCGCAATAACATCTTCCGCCCCGGCTTCCAGAGCGATCTCCATTAACTCATCCTCATTCTTTACCTGATCCTTTTCTATATTTATTATACCTTTCTTTTCAAACTGCCATGCAACCGAACCGTTTTCACCCAGATTGCCGCCGTGTTTGCTGAGAGTTGCACGGATATCAGCAACGGTTCGTTTGATATTATCAGTTAGACAATTTATAAATATAGCAACACCTTCCGGTCCGTATCCTTCATAAGTAATCTCTTCGTAATTTTCAGAACTGTCATTACCGCTGGCTTTTTTAACAGCACTTTCAATATTTTTGGAAGGCATGTTCGCGTCTTTTGCTTTAAGTACAGCTGTACGCAGACGCGGATTTGCTTCTGTATCAGCTCCCCCCTGTTTAACTGCTACGGTTATCTCTTTTATAAGCTTGCTGAAAAGTTTGCCTCTTTTGGCATCAAGCGCACCTTTTTTATGTTTAATAGAAGCCCATTTGCTGTGTCCGGACATTGTACCTCCCTAATTTAACCTGTTTTGAAATATTATAATTAAATCTATTCCCATTCTATGGTTGCCGGCGGTTTGGAGCTGATATCCAGTACCACCCGGTTAACTGCCTTTATTTCCCCGATTATACGGGCGGAGATTTTATTTAATAATTTTTTTGAGGGATAAGAAAAATCAGCAGTCATACCGTCAGTACTTTCAACTATGCGTAATGCTACCGCATATCCGTATGTTCTTTTATCGCCCATAACGCCTACAGTACGCACTGGTAACAAAACAGCAAAACATTGCCAGAACTCATTGTATTTACCGGCTTTTTTTATCTCCTCGGTGACAATGGCATCAGCCTCCCGGATTATAAACAGGCGTTTGCGGGTGACCCTTCCCAGAATGCGGACAGCCAGACCAGGCCCGGGGAAGGGGTGACGCTGGATAATTTCAAGCGGCAGTTTAATTTTTTTGCCGATCTCTCTTACTTCATCTTTAAAAAGTTCCTTGAACGGTTCAATTAAGCGGCCCCGTTTTTGCAGTTTTAATATTGATTTCACCCGGTTATGGTGGGTTTTGATTTTCGCAGATGGTCCTCTGGTGGATACTGATTCGATAACATCCGGGTATAAAGTACCCTGCGCCAGAAAATCAAAATTTTTAATGGTTCTGTTAAATATTTTTACAAAAACCCGGCCGATTATTGCTCTTTTTCGTTCCGGGTTACGGGCATACAATAAAGCGGTAATAAATTTGCCGGCTGCATTAACAAAACGGAATTTAAGATTATGTTTGTTTTTAAAGTAGCCAATAACTTCATCAGCTTCATTTTTGCGCAGTAAGCCGTTATCAATAAAAACACAGGTCAGCCTGTCTCCTATAGCTTTATGCAGTAATAAAGCCAAAACAGATGAGTCAACCCCCCCGCTTAATCCGAGGACTACCTTTTTGTCAGGACCTACTTTCTGTTGTATTTCTTTTATTGTATTCTCGATAAAAGAAGGCATATCCCAGTTTTTTTGCATTTTGCATATTTTAAAAAGAAAATTAGCTATGATCTTGTCGCCTTTTTCCGTGTGCAGTACTTCCGGATGAAATTGCAGTCCGTATCTTTGCAGTTTATTATTGACAATTGCCGCGATACAATTGCCGGATAAAGCAATTTTAG